>Ga0315294_10005002_pt1 | contig 14535 bp, 8 predicted proteins | sample YL17G13_40_MG_FD_203626 | JGI IMG/M metagenome (GOLD analysis project Ga0315294, IMG submission 203626) | Sediment microbial communities from Yellowstone Lake, YNP, Wyoming, USA - YL17G13_40 | ecosystem: Environmental > Aquatic > Freshwater > Lake > Sediment | place: USA: Wyoming | collected... | reverse complement strand
CGCCATCGTCCGCAGCGCCGAGGGAGCGGGAGCCGACGGCCTCATCCTGCCCGAGCGGCGCTCGGCCGGCCTGACCGAGACCGTCGACACGGTCTCGGCCGGGGCCCTCGAGCACCTCCTGGTCGCCCGGGTCACGAACCTCGTCCGGACCATGGAAGAGCTCAAGGACAAGGGCCTCTGGCTCGTCGGCGCCGAAGGCTCCGGGGACGAGCCCTGGTATTCGTTCGACTACACCGGCCCCGTCGGCATCGTCCTCGGCTCCGAGGGCAAGGGCCTCAGGCCGCTCGTCCGCAAGACGTGCGACAAGGTCCTGGCCATCCCCCTGGCCGGCAAGGTCGGCTCCCTCAACGTCGCCGCCGCCGCGGCCGTCTTCTTCTTCGAGGTCGTCCGCCAGCGGCATGGCGCGGCTTGACTTGGCCTTGATGCCCCCTTAGAATAGGCCCGTACCGTAAATTGCTGAAAGAGTTGAGCATGGAAAAAACGGTGGAATTTTATACCCTGGAAAAGGGCATCCTGGCCCTCAAGGACCAGATCGACGCGCTGGCCGAGACCGACGACCTCGGCAAGAAGGACGCGATCGCCGCCCTCAGGTGCGAAATCGAAAAAGAGTGGGCCAGGATCGTCCCTGAGCTCACGACCGTCCACATCGTCCAGATCGCCCGCCACCCCAAGCGCCCCTACACCCTGGACTACATCGCCTTCCTCTTCCAGGATTTCATGGAGATGCACGGCGACCGCCGCTTCGCCGACGACCCGGCCATCGTCGCCGGGCTGGCCTTCTACAAGGGCCGGACCGTGGCCGTCATCGGCCACCAGAAGGGCCGGACGACCCGGGCCCGGATCGACCGGAACTTCGGCCAGGCCAATCCCGAGGGCTACCGCAAGGCCCTCCGGGTCATGCAGGAAGCCGAAAAATTCGGCTTTCCCGTGATCACCCTGATCGACACGCCCGGCGCCTATCCCGGCATCGGCGCCGAGGAACGCGGTCAGGCCGAAGCCATCGCCTTCAACCTGAAGACGATCTCCACCCTGAAAACCCCCATCATCAACGTCGTCATCGGCGAAGGGGGGAGCGGCGGGGCTCTCGGCATCGGCTTCGGCGACCAGACCCTCATGCTCGAGCATTCCTTCTACTCCGTCATCTCGCCGGAAGGCTGCGCCGCCATCCTCTGGAAGGACCAGAACGCCTTTAGGCAGGCGGCCGAGAACCTGGGCCTCCGGGCGGCGACCCTCCTCGGGTTCGGGATCGTCGACAAGATCATCCCCGAGCCGCCCGGCGGGGCCCACATCGACCCCGAGCAGACCTTCAAGAACGTCGACAAGCACCTCTACCAAGCGCTGAAGAAGTTCGATGGCAAGCCCGTCGACGAGCTCCTCGACGAGCGCTACAAGAAAATCCGCAAACTGGGGGTCTTCGAAGAACGGTGACCGAAGACGCCTCCGCCAAAAAAGATCTCGCCGTCGTCAAAGGCACAAAGGACATCCTCCCCAAAGAGGTCGAGAGCTGGCGGGCCCTCGAGCGGCTGGCCCGGGAGACCTTCGAGCTCTACGGCTACCGGGAGCTGAGGGCTCCGGTTTTCGAGGCCACGGAGCTTTTCGTAAAGGGCACCGGTCCGACCTCCGACATCGTCACCAAGGAAATGTACACATTCACCGACAAGGGCGGCCGCTCGCTGACCCTGAGGCCCGAATACACTCCCTCGGTCGTCCGGGCCATCATCGAGCACCGGCTCGACCTGGAGGTCGAGCCCATGCGCTACTATTACATGGGTCCCATGTTCCGTTACGACAAGCCCCAGAAGGGACGCTACCGCCAGTTCCACCAGGTCGATATCGAGGTTTTCGGCGAGAAGGACGCGGCCGTCGACGCCGAGATCATCGAGATGGCCGACTCCCTCCTCCGCAAGCTCGGCGTCGCCGGGACGGAGACCCTGGTCAACTCGGTCGGCTGCCGGGAGTGCCGGCCGGCCTACAGCCAGGCCCTGCGCGAAGCGGCCGGGAGACGCAAGTCCGACCTCTGCCCCGACTGCCAGAGAAAAGCGGAGACCAATCCCCTGCGCATCTTCGACTGCAAGGTGGAATCCTGCCAGATCGTCGCCCGCTCGTTCCCCGTGATCCAGGACTTTCTCTGCGGCGAATGCCTGAGCCACTTCAACGCGCTCCTTGTCTTCCTCAACCAATATCAGATCACTTATCGGGTGGAGCCCCGCCTCGTCCGAGGCCTCGACTATTACACCAAGACGACCTTCGAGATCGTCTCCGGACATCTGGGCGCCCAGAACGCCCTGCTCGGCGGCGGCCGCTACGACGACATGATGAAGGACTTCGGCGGGCCGGACATCTGCGGCATCGGCTTCGCCATGGGCATGGAGAGGGTCCTCGCCGTCGCCGAGCTCGCCGTCCCGAAGAGGAAGTCCCTTTACCTCGCCTACCTCGGAGACGAGGCCAAGAGAACGGGCCTGGAGCTGGCCCGCTATTTCCGGGCGAACGGCGTCGAATGCCTGGTCGAGTTCAAAAACCGGGGGATGAAGGCCCACTTCGGCCGGGCCAATAAGCTCGAGGCGGCCTGGGTCCTCATCGTCGGCGAAGACGAGATGAAGAAAGGCCGGTTCGGGCTAAAAGAAATGGCGACCGGCCGCCAAGTCGAAGGAACACGGGAGGAGCTCTTAGCGTTCCTCCGAGACAAATAGCACTCGATCCCCCGGGGATCGAGTGCGGAATAGAGGCACCATGTTGAAAAGAACCGTGTACTGCGGCGAGTTACGGGCGGCACACGAGGGCCGGGAGGTCGTGCTCTGCGGCTGGGTCCACAAGACCCGGGACATGGGACATCTCGTCTTCGTCGACCTCCGCGACCGCGAAGGCCTGGCCCAGATCGTCTTCCAGTCCGACCGCCCCGAGCTCGTGGAGGAAGCCAAGAAGCTCCGCAACGAGTTCGTCGTCGGAGTCCGCGGCCTCGTCCGCCGCCGCTCGGCCGTGAACAAGGACATCCCCACGGGCGAGGTCGAGGTCGAGGCGTTCGAGCTCCGCGTTTTCGCGGCCTCCAAGGTTCCGCCGTTCGTCATCGCCGACCCGCCCCAGGCCTCCGAGGAGCTGCGCCTGAAGTACCGCTATCTCGACCTGCGCCGTCCCAAGATGCAGCGCCACATCCGTCTCCGGCACGAGGCCTCGCTGGCCGTCCGCAACTACATGAGCCGGGCCGGTTTTCTCGAGATCGAGACGCCCATCATGGCCAACCCCACGCCCGAAGGGGCGCGCGACTACCTCGTCCCCAGCCGGATCTACAAGGGCCGCTTCTACGCCCTGCCGCAGTCGCCCCAGCAGTTCAAGCAAACCCTGATGATCTCTGGTTTCGACCGCTACTTCCAGATCGTCCGCTGTTTCCGGGACGAGGACCTCCGGGCCGACCGCCAGCCCGAATTCACCCAGATCGACATCGAAATGAGCTTCATCGACCGGGAAGAGTTCTTCACCCTCAACGAGGGGCTGATGGAAGCCCTCTTCGCCCTGACCGGCCGGAAGCCCGAGCGGCCCTTCCCCCGCCTGCCCTACGCCGAGGCCCTGGAAAAATACGGCTCGGACAAGCCCGACCTGCGCGTGCCCTTCGAGATGCGCGACCTCACGGCCGTCGGCCGGGACGGCTCGTCGGACGTCCTCAAGGCCGCGATCGCCGCGGGCGGGGAGCTCAAGGGCCTCCTCGTCCCCGGGGCCGGGACCCTCTCGCGGGGCCAGCTCGACAAGCTCGGCGACAAGGCCAAGGCGCTCGGCGCCAAGGGCCTCGTCTGGATCAAGAAGCAGGACGGCTGGAAGTCGTCGCTCAAGCTGGCCGACGCGGACTTCGAGAAGATCTGGGCCGCCCTGGGCGGCGCCGACTCCGACCTGGCCCTCCTCGTCGCCGACAAGAAGGCGACGGCCCTCAAGGCCCTCGGCGAGATCCGCCGGACCTGGCCGATGGAAGAATCGGCGCGCCGGGGGCTCCTCGAATTCTGCTGGGTCACCGACTTTCCGCTCTTCGAGTGGAGCGAAGAGGAGAAGCGCTTCGTCTCCATGCACCACCCGTTCACGTCCCCCCACGAGGACGACATGGGCCTCTTCGAGACGTCTCCCGACAAGGTCCGGGCCAAGGCCTACGACCTCGTCCTCAATGGCGTAGAGGTGGGCGGCGGCTCGATCCGTATCCACGACATGGACCTCCAGCGCCGCGTTTTCCGGTCGCTGGGATTGACGGACAGGGAAACCGAGGAGAAGTTCGGCTACTTCCTCGAGGCCTTGAGCTTCGGCGCCCCGCCGCACGGCGGCATCGCTTTCGGCTTCGACCGCCTGGTCATGCTCCTGGCGGGCGAGGAATCCATCCGCGAGGTCATCCCCTTCCCCAAGACGACGAGCGCCCTCGACCTGATGACCGGCTCGCCCTCGGCTGTCTCCGAGCGTCAGCTCGAAGAGCTCGGGCTTAAGCTTCGCGGCTAGATGCTTCCGTTTTCTCCCATGGCCGCGGGACGCCACCCGTTTTGGCTGTGAGGGGGCCATCCATTTCCCCCCGGCCCCCCGGGAACCAGTCCCGGCGGTCGGCCAGGGAATCTTCAATATTACGAATCTTCTGAGACCTGATATCCAAGACTCGATCCAGATATTTCCCAGAAGTGCGGCTCCGGGCCGCTCCGCCGCACTTCTGATGGTCGCTTCTCAGAATCCGCTCCCTGCCGCCCCTCCGCTACGGGGGCTCTTGACGGCCCCCTCACAGCCCGGGTGGCTTCCTCGTTTGGGAAATTCACGGCAACATTCATTGTCGTCGTATACAGCCTAAAATCTAGTGAAGGAATTATTTGGGCGAACGCGTCTCGGCGACGAGGGCGCCGGGGATCGCGAGAAGCGAGAAGATGAAGACCTTCCAAAGCACGGTCAGGGCCAGGGCGCCGTTCAAAGCCACAGGCCCTGCGGCCGCGGCCAGGCCCGGAAATAGAGGCGTCAGGAATGTATTGACGGCGCCGTAGGCGAGACCGACGAGCGCCCCGGTCATAACCCCGGCGACCACCCTCTTTCCCATCCGTTTTTTCCGCGACCACAGGGAAGCCAGGAAACCCGCGGCGATGGGCACGATGAAAGCGGCCCACCAGACATCCTTGAGGATCGGCACGCGCCCGGCCGAGCGGACGAACATTAAATCGAGAAGCGCGAGCAAACCCGTACCGAGGAGGACGGCCAGGGGGATCGCCCAGGTCCGGGGTTTCGTCTTGGCCACGCGCGCGTCCCGTTGCTTGATCCTAATCCCTAGGCTCAGGGGATAATTGTAGAACATGTCGAAGACGGCGTGCTCGAGCCAGGCTCCTCTTTCCCCGAATACCGGGACGATGTGGACCGCGCCCGTTGACCAGTGTCCGGCCATGAACCGGGCCAGCTCCGGATAACGGTAGGCCATCTGAATGGGAAAAGCCAGATACCCGATATACTTGAAATAGCTGATGGCGAAGGCCATTTTATAGTCCCTGAAATTCCGTTCCTTGAGGACGAGGAACGTCGTGTACACGCCACGGGCAAAGGACCCGGGAGAGATGGGAATGACCTGGAAGAGGCCGAGAATGACCCCGGCCGCGACCGACGCCTGCTGCCACGTCAGCTCGGGATGCGTCCTAACGTAGTAGAACGCGAGGAACACGGAGACGATCTGGGTGATGGGCAGGGTGAGAACGTGGACGGCCATGCTCTTGAGATACTTCTGTATGAACGGCTCCTTGATTTGGAACAGGATGTGATCGGCCTCTCCAGGCGTCAGCATCCCGTTCCTCTTCCCCTCGTGGATCATGTCGCGGAGCCATTTCTCCCGGACCTCGGGACGGAAATACAGGCGGAACGGCCGGGCGAAGATAAAATCCAGACGCTCCTTGAAGTACTTCCCGTCGGTCAGGAACCTATGCACTCCCGCGGGGAGGACCGCCAGCGGGCGGTGGAGGATGTAAAGCCCGGGTTTCCGGGCGATGGCCAGGGCGCGCTTGTCGCTCACGCGTCCCGAGCGGTGCCAGCGGATAAGGGCTTCGGCCACGTGCCCCCGAAAGGCACGGCCGAGGTAGCCGGCCTTCGTCAGGAGCGTGCCGATGTGGCGGCGATAGTCTCGCCGCCCCCAGAGCTTACGGACGAAAGGCCCCAGGAGCGGGGCGATCCAGAGGAGCCAGAGGCCGGCCGCCCGGCCCGGGAATTTCAACAGGAAGAGGAATGGAGTGAGGATGGGCAGGAGGCTCAGGAGCAGGAAGAGGAGCGCCGCGAACCGGCTTTTCCTCAGCCGGCCGGCCGCCTCCGGGCCGGCCATGCGCCGGATCTCCCAGCCCCGGACCCAGGCGCGGTGGATCGCCGTCCAGAGCCGCGGCCTCGTAACCAGACGGATGTGGTGGTGGGCGATGTCGGGGAGGGAATCCCGGTAGGCTTGATCGGCTCTTTTGAGCTCCTCGAGCGCGCCCGCCATGTCCGCGAACGCCGCCTCGCGGACCGAAACATAGGCTTCGAGCGCCCGGAGGTCGCCCCGGTCGAACTGGACGAGACTGCCTCGCGCCACGCCCCGGGCGATGAGCTTGAAATCAGCGGGACACTGCGGCAGGAAGGGCAGGAGGGTCATGCCGGCCCGAAAATCGACGGCGACGAGACCGCGCTCCGGGTCGGCGTCCTCTTCCAAGCGCTTGAGCGCGTTCGGCTGGCTCTTCATCGTCCACCATTCATACTGGCGGGCGAGCTCGTGGGCCCCCATGTCGTGCATGAGGCCGACGAGGTGCCTCATGAACGTCCGCTTCTTCCGGTATTCCGGCGAGCCCAGGCCGTCCGCCGACAGGCCCGGCTTCCAATCCAACCGGGCGAAGAGGTTGTCGTCGACTTCGTAGCGCCAGAGCCGGCCGTCCACCCATTCGCTGAGCTCGCCGCAGCTGCCGAGGACCGGGTCGACGAGAGTGGCGATGACGTCGACGACGGCCCGCTCCGAGCCCAGCCGCTCCCGCGCGCCCCGACGGATGAACTTCTGCCACAGAGCCCCGGCCCGGGCGGCGTCGGGATTGACCTGGGGCGCGAACGGCGCCTGGAATCCGATCCCGTAAAGGAGGTTGCGGATGAAGCGCCCGAAACCCGAAACGGGGACGAGGATCTTCAGGGCACAGGTCCGGCCCAGTTCTAAGCCTTCGATGGGCCCCTCGGGGGACTCGATGTCCAGGACACGGACCCTGTAGACCTGTCCGGCGAATCCCCCGCCGACATGCCGTTCGATGGAAAGCCGGACGTGGGCCGGCCGGGAAGGCCAGACTCCCCTGATGTCGTATTCGAGGACCTCGCCAGGCTCGTAGCGTCCGAGGCGGAGCGGCCGGAAGAGGGCCTCGGCGCGGAAGCGTTCTTTGAGCTCGCGGACAACGTCGCCGGAATATGCAGAATCTGTCATCGTGTCTCTTTCACTTATACATGGACGACCGCGACGGCGGCGTCCGCCCCTCGAAACATGCCCGGCTTTTTTCGGCCGTTACGGGTTCTTGATCTCCTCTCCCGTCATCGGGTCGATCAGGTTGATCCTGTGGACTTGGCCCAATTTGTCGAGCGGGCCGGGCCACTTGTCGCCGCCCTTGTTGCAGGGCTCGAAATCGCCGACGATCATGATGGCAGCCTTGTCCGGATGGACGTACTTCGTCGCGACTTCCTGAACGCGGGCCTTGGTGACGGCCTGGATCTTCGTCCGGAACGTTTTGTAGTAGTCCATGGGCTTGCCGGTCATCTCCAGGTTGGCGAAGCTCGACATCGTCGCTTGCGCGGACTGGAAGGCGTCGGCGAAGCTCTCCAGGAAGAAGTTGATGGCCGTCTCCATCTCGGCGTCGCTCACCGGTTCTGTCCGGATGCGGTTGAACTCGGCCAGGATGAGCGAAATGGCGTAGCCGACGGTCGACGACTTGGTCTGGACATAACCCGAGAACGTGCCCGGAAAACCCCAGCGGGTGGTGAACCGGCTGCCCTGGTTGTAGGACAGGCCCTCGTCGGAGCGGACCTTGGTCGTGATCCGCGAGGTGAAGCTGCCGCCGCCGAGGATGAAGTTCATGACCTGGACGGCGAAGAAGTCCGGGTTGGTGTCCTCGATGCCGAGATGGCCGAGGTTGATGTAGCCCTGGTTGATGGCCTTCTGGATGAAGTAAACGCCCGGCTCGGCGGCCGGGAAGCCCTTCGGGAGAGCGGGGAACGCGACGGTCTTGCCCTGCCAGCCGGCGGCGAACTTGTTGATCTTGGCCTTGAGGTCGGCCTTGGCGAAGTCCCCGGAAACGGCCAGAATGGCGTTCTTCGGCGAGAAGTATTTCGCGTGGAAGGCTTTCAGGTCGGCCGCCGTGATTCCCTCATAAGAAGCCTTCGTCGGCTGCCAGGTCAGGGCGTTTTCGCCGTAGAGGAGCTTTTCGTATTCCCGGCTGAGAACGCCGTTCGGTTGGTCGTTGGCCTGGCGGAGCTGTTCGACGAAACGGGCCTTGGCCAGCTTGAGGGGCTCTTCGCGGAAGACCGGGTTCATGAGGACATCGAAGAATAGGGCCAGGCCCTCGTCGAGGTCCTTGGTCAGGACCGACAGGGTCAGCGTCGAGGTCCTCTCTCCGACGTTGAAATTCAGGCTGCCGCCGAGGAAGTCGATGCGCTCCTCGATGGCCGTGCCTTCGCGGGTTTTGGTCCCGCCTTTGATGAGCTGGTCGCCGAGGACGGTGTCCAGGCCGGCCTTCTCCTTGGGCGCGTAAAGACCGCCGCAGTTGACGATGGCGGTGATGTTGAAAAGGGGCAGGCTGCGGTCCTCCTGGACGTAGGCGCGGAGGCCGCCCGCATAGACGACGCGGAACGCCTTGGGGTCGGGCGGATCGAACTTGAGGGACGGATATTTCAGCTCCGAGGGATGCTTGGCCTGGCCCAGCCCCAGACCGACGCAGACGAATGCGATCGCCAGGATGGCTATGACTGTTTTTTTCATGTCGTCCTCCTTACCGCCCCGATTTCCGGCGGTAGACGGCCGTGAGGCTGTTGTCTTTGACGAAGTACTCGGCGGCGACCCGCTTGATGTCGTCGTTGGTCACCTTCTTGAGCTCGTCGAGGTCGGTGAGAATGGACCTCCAGCCGCGCTTGAGCTCGGTCCGGCCGACCCGGCCGGCCAGCCCGGAGGTGCTCGCCAGGCCGCGGATGAAGGCCGCCTCGCCCTTGTTCTTGGCCTTCTGGATCTCCTCCTCCGTCAGACCTTCTTTCTTGACCTTCTCGACTTCGGCCCAGATCTCCTTCTCCAGGTCCTCCGGCTGGACGCCCTTGTCGACGCGCGGCGTCGCGCTGAACTGGAAGGCGCCGACATACCACTGGGGCCGGCTCGACGCCGAGGCGCTGACGGCCATCTGCTTGTCGCGGACGAGGAGCTTGTAGAGCCGTCCGGTCCCGCCGCCGCCGCCCCTGCCGCCACGACCGCCGCCGCCGCCCGAACCCAGCGTGCCGGCCAGGATGGACAGGGCGGCCGTGTCGGCGTGGCCGTCCGGGGGCGTGTGGAACATCATCTGCAGGCTCGTCGGCGCCGGGCCTTCCCCGTAGAGCCGCTTCTCGCTGTACTGCGGCGGTTCGCCCGTGCGGATGGGCTCGAGGTCCGGTCCCTTGGGGATGCGCCCGAAGTACTTTTCGGCCATGGCGATGATGGCGGCCGGGTCGAAGTCCCCGACGTAGATGGCCACCGCGTTGTTGGGGACGTAGTAGCGGTTGTGGAAGTCGATGAGGTCCTGTTTCGTCATCTTCTTCAGGTCGTCCATCCAGCCGATGACGTCCCAGTGATAGGGCGAAGCCGCGTAGAAGGCGGCGTTGACCTGTTCGCCGAAGAAGTAGCCCGGCTGGTTCTCGCTGAGCCGCCGCTCTTCCATGATGACGTCTTTCTCGGAGTAGAACTCGCGGAAGCGGGCGTTCATCAGCCGGTCGGACTCGAGGAGCATCTGCAACTCGACCTTGTTCGATGGCAGGGTGACGTAATAGCCGGTCGTCTCCTGGCTGGTCGAGGCGTTGAGCCCGGTGCCGCCGTTCTTCATGTAGTGGGTCCAGAGGTCGTCCTTGATGATGAAGGCTTTTTCCGCCGCGGCCAGTTCGCCGACCTCCTTCTGCCAGCCGGCGATCTTGGCCGCGTCGCCGTCGGCCTTCCAGTATTTCTCCCGGTAAATCCTGTCCATGAGCGCGTCAACCTTCCGGTCGATCTCGGAGTCCTTGCCGTAATCCGTGACGCCCATGACCTCGGTGCCCTTGAACATCAGGTGCTCGTGGACGTGGGCGCTGCCGGTGATGCCCGGGCGCTCGTTGATCGAACCGACCTGGAAATAGATGTGACAGACGACGCGCGGGACGCCCGGCTTGGGGATCATCAGGATCTTCATTCCGTTCTTGAGGACGTGCTCCTTGACGTCCAGGGTGACCCCACCGGCCAGGGCGAACGCCGAAAGGACGAGCGCCGCCGTGACGAGAACCAGAATCCGTTTTCTCACCTTCGAGACCTCCTTTAAGATTTGTGTATCAAAGATATGTCTTAAGTTTTTTAGTTTTCGTCAGAGCCGCGACGACCTCCTTGACCTTCTGGTCGAGGGCCGCGTCGCAGATGAGCAACGCATCCCCGGCCTCGACGACGACGATGTCGCGGACGCCGATGAGGGCGGTCAGCCGGCCCGGATTCCAGACCAGGCAATTCTTCGCGCCCAGGGCCAATACTTCGCCGCGGCAGGCATTGCCGTTGCCGTCCCGGGGCCAGATATCGAGGAGGGTCGACCAGGCGCCGACGTCCGACCAGCCGAAATCCCCGTCCGCCACGAGGACGCCCTCGACTTTCTCCATCAGCGCGTAGTCGATGGAGAGCGCCGGGGCCAGGGCGAACGCGGCCAGGAGTTTTTTCCGGTTCCCCGACCGCAGCGCTTCGACCATCCCAGTCCAGGCAGGCATGAGCTCGGGGGCGAAGACTTCGAGTTTTTCGGCGAACACGTCCGCCCGCCAGAGGAACATGCCCGAATTCCAGGCGTAGTCCCCGGAGGCCAGGTACTCGTCGGCCTGGGCCAGGTTCGGTTTTTCCTTGAACCCTTGGACAGGATAGAAGACGGCGCCGCCGATCTTCCGGCCGCTCTCCCTGTCATGACGGATGTAGCCGTACCCGGTGGCGGGATAGGCCGGCGGGATGCCGAAGGTGACGAAGGCCCTCTTCCGGGCGGCCGCTTCGACGCCCGCCCGGAGGATCCGCAGGAACCGCCCCTCGTCGCGGATGAGGTGGTCGGCCGGGAGCACGGCCACGACGGCCTCGGGGTTCTCCAGCCAGACGCGCGCCGTCGCCAGCATGAGCGCCGGGGCGGTGTTCCGGGCCAGGGGCTCGACGAGGAAGCTCTCCTTGGGCAGGCGCGGCAGGAGCTTTCGGGCCAGCCGCGTCGAGGCGGCGTCGGCGACCAGGATGACCCGGCGCGCGGGGACGAGCGGCCGGACACGGCGGACCGTTTCGAGGAGCATGGGCTCCCGGCCGGTGATGCGGAGGAATTGCTTCGGCTTGGCCGCCCGACCGAGAGGCCAGAACCGGGTGCCCCGGCCACCGGCCAGGATGACGGCACGGACGTCCCGGCCGGCTTTTTTCGCCCCGCCCCGGCCGATTCGTTCCCTCATGACGTCCCGAGCGTGCTGATGACTTTCTGGAGGACGCCGCGGACCTCCTTCTGGATGGCGGCCAGGTCCGCCTCCGTATCCGCCTCGAAGCGGAGCACGATCACGGCCTGGGTGTTGGAGGCCCGGACGAGACCCCAGCCCTTGGGGAAGATGGCCCGGACGCCGTCGATGTCGATGACCGGGTAGCGGGCGGCGAGCTCGCAGCGGACCTCATCGACGATCTTGAACTTGACCTCGTCGGAAGCGTAGATCCGGATCTCCGGGGTCGAATACGTCTTCGGCAGGTCGGCCATCATCGCCGAGAGCTTTTTTTCCGAACGCGACAGGAGCTCGAGGAGTCGGGCCGAGGCGTAGATCGCGTCGTCAAAGCCGAACCAGCGGTCGGCGAAGAAGATGTGACCGCTCATCTCGCCGGCGAGGGGCGCCTTTTCCTCCTTGATCTTTTGTTTGATCAACGAGTGGCCCGTCCGCCACATGATCGGCCGTCCGCCGAGCCTCTCGATCTCCTCGTAGAGGACCTTGGAGGCTTTGACCTCGGAGATGACGGCCGCTCCAGGCCGGGCCGGGAGGATGTCGCGGGCGAAGAGGATGAGGAGCTGGTCGCCCCAGAGGATCCGGCCTTCGTCGTCGACGACGCCGATCCTGTCGGCGTCGCCGTCGTAGCCGATGCCGAGCTCGGCGCCGGTCTCGCGGACCTTGGCGATGAGTTTTTCCATGGCCTCCGGGAGCGTCGGATCGGGGTGGTGGTTGGGGAAGCGGCCGTCCGGCTCGCAGAAAATATCGACGACGTCCGCGCCCATTTTCCGTAAGAGCGGCACGGCCACGGTGCCGCCGGTGCCATTCCCGGCATCGATGACGACCTTGACCGGCCGGAAGAAGCGGACGTTCCGCGCGACGTTGTCCTGGTATTCGGACACAAGGTCGAGGGAGGCGACACGGCCATCGCCCCGGGGGAAGACCCCCTTGCGGACGATCTCGTAGAGGGCTTGGATCGTCTTGCCGTAGAGCGTGTCCTCGCCGGACATCATCTTGAAGCCGTTGTGCTCGGGCGGGTTGTGCGAGCCGGTGATCATGACGCCGGCCTCTTTCTTTTTGAAGAACACGGAAAAGTAGAGGAGCGGCGTCGGGACCACACCCAGGTCGGCGACGTCGCAGCCCGTGGCCAGAAGGCCCCGGATGAGGGCCCGGCCGAAGCCCGGCGAACTCAGCCGGCAGTCTTGCCCGACGGCGACGTCTTTCTGGCCGCGCCCGAGGAAGAACGTGCCCATCGCCCGGCCCAGGATTTCGACGACCGTCTCGTCCAGGTCCTGGCCGACGATGCCGCGGATGTCGTATTCCCTGAAGATCTTCGGGTTGATGTCCAATTCGCCCTCCTTGACGGGGACCAACAAACCTCTATATATTATTTATTATCCTTTACTTATGAAATACCTGCCGAACCTCGCCCGGCCGCCTGCGCCCTTCCCGCCTGACGCCGCCGGGCATAGCTCGCCCCGATGAACGCCTTGAAAAGCGGATGCGGGGCCAGGGGCTTGGACTTGAACTCAGGATGGAACTGGCATCCCAGGAACCAGGGGTGGTCGGAGGCCTCGACGATTTCGACCAAGTCGTAATCCGGATTGACTCCCGAAAATATCATCCCGGCGTCGGCCAGCGCATCTTTGTAGCTCGGGTTGAATTCGTAGCGATGGCGGTGCCGCTCCGAGATCTTGAGCGCGCGGTAGGCTTGATGGGCGACCGAACCCTTGACGAGATCGCAGCGATATTGGCCCAGCCGCATCGTCCCGCCCATATCGCAATCTCTGGCCAGCTCGCGCCAGCGGACGATGATCTTGTGCGGGGCGTCCGGCACGAACTCCGTGCTGTTGGCTTTCTTCAGTCCGGCGAGCGAGCGCGCATACTCGATCGAGGCGCACTGCATGCCCAGGCAGATACCGAAGAAGGGAATCTTGTTCTCGCGGGCGTACGTGACGGCCCGGATCTTGCCCTCGATCCCCCGTTTGCCGAAGCCGCCGGGAACGAGGATGCCGTCCTTCGATGCCAGGATCTTCGCCGGGTCGTCCTTCTCCAGGGCCTCGGCTTCGATCCAGTCGATCTTGACCTTGAGCCGGTTGGCCAGCCCGCCGTGGATGAGCGCCTGGTTCAAGCTCATGTAGGAATCTTGGAGGCCGGCGTACTTGCCGACGAGCCCGATCTCGACTTCGTCCTTGGGGTTCTTGAGCCGGTCGACCATGGCTTCCCACGCGGCGAGATTCTTCTTGCGGCGCGGAAGACGGAGCATCTTGAGGATGGCGGTGTCGAGCCCTTCCTTCGCGAAGTTAAGAGGTATGTCGTAGATCGAATCGACGTCCTTGGCGGTGATGACGGCGTCGACGGGGACGTTGGTAAACAGCGCGATCTTGGACTTGATGTCGATTGAGAGTTCGCGCGCCGTGCGGCAGAGCAGGATGTCCGGCTGGATGCCGATCGCCCGAAGCTCCTTGACGCTGTGCTGGGTCGGCTTCGTCTTGAGCTCTCCAGAAAAGCCGATGAAGGGGACGAGGGTTAAATGGACGAAGAGCGTCTTGCCGGCCCCCAGGCTGAGCCGCATCTGTCTCGTGGCTTCAAGGAAGGGCAGGCTTTCGATGTCGCCCACGGTCCCGCCTATCTCGCAGATAACAATATTGTTATCCTCGGCCACGGATTCGAACGCGCTCTTGATCATGTCCGTCACGTGGGGGATGACCTGGACCGTTTTCCCCAGGTATTCGCCTTTGCGCTCTTTCTTGATGATGGAGTCGTAGATCCTTCCGGCCGTCCAGTTGTGGGCCCGCGTCGTCTTGGCCGACGTGAACCGTTCGTAATGGCCGAGGTCGAGGTCCGTTTCGGCGCCGTCGTCGGTGACGTAGACCTCGCCGTGCTGGA
>Ga0315294_10004998_pt1 | contig 14538 bp, 11 predicted proteins | sample YL17G13_40_MG_FD_203626 | JGI IMG/M metagenome (GOLD analysis project Ga0315294, IMG submission 203626) | Sediment microbial communities from Yellowstone Lake, YNP, Wyoming, USA - YL17G13_40 | ecosystem: Environmental > Aquatic > Freshwater > Lake > Sediment | place: USA: Wyoming | collected... | reverse complement strand
GAAGGCCAAGGAGGGGAAGTTCGCCTTCGGCCGACTCGAATCCGGCGCGGAACTGCGTCTGAACTACGACACGACACTTCTGCCGATCAAGAAGTACTTCCTTCCCCAGTACGAGACCATGATGAAGTTCGACCTCTCGAACCCCTTTGCGGCGCAGCAGCCGGATTTCCCGGCGCGGAAGATCCTGCTCGGCGTGCACCCCTACGACATCGTCGCGCTGCGGCAGATGGACAGCTACTTTCTCGACACCGAGATGTCGGGGGCGTTCATGAAGCGCCGGAAGAACACCCTCATCGTTGGCTCGGATGTCCTCACCGTCTCCAGCAAGGCGTTCTTCGGCTGCATGGGGACCGGCGCGGTCCACTCCGGCTACGACCTCTTCCTCACCGATCTGGGCGAGAGGGTGGCCGTCGAGCTCGGAACGGAAGACGGCACCCGGCTGCTGCGCTACGCCGCGAACCTCCAGGAGGCCACTCCCGTCGACGTGCAGAAGGTGAAGGCCCTGCGGTCCGCCTCCGCATCGACCGCCATGCGCGGTCTCAAGGTCAAGCCGCAGGGCTGGCACGACCTCCTCGAGAAAACCTTCGACAGCCCGGTGTGGAAGGAGCAGGCCAGCAAGTGCCTCGCCTGCGGGTCCTGCACGCTGGTCTGCCCGACCTGCTTCTGCTACGACGTGCAGGACGACATCAACCTCGACCTCAGGACGGGTGAGCGGGGCCGGACATGGGACGGCTGCCTGCTGCGCCAGTTCACGCAGATCGGCTCCGGCGAGGTGTTTCGCGAGGACATCGTGGATCGGTACCGGCACCGTTTCCACCGCAAGGGCCGGTACCTGCCCGACCGGCTCGGCTTCGTGGCCTGCGTGGGGTGCGGCCGCTGCGCCCTGCAGTGCATCGCGGACACCGCAGACCCCGTCCAGCTGATGAACAAGCTCTTCGACGCGTCCCCCCACCTCGTCGAGGAGTCGGTGATGGACCCCCACACCGTGCGGACCGACCTGCGGGAGATCGCATCCCCGGAGGAGACCCTGCCGCTCCATCTCCCCCAGCCCGGGACGGTGACGCGGGTGGAGAGGATGACCGACAGGGAGACGCTTTTCACGATCGAGCTGGAGAGCGGGAAGCCGCTCGGACACCAGCCGGGCCAATTCGTCGAAGTGTCGCTCTTCGGCACCGGGGAGGCGCCCATCTCCGTCTGCTCGGCACCCGGCCCGATCGCCTTCGAGCTGCTCGTGCGCCGCGTCGGCGACGTGACGACCCGCCTGCACACCCTGAAGCCCGGCGACTTGGTCGGCATCCGGGGACCGTTCGGGCGGGGCTTCGACGTCAAGGCCCTGGCGGGGAAGAACCTGCTGTTCATCGGGGGCGGCCTGGGGATCGCCCCCATGCGGTCGCTCATCAACTACGTTCTCGGCCACCGGGCCGACTTCGCCGAAGTGGCCATCCTGTACGGCTGCAAGGAGCCCGGCGAGCTCCTGTTCCGCGAGGAGGTCACCGGTTGGGGCAAACGGGCCGATATCCGCCACAAGAAGACGGTCGACCGGTGCCCGCCGGACGCCGGCTGGGACGGCGAGGTGGGCGTGGTCACCAAGCTGATCCCCCAGGTGCCCTTCGACCCCCGCGACGTAACCGCGATCGTAGTCGGCCCACCCATCATGTACAGGTTCGTGCTCTCCGAGCTGCTCAAGCTGGGGATGCCCGAACACCGGATCATCGTGTCGCTGGAGCGGCGCATGAAGTGCGGCGTCGGGACCTGCGGGCACTGCCAGATGCACGGCGTCTACGTGTGCCAGGAAGGGCCGGTGTTCAACTATACGGAGATCAAGGACCTGCCGGAGGCGTTCACATGAAACCTCGGGTCGCCTTCTTCGACTTCGCGAGCTGCGAGGGGTGCCAGCTCCAGGTGGCAAACCTGGAGGAGACGCTCCTCGACGTGTTGGCCCTGGTGGATGTCGTTTCCTTCCGGGAGATCATGAAGGAGCATTCGGACGACTACGACATCGCCTTCATCGAGGGCTCCATCGCCCGCCGGATGGACGAGGAGCGTCTGAAGAAAATCCGGGAGCGGGCCAAGCTGCTGATTGCCTTCGGCGCCTGCGCGCACCTGGGCGGGGTCCAGCGTTTGGGAAACCGCTGGAGTCCCGGGGAGAACAAGCGGATCGTGTACGACGGGGCCGATCCCCACGACATCGGGGACGCCAACCCCTTCTTCGAGCAGCCGCGGCACCGGGCTGTGGACGAGGTCGTGCCGGTGGACTGCGTCATCCCGGGTTGCCCGGTCAATCGGGACGAGTTCGCCCGCGTGCTGGTGGCCCTCCTGACGGGCAATAAGCCGCCCATCCCCGACTACCCCGTCTGCGTGGAATGCAAGAAGAAGGAGAACGTCTGCCTCTTCACGGTCGGCAAGGTGTGCATGGGGCCGGTGACCCGGGCGGGGTGCGGGGCTGCCTGTCCGACCTTTGGCAACGAGTGCGAGGCCTGCCGGGGATACATCAGCCACCCCCACGAGCAGGCGCAGACGGACGTGTTGGTCAAGTACGGGCTGAGCCCTGACGAGATCGTGAGCCGCAAGACCCTGTTCACCTCCCGCTACCTGGAGGGAGGGAAGACCGCATGAGCGACATCAAGATCCACGTGGAACACGTGACCCGGGTCGAGGGGCATGGAAACATTATCTTCAACACCAGGAACGGCACCATCGAGCAGGTCCAGTGGCAGGTCTCGGAGGCCCCGCGCTTTTTCGAGTCGTTCGTGCGGGGGCGGCCCTACCACGAGCTTTCCCATATCACGTCCCGAATCTGCGGCATCTGCTCGATCGGCCACGCGCTGGCGTCACTGAAGGCGACGGAGGCGGCCTTCGGTGTTGTCGCCTCCGAGCAGACCCGAATCCTTCGCCGCCTGGCTTTGCACGCCGAGAACTTGCAGAGCCACATCCTGCACGTCGGATACCTGGTGGCGCCGGACCTCCTGGGCGTCGGCAGCGTTTTGCCCCTCGTCCGCTCGCACCCGGACGCCGTGCGCACGGTGGTAGGGCTGCACCGCCTGGCCAACGAGATGTCGGACCTCCTCTGCGGGCGGACGACCCATCCCATCTCGCTCGTCCCCGGCGGATTCTCCGCTATCCCCACCGCCCGATCGCTCGCGGAGATGCGCCAGAGGCTGCTCGATGCCGTTCCCTGCGCCGCCAGCATCGCCCAGCTCGTGCTCGATAACGCGGGCGCCCTGCCGGTCTTCACGCGCGAGACGGAGCACATCGCGCTGGTCGCGGACGGCGAGTACGCGATTTACGACGGCGTCATCGGATCGACCGACACGGGACGCCATGCCGTCGCCGACTACGAATCGATCGTGAACGAGTTTGTCGTCCACTATTCCACCGCCAAGTTCACGCGGCACCACCGCGACTCGTACATGGTCGGGGCGCTCGCTCGCTTCAACCTCAGCTCCCATCTCCTGCGCCCACTGGCTCGGCAGTGGGCCGAACGGTTCGGCCTGCGGGCGGTCTGCAACAACCCGTTCATGAACAACGTGGCGCAGATGGTCGAGTTCCTGCACTCGCTGGAGGATGCCGTTGTTCTGATCGACGAGTTGCTGGGCAAGGGGCTGGACCCGGGGGAGGCGCCGGCGAAGGTCAGGGTGAAGGCGGGCCGCGGCATCGGCGCCGTGGAGGTGCCCCGCGGGCTCCTGATCCACGACTACACCTACGACGAGGACGGCCACTGCGTCAGGGCAAACTGCGTCATCCCCACGAACCAGAACCACCACAACATCAACCGGGACTTGGCTGCCTTCGCGCCGACCCTGCTCCAGAAGCCGGAGGCGGAGATCGAACGGAACCTGGAGATGCTGGTGCGGGCGTACGACCCCTGCATCTCGTGCTCCACGCACTACCTGACGGTGCGGTTCGTCCGATGAGCGGCGCGATCATCGCCCTGGGCAATTCGCTCATGGGCGACGACGGGGCGGGACCGGCGGCGCTCGCGTACCTCCGAGGGATGCCCCTCCCCGCGGGGGTCGCGCTGGTCGACGGCCGCACGGCCGGGCTGGGGCTCCTCCATATTCTGGCGGACGTGGACCTAGCCGTGCTCGTGGACGCCGCCGACTTCGGCGGCAGGCCCGGAGAGATTCGGTCCTTCACTCCGTCGGAGGTGCGCTCACTCCGATCGGTTCCGCTGTCGTCCCATGAAGGCGACGTCCTTCAGATCATCGCTCTGGCGGCGCAACTCGGTCAGTGCCCACGGCAGATCGCCTTCTGCGCCGTCCAGCCGGCGCGGATCGCCCCCGTCCAGGCCCTCACGCCAGCCGTGGCGGCCGGGCTGCCTGCCCTTGCAGAGGAGGTGATGCGGACCCTGCGGACGATGCTACACGACGGTGAGGGTTCTTGACCTCTAGGCGGAAAGGAGGGGGGTCATGGGCGAAGATTGCCCGGCCGCGCCAGGTCTATACCGGCGTGGCCATCCGGGACTACGAGCCGATCGAGAAGCGGTCGCTCAAGACGTGACGGCTGCGCCGTGTCTCGCGAGGGCGTGGGGGCGCGCGCCGCCGCGCCCTCGCGCGCGTCCCACAGCCGAACGCCGGGTCCGTCGCGAGACGGTGTCCGAAGGACGTAGGAAGTCCGCCCGCGCGCCGATACGTCAGGCTCCAAGAAAATCCTGGACAGTCGATTTCGGTCCGTGATATTCGTGGCACCATCCGAGACGCGGGGTGGACCATGAAGAAGCCAGCCTGGGCCACCCATCAGGCCACCGGCCAACTTTCCGTTGGTTTCTTCCCTCGACCGCGGCGCTGGAAGTCTCCTCATGACGATGCGCCTGCGGCACCTAGAAATCCGCCGACTGTTCCTCAGCGGCCATGCCGACCTCTGACTGAGCACTGTCGGAGGGACCGATGTCGCTTCGACTGAAGATGATCCTGGGGATCGGAGCCATCCTGCTCCCGGTCACCCTGGTGTACGCCCTCGTTGCTTTATGGAGCCAGGCGACGTACCGGCGGGATCTTGCCCGGCGCCAGGCCGACGTCATCGCAGTCGCGGCGGAGCGAGCCCTGGCCAGGGCCATGCGATTCGGTGAAACGGAGGTCGTGCAGGCCATCCTCGCCCGGATCGGCGAACAAGAAATGCTGGCGGGGATCCGGATCGTGGCCACCGACGGGCGGGTCCTCCGGTCCAACCGCCCGGAGGAGATTGGCCAGATGCTTGCCCAGGCTCCCCGGGTGGATGGCGGGAGGGAGCCGGATCCGACGTGGGATTCCCAGGAAAAGTTAGTCGGTGTCTTCCGGCCCATCTTCAACGGCCCGCCCTGCGCTGGCTGTCACCCGCCGGACCGGAAGATCCTCGGTTTCCTGAATGTGCTCGTCTCGTTCCCGGCTCTAGACTCGCACCTCTCCCGTCGGTGGACCATCGTGATCCTTGCCGCGGTTGTCTCCCTCCTCGCCGCGGGCGCCCTCATTACTCTCTTCTTCAACCTCCTCCTCGGACGCCGGCTGGACGCGATGTCGGCGACCATGAATCGGGTCGAGGCCGGCGACCTGTCCGTCCAGGTGGAGGAGGCGTCCCCTGACGAGCTGGGGCGACTCGGGAAGAGCTTCAACGCCATGGTAGAGCGCCTGGCCGAGGCGCACCGGCAGTTGGAGGATCGCCACGCCGAGCAGATCCGGCGCGCGCAGAGTCTGGCGGCTCTGGGGACGATGGCTGCGGGAATCGCGCACGAGATCAACAACCCCATCGCCGGGATGCAAAACTGCGTCCGCACGCTCTTGAAAGGGACTCCGGACGAGGCCCGGCGGGCCCAGTACCTGGAGATGCTGCGGGAGGGGCTGGAGCGGATCGGCTGGACCGTGGGGCGGCTCCTGAACTTCGCGCGCGAGGCCAAGCCCCAAGTCGCCCGAATCCCCCTCACCCCCCTCATCCAACGCTGCCTGGCCCTGCTGGAGCATGAGCTGGCGGCCCGGCAGATCGCCGCGTCCCTGCAACTGGACGCTCAAGTGGTCGACCTCCTCGCCGATCCGCATCAGCTCGAGCAAGTGTTCCTGAACATCCTCATTAACGCCATCGAGGCCATGCCCAACGGCGGCAGGCTCGACATCTCGGTGCGGGAGCGCCGGAACCCCCACTTCGTGCAGGTCGCCGTCACCGACACGGGTGCCGGGATCCCTCCCGAGAACTTGGCACGGATCTTCGACCCGTTTTTCACCACGAAAGAGGTGGGGAAGAACACGGGGCTCGGGCTCTCGGTGAGCTACGGGATCGTGCGTACCCATGGGGGCTTCATCGACGTGGAGAGTGCGGTGGGAGTCGGGACCACCGTGCGCGTGGATCTCCCGGTGACTGGAGGGTGAGGGAATGGGTCAATCCATTCTGTTGGTGGAGGACGAGCCGATCCTGCGAGTGACCCTGGCCAATGACCTCGCGGAGAAGGGGTACGAAGTGACGCCGGCCGCCACCGGGGATGAAGGGTTCAACCGGATCCGGGAACGGGGCTTCGATGCCGCGCTCCTCGACCTCAAGCTTCCCGGCATGGACGGACTCACGCTCCTCAAGATGTTCAAGGCAACGAACCCCCAGGGCGCGGCCATCATGATGACCGCCTACGGGACCATCCACTCGGCGGTGGACGCCATGAAGGCGGGAGCCGCCGACTACCTCGTGAAGCCCTTTCCGACCGAAGAGCTTGTGGTGTTGTTGCGAGGACTCCTCGCGCAGCAAGTCGTCCCCGCCTCGGAGGGTGACCGGCCCACGGTCCAGCGATTCGGCGATCTCGTGTTCGCCAGCCCGAAGATGGCGGCGGTCTGCGATCTCATTGCGACAGTGGCTCCGAGCGACGCCACCGTCTTGATCCAGGGCGAAACGGGGACTGGGAAGGAGCTGACGGCGCGGGCCATCCACCGGTACAGCGAGCGGCGGCAGGGGCCGCTGGTGTCGGTCGCCTGCGCCGCGATCCCGGAAACGCTCATGGAGACGGAGTTGTTCGGCCACGAGAAGGGGGCCTTCACCGGCGCCATCCGGGATCGGCAGGGGCGTTTTGAACTGGCGCACGGGGGGAGCCTTTTCCTCGACGAAGTGTCGGACCTCGGGCCGGCGGTGCAGGCCAAGCTCCTCCGGGTCTTGCAGGAGAAGGAGTTTGAGCGGGTCGGCGGGGTCCGCACCATCAAGGTGGACGTTCGATTGATCTCCGCATCGCGGAAGCAGTTGGAGGACGAAGTCCTGGCAGGAAGAGTGCGAGAGGACCTCTTCTACCGGCTCAAGGTGATCACCATCCGGCTCCCCCCGCTGCGCGAGCGGAAAGAGGACATCCTTCCGTTGGCGAAATACTTTCTGGAGAAGTACCGCCGGCCGCTCGGGAAGGAGATCCGGGAGTTGAGCCCAGAGGCGAGCCGATATCTCCTGGGTTACGCCTGGCCGGGCAATGTGCGGGAACTGGAGGCCGCGATCCAGCGCGCAGTGACCCTGACCAAGCGGGATACCCTCACGCTCGAAGACTTCTCCCCCGATGACCGGCCCGCGACGTCCCCTGGGACCCAGGCCTCCCCCCACCTCCTGAACGATGCCGTTCGGGAGGCGGAGCGGCGCTACCTCCAGGAGGTCCTCCAGAGCGTCGGAGGCCAGCGGACGCGGGCGGCCCAGATCCTGGGTATCAGCCGGAAGACCCTCTGGAAGAAGCTCAGGATGCTGAACCCTGAGTGACCGCACATCGCGGCACCCGACTCCTGCCCCCCCTGCCGCAGGATCTGCGGCCCCTCGCCGCGGCCCCGTACGTTACCGGATAGTAACATCAAGCCCTCCTCCCGTTCCTGAGCGGTAACTTCCTCGGCCGCCCGGTTCCCTCTCCCGACGATCCAAGTGCCCGGATTTCCGACCTCTCCAGAGGGAGGCGCGGGCGGCAGGCATCTTGCTACACGTCAGCCGGACAGGTTGAAAGAGCAAGGCGGCGTGCGGAGGCACGGGCAACCACCATCCTTGGAGGGGCAGACATGGAGATCAGCCGTCGCCACTTTCTCGCCGGTACCGGGGCTGCAGGCACCAGTGCCCTCTTCGGTTCGCTCGGCCTGAGCCTTCGATCGAGCGCGGCCTTCGCGGAGCAGGCGCAGGTCCAGCGCGGAACGATCACCACGACCATCTGCCCGTTCTGCGGCGTGGGTTGCGGGCAGATCGTCGAGGTGCGCGAGGGGCGGGTGGTGAACATCGAGGGGGACCCCGACCACCCCATCAACGAGGGGGCGGTGTGCAGCAAGGGCGCGGCCCTGTATCAGGTCCACCAGAACGAACGGCGCCTCCGGACGATTCGCTACCGGAAGCCCGGCGGGCGGGGGTGGGAAGAGCTCTCCTGGGAGCGCGCCATCCCGATGATCGTCGAGCGGGTGAAGAAGACCCGGGACGCCACCTGGGTGGGGCAGCGCGACGGCCTGACGGTCAACCACACCACCGGCATCGCCTCCCTTGGCGGTGCGGCCCTGGACAGCGAGGAGTGCTACCTGCTCGCCAAGGCCATGCGGGCCCTCGGGGTCATATGGCTTGAGAATCAGGCCCGGATATGACACAGCTCCACGGTGGCCAGTCTGGCCGCCACCTTCGGTCGTGGGGCAATGACCAACCACTGGATCGACATGAAGAATGCCGACGTGGTGATGATCTGCGGCAGCAACGCCGTGGAGAACCACCCCATCGCCGCACGCTGGGTCATGAAGGCGAAAGAGAATGGGGCAATCGTTCTTTCCTGCGACCCCCGCTACACCCGTACGTCGGCCTTCTCCGACCACTACTGCAAGCTACGGTCGGGCACGGACATCGCTTTCGTGAACGGCATGATCAACTATGCGCTGCAGAACGACCGCATTCAGCACGAGTACGTCCGGCATTACACCAACGCCACCTTCCTCCTCAATCCGGGGTACGGGTTCGCAGACGGCCTCTTCGCCGGCTTCGATGAGGCGACCCGAAGCTACGACAAGTCCAAGTGGGCCTACGAGCTGGACGAGAACGGGGTGCCGAAGCGCGACCCGACCATGCAGCACCCCCGCTGCGTCTTGCAGCTCATGAAGAAGTTCTTCGCCCGCTACGACATCGACACCGTGTGCAGCATCACCGGGTCCCCGAAGGACGTCTACCAAAAGGTCTGCGACATCTATACCTCCACCTGGGCCCCCGATCGCGTGGGGGTGTGGCTGTACGCCATGGGGACCACCCAGCACAGCCACGGCACCCAGAACATCCGCAGCTACGCCGTCCTGCAACTCCTGCTCGGGAACATCGGCCTGGCCGGCGGGGGCGTGAACGCCATGCGAGGGGAGTCAAACGTCCAAGGCGCGACCGACTTTGCTTTGCTGTATCACATCCTGCCTGGATACCTCGCGGCGCCCGCCGCCCCCATGCAGACCCTCTCCGCCTACCTGGAGAAGGTCACGCCGAAGAGTAACGATCCCCTCAGCGCCAACTGGTGGCAGAACTACCCCAAGTACATGACCAGCCTGCTCAAGGCGTGGTACGGCAATCACGCCGGGAAGGAGAACGACTTCGCATACGGCTACCTGCCGAAGGTCACGGGTGACCACTCCTTCATGGCCATTTTCGAGGCCATACACGCGGGCACGATCAAGGGCCTCTTCTGCTTCGGGATGAATCCGGCGGTGGGTGGCCCGAACTCGACCAGGGCGCGGGAGGCGCTGGGCAAGCTCGACTGGATGGTGGCGATTGACCTGTTCGAAACCGATACCTCGGTATTCTGGAAGCGGCCGGGTGCCGATCCGTCCACGATCAACACGGAGGTGTTCCTGCTGCCGGCGGCGGCCTCGATGGAGAAGGAAGGAAGCGTTGCCAACAGCGGACGCTGGTGCCAGTGGCGCTACAAGGCGGTGGAGCCGGCCGGCGATGCCAGGAGCGACGCCTGGATCGTCACGCAATTGGTCGCAGGGCTGAAGAAGGCCTACACAGCCGGGGGCGCCTTCCCGCAGCCCATCCAGCACCTGACGTGGGCCTACGGCCAGGAGAAGGACCCCCACGGCGAGCCGGACATCCATCGCGTGGCGCGGGAGATCAACGGCTACTTCACGCAGGATCGAGACATCGACGGGAAAAAGTGGAAGGCCGGAGACCAGGCGCCCGGCTTCGCGCTGCTCCAGGCGGACGGCTCCACAGCCTGTGGGAGCTGGATCTACTGCGGCAGCTATCCGGGGCCGAATAAGACGGACAACCGACTGGCTCGTCGGGAGAAGAGCGATCCCGCCAAGGATCCGCTGGGACTGCATCCCAACTGGGCCTGGTGCTGGCCGGTGAATCGGCGCATCCTCTACAATCGGGCCTCCGTGGACGCCCAGGGACAGCCCTGGGATCCGAAGCGCGCGGTCATCCGCTGGAACGCCGACGCCAAGAAGTGGGAAGGGGACGTCCCGGACGGCCCCTGGCCGCCTGGCGCCAAGCTCCCCTTCATCATGCGCCCCGAAGGGGTGGGGTGTCTCTTCGCGATCGCCCTGAATGACGGTCCCTTCCCGGAGCACTACGAGCCGGTGGAGAGCCCCGTCCGCAACCTGATGTCCAAAGTTCAATACAGCCCGGCCTGCAAGATCTATGAGCCGAAGGCCATCGGCGATCCGCGCGAGTTCCCCATCGTGGCCACGACCTACCGGGTCTCCGAGCACTGGCAGGCCGGGGCCATGAGCCGGAACATGTCCTGGCTGGTGGAGTTGATGCCGGACGTCTTTGTGGAGATGTCTCCGGACCTGGCGCGGCGCAAGGGAATCAAGACGGGCGACTGGGTCCGCGTCCGGAGCAAGCGAGGCGAGATGAAGGCGCGCGCCCTGGTCACCAATCGCTTCGAGCCCTTCTTTGTCGCCGGGCGCTTGGTGGACCAGATCGGGATCCCGTGGCACTGGGGGTACGCGGGTCTGGCGACGGGGGACAGCGCCAACTTGCTCACCGCCAATGTCGGCGACCCCAATACCTTTATCCCCGAGTTCAAGGCGTTCCTCTGCGACGTGGTGAAGGGCTAGGAGGCTGTATCATGGCGATCAAAGCCCTGCTCATTGACCTGCCCCGCTGTACCGGCTGCCGCGGGTGCCAGGTGGCGTGCAAGCAGTGGTACAAGCGGGGAGTGGAGAAGACGACCTTCTTCGCCGGGCCGGGGTACCAGAATCCCGCCGACCTGAGCCCGCAGACCTGGTGCCTGGTGACCTACAACGAGGTGATCGTCAACGGGCGGTACGAATGGGTCTTCGGCAAGCGCCAATGCATGCACTGCCTGATCCCGGGCTGCGCCTCGGCCTGCCCGGTGAAGGCCCTGGAGAAACAGGAGAACGGCCCGGTCATGTACCACCGGGAGAAGTGCATCGGCTGCCGGTATTGCATGCTGGCGTGCCCCTTCGAGGTGCCGCGGTTCGAGTACGAGTCCTGGAACCCGTATATCAGCAAGTGCACGATGTGCGCCCCGCGCATCGCGGGCGGGCAGATACCTGCCTGCGCCCAGGCCTGCCCGACCGGCGCCATCACCTTTGGCGAGCGCGACGCGCTGATCCGCGAGGCAGAGCGCCGGATCTCGAACAGCCCGGGAAAATACACGCACCACATTTACGGGCTGGAGGAGGCGGGCGGCACGTGCGTGCTCCACATCTCCAGCGTTCCGTTCAAGGATCTGGGCTACGTCATGCGCGTTCCGCGCACCCCGATGGTGGCCCACACCCAGCCGGCGATGCAGGCCATCCCCATGGTCATGTTGGGCCTGGCCACGGTCCTGGGGGCCGGCTATGCGCTGCGGACGCGCAAGGAGCGAAACAACCAGCGGTCGGCGGACGCCGCGGGGAAATAGGAGCGACTCATGACCATCACCGTTGCGAACGTCCGGATCGGGTTCGGCACGCTCCTCCTGATGCTGCTCGCCGCTCTCGGGTTCGTGCTGGCGATGTACCGATTCCTCTTCGGCATCGGTGCGGTGAGCAACCTGAATCAGGGCTACCCCTGGGGGTTCTGGATCGGGGCCGACGTCCTGGCGGGCATCGCCCTGGCCGCGGGCGGCTTCGTGGTGGCGGGCCTCATGCACATGTTCGGGGGCGAGAAGTACCACCCGTTGGTCCGCCCGACTATTCTCACGGCGTTTCTCGGCTACCTCCTCTTCATCGCCGCCCTCCTGGTGGATGTCGGGCGGCCGTGGTCGATCTGGCACATGATGATCTACTGGCACCACGAGTCCCCCATGTTCGAGGTGGGCTGGTGCGTGATGATGTATACCACCATCCTCTTTCTCGAATTCCTGCCGGTCGTCTTCGAGCGGTTCCGGCTCGAGTACCTGTACGCCATCTGGCTGAATCTCACTCCGTGGGTCGCCATCGCGCTCCTCGTCACGTTTGCCTTCGCCATGACCCATTCGGCGTCGTGGGTTCTGGCCATCGGTGTCGTCCTGGTGGCGTTCGAACTCTTGGTGCGTTTCGGGGCGATCCACCGAGACCCCCGGATGCCCACCATAGTCCTGATGGCCGGCATCATGTTCTCGGTGCTGCACCAAAGCTCGCTGGGGTCCCTGTTCCTGGTGGTTCCCCACAAGCTGTCCCATATTTGGTATTCGCCGATCCTGCCCCTCTTGTTCCTCGTGTCGGCGGTGGCGGCGGGGGTGGCCATGGTGATCGTGGAATCCGTGGCCAGCGCGTGGTACTTCGGGCGGGAGGCCGAAGTGCGTTTGCTGCAGGATGTCGGCCACGTGCTCTGCTGGGCAATCTTCGGCACGCTGGCCTTGCGGGCGGGGGACCTCATCCTGCGGGGGGTGGGGACGGAGTTGCTCGTCATCAGCCCTCAGTCCATCGCCTTCTGGATCGAGATCATGGTCGGATTCGTCATCCCGCTGGCCATCCTGCTGACGCCGGACTTTGCCGAGTCGGCGCGCTGGCTCCTGGTGGCAAGCATCATGGTGATCGTGGGGCTTGTGCTCAACCGGATGAACGTGGCCGTGGTCGGCATCACGGCCCCCTACAGCCCTACCTACTATCCGTTCTGGATGGAAGTGGGCATCACGACTGGCATCGTCGCCGGGGGCGTGCTGGCCTATCTGGTGATCTGCAGCAATTTCCCGGTGTTCGCGTCCGCACGCGCCCACAACGCGGAGGCGTAGGCCCCCCGGGCCCCTCGCCCCCCAACGGAGGCTTTCCGTGGATAGTCGGTATCGATTCGTGGTTGGCTTCCTGACCATCCTCAACGCCCTGCTGACGCTGCTCCTCTGCGGGCTGGTCCGGGACACACGGCAGGAGGTGAATGCGCTGCGGAGCGTCCTGGCCACCAAGCAGGACTTGGTGAACGTCGCCGCCCCCAAGCTCACCTTCTTCCACGAGGAGAAGTGCACGAGTTGCCATACGGAGCGGCGCTTTGCCGGCGAGCACAACGTGCGCGGCCAAATCGAGCAAGCTGTGGCACACATGCGCGCGATGCCTGATGCGGGCTTCACCGATCAGGATGTGGCGAAGATCCACGCCTCGCTGGAGCTCTTGCGGTGCACGCAGTGTCACGGGGCGGACAAGCTCCGCACATTGGCGATCAAGTCGCCCACGGACCGGATGCGCATCATTCGGGAGATGATCGCGAAGCCCCGGTCGAACATCACCCCGGACGAGGCCACGCGGATTCTCCGGGCCTACGAGCAGATGGTGGGATTCTGAGAGACCCCGGGGGATCGCGGCCAAGGGAGGCGGTATGGCAATTTCCTCCGCGGGCGGTCCACTGCAGGAGCTGGAGGCGCTCGTGTCCCGGCTGGAGGGGCTCAGCGCCCAGCCCCGGGTGTCGGAGGACTATATCCGCTTTCGCGTTGCGCTGCTCCGCGCCCAGTGGGCAGTCCGGCAGGCCCTCGCCGGCGACGCAGCAGACAGAGTTGAGCCGGCTGCCCCGGATCCCGCCCACGTTGCCTTCGAGCCTGGCCTGCTCCGATCACTCTTCCAGGCCATCGTGGCAGCAACGCCGGCCGAAGGCCGGACGGAGGACGTGGCGCGTCTCCGGGCGGCCGCAGACGCCGACCCGATACTCCTCGAGGCGGTAGCCCGGGCTGCCGCTTTCGGGCCCGATCTGGAGACCTTGGAATCGAGGGCACGGCAGCTTGGCGTGATGGTGGACGCCCTGCTCTTCGTGGGTCGGGCGGCCGCCGCCCCGTTTGTGGCCGAAGCGGTCGCGGCACGATCAGGCGGCGGAGGGCAGGGACGGGCAGGGGCCGAGCCGCACCGCTGTCCCGCCTGCGGGTCTTCCCCCAGCATCGCTCGGCTCCGGCGCGCGGATGGGCGGCGCCTCCTGACCTGCGGCCTGTGCGGGAGCGAGTGGGAGGCGGCGCGCATGGCGTGTGCGTGCTGCGGGACGCGGGAGCCCGAATCCCTGGGGATCCTTCGGCTGGACGACGCGGACCCCCGGTGGATCGAGACCTGCGAGGCGTGCAAGGGCTACATCAAGACCGTGGATGAGCGGAGGCTTGCCGAGGACGAGACGGTCTTCCCGGTCGTCGAGGAAGCGGCGACGCTACACCTGGATCTGCTGGCCGAGCGGGAGGGCTACATCCGCCGCGTGCCCTATGTGCTGTCGGGGTGAGGG
>Ga0315294_10004993_pt1 | contig 14545 bp, 5 predicted proteins | sample YL17G13_40_MG_FD_203626 | JGI IMG/M metagenome (GOLD analysis project Ga0315294, IMG submission 203626) | Sediment microbial communities from Yellowstone Lake, YNP, Wyoming, USA - YL17G13_40 | ecosystem: Environmental > Aquatic > Freshwater > Lake > Sediment | place: USA: Wyoming | collected... | reverse complement strand
ATTTCATCTCCCGCCATATCTGGTCAGGCGCAAGCACCCGCCCCGAGCCGCCGCAGTAAGGGCACCTGTTGTAAATCTGGTGCCAGAGGCTCATGCGCACCCGTTTCCGTGTCACCTGTAAAAGACCGAATTCTGAAATCGGTATGGTGGAGATTTTCGCCTTGTCCTGCCTTGTCTGCCGGAGAAATTCCTGCTCCACCGCCTCGCGATTCCCCCGTTCGCTCATATCAATAAAATCGATGACGATGATGCCGCCGATATCCCGCAGGCGCAACTGCTGGGCAATCATCTTCGCCGCCTCTAAGTTCGTCTTCAGGGTGTTTTTCTCCTGGTCCTTTTTCCCCACAAAACGCCCGCTGTTGACATCTATTGCCGTGAGCGCCTCCGTTTCGTCAAAGACCACATACCCGCCGCTCTTGAGCCATATCTTGCGCTGACATGCCCGCTGAATCTTCTTCTCCACATCATAATGCTGGAACAGGCTTTCTGGATGGCTGAAGAGATTCACCCGCCCCTCAAGGGATGGTATCATGTGCCTCAGAATCCGGCGCAGGTCTTTATAAACCCTCTCATCATTCGTGATAATCTCATTGACGTCATCTGTGATGTTGTCCCGCACTATCCTGTAAAGGATGTCATGGTCATTGAAGAGCAGGAGCGGCGCACTCTTGCCTGCTCCGCTGAAGCGGCTGTGAAGGCCGGGCTGGCGATATTTTCTCAGGATGCCTCCCCAGGCGCTCTTGAGATTACCTATGTCGCCCTTGATGGCATCATCATCCATTCCCATGCCCGCGGTGCGGATAATATAGCTCTGGCGAGTATTTTTTATCTCGCCCAGAATCCTCCTGAGGCGCTGGCGCTCTTTTTCATCCTCAATCTTGCGGGAAATACCGCCCCTCTGCGATGGGTAAGGGAGAAACACCAGATAACGCCCCGGAAGCGAGATGTTGGTGGTCACGCGCGGTCCCTTCCCCCCGATTTCATCCTTTACCACTTGGACAAGGATGGTCTGTCCCTTATTGAGGGGCCGCATCCTGTCCAACTTCTCACTTGATGACGCGCCCTGCTTTCTTACAGGAGCGGAGCCTCGTCGGCTCACTGCCTTTTTCTCCTTCCTGCCAATCTTCAGCGCATCCGTAAGAATATCGTCATAATGGAGAAACGCCCGCCGTTCCTGACCGATGTCTATGAATGCCGCCTGCAGTCCGGGCACCACATCCTCCACCACGCCCTTGTAAATATTCCCCACTAAACTCAGGTCATCAATCTTCTCTATAAATAAGTCCACAAGCTGCTGATTCTCCAGATATGCCACTCGTATCTCATTTTCTTCAACATTGACAAGAACCGTTTTCCTGATGGATGTCTCTTCCATAAAATTATACTCACTCTCATCTCTCATGTAACTTTTTATCAGGAAATCTTTAAACGGGGAGGGGGATGAAATCAATGTAAAAAAGGCGGGTTTTTTGCAACCCGCCTGAAATTCGAAAAGTTAAAAAGAGCCCTTATTAATAAAGACTCCAGTCCTCCACGCCGGAAGACTGCGCACATGTGACTTCATAATGTGCCGTGCCGTTCTGATAAGCCGTATCCTCATAAACAACAAGATAGTAGGTGCCGGTTGAGCCGCATGTCCAGTTCAAAACAACGGTCTGGTTTGGCACACTCGCCGACTGGGTGGCAACAATGCTTCCACTTGAATTCTCAATATCAAGACCAATGTAAAGAGACTCCAACAGCGTATTCTTGGGGACGCCGGTAAAGGTATAATTATTTCCGTTTGTCCCCGCGAAACTCCAGTAGTCCAGGTCAGGATTCGGGTCGGAAGAATAGCCCTCGGGCAGACCGCCAGTCAGCATCTCGGGAAAGGCAATAGGTCCATCCGCCTGTGTCCTGTCACCATTCGGGAAGCTCTCTGTCTGATTCGCAAATGCAAATCCCGCGCAAAGAAGAACCACAAAAAGACCCAATAGACATTTTTTCAGCATCCTTTCACCTCCTTATTTTTTATAAAAACCGTAATTATAAACTTATAATATTGGACATTTGTCAATATAAATCACAGCGTGAATTGTGGAATTTTAGGATTTGTGAATCAGTATCCGCCTTATGCGGTTCCAATTCGCCCCTGTGCGGTGTTGCGGAGTATTTTTAACTTGACGAAACACCACTATCTGCTCATATTTTCCTTTGATTAGTTAGAATTTACGTATAAAGCGTTTCAGTGTATCCGAACAGGCGCTGAAAAATTTGGGAGTGAAATTTTGCATCAGTTTTCGCCAGATGCCTTTACCCTGATTGAACTGTTGATAGTTGTGGCTATCATCTCCATACTTTCCTCCATCGCCGTGCCAAACTTCCTCGAGGCGCAAACACGCGCCAAGGTCTCACGGGTCAGGGCGGACATGGCGGCAATGACCACAGCGCTGGAGATTTACGCCACAGACCACAACAAATATCCCCATCGCCGGAATCCCAACTGGCAAAGAGGGGCATATGCGCCCCTTTTATCCACAAAGATGGATGACCTGCACGTCCTTACAACACCGTTGTCATACATGACAAGAGTCCCGCAGGATATTTTTGACTTGAGGGTGCCATCGCCCCTGAACCTTATCGATTATTTCGACCCAGAGCAGACTAATGTCCTTGCCAGTCAGACCCAGGGCAAGGAGGATGCCGGCGTGAAGCTATGGCTACTCCTCTCTGTGGGTCCGGATGGATACATCGGCGTCTCACAAACCGGCAATCCCGGTGGTTATCCATCCCAGGCGCCCGCTGTGGCATTCAGCATTATCCAGGAATACGACCCCAATAACGGAGCTATCAGCTCAGGCAATGTCTACCGCCTGCAGGGAAATGCAAGTTTCGCCCAGGCGATTATTGGAAAATAAATACCGGAGGTTGTAAATCATGAACTCCTTTTCTCAGAATATCCCGCTTCCCCGTTTCTCCGATTCTCCGTTTCTCCGTTTCATCATCTACTCACTTGCCTTCTGTGGCATCCTCATCCCTTTTACAGCGCATGGGAGCTCCATCCAGAAATTTACAATGCCTGAGATGACCAAATTGGCGGATGTCATTGCCGTGGGACAAGTAGAAAAGATGGAGTCCCGCTGGGTGGACAAGCATATTGAAACTACCATACAAATCAAAGCAAAGGAATATTGGAAGGGCGACATGGGTCCCTCTCTTGAGCTGACCCAGATGGGGGGCGATGTCATTCAACCCCTCCCCATTGCAATGCACGCAGATGGCGAGCCACGTTTCTTTGAAGGGGAAAGGGTTGTCCTGTTTCTGGAAAAACCAAAGGGAAAGTCGGAGAGCCGCCGAAGTTCTAACGTAGGAGGAAGTGGAACAAGGGCACCATCCTCAGATGCCCAGTCAAAACTCGCCATTTCCACGCGCGTTGTGGGGTGGGCGCAGGGAAAATTCACCATACTGAACGACCCGAAAACCGGCGAGGAAAAAGCGGTCTGTCTCGGTGTGCAAAATGCCCGCATCCTTGATAAAAGGGAAATGGAGAAACTTTGCGCCGTGGCGGCTGAGTTTGAAAAGATGCGGATGACTAAGGAGGGAGAGCCCACAAAGGCAGAGAAGGCGGCGACATTTACCACACCTTTGACAAAGAACCCCCTCCTGACAGCCGGTCGGTTAAAGACATCCATGGGGAAAATGGATGCAAAGTCCGCCTCACCCCAATATTCCAAGGACACCTTATCCTCACTTGACATCCCATCTCAGAAAGGTCTGAATGAGTTTAAGGCGGAGGTGATATCGGAGATCCGCCGAAGTTCTAATGTCGGAGATCCGCCGAAGTTCTAACGTAGGAGGATAGGCGGAAAAGAATTGAAATAACCGGAAAGCCGGGTTTTTCTCACTTCAGCATAGAGAGCGAGAGGAATGATGAAAAATTATCGCAGGCTCTTAATTCTGAATCTTCTCTTCACCATTATTGTCTCATTTGCATTCGCCAAAAAGATATTTGTCCCGGTGATTCATAATCCACTTGATGCGAGTGATGACAGCCTCAGAACGGAGGAACTCCAGTGGCGGGAGGATGAGAGCCCCCTCAGGGTCTCCCTCTATCGCAACATTTTCGGCGAGATTCTCCTTCCTGTCAACAATCTCCAGAATATATCGGACGACGATATCTATCTGGCTCTTAACCGCTGCCTCAAGCGATGGAATGATGTCTCGCTGGGCGGTATAAGCATGTCCTTCGAGTTTAATGAGGTTGCCTATTATTCGGATTTTCTCGCAGGCATCAATCCTGCCCTGCCCTACGGTCCCATACAGGTCGCCTTTGACCGATTTAACCTTATATCCTTTCAGGAACCGAACGAAACTGTGCCGTCGGGCGTTATTTATGCCGTTTATTGTTTCTACTTCACGGTGGATATCGACCTCAGGGATTATATTAACCTCCCCAACCTTGGAAACGGGGTAGTTTATAACCCCACCACAGGCGCCATTAACCTCGACCTGAATGGCGATGGCATCATGGACGTCGCACTGCCCCGTCAGAAGTATGAAGGCGGCACCATCCTCGACTGTGACGTCGCCTTCAACCCCATCTACACCGGATATTACCTCCCTCCCAAAGACCCGGGCAGTCTCACACAGGAACAGCAGGCAGATTATTTCGGCAGGACGGATATTGAGTCGGAATTCATGCGCGCCTTAGGCGAGATGCTCGGCATCAGCGCCATCCCGCTCAACCTCCCAGTCATGGGGGACTGGAATGCCGGCGGACAGTACGCCTCCAATCCCTGGGAAAAACGCAATCTGTCACTTGCCGACAGGATGCTGGGAATCATGCAGTATTCATCCGTCAGCCCTTATCGCAAAGACAACAAAACACCTAATGAGACGGGTCCGTTTGGCGGCGTGGGCGGCATCAGGGGAAGTGTTGTTGATGGCGCCGGCTATTACGGTCAGGGGCCAATTCTCATCATTCCCGACATCCCGGTGTTTGCGGGCGTGCCACGAAAGGATTTCTATATCGGTGCTGATGCCGTCTTTTCCGACAGAGGTATTGTCGACCTTCTATACTGCACATACACCGGCATCAATGTTGAGATTCCCAACGGCATCAATGCCCCTGGGGCAATTCAGAACTCCGAATATCTGTTCATTGGACTTGAACCGCGCGATGACTACGCCGTCTATATTGAGCCCTCAACAGCCCGCAGTTACCTCCCCGATTATCAGCAATACCTGCCCGCGATACCAAGTTATCCCGCAGAATTTTATGGCGGCGCAAACCCGCCCACATCCGGAGACGGCACCGCACAGGATAACAATGTCTCCGGCGATAACTTGTTTTCGAGCAACTACATCGAAGTTGCCGAAAATGAATTCGGACAGTTTACAGCCGGCGTGCGCGATGGACCGGCAATCCTCTTCGGTCACCCCGTGCCCATGACCTCCTTCTCCAGCGTGCGAATCGTGAAGCAAGGCATCCAAAAAGACTTTACCAACCTTGTGCAACCTTTCGGCATCGCGTCAAAACCCATTGAAATTAACGATATCGCCAACACCAGCACAGGCACATGGGTCCTCGATAATACCATCGCGCTGACTGAAAGCCTTGCTATTGTTGGCTTCGGCGGTCCAAACACAAGACTTGATGACCTGAAAATCCAGTTTATCCTCAAAAATATGAGCAATGAACCCGTGGATGTGGGAGTCCGCATCATGCTGGATACCCTCCTTGGCACGAGGGACGATGCACCCTTCGTTATCAATGGGGAACAGGTGCGTAATGAGAGATTATACACAGGCGCCACCCTGCCGTATGTTTATGAGGTCTATGACCACCTTGAATTCCCCACTATACTGGCTCTTGGAACACTGATTAATCCTGCCGTGACCAGACCGTGGAAATTTGTCACCGCCTGGTGGCCCTCTATTGTGGCAACACAGTTTGACTATGAACCTACCGGCGCCTTCTTCTCCGGTGCCAATGCCTTCACTCAGGACAGCGCAGTCGCCATCTTTTTTGGCATGAAAACCCTCGCCCCGGGTGAAAGTGTCACATGGTCCACACTATATGGCTTCCTGAGGGCGGAGAAAATTCCAGAATCGGGCGTTGCCGCCAATCCCACCGCACCGACAGTATATGATGACATCGCTTATATATCCGAACCAGTGCCCGTTATTGCCGACAATGTCACCGGGAACATCACCATTATCACCAATGTTGCCACGGCACCCGGCGGCGCCGAAGCCGCCACAGACCGCGATGGCGACGGCATCCCCAATGACCTGGACAACTGCCCGGATGTCCCCAACCCCGACCAGTTAGACTCCAACGGGAACGGCATCGGCGATGCCTGCGATACCAATGTGGCAATACTGGAGGACACATCCCCAAAAAAGGGAGGTAGCACCCTCCCTGTTGACGTCCTTTACAGCCTCGGCGCCGCCGCAGGCGACATCGATAATGACGGCGACCTCGATATCGTCCTCGCCAATGGCGTTATCAATGACCAGGGACCAAACTCCCTTGTCAACCGCATCTACATTAACCACACCAATGACCCTGACCCTGCAAAACGGGGATTCTATTTCACGGATGTAACCTTCGGCGCGGATGGCATCCCCGGAACTTCCGATGACAGACTCCCGTATATTGATTCCCTCGTGGCAACATACGATGTGAAACTCGCAGATTTCAACGGCGATGGATACCTCGATATCTTCTTCTCCAACTTCGCCCCCGGCATCGGACCTGGCATCGGCGCTCAGAACCAACTGCTGGTGAATATTGATGTGGACGGCGATGGCATCCCCGATGGATTCTTCGCTGATGAAACCTCTATCCGCCTGCCCGGTGTCCTTAACTCCCCTCCTTATGCCGTTGTGGATATGACCACCCACTCGGATGTGGGAGATATCGATTCCGATGGCGATATTGATATCGTCGTGGCTAACCAGGACCTCTTCACCGACTTGCTGGGCACCAGCGGCATTGACCCGCCTCACGGCACTGAAACAGCACAACCTTACCCTCCTGGTCCGCCTTACCCTCTTGGTCCACTCATGTTCAGTGAGCGCATCCTTATCAACCACCTCAATGACCGCAATCCCGCAATGCGGGGATTCTACTTCACGGATGAAACCCTCGGCTCAGACTATCTCTTCGGCGGCAATACTCAAGATGAATATGACCGACTGCCTCCCCTACTCCCTGATCACCCACTGACAACACCCGGTGCCGCCAATGACGAAACGGATTACAGCGAGACGAACCAGGTCGTTCTCGCACCCATCTTCAGCGAAAATGCCCTCGATATCTATGTGGTAAACTGGAGCGAAATTCCCCACACATACAGATACAACGGCTATGACCTTGTTTATGACAATGTGGATGTGGATGGCGATGGCTTGCCGGATGGGTATTTTGAATGTGTGAATTACGCAGTTGACGACTTCTTTATAATCACCAACCGTAATACACAGCAGGAGCCCCTCTGGATTGGACGTCCCGATTCTTATCCCCACCCCCGCCCCGTCCCACCACCGATTGATGGTAACTGGATTCCGGAGATAAGAACCAACGCCCAGGGCGCTGTGGTGATGGACTTTAATAACAGCGGCTGGCGCCAGATTATTGCCGTCCCTGCATCTGAATCTGCCACCTATTTTGACCCCATTAACCCGCCCGTGCGCGAATTTCCCGGCGCCCAGCGCGTTAGATGGAGCGGCATAATTAGTGGAACAGCCCTCGACTACACGCCCCTCTTCATCAGGCTTTACAGCCACCGCAGAAATCTTGTGGATTATGTCGCCTTGGATAGTACCACTAAACTGGCAGTTCCCGCCCTCACGGGGCGCCGACGCGCCATCTGCGCAGGCGACCTGAACCTCGATGGGTGCTTAGACCTCTTCATCTGCAACGACCAGACCGGCGGAGACCTCGGAAATATCGGACCCCCCACCATTAACCAGGTCCTGCAGAATGATACCTTTGGCCTCTTCACAGATGTGACGTCAGCCGCCTTCGGAGCAAATACCGCAACGAACAGGGCAATTTGGGCTATCATGGCGGACTTTGATAATGACGGCGACCCCGATGTCTTTGTGTGCAACTATGGTGACCAGAAGGAACTCTTCACCAACAGGATAATCAATGCGCCCACGGACCTCCTCAGCAATACGGACGTGCCTCTCTTTATTGACAAAACAGCCCAGTTCCTGCCCCCCTATTTCACAGCAACCGCCAGCCCGCCCTATGTGTTCGGGTATTCCAGTGCCAGCCTGAACTGCGACTTTGGGGACATCGATGGGGACGGCAGGCTCGACCTTGTGGTCGCCAATGGCGGTGTCCAGACCGTCTCCGGCGATTACACACCCATCTACTTCAACCGTGGCGAACCTCTGAACCAGGGTATCTATGTATTGACCCCCACCGGCTCCCCGTTCCCTGCCCCGCGTGTCCTTCAGAATCCGTACACCGTCTACCTCGAGACAACTTCCGAGCCGGTGTTTGACGCCAAATTTTTTGACTTTGATAATGACGGCGACCTCGACCTCTTCCTCTCATGCGCAGGCACTCGCAATCGCCTCTACATGAATGTGGATGTGAATACCTATTCCATGAACTCTGTTCCTGACAATAATGGCATGGGTGACGGGCAGTTCCTGGACGTAACGGATATCTCCCTGCCGGGCTTCCCGGTGCCAAGCCCGGAGCAAAACAGCCGCAAATGCGCCATTGCTGATATCAACCATGACGGACTCCTCGATATCGTAGTCGCCAACGGTTATGAAAATGCCGGAGCGCCGAATGTCCTCCTCCTGAATACTCGCTTCCCCGGACCCAATTCCAAACCCGGTAAATTTATTGCCCCATCGCCGTGGGTCTTTATGCCGGATGGGACGCCGGCGGATGTGTATGACGACTCCATGCAGCCTGTTATCGCCGACTTCAACGGCGATGGGAATCTCGATATCTTCATCACCAACCGCCGCGCCACCATTCCTAATAAACCCCCGAAGTTCGTGGAACGATGCAGACTCCTCTTCGGCGATGGAACCGGCCGCTTCACAGATGTCACGGCGACCAACCTGCCGGTTATCATTGCCGATGTCCAGGGCGACGTGTCCGCCGATTTTGACAGAAAGGGCGATTGGACAGAGGATATCAATGGCAATGGGATACTGGACCCGGGCGAGGATTCCAATTACAACGGTAATCTGGACTGGGTGGACACTAACGGCGATGGGCGGTTCACGCCTCACTATGACATCTTCCTCGTCGTGCGAGGCGGACAAAACATCTATCTCAAAAATGACGGCGCCGGAAAGTTCACAGACGAGACATCCTCCCGCATCCCCATCGTCATCAATGACTCCTTCGGCGTGGACGCCGGTGATATCGACCTTGACGGCGATATTGACATTGTCGTGGCTAATCAGGCGCTCCCGACAGAGCGCTCCATCCAGCTCCTCCTGAATGATGGGACCGGGCGCTTCATTGACGCCTCCTATGAAGTCCCCAACCCCGTCTCCGTCAAATTCTACGGCGGGGGCTATGACTTCAACAACAACAGCCGTGGCGTCAAACTCGGCGACATTGACGGCGACGGCGACCTGGATATGTTTATCTGCAACCTGGGCTCAATGAATATGTTCCCGCTCTGTGGCGGCATGAACTACGTCTTCATCAACCGCCTCATTGGCGATGGATTCAACTCCAGAATGGTGCAGAAGGTGAGGACACCCGGCAATCCTATCATCTCAACAGTCTCCCCGCCCAGCGGCAAACAGGGCACATCCAAAATCACCGTCCGCATAAGCGGCGCCAACTTTGAACAGGGGTGCAATCTCGATTTCGGTCAGGGCATTTCTATAGTGGGCGAACCCACGGTGCTCAACCCCACAATCATTGAGGTGACCATCAGCATCGCCATGAACGCACCGGTGGGGGCGCGCACGATTTCCATCACTAATCCCGGCGGACAGAGGAGCATCAGCAAGGCGGGCGCTTTCTGCGTCACAACAGACGCCCTGCCAAAGCCACCCATACCGGACAAGCGTTCGGCAACGAAACCGGGCTGGACATTGTATAATTAATGAGTCAATGATTCAATGAGTCAATGATTCAATTTCTCAATAATCTATGTTGAGAGGAGTCTTTTATGAAGTTTCGTGCACGAACCGGTATCATGATACTGACAGTGGGGGTGTTCCTGTTCTGGGGTGGAGTCTCCGCTACTTCCGCAGAAAAACAGGTGGTTTTCCGTTCCGCCTACGTTGCCGCCGCCAATCCCCACCCAAAAATCGCCTCAGACCTCCAGCAAGCCATGAATTTTCTCAAACTCTCCACCAAGTCTCAAAAGATGGAGTATTCCGGATTGATGCTGAAGGGAAAGCCGGTGGGTTTCCACTTTGACGCCGCCGACCGCATCCAGTGCTATATCCAGTGCTACGACCTCAACCGCGACACCCTCGAAATATTGCGCAAATTGGGGGTCTCCACCACCATGCTCAGCCAGAAGCGCAATATTGTGCAGTCATGGCTCTCCCTTGACCAGATTCTTACGCTTGAGAGTCTGCCGGGGGTAAAATTCATCCGCCTGCCGCACTATCCCGTGAAGCATGTCGGCTCAGTCACCACGGAGGGATACTCAGCCATGGGTATAGACAGGTTCGTCAACCGCCCCGAGTTCATCGGCACTAATGTCACAGGCAAGGGAATCAAGGTCGGCGTTATCTCGTCAGCCATCTACCTTGCCGACAAAAGCTCCGAACTCGGAGACCTCCCCACCACCGAAACCCTGGGGAATATAAAAAATATCTTCGGCGGTGTGACCTACTGGTCCTTTCGCACAAATCCTTTCACCGGCCAGCCCTATGGCGCCAACCCCACAGGCATCATCACTTACTGGGCTGGCACCACGGACGAGGAAGGAACCGCCATGCTCGAAATCATCCATGACATCGTCCCAGACGCCCGTCTCTATTTCTCCAACTTCGACACAGACCTTGAAATGAATATGAGCAAGGATTGGCTCAGGGGACAGGGGTGCGATGTGATTACGGATGACATCGGTTTTTATGGCGCTGGACCCTATGACGGGACAAGCGAGGTCTCCTTAGGCTCCACCCGCCAGGTTGAAAATGGCGTGGCATATTACACCTCCGTGGGAAACGAAGCCGAGGAACACTGGTGGGGCTATTTCTATGACCCCGATGCGAATAATTTCCAAAACTTCTCCCTCCATGATGAAACCATTGAGGTCAGTGTCCCGCCCGATGGCGCCCTCTCTGTCTTCCTGACGTGGGATGAAACGTGGGGCAGTTCAGGATATGATATTGACCTTTACATCCTTGACCCCGACTTACTTAACATCACCTTTCCAATTACCTTCTCCACAAATCTGCAATCGGGGGATGGCGACCCGGAGGAAAGTTGCGGCGTTGTCAATTACTCCTCAGACCCCCAGACTGTCAGCATTGTCATCACCAGAAAAACAATACCCAACAAACCTTACGATGACGCCAATCATCCCATGCGGATGAATTTACATATTCTTGGCGGCACCATTTTGGAGAACAATCACATTGTGGCGAATGGGAGCATTTCAAACAACAGCGATGCGGGAGGGGGCGTCATCTCCGTTGGCGCCATCGATGTCACCACCCGCCTGCGTAATTTGGTGGAATACTTCAGCAGCCGCGGACCGACCTGGGATGGACGCCTGAAACCCGAAATCTCCTGCTTTGATAGAACAAGCGGCGGACTGGCTCTCTGGGGAACAAATTTCCGCACATTCGCCGGAACCTCCTGCGCCGCACCCCATGCCGCCGCCGTCGCCGCCCTTATAAAGGGTTATAAAGTCTCTGTGGGCGATACGTCCTTCCTGAACCCCTGGCCACCCAAGGCAGTGGTGGATAACATCAACGCCGCCATATTCCAGGGCGCGGATGATATGTACACAGCGGGTCCGGATTACCTCTCCGGCTATGGGCGCATCAATGCTGAAAACATCTTTTTAAATTTTCTCACCCCCACAACCCGCACAAAACGATTTGACTTCGCCAAATCGGCGGAGGAATGGCAATTCGTCGGCATCCCGCAATATTTCACGGTTGCAGATAACAGTTGGGCAGATGGCAGACTCATCCTGCAGAGCAAGGATAACAACACCTACGGGGCATGGGAAAGCCCCACCATCGTCTTCTCCGATGGCATGTCCAATCTGAATCCATCCAAAATATATATCGCCAGATTCCGCATATCCACAAACTCGGACGTAAACACATTCCCCGGTTTCCGCCTCCGCGCCAATGGCAGCAGACACAATGTCGGCGCCATGCGCGATTTTAATTCAAATTCCGGCAACGAGCATTTCCCGGGACCCGGCGGCGCCGATTACTACCTGATAATAAAGCCGGTGGATACGGAAGCCAAGGATGGCATTTATCTCTCATTTGACCTTATCAATTTTGACTCGCAGAAAGACCCCAAGGGCATCATGTATCTTGATGAGGTGGAAATTACAGAATATGACTCGCCCTGAAGGTAGATTCATCCACGAATCTCTCCGCCTGAGTAGATTCGTGGATAAATTCTTACATCAATGGATTTCTCCCCTGTCCCCGTGGTTGTTCGCCTGAAGCGGATTCGTGGTGAATTTTTTATTGCGCTTTACGTCATCTTCCCGCAGCACTTCTTATACTTCTTTCCGCTCCCACAGGGACATGGGGCGTTTGGACCCACCTTGGGTCCCTGACGTCGGAATGGCTGCTGTTTCGCCGGCGGCTCGGCGGAACCTTGCTCCTCATCTCCGCCACGATGGGCGCGCGCCGCGGCCGCCTGCATCTCCGGCGTAAAAACGCCAAGCTCCTCCTTGCGGAAGACAAGTTTCCCGGCGCCCCGCCTCTCCTCAATGGCAATTGGCTCATGGAAGAAGTGTTTGAGTATCTCCTGGCGGATGTTATACATCATCTCATAAAACAGGTCTGTCGCCTCACGCTGAAACTCAACAAGCGGGTCCCACTGGGCATAGGAGCGCAGATGAATGCCCTCCCTGAGCTCATCTATGCCAAGAAGGTGGTCCTGCCAGTCCCTGTCAATCACGCGCAGCATGATGGCGCGCGTCAGGAGAGGGGTGACTTCAGGTCCAAGGATTTCTGCCCGCTGTTCGTAAATCTTCTTCACCCAGGACATGACCTGCACTAAGAGGTCATCAAAAATAGAAACGCTGTCTATGTCTAAACTGTCGAGGTCGATTCCAAGCACGGTGCGTCTGAGCCATTCTAAAAACCCCGGAATATCCCATTCTGAGACATCCCGTTCCGGATTGCCATATTTTTTTGTGAATTCATCCGTGATTGCCTCACTGGCGATATCGAGAAAGATGGCGCGCTGGTCTTCCGACCCGCCCAGAAGTATCTCCCGCCTCAGCCCGTAAATCGTCTCCCTCTGCTTGTTCATCACATTGTCATATTCAAGCGTGTGCTTGCGGCGTTCAAAATTTATCCCCTCAACCTTCTCCTGCGCCTTCTCAATCAGCCTGTCTAACCGCCTGTGCTGAATCTCCTCGCCCTCCTTCATCCCCGCGCCGAACCAGTCAAGAACGCTTGCAAGACGGTCGGAACCAAAAAGGCGCATCAGGTCATCCTCAAAACTGACAAAGAACTGCGAGGCGCCCGGGTCGCCCTGACGACCGGAGCGACCGCGGAGCTGACGGTCAATCCTGCGCGCCTCGTGGCGCTCCGTGCCGATAATCTGCAAACCGCATTTGCATTCCTCGAGACATTCGGAATAATCCTCCCGCCTCTTCACCCCGTTGCACTCAAGCGCCTCTTCGCACGGGTCATCGCAACGGATGCAACAGTGTTTGCATTTCACCACGACCGTGCCAAGCTTGATGTCCGTCCCGCGACCCGCCATGTTGGTTGCAATGGTGATGGTGCCGGACTTTCCCGCATCCCGGATAATCTCCGCCTCACGCGCATGATTTTTGGCGTTCAGGACATTGTGGGAAAGACCGGCGCGCTTCAGCATGCGCGAGAGGAGCTCAGAGACCTCAACCGAGACCGTCCCCACCAGCATAGGCAGCCCTAAGTTATTTAGATATTGTATCTCTTCAATAATGGCGTTGTATTTTTCCCGCTTCGTCCGGAAGATGCGGTCGGCGTAGTCAACGCGACGCACCGGCTTGTTGGTCGGTATCACCACAACGTCCATCTTATAGGTATGCGCAAACTCCTGGGCTTCCGTCTCCGCCGTGCCGGTCATGCCTGCGAGTTTTTTATACATGCGGAAAAAGTTCTGGAGGGTGATGGTGGCAAGCGTCTGGGTCTCCATTTCAATGGAGACAGCCTCCTTTGCCTCAACCGCCTGATGAAGGCCATCCGACCAGCGGCGCCCCGGCATCAAGCGCCCGGTGAACTCATCAACAATAATAACCTTGTTATCCTGAACAATATAATCCACATCCTTCTCAAACAGCATATAGGCGCGCAGGAGCTGGGAGATATTGTGAACCTCCTCCGCCCTGGTCTCATGCAGGAGGCGAATCTC
>Ga0315294_10004992_pt1 | contig 14546 bp, 28 predicted proteins | sample YL17G13_40_MG_FD_203626 | JGI IMG/M metagenome (GOLD analysis project Ga0315294, IMG submission 203626) | Sediment microbial communities from Yellowstone Lake, YNP, Wyoming, USA - YL17G13_40 | ecosystem: Environmental > Aquatic > Freshwater > Lake > Sediment | place: USA: Wyoming | collected... | reverse complement strand
ATTTCACTATAGTAATTGTACTTGGAAGGTGTTTCGAAAAGCGCTAGATTCGTTTCTATCGTTGTTCCAAGGATCACGTTGTCAGGAAAATCGTAGTCCTTGAAGAACTCGGGGGTCTTGGATTGAATCAAGAAAGTTCTGTCTGGGTACTTCTCTGCGTAGTCAATATGCACTTGAACTACTTCAGGAATGGCAAAAGCCAAGTCACCGCTGCTAGGGAAAAAGATGAACTCGCCTTGCTTGGTTTTTGGCGGTGTTTTCTTCAATCGGTCAATGTGAATGTGGGGAACGAAGATTTTGCATAACGGGCATTTCTGCCTCTTCATCTGACGCTGAAAACTAGGCTTACAATAAACACATTCGTGTCTACATCCTACAAAGGCGTTTAAACTCATACGATTCTCTTTGTACATGTTCCGCATCTACTTTTGAGCCTCCATGAACCCGTCCCCATAAACCTCAAGGTGACACGCCAGATACCAAGCCGCACCCCAACACAGCCGGCAACGAGCCTTAGACGGAACCGAGCAATCCAAACAGAAATCCCTGCTCACTTCTTCCGAGCCTCCCAAAGACGCAGCTTAACGTTCGGCTCTACCGCCTTCGCCTTCAGCTTGAAACTCTCCGAATCCCTCGGCAACGCCACTGTAGGCGGGCTGGAAGGCAGGGTAAACGAGATGAAAGGTCGTAGCGCCAACCAAACCGCATTCTACCATCACGTTTTTAGTCATCAAAACCCACCTTCTTCTTGAGACAAAAACCAAGCTTACCCTCAATGACTGCCCAAGCCTTCAAAACTTCAATGCCTTCATCTGTCAAAGCGTAAAAACGATTTCTCTCCCTAACAAGACCATTCTCGGCACATAAAACCAGCAACTCAACGAGAAGGGTGTAACTCAATCCAACCCCCCTCTGAAGTCGTAGTTTATTACACAGTTTTCCTGTCTTACGCAACTGTTTCAGTATTACTACTGCACACTCTAATTTTGATCTATTAGCTCTCTTCTGGCTCTGATAGGATTTGCTAATCACTCGCTGAACCTCCGATAGATGGCTGAACCCAGAATAGCCGTGAAGCAAACAAGCACCAGAACCATCACAGAGTGACCAACAAGGAACAAGCCGTTCTCGATACACATCCAGAAGAAGACCCCTGAAACGAAAACAGTCAGCAACGAAAGAAAAGTTATGAGATAGACTAGGAAACGCATCAAACCACCTCCGCTACCGAACCTGCCTTATCGCATAGTTCCGTGATTTCCTTGCTGAACCCCTTGTCTCGAAGAACCTTTAGAACCTCATAGCCTTGCAGGATGTCAATTTGAGTGACAAGCCTCCCAAGCTCATCGATGTCTTCAGTGATTAAGCAATGGTTGATTATCTCTTTGATTGTTTCTAGGAATCTGTCAGCGGTTTCTTTGAGTGCCTTCCTCTCTTTAACAGTGAGTTTACTCATCTTTCTTCCTTCCACTCATCTTTTGGTATTCTTGTTGGCTTACAGAATTGGACAAAATTCAACGAGCAATTACTAACGTAGTAACTTCCTTCTCTCGTGTGAACATAGCAACTACATCGCCCTGTCTTTTTGATTTCTCTACGTTTTCGGTTTGCTTCTTCTTTAGTCTTCTCAAAGCTCATTTCTGTGTCTCCTTGGAACCCTCTTTCTTTGTCCATTCAAAAGTGATTATGTCAAACTCATCTTCCATCGATGCGGAAAGATGCATTCGGCTAAAGGTTATGTCAAAGTCCGCGAGATTAAGAAATCCATCTTTTACTGCGTCATCATTGTCTATGTTGAGCATTTTCTTTCTAACTATCTTAGTGATTTTAGCTTCTCCGAGTTTCTCGCAATTCTTGGTTCTCATCTTCCAATAGACATATAGTTTGTCTCCGACTTTCAGAGGAATCTTTCTTGGCTTGCGAATCGTCTGAGTCTTAGACCCATCCAGCAACTTTTCTTTCAGAACGGTGAACCCAAGCAACGGCAACTTAAGAACCCTCCTTTTGGTGGAGCTTTTCCGTTTATCCTTCGTGCCGCAAGAATAGCACGAACTTCAGAAACTACTTTGGCCTTTGGACTTTTAGCCACAATTAACCGAACATATTGAACTTCAGCGAGAATGTCCATAAACAATTCTGCGATGTTTTGTCGTTCTTCCGAGTTTTCACAGGAAAACAAAGAAAGAGAGGAACTAGTTCTTCTTGCTTTCATCAAACTATCCCTCTATCTCTTGATATACCCACTTATCGCCAAGACGCTTCTTCTCCTCTTCCGTTGCAACGCGGTTTTCTAGGGTTTCAAAAGAATGGTCATCGTCTTCGTTTTTAACGTTCAATTCTACTGGATGCTCATATCCTTCGTTGCCAATGATTAGTGAAGTCAAATCCTTCATTATCATTGCAAGTTTTCCTTGGCAATTACTGCATGGTTTCCAAGTGTAGAGCCAAACGGACCTGATGAAAGGCAACCCGAACTCATAGAAAATCTCGTTCTTGTCCTCATCAACTCGCTGAAGAAAATGAACAGTTGCCTTATCCGCACTAATGTGCAACTCAGAGGTTTGTAGAAGCTTCTTTATTCGAACTTGACACTTCTTGCAAGGCATGAACCATTTGCCGATGAACCGCAAGTAGAAAGCATAGCGTTCAATCTTTCGATGCTTTACTTTGACATAAAACCCAGTCTCATCTATGTATTCTGCTAGATACCACTGTTCATTCAAAACTACTTCTTTCTCATCATTCATTCTTTCTTTCAACTCCTGTCACAACGTGACTTGGAACCCAAAGAACCCTCCTTCTTCATAGCCTTCAATGCTCGCGCCTTGAGCCTACACTCAATAGCTATGTCACATTTTCTTCTGACGTTTTCCCAACAACTATTTTTGCCAAAACATTTCTTTCTGTAGAAACTAACAATATTGCTCATTTCTTGTCTTCTCCCTTCCCAGAACCCAAAACCTCTCTCAACGAACCCTTTTGCCCTTTGGAAAAGGCTTCACCGAAAACAGATAGTTCCTTCAAAATCTCTATAGTTCTTTTTGCACGTTCACTCGCATTCTCAATCACGTTTTCCGCATGTTGCAGATGGTCTTGACTATATGCTCCCCTTTTTTCTGAAACCTCAGTCAATAGTATTATACATTCTTGAATTTTCTCTTTAAGTTGTTTCTTAATGAACGTTCTTTCAGCAAAGAAAGTTCTCTGCACCAAGCCCAAAGAAACCCATTCGCCAAACTCTTTTCTGCATTCTTCTTCGGTTCGTGCGCATGTTTGTTTACATTGATAGTAACCCGGACTGCATTGAATCTGTTTCAGGGTTTTTGCTGTGGATAGTAACTCTTCAAACGTCAAAGCCTTTTTCTCAATCACGATTCAATCACCAATGAAAGTTTTGTTTGAGGTGATTAGAGTGCTTTCGACCCAATCTCCAACAATCACAGCAAACCATCAACCCACAAGAATGAGGATACAGAATGCCTCGCAATTTCCCACAGCTTTCACAGAGTTTTCTCTCAAATACCCAAAATGAATATGGAATCACGCCTCTTTCTTTCAGTTTTCTCAATTTGGCAAACTTGGGAATCATGAAAGCGGAACGATTGAACTCGGTTTTTTTATCTTTCATTCTTCTTCAACCTCTCTTAACGTGTAGAAGATTTTCAATCCTAGTTTCTTGGCAAGTTCAAGTTCCATATCAACACCTTTACTGGAACCAATGAAAAAGATGGCTTCCGCCCAATGTTCTAGGAACGTATTATCTTCCTCGTACCACCATTCGCCATAGTCTCGTTTGCAGGAATAATGTATATGGACATAGTGACTGAGATGTGGAACGAAGACGAAATGCCCTTTTTCCATCAGTTTGTTGGCAACTTCTATCGCTCTATCAACGTTCTGCTGTGCCATCTTACTTGCGCTATGCAGAGAACAGTTCACTGGGCAATAAGGTCCAGCAATGTAAATTCTCAAAGGTTCATTCATGCCTTCAAGACCTCTTTCTTAGTTTCACTCATCTTTCATCATCCTTTTCATAGTCCAAATGACAGTAATCTCCCTCAGAAACGTCGAAGCACAAACTCGTCTCAGTGGCTTGCCAACAGCACCTATTCAAGCTATCATAGTGAGGGCAAGAGTGAGAGCATGTCCTAGACTCCTTACGCCCGTAGTCTTCAACGTCATAATCCTGTTCATTCATGCTTTCAAAACCTCTCCGCATGGCTTGTCTGCTAGGCACAGCCGCTTAGTCCTCTCTTGACTCGTATCAGGCCACTTGCAGCCGAAAGGCGGGATCCCCCATTTTTCGCGCAGTTTGCAGTCAACCGCGCATCCCAATCTGGCTTCCATGCATTGCTGGGTGCAGAAGTAGACGGCTTGCCCCGCGTTCCTAATCGTCTTCCGCCTGTTCAATGCTCAATCACCTTTCGCAAACGTTCCTCGGTCATGCCCTCATCCTTCTTAGGCAACGCCAAAAGTTCCGAAACGCTTTCAAGCCTTGGAATGATGACGTCTTTTAGCATTGTCTTCCCATCTGACCCGACTATGTACGGCAGGAAAACGGTTGTCTTGTCAAACTGCATCAAGTAGGCGTTCTCCAGGTTCGACTTAAGGAACCAGTACAGGACACGCATTGACTGTTTCCAGTCCACTTCGTCAGGTTTGCGATAACCCTTCTTCCAGATTACAGGCGGTGGCAGGCGTACGACCTGCTGCATTCCAAATTCTGGCGGAAGCTCAAACGTGACCGCTACCTTCCCGTTTGATATATCCCACTCCCACCCAGACTTCTTGACACCCCACCTTGCGAGTAGGCCATCAATCTCTGCCTTCGTGGTTGCAGGATCAATAGTTGTTCCCTTGTACGGCACTAGCTTATCGGTTGTGTAGATTTTCATGTTTCCACCTTCTCCTTTTCCGCGAAAGCGTAAACCCCGATCTCACGCATATGATTGCTCGGACGGGTGCTGCGCTTGGTTCCGACTGGCTCAATCTGCCTATGATGCTGTTCCCTCGCAAACCACGCGCCGACGCCGTGAACCTTGTCCTCGAAGAACCTGTCTAGGCCAAGTAGGAAGATGTCGTCAGCAGAAAAGGTGTCGCGGTTCTCAGCCTTTAGGTGGGTCCGTAAAGTGCGAATGACGTCGGCGTCGCGGGAGCTCAAAACAAAATCAGGAAGCATTTGCTCACCTTGCCCTCGAAATCTGATAGACCAGGTCTATGGCCAACTTCGGATCTTCCGTGGTTTTTGCGACGCGCCACAGCCACTTGAGACAAGCCCTACTCATGATCTCATCCTCTCTTTGAAATGCGGTGGTTCTTCGACAATCTGTTCCCTCAGAATCTTGTAAGTGCAGGTTTGGCACCAACTTGCAGACATCTCCTTTCTTTCGCAAATCTTGCACCAATCTTTGAAGGGAAGTTTCATTGTTTCTCGGTCTCCTTGACCTTCTTAACCAAGTTCACTGTTGAAGCATACATGCCCGCGACTTCGTAGCCTTTTTTGATCCATTCGTCGGCTTCAGCGATCTTGACGCTCACGATGCTTTCGATACGTGGCTCGGTCTTCTCGACCTCAGCGATTTCTAAACTTGCGCAAAAAGGACAGATGTGAGTCTCAATAGTCGTGGGATATTCAATGAATATGGGTTCTATTCCTTCCTTTTTCAGATGTTCAACATCTTTGTCGTTTCTCACTTTTTTGGCGGCGTACAGGAACTCCTTCCCGCAACTCGGATTCAAGCATTTCAGCACTTTTTAGTCCTCCTGCAGCGTCTTTTGCACGCTTTTCTCGGCGAAGTACCGCTCCTTCCGCTCTCCCTTGACTGGTTCAATGATGATTTCTATTTCCTTTAGGACTTCTATGATTCCCTTGCAGTTGGGGCACTTGATTGTGGCGACGAAAACCTTCTTTAGACCTTTTACCACTTAGATCGCCTCCTTGATTTGCTTGATGATTCGCTGTTTCTCGGCTTCCGTGTTCGAAGAGTAGGTTATGCTCAGCACTTTGAGTCCATGCCTGTCCGCGAGTTTCTTGCGCAGGTCGTCGTCCCTGTCCTGCCTGTGAGCGTGAACCTCTTCCCCGTCGATGAAGATCGCTAAGTTGTGTCTGGTTAGAACGAAGTCCGGGGTCACGGTGACTATGGGGTAGCCCCTATCCGTCACTACAGGTCTCAGCGTTTCGTCGTTTCCAAGAACCAGTAGCAGTTCTTCTTCCATCTTGCTTTTCTGGGGGTGCATTCGGGCTTCCCGGTCTTTCCATGATTCCAAGGACACAGTCGGTGCCGTGACCTTGGGTTCGAGTGCCGTCGTGGCTTTTCCGCGTTCCAGCATCTTGAACCAGCCGTCGTAGGCCACGGGATTACCTTCTGCTAATTCAAAGTGGTGCGTGCACAGGGTGTGACCATGCCACTGCTTGGGCTCTGACGTTTTGATGTGGCAGCGTTCGCACTCGAAGAACTCAGCCCTCTCGAAAGCCTTAGGCGCAACCTTATGCAGCGAAGCATCTTCCAGCGTCGTATCTTGAGTCTTAACAGTTTGCTTGACGGCATCAAGCACTTTCTCCCGAGTTACTTCGCCTCCAACTTTCCCCGCTTCCGCCTTCACTTGATCCTTATATTGGCTTGGCAGATACTTGTAGACCCAATCCACGCTCATGTTGATTTTCTGGGCGATTTCCTTCGGTTTCCACTCGTACTTTTCAGCACAGTAAACAACTAACTTGGTTTTCTCTTCATCCGTCAAATCTACGCGTTGAAGGTTCTCGCTGACCTGAAAAACGAAAGTCTCCTCATCTGAGAGTTCTCGAACAATCGCTGGAATCTCTTTTAGGCCCGCACACTTGGACGCACTAACACGTCTGCTTCCCCCAACAAGTTCGTATTTACCCTTGGCCTTTTGGCGTACAATGATGGGTTCTATGACTCCGACCTTTTCAATGCTTAAAGTAAGTTCTGTGAGGTCGCTTCCTTCTCGGCATTCAAACAGTGACGGTTCAATATCCTCTATGGGAATTTTGAGATATTTGAAGAAGTTCTCGCTCATTATCCCAGAATCTCCTCTATCGTGATGGTATGAAATTTCGATCGCAATTTCTTCGGAACTTTCTTCAGCGCTAAATCTTGTTGCAATATCCTTTCTCTAAGTTCCTTCTCGAAACCCTCAAACCAAATACGTGAAGCTAGTAACCAACTTGTGTCATTCGCTAACGCAAACTCTGGTTTGATAGGCCGATTTTTCAGGTTGAACTTCATTGTTCCACCATCCTTTCTGGCCTCGGCACAAAATCGTCAAAATCGAACAAGTAACCGCATTTGCGGCAATAGGCGCGTTGCGTTATCAGGTCGCCTTCTTTGTCGCTGTCAATCAACTCGAAGGTTCCAGAGGTCTCGACTTCTTCACTTTGGCAACGTGGGCACTTCATGGTCTTTTAGCCTCGTCTTCGATTGAATTGTCTTCGTTCTCACGCCATTCCGTTACGACCTTCGTTACCTCTTCCCAATCTTTGCAGAAAATGGTTTTATCCAAGTTTGAAGGTCCATAATCATCGAATAACTCAACAACAAAACCGTTGACGATTTCGTCGATTTTAATGTGCTTCATGGTTTGCGCTTCTCCTTTTCCCGTTCCTCTAGCCTCTCCTTCTTGGCCTTCTCCCACGGGTCGCCCCACATGCCCTTGATTTCGGCTCTGAGCCGGGCGGATTCTTGGTCTAGCTTCCTGTTCTTCTCAATCGCGTTCATGCCTTGTTTGCCTCCGCAATCTGCTCCAGAACCGCCAAAGACTCCTTCAAAACCGCAAGCTTGCGCCTATCAACTGGCTTAGGATGCTTAACCATGAAACTAAGCCCCCTTGGAACTATTTTGTTCGTACTGTTTCTGGAGAGCTTCAAGTCTGAGGCGCGTGGCTTCCGTGATGAAGTCCGTGACGCTCTTGTATCTGCCGAAGCTCTCCAAGAACTTCTCTACTTTGTCAATCAAGTCTTTTCTGAGGCTTATACCCCTAAAATCTTCTGTCGGCATTTCCTCAACCTTTCCTTAGTGCTTCCCTAATTCTGCGGTTTAAGTATTTAATATTTGTGGTAAGGTTGTGGATGGGTTAAGGCAAAACTTATAAACAGAACTAGATAATATTGTGGCAACCTTGAAGAAAGGTTAAGGCAAAAAAATAGGGAGGTGATAGCGAGAAATGAAGTATAACCCAAAAGAAGAAATGACGGTTCTGATGCTGGTGAAGGAATTAGGCTTATGCAGTCCTGAGGAGATAATGGAGCAAACAGAAAAGTACGGAATCGCAGTGTCGTTAGACCACGTTAAACTCATATTGGAACGTTGGAAGGCAAAAGACGCGATAACAACAGACCTAAGCATGGGAGAAAAACGCTACAAACTGGCAAAGATTCCACCAAGCTTCCAAAGCTTGAAGATGGAAAACGTGATAAAGATACGTTTGGCAGATGCAACAAAGATTATTGCAGAGCTTGAACAAGAGTTTCCAGATGGTGGACCTCCAGTTAAGTGTGGAGGATCAATCGGCAATTACAAGACGCTGGCAATCACATTCGAAGCCATAGACCCAATACTAGGTGGAACACCAGAAGATGGAGAAATAGAGTTAAAGGTACATAGGAATAGTGCAGGCAAACTTGTGATTAGCCCTGCTCAGATGAAGGGTTGGTTCAGAGAGAACTTGCGTTTGCTTGACATCAATCCGAATGCGCATAGCTGGATGGGGTTCACTGACGCAGTAGCTGAAGAAGACTGTGAGATAGTGAAGAAGAAGGCTCCAATAGTGATTAAGGGTCGCGGAGGATGTGGGTTGGCGCATTATGAGGCGTTTGAAGCTGGGACAAAGTTCAAAACGGTTATCAGGGTTCCTTTGCGCGGAGTTGGCATAAAGACCGTTGAGGACATTCAAAAGCTGTTTGAGCTTTGTGAGGTATGTCCGAAGCGCGGTCTTGGTGCTAACCCGTTTTACTATGGCGGAAAGATCCGCCTACTAGAGATGCAAACAATAGCATAACTCTGAACGAAATCGGATAAAATCGGATTGGACAAAATGATATACAATCAAATGCCATGTTACTGACCTCTACATCATCGCACCCAATGAACGGTACTCTACTGTATACAACCCCACAGTCTCGGATGCCATAAGCTGGTATTGAATAAGCTGGTATCAAATACTATTCTCCTCTTTTCTCTATTTTCCCTGACGCTATGATCTATCATGGCATAAGATGAAATATAACGGGATGAAACTCGCTCATATTGAATGGAACCAGTTTAACTTGACACCACATAACTACACTCTTTTTTTCTTCTTGTCTTTTTGGTATCTTTTGTAATAGTAGATAGTGATAACCCAAAAAATTATCGGAAGCCCTAATGCACTAACAGAATAAACCATGCTAAGGCCAGCCATCAAGCCACCAATTCCAGCATCCAAACCCAAGAATGTGAAAAATATAGCTATGACCGCATTGATAATCATATTTGTTCTATTGGTCAAACAGAAATCCCTCTTGTTTCTTAAGCATTATCTAATCCATGTTTAAGTATAGTAAGGTTGTGGTAAAGTTTAAATTCCTTGACACCCAATCGTTACATAGAGTTAACCATGCCCAGCAAAGAAACAGGGTTCAGAGGAACTAGCCTAAAAGCCGACTTCTACGCAAGCATCGAGAAATTCATCAAGGAACACCCAGATTCAGGGTACAAAAGCGTTAGCGATTTCGTTCAGGAAGCCACGCGATTGCGACTCCAAGAACTCAAGAAAACTTACGCTTCACATCCTCAAAATGACGAAGGGTAGCTTCCTCAATGTTCACATTCATCTTCTTAGCTTCTGCAACTAAGCTAGGATCAATCGTTACTTCAATACGTTTTGCCAAGGCAATACGCCTCACAAGTAAAATACAATGTAAAAACAAATTCAGATTTAAATTTTTTGTCGATGCACCTTTGCATGACTGGGGGAGTTAAGTGAAAATGAACGCTTTAGACAAGTTTCTTCTTGAGAGGCATGACCTTTCGGAGCGCACGAAGACCCAGTACCGCATGGCCTTCCAAGCCCTAGCCCGACATGTCAGCAACCCCTTCAACCTATCAAAGAATGAAGCAAACAAGGCACTAGAAGAGATGTCCAAAAGACTCAAGCCGTCAAGTTGGAACGCATACGTCAACTGCATAAGAGCATTCTACAAGTGGCGAAACAAGGGCGAGTACCCCGCTAATGTGAAGGACATAAAATTCAAACCCATAAGGCACGTGGACTACATTAAAACCAAGCTGCTCTCGGAACAGGAAATACGCGCCATGCTCAGGGCAACGGGCAACCCACGCGACAGAGCCTTCATCGCCGTCCTAACGGCAACGGGCGCAAGACGCGGGGAAATGCTCAACCTGGCAATAAGAGACGTCCAGATACGGCCCTACGGCTACGATATGATAGTAACAGGCAAGACGGGCACGCACCCAAGCCCCCCAATCGTCAGAGAACACGCCAAGATCCTCAGAGTGTGGCTTGAGCATCATCCCATGCGAGACAACCCAGATGCTCCTCTTTGGACACGGTTGAGATCGGGCCACTGGGGAAAAAGGAACGAATCCATAAACAGGGTTCAAGCTCACAACATAGTCAAAAACGCGGCGAAAGAAGCTGGAATAAAGCGCAACGTCCACATGCACATGTTCAGGCACACCGAAAACACGGCTGAAACAAAGAGGCGCATCCCGGCAGCCGCAAGACGCAAACTCCACGGATGGACAGAAAACAGCACCGTACCCAACATCTACGAGCACCTAACGGATGAGGATTCAGTGAATGCGGTCCTAGTGGGCTATGGACTGAAGCCAGAAATGGAGCCAGAGAAAACGGGCATACAGACGTGCGGCTACTGCGGAGAAGAGAACCCATCCACGAACAAGTACTGCCACATGTGCGGAATCCCGTTGTACGGAGAAGAAGCCGAGCAGATGATTGAGAGACAGAAAACGTTAGACAGAATAGATCAGTTGCTCAGCAACCCAAAGATGGTGGAAGCACTCAAGAAGGCACAAGAACAAGCCTAATGATTCCTCTTCCAAAACGGAGAAGATTTAATGTAAGCTAGTTTCGCCTTCAACATATCACTTTGAATGAATCTCCGCAAACACAGACTTCGACCCCAGAGTTCTATGAGGCCTCATAGAAAACCATCCGAGTTTTGGGTTTTTGCTGTTGGGGCATAAGTAGGGAGAAAGGAGAAAGGTGTTTCAGCCCCAGTCAACCACTAGTTTTTCTTTCGCTGTTGTACGTGCAAACCATTACGTCAACGAATCCCCTTTCGGGTCTTGCGCCATCTTTGACTGATTGGTATCATAGCTATCATCGCGCATAACAGTCCCGCGGCAACCCCAACTATGAAGTAATCCTCGGTTGATACTGGCCCCCAAACGTGTGCCACGCCGTCTGAAGCATGTGAGAACGCCGCGCTGGCGAAGCAGACGACGGAGATGAGCAGTACGAGTATGGCGAAGCCAAGTTTCTTCTTCATGTTTGTCATTTCAATTCTACCTTAGTGCGATTTCAACATCTTTATAGTGGGCTTCTGCGTGAGGATTGCGTAGAAAGTCTTTTGCTTCTGCGGTGGCGGAGGTATACAAGTGCGCCTAAGCCTGAAAACCCTATGGGGATGCCTAGCAGTAGGGGATTAAACTCGACATTAAATATGGCTAGCTGCTCTGCAACTGGTGGAGCCTCAGTGATCGTGATTGTTACTTTAGCTGATCCGCCTGGCGTGCTTGGGTTCCCAGTGTAGTCGGGTGGAAGAACAACCGTTGTTTTGAACTCTACTTTTCCGTTGAACGTGCCGACCTCTGACGCTTCAGTTACTTCGCCATAGATGAGTATGTTCTCTTGGGGGGCAAGCGTTGTCATGTTGGGCGTGAAAACCACCGTTATCCTTGCCTGCGTCGCATTGTAGTCTGGAACATAGCTGGGTACAATCGTTAGGTTTAGTGTGCCTTGGTTGCTGACACGGGCAACCTCGAACTTCATGCTTCCGCCAACCGTTATGATGGGTCTTGCTTCGTAGTCGCTCACGCCCAAGCCGACAGTAAAATCTTCTGCGTAGGCAATCGTCGCTGTAAGCGTTAGCGCTAGCACTATGAAAAGGGGGATGTAACGAGCTTTCATTGTTGTCATGTCTTCTAACCTGCTGCCAGTTGGATGTTCAGCGTGTAAACGTAGTCGCCCGCCGGAGTGCCAGTGGGTATGTCTAGCCAGAGGTAAACGCCTACAGCGGTTGGGCTTGCCTCGTCTGCTGGGGCAGCTTGAGCCGTGATGCCAATCACATCAGCATACGCGAAGGTCAATTCAACACTTGTGTTCACATCACTGGTTCCGCTCTGCGTCACGTTTCTTAGACCGATGATGTCAGTGCCCTTAGTCAAGTTCTGAGAGCCGTAAACCTGCGCCTTCCAAACCCTGTTTGTTATTGCTGTGAAGTCAACGTGCCCGTCTCCAGTAATGGAAGTGTTCTCAGAGCCTGGCGCTGCGCTCCAAGCGTGCGTTACGTCAGTTATGCTTATCTCTAGGTACGACGCTACACCAAACTGTATTCTCCCGCCTGTGCCGCTTCCGAAGGTTCCCTGGTTGCCCACTGCATCGTAGGCGGTTATGTTGAATTGCCAGCCATCGTATGTTCCGCCGTTACTGTAGTTTGCGACTTTCGACAGTTTAAAAGCCAGTTTCATCGTGAACGACGTTGCAGTCAGCGACGCGGGGTTGTAGTCCACGCAGCTTCCAGTCGTGATGTAGCCTGCTCCTAACGGGCAAGCCCAAATGTCCGTGAGGTTCACGTACGTCCATGTGTAGTGGTATCGTTGCGAGTCAGCGTCAGTTACGCTTTGGCCCCTGCTATCCCACGCGATGATCGTGACGTTCTTCAATGCCGTCATAGTGTTGTTGAGTGTCACTGTGAAGTTCAGATGGTACTCGATGTTGCTGCTATCCAACGAAGTGTTATTTTCCACCGTGTCCTCTGTGCTGTTGTAAAGGTTGCAGTTAGTCATGCTGATTGTTGGAACGACGCTCGTTACCGTGGCTGTTCCCGTGCTTGTTGTTGAGCTGTCAGCCAGCGCCTGCGGTATCGTTAAGCCTAAGCAGAAGATTAGTACTGCGATTGCCGCCAAGAGTTTTCTTGTTTGCTTCATGTTTTTGTTTTTTCCTCCATTCGTTTTTGCAGTTTATTCGAGTTTCTGCTCTTCTCGGTCACATCACTTTGTGACTGTGAATCTACTGACTTGTGATTTGTAAAGTTAAGGTGTAAACGTAGTTTCCGACGGGCTGATCCGCTGGCACATCCAGCCAGACCTTCACGGAGAGGGTGAGGTCTTCGCCCATAGACTGACTTGTTAAGCCTCCAACGTCGGCATATGTCGTGGTTAGCGGTATGCTGCTGACTAGCGTGTCCACGTGGATTGTTACGTTTCCCAACGCAATGTAATCCGTGCCTTTCATCAGGTTGCCGTCGCCCTTTGCCTGTATCTTAAATGTGTAGTTCGCGGTCACGTTGAAGTAGATCGCACCCTGATCCAGCAGATTATCATTCGTACCAGACGGGGAGTTCGCCCAAGTGTGGGTGCTGTTTCCAGCAAGAACCGTGAGCACGCTGTACGACGCTATGGTGAACTCTGCTGAGTAGGTGTCCGTGTCCGACGCTGCGCTGTCGTCCGTGGTTGTGGCTTCAACCACACAGTTTCCGCTTTGCGCGGCCACGCTTATCTTGAACAGGAAAGCGATCTTATCCGTATCAGAATCCACGTTCACCCTCACAGATGATCCGCTTAGTGTGCAGATTCCGCTTGCATCCAGCGTCTCAGCAAACGTGTTACTTGCTTGCGTCCAAGTGAGATTAAACGTTTTGCTGTCAGCTGCGGTGACGGCGATCATAACCGTACTCAAGTCGGCTACAAGGTTCGCGTCGCTGACCGTCATGTTCACCCAGCCGTCTATGTTGACGGTGAAGGTGGCGGTGCTGTCGCAAGCATCGTTTGCCGGAGCAGTGTTTCCTGCGCTTGGTATTGTTCCGTCCCACGCTGTTCCGTTAGGCATGAACGCTTGCCAGATTGCCTGAGTTGTCGTGTTAGCATAAGCGATTATCCAGTTGTCATTGTAAAGTTCTATTCCTGTGCCCGTTTCTTGGCTGCATGGAGACTGAAACTGGAATGGGTTGTTATCTGCCGTAGGCCAGCTTTCAACGTCGGTTAAAGCAGCAACCGCCGTGCCGTTGCTCAGGTACGTTGCGAAGGACAAGTCATAGTCCACAAAGTCGTACCAGCTTATGACGAAAGCCGTGCTGTTTAGAGCGGCAACTTGAGCAATATAACAATTCGCTCCAGCGGTCGTGTCAACATCCGTTGGTCCTGTTATCAATGTTCCAGCAGAATTGTAAACAGCAAAAGTTACGTCCTGCTGGCCATAGTCGTACCATCCAATGACAAAATGCGTGGAGTTAAATGTACTTACGGAAAGTGGCGGGTAACCAAGTAAACTAGCGTCTGTTG
>Ga0315294_10004991_pt1 | contig 14549 bp, 9 predicted proteins | sample YL17G13_40_MG_FD_203626 | JGI IMG/M metagenome (GOLD analysis project Ga0315294, IMG submission 203626) | Sediment microbial communities from Yellowstone Lake, YNP, Wyoming, USA - YL17G13_40 | ecosystem: Environmental > Aquatic > Freshwater > Lake > Sediment | place: USA: Wyoming | collected... | reverse complement strand
TTTAGGTTCGCCAGCATGTCTGGGATACAACTGGACTTTTAGTTCAGTTATTACATATCCTTTATCTTTTGCCAACGGAACTAAAAAACGATGCCAATCTTTTCGGAGTGATACAATATCCCATAATAATTCTTTGCGAAATGCTTTCATTGCATTCATATCATGAATCTTAAGTCCAAATATTTTTCTCGCTAAAGTATTATATATACCCGATACACCCTTCTTCTCATATTTCCCTTGCTTCCAACCAACGCACATATCAGCACCATTATCTAATTCCTGTACAAATCGGGGAATATCTTTTGGCGAATATTGCAGGTCAGCATCAAAAACTAAAAGATATTGACCTGAAGCAATATCTGCACCAGTTATTATTGCTTGTGTCTTACCGAAATTGCGTTTATGTTGAACTACTTTGACAAAGCTGTATTTTTGTGAGGATTGTTGTGAATACTCAAAAGTCTTATCATTACTGCCATCATCAACAATAATTACTTCATAACCATTTGATAATTCTTTGCTTAAAGCATCAACTAAAGGGAAAATGTTATCCTGTTCATTGTATGCTGGAATAATTACTGAACACTTTATCACACAACATTATAAATAAATTTACTTAATTGTCAATAAAAATTTACCCAAATTATCAGAATTATTATCAATATGTAGTGGTCAAATATTAATAATACTATATATAGTATATCATAATATTAATTTATTCGGTATTTTGTGACTTTTTATCGAAATTATTTGATTATTTGCTTCATTTGACTGATTTCTGAATCCAGTCAAGATATGGTTTATAACCACTTGTAATATCTAAAGTAATAATTTCTGGAACAATATATGAATGATTTTTTTTGATTATTGTTTCCACTGATTTGTACCGTGATTTTATTGTTTTTATGAGACACATATACTCTCTGCTAACTTCTACCCTATTTTGCCAGGTATAATGACTCTCAATTGGTCCGACAATTTGACAACATGCTGCCAGTGATTTACTAATTAATAGTTGGCATATCTTTTGTGCATCTTTTTTTACTGGAAATGTTGTAATAATCAAAATGAATTTTTTCATAATATTTTAATATACTCTGAAATTATTTCTAGTCAAGAAATATGTTCATCATTATATAGTTACGGTATTTCGTTATTATATTTTTATTGACAAATATATAGTTAGTTTGTATTCTTATAACGGTAAAAAATAATAAATTGTGTCAAACGATTTGATACAAATAATAATGAAAAATCAACTTATAAGTAATGCGGATTAAGCAGTTAATTCTTAACGGATTTAAATCATTCCCGGAAAAAACCGTAATTACTTTTGACCCCAATGTCAACGCAATAGTCGGTCCAAATGGTTGTGGAAAAACTAATGTTTTGGATGGTTTACGTTGGGTAATGGGCGAAGCAAGTTTTACTCAAATGCGTTGCGCCAAAACTGAGGACCTGATTTTCTCCGGCAACCGCGCCCACCCTCCGGTAAATTATGCTGAAGTCGCGCTAATTCTAGAAAACAATGAAGAATCGTCAAATAACAACCAGCCTTTGTATAATCTAGGTACAGAAATCGAGGTAAAACGCCGATTCTTTCGCTCCGGCGAATCAGAATTTTATATCAATCGCAAACCATGTAAATTAAAAGACATTCAAGACCTGTTTACGTCTGGCGGGGGTTCGGGACATACCTATTCTATTTTTGACCTCCCAACAATGCGACAAATTATCGGTTCCAATCTTAAAGATTTATTTATCGAAGCGGCTGGACTAGCATTTTATCAAGAACGGAAAGATGAGATTGAACGTAAATTGAAACTTACCTCAGATGATGTTATTCGTTTAAATGATATTATTACTGAACGGACACGTATTACCCGCAGTCTTAAACGACAAGCATATCGATTAATGGCATTCGAAAAAGTTAAAGAACAGGAACGGAAATTGCAGGTTTCATTGTTAAAATTTGACTATAAGAAAATTTGTTCCGATGAAACCATAATAAATGATGAGTTGAACAAATTACAGAACGAAGCATCAGCATTAGAGCAAAAAAATAATGATGCCGAACATCGACGCGCGGAGCTACGCAAAGTCCTTCAAGAAAAAGAAGGTATCCGTAACACCATACAACAAGAAATCGATGCATTAAAAGAACAAATTATCATCAACGAAGAGCGATTGAAAGCTAATCTAGACAAACAAAATTTATTCAAAGGCGAACAGACAAAACTCCAATCGGAATTCGCTTTTATCGAGCAACTCGAAACGAATAAAAACATTACGGGTAACAAGAAACAGTATCTTGAGCAAATTAATAATGTATTTAGTAAAAAAGAGCAAGAATTTGAAGATTTAAGACACAAGAATAAAACCCTGGAAGCAGAGATATTTAGCGACCAGTTAGCATTGGATGAGTTAAGCGAAAAAGACAAACAATTATTTATTAGGTTTTCACAACTCTCATCAGAGTTTTCAACAACCGAAATGAAGATCGAAGACACCAAACGATATTTACAAACTTTAGTTGATTCTTTATCTGCTTTAACTTTAACAAAATCTAATCGCGCATCGTTTGAAGATAGTAAAATTGTATTAAAAGAACGGTTGGGTAATAATTATATCGGACGATTAAAGGAAATGATTGTGGCAAAACCTGGCTTCGAGACTGCGTTGGATTCAGTCTTATTCGGTATTTATGATGCAATCACGGTTAATTCGTTATCCGATATCCCATTTGACAATATCCCCAAAGATCGGTCATGGATTATTTTAGCTCATTCATCAAATATAAAACATCCAATTGTCTCCAGACCTCAGATAAATATTGGCAGGTCTTTTAATGAAGTAATTGAACTAAATGCAAAAATACCCGACTATATTAAATCAATTATTGATTCGTTTATACTAATTGAAGATTATACGCAAATTCAGTCAATTGATAAAAATTTATCTGACTATTCGTTTGTTACTAAAAGCGGTATCGCATTAACCAACTCGGGATTGCTGATTATTCCACAAGTATCTACAAAAGAAAGCCTTGATAATAAACCTGGTGACAAGTTAGATGAAAAAATCAAAACTTTGTCGCAGGAAAATGAAATTATCGAAAATAACCTAAAAGGGCTTGGGCAAAATTTAAATCGATTAGCGCAAGAAAAGAAAGATAAGGAAAAAGATAAACAGGAAACAAGCCTATCCCTGAAACAAAAACAAGAAACAATCAATCAAAAAAGAAAACAAAATAAAGAAAATTTGGATCTTGCAAGCAATCTTTTATTTGATTTAAACAAACGGCGCGAAGAAATTACACGCATCAAAGCAGAATTAGATGAAATCACCCGAACTGAAGATCATCGCGATAGTCTATTTGCTGACCGCCAACGCGTAACTGAAACTATCCGTAATCTCTCCGAAGAAGAAAACAGCCTAAGAAAAAATGTAAACCAACTCCAAGATAATTCAAAAGAAAAGAAGTTGTTTTTTGACAAAACTGAAGTGGGTCTATTATCTAAAGAATATGACGACCTGGAATTACAATTGAATGAATCTCGGGTGGTTTTGGATATCCAAAAAAATAACATTGCTAACCGACAACTTAAGAAATTTGAGATTGTTAATAAGCGGGAACAAATTGAAAAACAAGTTGCTGAACTTCTTCCCAACGGTTTAGAAATGTTGACACTGCCCGATGAACAAATTCGTGAAATTGATGATATTAAAAAAGAACTGGGATTGGTTCAGAAAAGAATTATTGCGATTGGTCTGATCAATCCGCTGGCAAAAGATGATTATGAACGAGAAAAAATTGCACTTGATAAATTAGTCGGTCAACGAACTGACATACAAACAGCTCAAAATAATCTTACATTTGCTCTATCCGAATTAACCAAAAAAGCTGAAGAAATGTTTTTAGTTACATACCAGGCTGTACAAGTCAGTTTCCGTCGAATTTTTAAAGAGATATTTTTAGAAGGAGAAGCAGATATAATTTTGGAGACTCCTAATACACCATTAGCGTCAGAAATAAAGATTATCGCTCAGCCTCGTGGTAAAGTACCAAAACGATTAGACCAGCTCTCCGATGGTGAAAAAGCACTTTTAGCACTTTCGCTTTTATTTGCTTTCTATGATATAAAACCTGCCCCGTTCTGTTTCATGGATGAAGTCGATGCACCATTAGACGATGCCAATGTTAAACGATTTACTCAATTCCTGAAACGTATATCACAAACAACCCAGATAATAATAATTACCCATAATAAACTGACGGTTGAAGCAGCTACCGTAGTTATTGGTGTAACAACCGAAGAAGTCGGCATATCAAAAATAGTCTCTGTAAGATTTAAAGATATACCTGCCTTTGCCAAAGCTTAATCATTTTTAATATCCATAATGTCATTGTTTAACTCTTTAAATCAGGCACTGAAAAAAACTAGCCAAATTTTTGCCTCGGCAGCAAATGCAAAGAATATTGATGAATTGGAGGCGATTCTTCTGCAGGCAGATGTCGGAGTAACAAGTGCCGATTATATTTTGAGTAAAATCCGAAGTTCGAAATCGGAAAGTAAAAATTATCGCGATGTTCTATTCGATATATTAGTCAATATCCTACAAAAACCTAATTATAAGGCGCACAGTTCAAAACCAGCAATCATAATGATTATTGGTACTCCAGGTTCAGGAAAAACCACGACAATTGCTAAGCTGGCTAACCTTGAGCAGAAAAGTAATAAAAAAGTAATAATTGCTGCATCTGATACATATCGAGCCGCGGCTGCGCACCAATTGGAAATCTGGGCAACACGAACTGGCACGGAAATAGTTTTTTCCCAAAAAGGTCAAGATGCTGGTGCCGTTGCTTTTGATACTATACAAAAAGCACAATCGGGTAAGTTTGATATAGTTCTTATTGATACCGCAGGTCGCCTTCATACCAGAAAAGATTTAATGGACGAAGCAAAAAAAATTAAGAGGGTTTGCCAAAAATTTCGGTCGGATGCCCCAGATGATATCTGGCTGATTTTGGATGCGACGGTCGGTCAAAATGGAATAGAGCAGGCTAAAATATTTCATAAAGAACTAAATCTGACCGGAGTGGTAATTACAAAATTAGATGGAACCGCAAAAGGCGGTGTAATTATTCCGATCGTCCTTGAACTTGGACTTCCCATCCGATACTTAGGTCTTGGTGAAACTATCGAAGACCTTGTTGAATTCGAACCCAACAGCTTCGTTAAAGAATTACTAAGTAGTTAAATATGAAGCCCAAACATAAAAAGTCTATTTATTTATAGACATTTTTTCAAGTGAAAATTTACGCTAAGTTATTACAACATATAGCGTAAAAGGTAAAAAGTGCTAAACAGGGGGTATAAAGGGGGGTATCGGGTTTGAGATACAGCAGAAGTTTGAATAGATAAGTAAATCAGACGTTAAGTACTTCTTTGTTTTCAGTATAATCTAAATCATTATTTTTCTTATCTAAGCTGGTTTATAATACGAAACTTGGATTGGCAAGTAATACAAGATCTATCTGGGAAATTATCAGGAGACATATCAGAAATCTTAATCATACATAATGTAGACGATTAAATAAGATATATATTGGAGATTTAAGGAGTTAAAAATAAAAGTGTAGAGCGATAGATTAAATTTTAAGACCCTGAACTTAAATACGAGTTGGTGATAGAAAAAGTCAAAAATTTTAAGTGTCATCAACACCCGGAGTAAATCCCTAAATATATGATTGTTATATAAGATGCAACGCTCATTAAATAATAATTTATTCTCCCAATAGAGTGATTACAATCTTCATTTTATGCTTGACAAATAATGCCTTTATGTTAAAGTAATATAGTACGTGTAATTAGTATTATTGTATAATTAATTTTTGTGTAAAATACTATATAGCTAAATTATTAACACGTTTAATATTTTCCATCAAAGAACTAAATTTTATAAGTGATAATGAAAAAAGGTCGCCGTATGTGCTTTAATCATAAATTGTTATTGTTATTATTTATTCTCCTTTCCTCAATGCTGTTTGCCGACATAACTTTTTTCGCAGAAAATTTTAATAGCGATTGGTCGACCGCGAATCCCCCGACGGGTTGGCGCATTACCGGCAGTTTAAACTGGAACTGCCGCTCAGCAACCAGCGGACATTGGTCTGATAACTTAACCAACTATGCTGAAGTTGCTTGGGACAAAGGAGTGAGGAATGATGATGAACTGGACTCGCTAATTTCACCAGTTATTGATTGTAATCGATATCGGAACATTTTTTTACAATGTTCAACGTACTTTCGTTATTATCAGGGGACAGATTACTCGGCAAAGATTATCGGCTCGATTGATGGCGGAATAACTTATCCCTATACAATAACTAACTACCACGGTGTATACATGGACAGTGCTCAATTAGAAATATTTGCCTTAGGCTGGGCACAAGAACAAAACAGTGTCCGTATCGCATTTGTATTCACCGGCAATTTGACATATATTGATTTTTGGTGTTTAGATAATGTCTCATTAAAAGGAACATACGTCTATGATATCGATGCTGCCTGTTTGAATATTATAAAACCATTTACAATTCAACCACCAGGTGAATGTACAGTTCAGGTTCGTATAGCGAATATTGGGAAATTGGAGTTAAATAATTTTTGGGTAAATTGTGCGATTACTACCCCAGACGCTCCTCCGGTTCGACCTTGTAGTATAAAAATTACTACGTTAGCTCCTAACGCAACAATAACTGTTAGTCTTTTACCGACATGGGTCATCGATAGCGTACCAGCTAATTATTTAATAGAAGTGTGGACCGAGGTTGCTGGCGATGAGAATTTATTTAATGATACAGTTGAGAAAAATTTTACTGTTGCGTCGATAGAAAAAATACAATATTGTTATGATACTCCAATTGGCGGAGAAAAATTCCCAATTGGTGAACAAGGATACGGGGTGAAATTTACACCCGGTTTTTATCCTGCACTAATAAAAGATGTAGACTGTTACTTGAGACCTGAAAATTGCCGTTTTCAGATTAGAATTGTCGATGACGATGGAGTTAACGGCGCCCCCGGTACAACATTATATGAAACACCGATGATTCTGTGCAGCGATGAATGGAATAATGTAAATCTCGCTCCTGAGAGTATTTTTATTTCTTCTGGTTCTGTTTATATATTTTATATTCAATTTGATGATGTTCCACTTGCACCACTATTATATTATGATGACTCGAGAACTGACTCGGTACAATACTACGAATATACTGACAGTTCTTATGTCCAAGATTTTCCCCCAGGCGACTGGCTTCTACATTTGACATTAGAGTATTATCCGTTCGTACCTTTGGCACATGACCTAAGGACGCTTTATATCGACAATCCACGAGATGAATTTGTACGCCGTCCTTTCAATTATCGGACAACCGTTCGGGCAAAAATTCAAAATATCGGTCTTTATGATGAAACTAATTTTGCAGTCAGTTGCACTGTTAAATCATTTACTGGGAGCTGGATACGTAAATTTGGAGTCGTGACAATTCCATCGCTCGCACCGAATCGAGATACTATTGTGGAATTTTTCCGTCCCGAACAAGGTGATACCTGGTATGTTTTATATAATGAACCTATGCAAATCGTTGTTCGTACTCATTTAGAAACTGACCAGAATTCTAATAATAATTACAAAAGGAAATTGTGCGAAGATACAATAATGACAATGTTCACTGGAAGTAGTTACGGGTACGATTGGTATGATTCCGACTCTACTGATGGTCCGAACTACAATTGGATTGACCCAATAACAACAAATGCACTTTTAGCATTAGATGCAGGTGATGATATGATTTTTCCATTACCCCCACTACCATTTCTCTTCACTTATTATGATAGTACTTTTTCTGAGGTATTTGTTTCGACGAATGGATTTCTAACCTTTGCAAATGGACAGCCCTCTTCTCCCGACAATTCGGTAATTCCATCGTCTCAAACGCCAAATTGTGCATTGTACACATTTTGGGATGATTTGGTATTGCCACTCGACCAAAGTGGGGGAATTTACTATCAATCCATCGGTACAACTCCAAATCGAAGGTTTGTTATAACCTGGTATAATATCGCTCGAAAAGGTACTAATAATCCAAATTATTCAAAACGCTTAAATTTCCAGGTCATTCTTTACGAAAATGGAGACATTATATTCCAATATAAAGACGTTTTATGTGGAGTACAATGGGCAAACTATGGAAAAGATGCAACAATCGGCATTGAAAATTTTAATGGTGCACAGGGATTATTGTACCTCTATGGCTCAGAAACACAAATTGTAAATTGGCCATACAATAAATTGTCAATAGGGAGAGCAATCAAGTTTTATAAACAACGATGGGACATTGCTCCTTTAAGTATTGTCAGTCCTTCAGATACGATAACTCCGGGTTCACCAATACCGCAGATAACAATTAAGAACTGTGGTACTGAAATAGCAGAAACAGTAGCTGTGCATCTTTCAATCTACGACTCTTCATCAATTTGTATCTATGACACATTTAAAATTGTGCCAAGACTTGTTCCCGGAGTTATAGACAGCATTTCGTTCCCTAACTGGGATGCTTATGAAGGGCGCTATATTTTGAAATGCTCAACAGCTTATGGACGCGACCAAAACAATTTGAATAATGTAATTCAAGATACAACATCAGTTGCGATATGGATTTTAAAGGCGCCGATTCCATTGGGACCATCAATAACTTATGTCAAAAATGGTGCTTTAGCATATGCATCTGATTTTAATAAAATTTATGCACTGAAAGGTGGTAATTGTAACGAATTTTGGTGCTATGATATTACAACTAATACATGGGAATCTTTACCAAGAATGCCTAAAGAACCATCAAATAAAAAACCAAGAGCAGGATGTGCTTTGACTTATACTCAAGGTCAAATTTATGCTTTTAAAGGTGGTAATACAAGTGATTTTTATGTTTATAACATTATAGACAGTACATGGACTTCTTTAGCACCAGTACAGGATTCGTTATATGTAGGCAGAAAAAAACCCAAAGATGGTGCAGGACTTGCTTATAATCCCGGTAACGGACTAATTTATGCAATCCTTGGTAATAATACCGATGTTCTAATATCATATATTCCAGGATATAGTAATACTTGGCAACACGTAAGCCAAATACCACAAGATAATGATATGAGAAAAATTAGAGACGGTGGTTCAATAATAGCTGATAGCGGAAAGTTATATATATTCAAAGGTAATAATAGCAGAGAATTACGTAAATATAATATTAGTACTCATCAATGGACAACTGAAACTATTCCCGGTAATAAAAATAAAGTTAAAAGCGGCGGTACATCAACTTGCCAAGTTGGATTAGGTGGAACTATTTCTTTCTTTATCGGTGGCAGCAGACAAAATATTATAAAATATGATTTAGGGACTAATTCCTTTGATACGTTACTAACACCAATTCCCGCTGGACCGATTTATCCCGGAGCGAGAAAAACAAAAGTGAAAAAAGGTGCGGCACTTGCAGCAACACAATTAGATTTATTATCTTCCGGTTTAATCTATGCATTTAAAAGTGGCAAATGTAATGAATTTTGGGCATATTATCCTTTTGAACGGTCGAAATTGAAAACAGTAGTGCAGGATAAAAATGTACGTAATTTAAATGCTGACAATGATAATTTATATACTAATGTTATAACATCTAACCAATCTATTAATACCCCTTTGATATCTTACACTTTAAAAGAAAAAAGTTCAATAAATTTAGGGCTCTACTCCTTGACCGGACAATTGCTTAACTCTTTAGTTCACAAAGAACTTCCGCCAGGTAATTATTCAATTTCATTGAGTGATTTTACCAAACATGGAGAAAAAATTAGAGGGGTTTATTTTATAAAAGGTACTATTGGTTCAAAAAATATTTCTCAAAAGATAGTTCGTTTGTAATTTTTCTCCTAATACTCAAAATACTTGTATAATTTCAAATTAATATTTCCAACAATATTATTTGCTTTAGGAAAAAATTTTATTATAATTACAAACATAATGGATTTTGTGATTAGAGTCGATGACCGACTAATTCATGGACAAGTAACAGCTGGTTGGGTACGACCATTAGGTATTGAACAAATTATTCTCGCAAACGATCAAGTAGCCAATGATGAATGGGAACGAGAAATATATACATTGGCGGTGCCTTCTGAAATAGTAGTAAAGATCTTTACAATTACAGAAACTATTAATTATTTGAAAAACGAGCACGTTATAAAAAAAACAATCATTTTAATTAATTCATTGAGAGATGCATATCGAATTATTGAATCTGGAATAAAAGTGACTAAGTTAAATATTGGTGGACTTCACTTCGAAATCGGCAAAAAGGCCGTTGCAACGTATATTTTTCTTTCCGAAGAAGATATTAATTTCGCTAAAAAAATCGTCGCGCTTGGAGTATCTCTCGAAGGACGCGAAATTCCCGGTAGCCCAAGTATTATTATCGATAACTTCATTAAATAATATGATAATAATGATTTTATTATTAAGTATCCTTGGTGGAATTATTTTATTAGATAAACAAGCAATTGGAGAATTTGGAGTATCTCAACCAATTGTGGCTTGTTCTCTAATTGGTTTTATTTTTGGTGAATTTTCAACCGGGTTTATATTGGGTAGTGCTCTACAATTAATATGGACTGGCGCTCTACCGTTGGGTTCAAAAGAACCGCTTGATAATCAGGGTGCCGGCATCGTTGCAATCTCGCTATTTATTTTAGCAACTACTATGCCGATAAATGTTACATATGAAAAGATGTTCTTTACCAGCTTATTATTTGGTGGTGTTGCCAGTTTAATTGGTCAATCATTATCACAGGCTCAAAAAAAACTAAATAATAAACTCTTTACCCATGTTGGCAAAAACTCTACTGACAAATTAATAATTACCACACATTTCACTGGACTAATCACAGCTTTTTTACGTGGATTTGTACTAATATTGTTTTTTTTAGTGCTATTTATCTTAATAAGTCCATTGATAAAACTATTGCCTGATTTTTCTGTAGGCGAATTGTTAATTCTACCATTAATAATCGGCATTGCCAGTATTGCTCGTTTAGTTATTTTGCGTAAAAGAATTTTATATGCTACTTTGGGAGTAATGACAGGATTACTATTATGGGTATTATTGAAATTATAAAAGGATTTTTTGCTTTAGTTTTTTTACAGGTGTCATGGTCATATGTCGGCAGGCAGACGTTGGGTTTTTTATATACAATAATTCTACTGGCCAAAAAACAGACTGATTCATTTAATTCAGAACCAACTAAATCTCAAATAATAGAACGTATCTGGCAAAAATTTTCGCTTAATACTAATCCATATTGTACTGGTTTAATGATTGGGATAGCACTTAATAATCAGGGCGAAATTTTCAAAGAATCGTTTTTTTCACTACAACATATTTTCGGTTCAATTGGTGACGAATTTTTCTGGCATTTATTGCGACCAACTTTACTCAGCCTTGCAGTTTTATGCTCTTTAATTGGATACTTAAGTTCAACAAGTTTGAATGTATATGGATTATTTAAATTTTCTCCTTTGATATTCCTGATACCATATTTTATTATTACACAGGGAACACGTATACATGGATTATATCAGGGTAAGATGTACGGGAAACAGACCGCAGTACATCTTATTGAAGATTTGCGTAAATGTATTCCTCTGCTATATAATATATTAGCATTTATCTTGGGAATATTGTTTGTCTTTATACCTATACTTTTTTTATATAACTTTTCCAATCAAGCTTACTCTGTAAAAAAATCAATTTTAACTACTGTCTTGATTTTACTTATTATTTTTATATCATATTTAGGACTACGTTCCGAGCGCTCAAGCTCATATTTATTCATCATTGGGCTATTGATTTTTTTGATTATTAAGTTATTATGATATCTGAAAAGTTAATAATAAAAAACGAAGTTGGACTGCATGCACGCCCCGCGGCACAGTTCGTAAAAGCTGCGGAACATTACAAATCAAGCGTTCGACTTTGTAAAGACAACATTTGGGTTAATGGAAAGAGCGTGTTGGGTATCCTAACTTTAGCTGCTGAACATGGCAGTGAAGTAATACTCGAAGTCTCTGGATTAGATGAAAATGAAGCTTTTAATGAATTGAAAGGTGTATTAGAATTTGAGCACACTTAAAAAAGAACAGATTCTTCACGGCATTCCAGTCTCACCAGGATTTGCAATTGGTAATATTTTTATTTACCAGCGGTTCGTACCTTCTTATAAAGAAAGAATTTTAAATGATGCCGATGTTATATCTGAAAAGCAGAGATTTGAAATTGCAATTAAAGAAACCGAACATGAGTTGATAGCTTTAAAAAATGAAATCCATAAAGAAATGGGAGGTGAATTAGCGGAGTTAATATCATTTCAAATTACGCTTCTGTACGACCAAGACCTGTATAAAAGTACGATTGAATTTATCGAAAATCGAAAAAGAAATGCGGAGTTTGCATACTCAGAAGTACTAAAAAGATACATTGTTCCATTAAACGCAGCCAAAACTCCTTTTTTCAGAGAACGATTAGCCGATATAACAGATGTGTCATCGCGGGTTCTAAGTAATATTTTAGGAGTCGAGCTGCCGACAACTTATGAAGTTACACCAGGTTCGCTGTTAATTGCTTATGATTTACTGCCATCTGAGGTTGCACTATTGGACCGCAACCGTGTTATCGGTATCGCAATTGAAGCTGGGGGAAAAACCTCTCACACTTCAATAATGACAAAAGCGAAAGAAATACCAGCAGTCGTCGGTATCGAAAATTTACTAAAAAAAGTAAGTGTCATCATACAAAACGACCAAGACGTAGATAATACTGCGATTTTAGATGGTTCACGTGGTATACTTATTATTGAACCATCTGAGAAAAAAATCAATTTTTATAAAAAAGAAGATGGAAAAATAAAAGAACAAAAGAATTATCTTGTTAAATTAAAAGAGACGGAATCAACGACTAAGGATGGTAAACACATTGATTTATCTGCCAACATCGAATTTGTTGCTGAAACATTACCTGCATTAGAAAATGGTGCCCGTGGTGTTGGATTATTTCGAACCGAATATCTATATTTATCTCGGCGTCGTCCGATTACTGAAGAAGAGCAAGAACAAATATACACCGCCGCTGCAATAAAAATGAAACCTTATCCGGTTATAATTAGAACGTTCGATTTTGGCGGCGATAAAATCATTCCTGGTTACGCTGAACCTAATCCATTTTTAGGCTGGAGAGCGCTCCGGCTCTGTTTTGATAACCCGGAATTGTTTTTAAATCAAATTAAAGCAATTCTACGTGCCTCAGTTAATGGCAATTTAAAAATAATGCTACCGATGATTTCAACTCTTGACGAATTACATCAGGCAAAAGCTTATATCGACCGAGCTAAAAACGAACTGCAAGCAAAAAATATTCCTTTTGACAATAACATTGAACTCGGCATTATGGTAGAAACACCTTCATGTGCATTATTGGCGGATAGGTTCGCGAAAGAATGTAACTTTTTTTCGATCGGTTCTAACGACCTTACACAATATACATTAGCCGTAGACCGCGATAACAAAAGAGTAGCAAAATTATTTAGTAGTTTACATCCGGCAGTTTTAAAATTAATCAATATGACAATCAACGCTGCTCATAGTAATGGTATCTGGGTCGGTTTATGTGGAGAATTTGCTGCTGACCCAATAGGAATAATACTGTTGATTGGAATGGGAATTGACGAACTATCAATGGTGTCAAGTGTAATCCCATTAGCAAAGAATATTATCCAGAATATCGATTATGGTTTTGCTCAAGAAATTAGTCGTCAAGTTCTAGAATTAGCAACTGCAAGTGATGTTACTAAATTAGTCGACACCAGGTTAGAAACTACATATCCGAAATTGGCAAAGTTCCTACATGGTATCGATAACGAATCTTATTCCTCATTAAAAAAGCCATATAATGAACATTCTTATAACGTTAAATCAAGAACTGCGTAGTTATGAAAAACAGTTATAATATATTCGATTTAATTTATAATTTACCGAATCAAATTAAGGCAGCAAAATGTCTGCCTGTAAAGGTACATAAACCAATACATAATAATTATCAAAATATTGTAATTTCTGGCATGGGTGGCTCAGGCATCGGTGGCGAAATATTGAAAGCGTTGTTAGCCAATATACTTCCGATTCCGATTATTACAATAAAGGATTATTTTTTACCGGCATATGCAAACAAAAATACTTTGTTTTTTGCGGTTAGTTATTCGGGTAATACTGAAGAAACAATACAATGCTTTACTGAAGCCCGACATCGAAAGTGCCATTTAATTACAATTACGAGTGGTGGCAAAATTCTCGAAATATCCAAAAAAAATAATATTAATTATATTGAACTTCCCAAAGGCCCATCTTCCCGTTGCGCGATTGGTTATCTTTTTATT
>Ga0315294_10004986_pt1 | contig 14555 bp, 11 predicted proteins | sample YL17G13_40_MG_FD_203626 | JGI IMG/M metagenome (GOLD analysis project Ga0315294, IMG submission 203626) | Sediment microbial communities from Yellowstone Lake, YNP, Wyoming, USA - YL17G13_40 | ecosystem: Environmental > Aquatic > Freshwater > Lake > Sediment | place: USA: Wyoming | collected... | reverse complement strand
TGCCGATGACGGCCCCGTGCGCCTCGAGCACCACGTCCTGGGGGCGCAGCGTGCTCGGCGGGTCCGTGATCGCGCCGCCGCCCTTCACCTGGAGCGGCCGGCACTGAAGGAGGTTGATCCGGTACGACCCGTCGGCAAAGAAGTTGGTCGTGAACTCCACGTCCACGGGGTAATCGTAGGCCTTCTGGAGGGTGCGCAGCATGTCGCGCATGTCGCCGACGAACGAGGTCTCGGCGAAGAGTTTCTCGAAGGTGATGACCCAGGGGAAGATGTTGGTGGCGCCGCGCTCGTCCGCCTGCCGCGCCTGCTCTTCGTCGTGCGAGGCGAACATCTCCAGCGGCAGTTCGTGGCTGTGCCGGGCCACTTCGGCGAAGTGCTCCGAGACGAGCTGGTTCGCCTGGAGGTCCAGCACGTCGACGCGATGCTGGGTGTAGCGGCGCACCTCGTCGATGTTGGCCTCCGGCCGCCGCTCCGGCGCGTTCAGGGCCACGACGCGCGTGTAATCGTCGTCGGACCGGTCGACGGCCCGCGTTCCCAGGCCGAAGACCAGCCGCATCATCCCGGCCTCCGGGTCGATCATCTCGCTCCAGACGTACGGGTTGAACGAGAGGCCCACGCCCGCGATCTGCGGGTAGTAGAGCGTGCCGTAGACCGACCCCGAGACGCGCTGCACCAGGAGGGCCATCTGCTCGTCGCGGTCCAGGATGCCGCGCTGCGCCCGGTAATTCAGGGCCTTCTCGCTCATGGTGCTGGCGTAGATGGTGCGGACGGCCGACAGGAAGTCCTTGAGCCGCCGGTCCCGCGGGCCCTGGTTGGCGCAGAAGACGCTCTCGTACTTGCCGGCAAAGGAGTTGCCGAAGTTGTCCTCCAGCAGGCTCGAGGACCGCACGATGATCGGCGACTGGCCGAAATAGTCGAGCATCGCCTCGACCTGGCGGACGACGTAGTCGGGCAACTTGCCCGTCAGTATCCGCTGCCGCGACCGCTCCGAGCCTTCGAGGAAGTGGGCGGGGTCCTTCTGGCGCTGCCGCTCCCACCAGATGCCGTTCTGCACCAGGAAGGTGTAGAAGACGTCGGACCCGATGTAGAAGGAGTCGTGGGCCTCCAGGAGGTCGGCCCAGCGCGGCTTCTCATGCCTGAGGATCGCCCGCGCCAGGAGCATGCCGACGGACTTGCCGCCGATGAGGCCCGTGCCGATCATGCGCTTGCCGGCCTCGATGACGTCGGCCAGCGTGAAGTACCGCTCCGCCAGGCCCAGCACGCGTTTGTCGCGCGAGATGGCCATGCGCAGGAGGCGGTGGAAGTACTCGTTGCCCTCGGCGGCCGGGCGCTCGCCGCGCCGGATCGCCTCGAGCGTTTCCTCGGCCTTCAGGAACGTGCGGTGCCACACGCCGACCTTCGCGTGCTCCGATTCGAGTTGGAGCCACGGCGCCGCCGTCAGGATCTCGGCGATCGTCGCGCTCTCGCGCACCGGGGGGAACGCGTCGCCCTCCCACGCATGCAGCGTGTACATCATGGGCGAGTAGCGGTGCTCGACTTTGATTGGCTGGAGGTAGAGTTTGCCCTTGTGCCGGTAGACGTCCAGCAGCAACTGCGTGGTGTCGGCGATCGGCGCCGTGGCGTGCGACGAGTGGCAGTTCCTCAGCAGGGCGAAATACGCGATGGTCTCAAGATCATAGAGATACGGGCATGTCAGCATGAAGAAGTTGCCGAGCATCTGGTCGCTGTACCAGTCGGCGGCCAGCTCCGAGAGGCAGTCGAAGATGTAGAAGGCGCCGCGCCCGGCCCGCTCGATGGTCCGGTGGATGGCGCCCAGGAACGTCTCGAACCCCGCCTCGGGGTGGATCTCGACGGTCTCGACCCCCGCGCCTTCCGGCACCAGGGCCGCGTGGCTCGCGAAGCGGAAGTAGATGACGCGCTGTCCACGCGCCACGGCCCCGCGCCAGTACGGCTCGACGAACGGCAGGTAATCCTCGATGCGGTCCACCTCCCAGACGATGTTGTCGCCCGCCAGGAGGCCCTTGAGCACCTGGTCGAGCCCCGGCAGGCCCGTACTGATCTGAGTGTTGACGCTGGTCATACGCGTCTCCCGTCTCGCCGGCCGTAGGACGACCAGGGCTGGCGGCCCCCCGCCGCCGAAGGGTCACCTTATCTTACCCCCGTCCGCCCGCCAATCGTCGAATAATCATGCTCCCTCCTCGCGGCGAGGTGGGGGCCGCCGGCGCTGCCAATAATCTTCGACAACCGGGCGCGGTTCGAGTAAACTGGGATCAGACTTGAGGCGATCCGCCATGGCTTCGGAACTGACGCCGCGTGAGCGCGAGCGCTACGACCGCAACATCCGCCTGGCCGCGGTGGGCGAGGCGGGGCAGAGGAAACTCCTGGCCTCCAGCGCCCTCGTCGTCGGCGCCGGCGGACTCGGCTCGGCGGTCATCGTGTACCTGGCGGCGGCGGGCGTCGGACGACTCCGGATCGTCGAGGCCGACCGGCTGGAACTCTCGAACCTCAACCGCCAGGTCCTCCACCGCGCGGCCGATCTCGGCCGGTCCAAGGCCGATTCCGCCGCCGAGGCGGTCCGTGCCCTGAACCCCGGCTGCCGCGTCGAACTCCTGGCCGAGCGTCTGACGGCCGAGCGCGCCCGCGACGTGGTCCGCGGCGCCGACGTCGTGCTGGACTGCACGGACAACTTCCCCACGCGTTTCGTGGTGGCCGACGCCTGCTGGGCCGAACGCGTGCCGCTGGTCTCGGCCGCGGTGCTGCGTTTCGAGGGGCAACTCGCGAGCGTCATCCCCGCCGAGGGGAGCCCGTGCTACCGATGCCTCCTCCCCGAGCCGCCCCCGCCGGAGGCGGCGCCCGGCGCCGCCCAGGTCGGCATTCTCGGCGCCGTCGCGGGAACCTTCGGCGCCCTCCAGGCGGTCGAGGCGGTCAAGGTCCTCCTGGGCATCGGCCGAAACATGGCCCACCGCCTGCTGGTGTACGACGGCCTCTCGGGCGACTTCCGCACCATGCGGCGCTCTCGCGATCCGGCGTGCCCGCTGTGCGGCGGGTCATCCTGAGCCACGGCCGTTTCCGCGCATAGCAGCGGCGCGGCAGATCTGCGATCCACCGCGCCGTTGGTCAATTCTCTTCGATGGTGAAACCGTTCCGTTACTGGGGGGCGGCGGGCTTGCGATCGCCCCGGGGCTTGCGACCCTCGCCCGCTTTGCCCTCGGGCCTGCCTTCGCCCGCCGGGCGCACCGACTTCATGATGGTCTGCATGAGGAACCGCCTGCCGTCGAGCGGGCCGAGGACTTCAACGGCCTTCGCCTCAAGCGCCTTGATGGCATCTTCGAGGCCCTTGATGTGATCCTGCATCTTGGCCAGTTGATCCGGCGTTGCGGCCACTTCCGGCCGCCGGCCTTCGGGCCTGCCCTCGCCGGCCTTCCGCTCGCCCTTCGGCGGAGGGGCGCCTTCTTCAGCATAGGTCGCCATCATCGAGCCGGCCACCATGACGGCCGCCGCCACAAAACCCAACAGCCATACCTTCCTCATGTGCTCTCCTTTCGCGGGTTCATTTCCATGAACGGGCGCCGTCCTGGGCCCGTCTGTTCCCATTTCGCCGCACGGTAGAACGAGACCCTGGGCGGTTTATTGCGTGAATTCGTGTCCGGGGATGGAGGCTTCGGGTGGCATGGCCACGCGCGGTTGCGCGGCCATGGCGGAGAGGCACGCCCAAACCGGCACGCGTTGCGCGGTGTGCAGTCCTGCCCACCGCGTTCGACATCAGGCCGGCTCGCGGCGGGCAGTCCTGCCCGCCGCGAGGTACGCAGGCGGATTGAAGGCGACGGGCGGGCTACTCCATGACCGAGCGGACGCGATCCCAGTAGGGGCGCGTGCAGTCCTTGTGCCAGCCGTTAGGGCCACCATTCCAGATACGTGCATAAATCTCGTCGGTGGGCGTCCGGCCGGTCCGCTTCTCGTACAGGTCGCCGTAGTACTCCAGGTAGAGGGCCCAGATACGCCGGGCCTTCGCCGGATCGGTGAGGTCGGACGGGCTATAGCGTTCCACCAGGCCGCGCCGGCCCGCGATGCGGTTCACGTCGGCCAGGCACACGGCCCGGATCTGGGCGATGCCGCCGGCCCCGTCGTGCGCGTTGTAGGCGCGGGGGTCGCCCTTCGATTCCACCCGGACGGTGGCTTCCCAGAGCGCGTCGCCGGGCCCGGCGGACGGCGCCAGGGCGGTCATGGCCACCAGCGCCGGCAGGGCCGCCGCGACCACGATGATCAACACGAACGTTCGCTTCACGCTTCTCGTCCCCTGGCCGGGCGGCTAAACTATGTTCGCGCCAACATCGCACCAGGGCTTCGCGGCGCTACGCCGCGCCGGCGGCGCGCCGCGCCGCATTTAGCCGCCCGACTTGTCGGGCGCGCATCGACGCCGCGCGGCGATCGCGCCGAGGCCGAGGACCAGCAGCGCCAGCGACGCCGGCTCCGGAATGACCGCCACGGCGCCGTCGGCGCCCAGGGACAGCTCCGCCAGCGGCGCGCCCAGGCGGCTACTAATCGTACTAATCGTATCGTTGATCCAACTGGGGACGTAACTGTCGATCCAACTGTTGAAGGCCGAGACGCGGGTGAAGCCCCCCACGTCGCCGTAGTCGGAGTCCGTCCTGCCGTCAAACGCGCCGATGAACGAGGTGACGCCCGCCAGCCGGGCCGCGGCCCCGTCGCCGATGAACAGGCCGCCGCCCGAATCGCCGGGGGCGATCAGCCCCTCCAGGTTCAGCGGCGCGGCCAAGCCGTAGCGGTTGTCGTTCTTCTTGCCGGAGTCGAAATCCACGAGGAGGATCCGGGCCGCCGTAGCCAACTTGCCCACGTACGAGTCGATCATGTTCTGGCCGCCGCGCTTCTGGCCATCGAAGGTTTTCGCGCCCGTCTTGCCGGTGCCGGTCATGCCGAAGCCAACCATGGTGCCGACCGTCCCGAACTCTGCCGAGCCCGTGTACCGCACGGCCGGCGCGACGGTGGTGACAGGCGTCTCGAGTTTCACGAGGCCGATGTCGTAGCCCGCCAGCAGGTCGCCGGTCCAACTGGGATAGAAGAACCACTGGTCCTTGGCCGCCGCGTAGGTGTTGCCGCCGATGGTGAACGTCAGGGCCGTGGCGTCGTCGACCATGTGGGCCGCCGTGAGCACCCAGTCCTGGTCGATCAGCGTGCCGGAGCCGATGTAGGCGGACCCGGCGGTCTTCTCGTCGATCCGGCCGACGCTCGCGTACTGCGGCAGCGCGCCCAGGTCAAGGTACAACTGTTGCTTGCGGTCGTTTCGGATGGTGATGGCCGACGCCGGCAGCGCCGCCGCCACGAGAACTGCCGCGACGCAGATAAACACTAGGGTCTTTGACATGATCCACCTTCAGAAAAAACTCCTTGCTCGCGCGCCCCTCGGGCGAAGGTCAACAGGGCCGAAAAGTATAATACAACATACACCATTCCTGACCGAAAGCAAGCGGAAAATGGGGCACCCGGGTAACCCCTCAGTCTCGGGGGGCGAGACCAATCGCGAGACTCGCGCGGCGGGCAGTCTTGCCCGCCGCGTTGCCTTACCCGGATTCCGCGCGGTGGGCAGGACTGCCCACCGCGCTCACCGTTCAGGCATTCAAAGCAAGTGCCGTGCCAGCGGCCCGTAGGCGCGAGTCGGCCGGATGCCTTACTTGTAGTGGGTCTGGGCGGCCAAGCCCCCCGCATGCGGGGGGCTTGCAGGCAACCCGGGACCTAGGTAGAATGTGCGGAGTTTATTGCGGCTTCCATGGCCGATGCAGGATCGGACATCCCGGCTACGGGCGAGGCGGTGCGGAACCTCCTGGCCCGGCAAGAGGTCGTCGAGGTCGTCCGCGAGACCCTCCGCACGGAGGGCAGGGCGAGCGTCGAGGGCCTGTGGGGATCGAGCGCGCCGGCCCTGGCCGCGGCCCTCCTTGCCGATTGTCCTTCCACGCTTGTCTATGTCCTTGCGCATGGCGACTCGGTCGACGGCGCCCGCGACGACTGGCGCCTGTTCGCCGACGAGGACCCTGCGGTCTTCCCCGCCTGGGAGGCGCTCCCGGCCGAGGCCGACGTCTCCGACGAAATCCTGGCCGAGCGCCTTCGGGTCGTCAAGTGGCTCAAGAGAATTGCAGATTGCAGATTGCAGATTGAAAGGCAAACGGATCAAGACGGCTGCTTTCCAATCTGCAATCTACAATCTGCAATCTGCAATTCTTTGGGCGATGAAGCGCGCGAGCCGCGCGTGCTCGTGACGACCATCCAGGCGATGATGCAGCCGGTGCCGTCGCCGCGGCACCTGGAGGAGAACACGATCGAGTTGGCGGTCGGGCAGGAGTACAGTCTGCCGGAACTGCGGGCGTGGCTGGCGGCCCGCGGGTTCCGGCCGGCGGAACTCGTCATGGAGCCCGGCCAGTACGCGGCCCGCGGCGGCATCATGGACGTCTTCGCGCCGACCGCGCCGATGCCGTACCGCCTGGAGTTCTTCGGCGACACGCTCGAGAGCCTCCGCACGTTTGACCCCGCGACGCAGCGGAGCCTCGACGACCGCGACCGGGCGGCCATCTCCTTCCTGCCGAGCGGCAAGGGTGGCCCGGTCGCCCCCGAGACCACGACCAGCCTCATGGAGTATCTGCCGCGCGACGCCTGGATCGTCTGGCAGGACCCGCTGGAGATCGCGGAGGTGGGCCGCTCGTTCGTCGCGCGGCTGGCCAGCCCCGTGGGCGTGTACGCCTTCGACGCGGTCGTGCGGCAGGCCCGCGCCTTCAAGCGGCTGGACCTTTCGAGTTTCACCTCCACCGGCACGAGCGACGCCTTCACGCTGCGGACCGAAGGCCTCCCGGCGTTCAGCGGCAAGGCCGAGGCCGTGCGCGAGGACCTGGCGGAACTGGCCGCCGAGTCCACGGTGCTCCTCTTCTCGGACAACGAGGGCGAGCGCGACCGGCTGGCCGAGATTCTCTCGACGCTCCCGGCCGACGTGGCGTCGCGGATTCGCCTGGGCGTCGGGCGGCTGGGGACGGGCTTCCGCCTCGTGTCGGAGCGGGTGGCGGTCCTGGCGAACCACGAAATCTTCCAGCGGTACCAGTCGCGGCGCCGCCTGGGCAAGCGCTTCGAGACGCGGGCGATCGACACGTGGCTCGACCTCAAGCGCGGCGACTACGTCGTCCACGTGGTGCACGGCATCGGCCGGTACCTGGGGATGAAGACGCTGCGGCGCGGCCGGCGGACGGCCGGCGAGGGCCAGCCCGCCGCGGCCACAGGCGGCGAGGAGACGGAGGACTACCTGGCCCTGGAGTTCCGCGACCACGTCAAGGTTTACGTCCCCGCGTCCGAGGTCGACCTGGTGCAGAAGTACATCGGCGGGTTCAAGGGCAAGCCGCAACTGTCGCGCGTGGGCGGCAAGGCGTGGGGCGAGAAGAAGCGGCGGGTCGAGGCGGCCGTCGCGAACTACGCCGTGGAACTCCTCCGCGTGCAGGCCCTCCGCCAGTCGCGGGCCGGCATCGCCTATCCCGACGACAGCCTCTGGCAGAAGGAGTTCGAGGCGTCGTTCCCGTACCCCGAGACGCCCGACCAGACGGCCGCCATGCACGAGATCAAGCGCGACATGCAGTCGCCGCGGCCGATGGACCGCCTGGTCTGCGGCGACGTGGGCTACGGCAAGACCGAAATCGCCATCCGGGCCGCCTTCAAGGCCGTCGAGGCCGGCAAGCAGGTCGTGGTGCTTGTGCCGACCACGGTGCTGGCCGAGCAGCATGTCGGCACGTTCCGCGAGCGGATGGCCGATTACCCCGTCAGCACCGAGATGCTCTGCCGCTTCCAGACGCGCGGCCAGCAGGCCAAAACCCTCGACCGGTTCCGCAAGGGGCAGGTCGACGTCCTCATCGGCACGCACCGGCTGCTCCAGGCCGACGTGCAGCCGGCCGACCTGGGCCTGCTGGTGGTCGACGAGGAGCAGCGGTTCGGCGTCGAGCACAAGGAGCGGCTGAAGCGGATGCGGCAGTTGGTGGACGTGCTGACGCTGACGGCCACGCCGATCCCGCGGACGCTCCACATGTCGCTCCTGGGCATCCGCGACATCTCCAGCCTGACGACGGCGCCGCAGGACCGCCGGGCTGTGCGGACCGAGGTCGGCCCGTGGGACGACGACAAGATCCGCGGCGCCATCCTGCGCGAACTCAACCGCGAGGGGCAGGTCTTCTTCGTTCACAACCGCGTGCGGACCATCGCGGAGGCGGCCGAGCGCGTCCGGCGGCTGGTGCCCGAGGCCCGCGTCGAGTTCGCCCACGGCCAGATGAACGAGCACGAACTGGAGGACCGCATGCTCCGGTTCTTCGCGGGCCAGGTCGACGTCCTCGTCTCGACCACCATCATCGAGTCGGGCCTCGACGTGCCGCGCGCCAACACCATGTTCATCCACGACGCCGACCGCTTCGGCCTGGCCGACCTGCACCAGTTGCGCGGCCGCGTCGGGCGGTACAAGCACCGGGCGTACTGCTACCTGCTGCTGCCCGAGAACCGGCCGGTGACGCCGGCGGCGGCGAAACGCCTGCATGCCATCGAGATATACTCGGAACTGGGGGCGGGCTTCCAGATCGCCATGCGCGACCTGGAGATCCGCGGGGCGGGCAACATCCTCGGCCTCGAACAGTCGGGCCACATCACGGCCGTGGGCTACGAGATGTACTGCCAACTCCTCGACGCGGCCGTGCGGCGACTGAAGGGCGAGAAGATCGAGGAGCCGCGCCGGGCCGACGTGCAACTCGACCTGTCGGCCTACATCCCCACCCGTTACGTGCCGACCGAGAGCCAGCGGATCCGGTTGTACCGCCAACTCCAGCGGGCGGCCACCGCCGAGATGCTCGAAGAGGTCGCCGCCGAGACGGCCGACGTCTACGGCCCGCTGCCCGAGGAGGTGCGGCGGCTGGTTGACCTGGAGGCCGTCCGCGTGGCCGCCGGGAAGGCCGCCATCCGGTCCATCCACCGCAAGGGCCGCGACCTGGCGATCACCCTGGAAGACGTGGCGATCCTCGGCCCGATGTTCGGCCGGCCGGTCGATGCGGAGGTCCGCGACGCCGGCGTCGTCCGCGTCCTCGACCCGCACACGGTGGTGTGGCGCCTGCACGAGGACCGCGGCCCGGTCCACGTACTGGGCTTGCTGAAGAAGGTGCTTGCTCGCCCTGTTGGTAAGAAATAGAATACGCGGTTTGGCAGGGTGGCATGGCCACGCGCCGTTGCGTGGCCATGTTCTCGATCGCGCGAGGTGTGTGGCGCCCTCTAGCCGCGGCCGGTACGGCCGCGATGTTTATTTCGCCCCCGGTGAATCACCGGGGGCTAAGTACCGTGCCGGCGATGGGCAAACGGGTCCTTTTCGATGAAGGCAGCGGTGGTCATCCTGGTGGCGATTCTCGTGGCCGTGGTCGCGGCAGGGTGCGATCAGGCCCGGAAGGATCTCGGTCTGCCTCCGCGCAGCGACGCGGCCCCGGCGCCGGCCCCTGCCACCGGCGCCGGCGTGGTGACGGAAGAGGCGAACCCGGTTCCCCCGGCTCCGGTGGCGCGGACGCGTGACGGCGAAGCCACGCGGCCGCCAGCGCCGGGGATGGGGCTGGCGGATGGCAGCCGGCTCGAGGCCCGCCTGGACGGCGTCGGCCTGCCGACGCCCAGGAACCGGCCTCCCCTCATGGCCGACTCGGAAGGCGACGGCGGTTCTCCGCGGCTCGTCAATGCCGTGCTGGCCCAGGTCAACGGCGAGGTCATCACCCGCGAGGACATCCTCGGGCCGCTCCGCCCCCAGATGAAGCAGTGGCGCCGGGAGTACTCGACCGACGCCTTCGAGAGCCGCGTCCGCCAGGTGGTTGACATGAAGTTGCGGCAGGCCATCAGCCAGCGCCTGGTCGTCCAGGAGGCCAAGGCGAGTCTCTCCGACAAGGAGAAGGAGGAGATCGAGGCGGCCTTGGCGGCGGGCGTGAAAGACATGACGGCCCGCGAAGGAAGCCTGTCCCAACTCGAGGCGAAGGCCCGGGCCGAAGGGTTCACGGTGGAGGAACTCAAGACGAAGGACCGCGAGCGGATGCTCGTCCAGCGGTTCCTGCGCGACAGGATCGCGCCCCGGGTCCATATCACGCATTCCGAACTGTTGAATTATTATAACCAGGTCTGCAAGGAGCGGTACGTTGTGCCCGCGAAGGTGCACCTGGCGCTCATCCTGATCCGGAAGTGCGACTCGGCCACGCCCGAGCAGGCGAAGGCGCTGGCCGAGGCCGTGCACTCGCGGGCCGCCGGCGGCGAGGACTTCGCCCGCCTTGCCGAGCGCTACAGCCGCGACCCCATGGCCTCGAAGGGCGGCGACTGGGGGCTCATCAGCCGGGGGGCCTTCCGCATCAAGGAGGTCGATGACGTCCTCTTCGGCCTCCAGGCCAGCGAGGTCGGCCCCCTGGTGGAGACCGAGGAGGCGTACTACATCGTCAAGGCGCTCGCCCGGCAGGAGGGGCGGACCGTTCCCTTCACGGAGGTCCAGGCGACGCTCGAGGACGAGATCCGCGACAGGAAGTACAACGAGATGGTCGCAAAATATATCCAGGAGTTGTACGAACGGTCGTACGTCCGCGTCATGCTGGACAACCTGTAGGGGGCGCCCATGCCGCACGTCCTTTTCCTGCCCTACGATCTAAGGCTCGACGTGCCGCGGGGCGCGAGCCTGCTGGCCGCGGCCGACGAGGTCGCCGAACTGGTCCCGGACGATTTCTTCGCGGGCGAACTCTGCGAAGGCCGGCACGAGTGCGGCAACTGCTGCGTCCAGGTCGTCGCCGGGGCCGAGAGCCTCTCGCCGGTCACCGAGAGCGAACGGGCCCTGCTGGCGGAACTCCGCCACGGCCCCGACGTCCGCACGGCCTGCACCGCCCGTGTCTACGGCGACGTCACCGTCCGGCTTCTGGCGCCCGTGAAGCATTCCGCCGACCGCCACCAGGCCCAGATGCAGGCGCACCCCTGACAAGTGCGGAGTGCGGAGTAAACAGCGAAAAGCAAAGGCAGGCGCATGTTAGCCGCGACCCGAAGGGGAGCGCGTTTCCGCTCCAGGCCCATACGATGACTCACGCCTGACAATCCGGCGAACAACATGAGCCCCACGGCGCCTTTTGCCCACGTCGCCATCATCGGCCCCGGCGCTATCGGCCTGTGCCTGGCGGTGCGCCTCGCGCGGTCGCGCGGCGGGCCGCAGGTCACGCTCGTGGATCACCGACCGGACCGGGCGGCGCGCCTCGGCTCGCGCCCCATCCGCCTCCACGGGCCCGAAGGCGATATCGAGGCGACGATTCCCGTCCGCCTTGTCCCCGATGCGCCGGCGGACCTCGTGATCCTGGCGACGAAGGCCCACGCGGCCGGCGCCGCGGCCGCCGCCGCGGTCAACTGGATCGGCGCGGCCCCCGTGCTCCTCATGCAGAACGGGCTCGGCGTGACGGCCGAGGTCGCCCAGGCGCTCCCGCAGGCCGCCATTGTCACCGCGGTCTCCTACCAGGCCGCCAACCTGGCGGGCGAGGGCGATGTGCACCACGTCGCCAGCCTTCTCACGCACGTCGGCTGCGAGGGCCGACCGCCGGACGCCGCGGCCGAGGCGGTCGCGGCCATGCTGAACGCGGCAGGGCTGCCCGCCCGGACCGAGGCCGACATGACGCCCGTCGTCTGGGGCAAACTCCTCGTCAACGCGGCGATCAACCCCGTGGCCGCGCTCGCCGGGGCCGAGAACGGCGCGGTCGCCGAGCGGCCGTCGCTGCGGGCGCTGGCGCGGGCGATTGCCGAGGAGGGCGAGGCGGCGGCACGGGCGGCCGGGGTCACGCTGCCCTACCCGAGCGCCGTCGAGGCGGTCCTTGACACCGCCCGCCGGACTGCCGACAACCGGTGTTCCATGCTCCAGGACCTGGAGGCAGGAAGGCCGACGGAAATCGAGTACCTGAACGGCGCCATCGTGCGCGTGGCGGAGGACCGCGGCGTGGTCGTGCCGGCCAACCGGGCCGTCGCGGCGCTCGTGCGCCAGGTTTCGGGACAGCAGGCTGGGGGTGGATGATGCCGGAGAGACACAATCCGCGGCGAGTTCAATGGGCGGCACTCGCGGCCTTCGCCTTAATCATCGTCGGCCAAGTCTGGTCCTTGGCGGGCATTGCCCGCAGCGATCGCGCGTTGGCGATGCGCCTGGCCACGCCCTACACCGCCAAGGGCGAGCCGCAGGAGACCCCCCTCGACTGGCTCCAGGAACCCCCGTATGCCGTGGCCCTGGCGCTGTGCATCGGGATGGTGGTGCGGCTGTGGCGCCGGCCAGACCGCACGCCGTACTGGGCGCTCCTCGGGTTCCTGGTCGCGTTCCTGCTGTGGCGGGAACTCCCCTGGAGCGAGCGGGTCGTAGGGGCCACCACCTTCAGTTGGCCGAAGTATCTCGGCCGCGCGGATGTGACGCTCTGGGGCAAGATCGTCTTTGGCGGCGGGTCGATGGCGGCCACGCTGGGAATTGTCCTGTACGTCATCGTGCGGCGGCGGGCCATCCTGGCCCTGGCGAGGGAGAAACTGTTTGCGCTGAGCACGCTGCTCGTGGTCCTCGCAGGGGGCACGCTCCTCGCGGGGCAGGTGCTCGACAAGCACCGCTCGGCGGATTACCTCTTGGGGACGCACTTTTCGGTATGGGACCTGAAGGACTACCTCGAAGAGTCCCTGGAATGGGTCGGCCCGACGCTGCTGCTCTTGGCCGCGGTGATGGCGATCCTGGAAGAGGAGACGGCGGCCGACGCAAAGCCGCAGGCCGGGGCGATGCCCCGGCCCACGTGAAACCGCCACGCGGGATCGCCGCGGAGGCTACTTCTTCGGTTGCGGGCGTTCGGGGGGCGCGAAGACCGATTCCGGGTTGCCCTTGAGCATCTCCTCGAGGCGTTTCTGGCGGACTTCCTGTCGGTGGGCCGCCCGCGCCTTGAGTTCCTGCCGGAGCGTCTCCAGGCGTTCCTCGATGCCGCGGATGTTGGCCTCGCGGGTGACCATCTCGGCGTCGAACATCTTGTCGAGGACCTGCCGCAGCGCGGCCGTCAGGGCCTCCTGCTCCTTCGCGTCGGTGGCGGCGCGGATCTTGGACGCCAGGCCCAGCGCGCGCAGCCGGAGTTGCCTTTCCTCGATCGCTTTCTGGAAGGCGGCGGCGTCGCGCTCTTTCAGACTGCGGAGTTGCGAGACCTCGAACCGCAGCCGCCGGCACGTCTGCCGGAAGTGGTCGGGGTCCGACTGGCGCATCTTCTCCAGGTCCTGGCAGAGCCACGGCAGGTGCTCGCCCGTGAACGCCATGATGTCGGCGATCTCTTCTTCGGTGGCATCGCGGAAGATCGTGGGTGTGCGCGGGCGCCAGGCGCCGCGGTGCTCCGGGCGGTCCGCGTCAGGCGGGCGGCGGCTGGCGGGCGGACCGGCAGGGGAGCCGGGCTTGTCGGCCGCGGGGATCCCAGCGCGCGGCGCGGCAGCCGCCGGCTGCGCCCGAGTGCCGGAATCATCCACGGCCGCCAGGGCCAGACCCGCCGCCAAGGGCGCGGCCGCGAGGACGATCAGGACAAGCACAACCTTTCGCATCTCCGCCTCCTACCCCGCAACACCCAGTACATCCGAGAGTTCCTGGAGGAACCACTCGAGTTCCTCCTCCATCTTATCGGCAGGCGGCGCCTTGTGGTTCGCCCCGTTCTCGTGGGCCACGGCACGCTCTCCGACCTCGAGCATTTCGACGGCGGCCGTGATGGCCGTGATCTCCTCGACGACCTGCGTGTCCGTGATCCACTTGGGCGACGGTTGGTGAGACGGCGCGAGAATCGCGGCGGCCAGCGTGACCCACAGGATGAGAGCGGCGGCTGCCGCCAACCGATGGCGGCCGACGAACGCGATGATCCACGGCCGCGAGGCCTTGCGGGCGGCGGCCTCGGCCAGGCGGCGGCGCAGGGTTTCCCCGGTTTGCGGCCGCAGGCCGGCCGCGCCCTCAAGGCGATCGAGCGCCGCCAGACCGCGCGACACGGCCTCCAGTGCCTGGCGGCAGGCGGCGCAGGTTCCCAGGTGCGCGCGGAGGATGGCGACGCGGGCCGTCGGCAACTCCTCGGCCGCGTACAGCACCCACTCGGTTGGGTCAGGGCATCGGTTCATGGTTCTTCCTCGGGGATGATCTCCCCCAGTTTCCTCAGTGCCCGGTGGGCCCGCGCCAGGACGGTGCCGAGCGGCTCTCGGGTGACCTTGGCGATATCCTTGAACGCCAGGCCTCCGTAGAACCGCAGGAGGAGCACCTCCCGGTCGGCCGGGGACAGGCGCGCCAGTCCCGCCTCGACCCTGCGGCGTTGGTCGCGTCGCTGGGTGTCGGCGTCGGGCGGCATCTCGGCGCTCAGGCTCGGCACCGGCGACGTCTCGGGCGGATCGTCCAGGATGGTGACGGGTTCGTGCCGCCGCCGCCGGACCCAGTCGCGGGCCAGGTTCACCGCAATGCGAAAGATCCACGCCCGGAACTTTCCCTCCGGGCGGTACGTCTCCAGGCTTCGAAACGC
>Ga0315294_10004982_pt1 | contig 14557 bp, 13 predicted proteins | sample YL17G13_40_MG_FD_203626 | JGI IMG/M metagenome (GOLD analysis project Ga0315294, IMG submission 203626) | Sediment microbial communities from Yellowstone Lake, YNP, Wyoming, USA - YL17G13_40 | ecosystem: Environmental > Aquatic > Freshwater > Lake > Sediment | place: USA: Wyoming | collected... | reverse complement strand
GAGACCATCGACAGCCCGGCCAGCCAGTCGCGGCAGGCGCGGCTGTAGCGGCGCTCCAGGAAGTCGGGCAGCGTGGCCACCTGCGACCGGATGTAAAACGGCGCGAACAGAAGACCCAACATCACCAGCGTAAACGCCGCCATCCACTCGAAGTTTCCGTTGAGCAGCCCCGTGTCGAACCCCGACTGGGCCAGCGCCACCAGGTGCACGCAGGAGATGTTCGTCGCAAACAGCGCCATGCCGATGATCGGCCACCGCAGCGTCTTGCCGGCCAGGAAGTACTCTTTGGCCTCGCCGCTCCTCTGCCGGTGACGCAATCCCACCCAGCACCCCAACCCGACGATGCCGATGATGTAGGCGATCATCACCACCACGTCGATGGTCTCTATTCTGGTGCCAAACCCGGCTGCCCCCGTGGTTTCCATCGCGAGCGGAAGTAGGATCATGCCGTGTCTTCCTCACAAACTCAGGGCCGTGAATCGGGCGCGTGGCCGAGACGGTCACGGCATCCCCGACGAGGCTCAAAAAAATCCTGCCGGTAACGTACACCCCGCTCAAGGGGCGTGTCAATAAATCTTCGGCCGCCCCCCGCGCCTGGCTCGCCGCCGCGCTTGCGCGGCGCTCGCCGTTCTTCCCCCCCGCGCCGGCCCTCACGTGGCGCCGGAGGGTTCCTTCCCCCGGCGCGAAGGCCGCAGCGTCTCCGGGGCTTTCAAGAGCCGCTCGCGGATGAACTCGGCCATTCCGGCCCCGTTGGCCCGCTCGAGAACCAGGTCCGCCTCAGCCTTGAGCGCCTCGACGGCGTTGGCCACCGCCACGCGCAGAGCCGCCACCCGGAAGACGGCGCGGTCGTTCTCGTCGTCGCCGACGGCCACCGTCTCCGACGCCGTGACGCCGAGACGCTCCAGGCCCGCCGCAAGGCCCGTTCCCTTGTCGATGCCGCGCGGCACGATCATGACGGCGTACTTGTTGGGGATGACGTCGAGTGCCAGGCCGAGGTCGCGGATGACGGCCAGCGCCTCTTGGAGGTGCGGCCGCCAGGTGCGGACGACGACGCGGCCCCGGCTATGGCGAATCGCTCGCCGCACGAGTTCCTCCGCGAACCGCTCCGGCGGCGCGGGGCCCAGGTCCTCCACCTCCCCCGTCCCCGGAAAATGCAGCACCGACCCGTTCTCGTCCACCACGAGGTCAAACAGGCCGATCTCGGGGCAGATGCCGAGCAACTCGTCGTGCGGTCGGCCGGTCACGAGGCCCAGGAGGAACCCCGCGCGCTTCGCCTCCTGGAGGGCCTCCCGCGTCACCGGCGAAATCACGCCGTCCTCCGCGAGCGTCCCATCGTAATCGAATGCGATGAGCCTCGGCCGCATGGCCGCTCCCGCCTTCTGGAATCCCGACTGATCCGCCTGTCGGCGGGGCGTCTACAACCCCAACCTCCCGAGAATGGCCTGCCAGACATCCGCCAAGCCCATCCGCTCCACCCACTGCGACACATACCGGTGATCAACCGCATCCCCGCTGACCTTCAGAATTCCCGCGATGTCTCGCAGGTGCTTTTCAGAACCGCCTTCGCGGTAGTACGCCATTTTACTCAGGATCACGTCCTCGGGCCGAGCACAGTAGCCCTCCAGGTCAGGCAGAATTTGCACTCGCTGCCGCCGCGAGAACTCCGTCTGCCCCCAGGCCCCGGCCGGCACGATCAACAGGTCAATCTTGTTCCCGGAGGTGGAATGAATGATATTGAATTGACTCTTGCTTCGGACGGCCGCCAAAACCGCCCGCTCGTTTATATAGAATCCACTGGACGCAAAAGCCCGACATAACAAGGGAACTTGTTGCTCTTGCAGATCAACGACCGCGTCAATGTCCTGGGTCATCCGCGGCTCGCCATAAGCCGCGCTGGCCAGCGAGCCGACAAGCATGTAAGGCACGTCCAGGCGATCCAGAGCGCCAACCAGGTGCCGCAACAGGTCAATCTGATCCAAGGCGCATCCTCCGGGCGATCTCGGCCTGAATGCGCGCGTCGTCCCAATCCGAATGCAGCGTCCGAAGATGCCCCTCCATCCGCAGGCGAACAAGGCGGTTGGCCGCCAGCGCCATTTCCACGCGCTGGGCAACCGTCTTGCGTCGAAGGACTTCCGCCACGGCGTCGTCCACGACCTCAATCTGCCCTTTGTCCAGCCGCCATTCCACGCTTTTCCGCTCCTAGGGACCCCGGCAGCATACCCCAACGGCCGGAGAGGACAAAGTGGAAAGTCCTTCGACCCGCTTCGCTCGCTCAGGGCAAGGAGATCCGGCTTCCGGCTTCGTCCCGGCGCGCCGGGACTACGCCGCGACAAGTCGCCGGGGTTACGCCGGGCAAGCCGCGGGAGACCAGTTGTGCGCCAGTCGGAATCCAGCCGCAAGTCACGCCTCTGCCGCCTGTTCTACTCTCTCCTTTCCACTCTCTCCTGCTCTAGCAGGCCGCTAAAGAAGTCGGCCTGACGACGTTTTGTCTCTCTTGGTGAGGTATTTTTATGGTTGAGCGGCCTCGCAAGACGTTCCGTCGCGTCGCCCGCGGCTCCCGAACGACGTTCGGGAGCCTGGGGGGACGGCGTTCATCCCGCCGGCCGTGCCGTTTCCAGCGGCCCCAGACGCACCAGCCGCAGCAGGTTGTACGCCGCGCCCGTCACGAGCATCTCCAGTCGGATCTTCCATCGCCCCACGAATCGGGTCCGCGCCAGGTCGCCCACCGTCTTCATCCAGGCGAAGATCTCCTCGACGCGCTTCCGCAGTCGCTGGCTGATCGCGTACCCCTTCGTCTTCATCCGCCGATAGGCGCGACGCCGCGCCTGGCCCGCCTCGTCGTCCGCCCGGAGCCGACAGTTGCTCCGCACCGGCACATGGGGAACAATCTGGTCGGCCTCCACGTCGGCCAGAAAGGCGCCGTCGTCGAACCCCGCGTCCATGCCCATCGTCTTGGGCCGCAGCCCGTGCCGACGCCGCACCTGCTTGAGCATGACCTTGGCCGACCTGCGCTCGGCCGTCCCGTCTGCCGCATCGACCGCCACGGCCAGCACCAGGCCGTGCCGGTTCTCCATCAGGACGTGCCCCGAGTGGCACAGGTGGGCCGGCTGACCGTCGCCTTTGCGGGCGAGCCGCGCTTCGGGGTCCGTCGTCGAGACGTGCGTGGCGTTGGAGCGCTTCTGGCCGTGCCAGTTGACGGAAGGGTTGCCGGGATCGCCGTCCTTCGGGGGCGGCGGGCCGTCCTTGGGGACCAGGCTCTTGTGGCTGGCCCACGAGCGGATCAGCGTCCCGTCCACGGTAAAATGGTCCGGGCTGGCCAACTGCTCCGTGATCGCCTCGGCCACGATCCGGTCGAAGAACTTCTGAAGCAGGTGGTGCCGGGCGAACCGCTCGCGGTTCATGCTGAAGACCTCCGGCGTCCAGACCGGTTCGTCGCCCGGCAGGTCCATGAACCAGCGGTACAGCAGGTTATAGTCGATGGCCTGCATCAGCAGGATCTCGCTGCGAATCGAATACAGGGCCTGCAAGAGGAGAGCCTTCAGGAGTTGCTCCGGCGGGATGCTCGGCCGGCCCAGGCGGCTGTAGGCGGCGTTGAAATCCCGACGCATCTCCGCCAGGATCCGATCGCACCGCCGCTTGACGGCTCGCAGCGGATGGTCCGCCGGCACCTTGTCCTCGATGTTGATCATCAGGAACATCGGCCCTTGCCCGCTCACGTGTCCGCGCATCGGATGCCTCCTTAAGGTCCCACGCGGCACGTTAGCGCACTGGTGCATATGCGTCAATCCAAAAACTCGACTTTTTTAGCGGCCTGCTAGTGAAAAGAGCCGCCTACGGCGGCTCTTTTCACTACCCCCAAGGGGACTCGAACCCCTGTCCCCGGGATGAGAACCCGATATCCTAGGCCGCTAGACGATGGGGGCACCTGTTTCTTGTCCGGACCGGAAGGGCTGACCCTTCGGCCGCGCTCAGGCGTCGCCCTGAGTCCCTGCGCAGCATCCTGCGGAGGCGCGCCGGGATCGAAGGGGCTGGCCCTTCGGTCCCTGCGCGCCGGGACTCAGGACAGGCCTAGAAGCCCTGTTCGCCTCCGATCCGTCTCGAATCCTCCAGAATCTGGTCCGGCGACTGATCCGGCGGCAGGGCCTCGCGCGTCTCCGACTTCTCGACCTCCTGAGCGATCTGGGCCAGGAGTTCCCGCGCCATCGGCCGGTCGTAACCCATCTCGACCCAGACCTCGCGGTCGGCGGGTGCGCCCGGCTCGGCGATGCGCGGCACGGAGCGGGGCACGTCGCTCGCCCGGTCGTCGGTGCCGCTTTCGGCCATGGCGGCCGCGGCGGCCGTCGCCTCACGCTCCATCCGGACGGCCACGCGGGCGACGACCGTCATGCCGTCCCGCCCGATCTCGCACAAGGCCGTGCTGCGCCATCGGCCGCCGGCCCCTCGCACGTCCGCGAGCGTCCCCGTCCGCTGGCGGTCCAGAAACTGAGGCCGGGTTCGGATCTCCCCCCGAGCCCAGTTCGACTCGGCGAGTTCAAAATGCTGGCCGAGGACCTTGCGGGCCGCCTCGAACGCTTTCTCGCGGTCGTGCGTCGGCAACGACGATTCCTCCCAACCGCGAGCCGCGGCCCCGCACCCGCCCGCCGCCACCGCCGCCACCACCACCAGGAGATTCAGTCCAAGGGATTTCACGCCGAGGACTATACGGGCGGACGCCGCAGGTGTCAAGGTCCAACCGGCGCGCGCTCGCCTTCGGCTCGCGGCTAAGCGTGGGCTCGGCCTCAGGTGCTTAGCCGCGAGCCGACTCGTCCGCCGTAGCCCGACCTGTCCGCCGAAGCCCAAAGGGCGAAGGCGGAAGGCGAGCGCACCGTGAGGGTTCGGAGACGTTTCGCTTGACACCTCTTCGCCCGCCATCTACGTTGCACGCGGAATCCCCTCGGGGCACAGGGAATGCATTACTTCGCCTACGGCGCGAACCTGAGCCGCGCCCACATGCAGTTGTGGTGCCCGTCGTCCCGCCCCCTGGTGGCCGCGACCCTGCCGAATTACCGCTTGGCCTTCCGCTACCGGGCGGACATCGTGGCGTCCGAGGGGGACCGGGTGCCGGGAGGCCTCTATGAAATCAGTGCGGCGGATCTGGACTCGCTGGACGAGGGCGAGGAGTTCCCCGACCTGTACGATCGCATCCGCGTAACGGCCGAGACGGAACGCGGACCCGCCGAGGCCTTCGCCTACCAGATGCGTCCGGGGCACGCGTTCGCGCTGCCGGCGCCGGAATACCTGAGTCTCATCGAGCAGGGCTACGAGGACTGGGGGCTGGATCCGGCACTGTTGCCGATCCGGACTCCGGCGGGAGACCTCGCGGAACAGTAACCGACGGCAAGGACGGGTGTGACTGTTTTTCGTGGCATGGTGTTGGCGCTGGGTCGTTAGGAGGCGGCTTCAGCCGCCTTGGCGCCGCGTGAGCGGCGAGTAGACCGGGGCTTTTAGCCCCGGTTCGCCGTCGCGTCCGAACACGTTTCATTTTTTCTTTCCCCCCTCCGCCCCGCTGCAAGCGGGGCGGAGGGGGAAAAGAAAAGGAAAGGGAAGGCAGCGGCCGGTCACCCCGCCATAAAATGGCGGGGCTACACCCCGCTGGCGCGGGGCAAAGGCCCATGAATGGGCCTGAACAGCCACGGCCACGATCTGCAGCCGCACCCAACTCGACAATACCCCCACCCCCTTTGCTGTTGACACGCCCGGCGCCGGCAGAGCAGAATAAGTATATCCAACTCCCCGGCCCAAGGAGGCACGTCATGGGACAGTTGCGCGGAGCGCAAGCGAAAACCGGCCTGACACTCGTGGAATTGCTGGTGCTTCTAACCGCAGTTGCGATCTTGGTAGGCTTGGCGGGATGCGCGATTTTCGATTCCTTAGGACCCCACAACCGGGCCGATTGTGCCAACAATCTCAATCGGATCGGCAAGGCGATGCAGACGTATGCCTCGGCCAATCGGCAGCGCTGGCCCGACCTCTTCACGGAAAAATCCGACCACTGGGACGACGTCGGCAACACGCGGACCGACGAGTGGGATCCCGTCACCGGCACAGGCAGGCCCCCGAAGGCCGCGCCCGGCGACAACGGCGAGCCTATCCAATCGAACACGGCCAACCTGTGGCTCCTGATCGCCCAGGCGGGTCTCGTACCATACGTCTTCGTCTGCCCATCGTCCGACCATCAGCTGGACGACGAAACATGGGACCCTGCGACCGTCCGCGATTTCCGCGGCGAAACGTTTGTCAGTTATTCCTTCCAAAACGTCCTCGGCGACTATCGGCTGACGAGCACAAGCGGGCGGGCCTCCTCCATGGCCGTCGCCGCCGACGCCAACCCCATGCGCCGCGATTTCTTTAATGCAACCACCGCGTCGGGTACCAAACTGTCGACGGACGGCCTGACGGACCTCAAGTTGCTTGAGAAGCCGACTTTCCGGGGCCAGGAAGAGCACATCCAGGAATGGAACAAGACGCTCTCCGGCAAAAATATCACAGATGCGTGGGAACTCAACAGCCCGAACCATGGCTTCAAGGGCCAGAACGTTCTCTACCTGGACGGCCACATCGAATGGAAGTCGCACCCCTACTGCGGCCCGAACTGGGACAACATCTGGCTCCGCCGCCGCACGGATGTCTCGGTGGAGATCGACCCCAAGAACATCGAAACCCTGCGGGCCTACAACGACGTGACCAGTTACGACGGCAAGAGCATCCTCCCGGCCGATTCGACCGGCGACTCGTTCCTCGTGCCGTAACGAAAAGTGACGGAGTAACGGAGTAACGTAGTAACGCAGGCGCGTCGGAGCGGGCGCGCGGCATGATGGAACCGTAGCGCGGTGGGCATTCCTGTCCACCGCGCGGGAGCGTCAGTGGCGCTGTAGCGTCAGGAAGGCAAAATGGATTTCACCATTACAAAAACCAAATGCATCGTCGCAGGAGCCGCGGTCCTGATCCTGGTCGGCGGACTTCTGCTGCTGTTGCCGAAGGTCCATGTTGATGGGATATCGCGGCCAATTGTTGTCACACGAAACACCCTCACGCGACTGGAGTACGGACTGACAGCCTTCCGCTCCGACTTCGGCGTTTATCCGCCGAGCGACAAGGACCACTTGGCGGCCTTGGTGGCGCACCCCGCATTCTTCGAGCGCGATACCAAAGACCTGAGGTTCTATCCGGCAGCGCCGGTAAGCGACGCCTTCAGGCCGCCCATGCCCATCCTCTACTTCCGCGCGGAGCCAACCGAGGAGCCTATGTTCGACGCCGCCGACAATCCCCTCGACCCGACCGGCCGGGAAGGATTCGCAAGCCAGGAACATTTCGAGATGCTCGCCCGGCGAGCGGACGGCCAGTGGGTCCGAAGCGATTTCCTTCTGATCTCGGCCGGGCCGGACCGCCTGTTCGGCTACGTCGTCGAAGACGAGGCGTCCGGCGGCTTCCGCCCCGCCCGGCTTCGCCAGCCGTCAGGCCACGGCACGCCTGCCGTGCCAGGGGGCGGAGCCCAGCTACGCCGGGGCGAAGCCCGGCCGGAGGAAAAAGAGAATGCTTTCTGCGACGACGTGACGAACTTCGCGCACTAAGTAGCGCGGGGGTTTATCCCCCGCGCACAAACAGCGCGGGGCACAAGGCCCCGCGCTACGCGCTGCGAAAAGCCAGCGCCCCACACCTGTCCGCCATAGCCCGAAGGGCGACGGCGGAAGCGGGGCGGCGAACCAGCCTGCCACCGCCTCAGTTACTCAGTCACTCAGTTACTCAGCCACTTATCTAATAATCCACCAGGCGGATGCAGACCTTGTCCTGCGCGAGGCGCACCCGCCAGAGCCCGCCCCACGGTACGTCGTTCATGAGAATGGAAAACGCGACCCATTGGCCCGAGCGCGTCCGGACGTAACCCGAGAGGGCGCTTGTGCCATAGACGTAGCCCGTCTTGCCCCAGACGTTTCCCTCGGCGGGGGTGTTCCGCATCCGCGACCGCAGGCTCCCATCCTCGCCCGCGACGGCGAGCGTCCCGACGAACGCCTCTCCGTGGCGCTCAAACATCACGCGGAGGATTTCCGTCACCGCGAGGGCGGTCAGGCGATTCTCTTTCGAGAGGCCGGAACCGTCGTCCACCACGACGCCGGCCGTCGGGATGCCGCGCTCGGCGAGCCAGCGCATCGCCTCGGCGCGCCCCGAGTCCCACGACGCGACGCGCGGCCGGTCGGCGGGCGCCTTCGCGCCGTACTCGGCCCGGGGATTCGCGGCGTAGGCGCCGAGGAGTTTCAACAGACACTCGGCATAGAACCCCTGGCTGCGCTTGTTGGCAACGGTGACGGTCGCGCCCAGGGGCGAGGTATGCACGAGGTCGCACACGAACGCGGGGTGCACGCCGTCGGGGCCGACAAGGTGCGCCCGCTGGACCGGCCCGGCGACGGCGATGCCTTCGGCACGCAGCGTCTCGGCAAGCGCGGAACCGAAGTAGAGCGTCGGATTGTGGACGGCGACGTTCTGGACGGCGGGCGCGGCGCCCGTCCAGTAACCGCCCGAGGCGCAGAGGCGCAGCCCGGGAAGCCCCGCGCCGAGAACCTCGCGCGCGACGCCGTAGCGGTGGTGGTCCTTCTCGGCCACCGTCTTCATCTGGTTATCGAGGACGGCGTAGGCGGTTGGGGGGACGAGGCGGACGTCGGCGAACTCGCCCGCCTTCGTGGCGGCCAGACGCACGTCGACGCAGTTGTCGTTCAGGTTCAGGGCGCCAGCGGGCGCTTCGTACCATTCCTGACGCTGATTCGCGGGCCAGTTGGGATGGACAACCTCGGCCTCGAAGAGGCCGTCGTCGAGGAGCACACGGCCGAGTTTCGTCAGACCGCGCGACTTCAGGACCGCGGCCCACCGGCGGAAGGCGCCGACGGGATCGTCGTCCCAGAACCGCCCGGAGAAGTTCGGGTCGCCGCCGCCGAGAACCGCGAGGTCCGGCGGATCGCCTTTCTTTTCGGGCGCCACGTGGCCGACGCGCGTCCGGATGCGCCAGTCGGGCCCCAAGCGTTCCCAGCATGCGGCGGTGGTGACGAGTTTCGTCGTGCTCGCGGGAACGAGCGGCTGATCGGCGCGGACGCTGTAGAGAACCTGCGCGCCTTCGCCCGCGGCGGGGAGCGCGACGATGCGCGCGGCGATGATCGTGTCGGGCAGGCCCGCCTCGGCGAAGATGCGATCGAGGTCCTCGCGGAGAGTCCTCGCGGCGCGCTCGGCCGGGGTTTCGGCTGGGATTTGCGCCGTCGGCGGCGCAGCCGGCGGTTGCTCGGATCCCAACGGCCGAACGAAAAGCACAAAGAGAAACAGCGCCGGAATAAAAATCCACTTGCGCATCGGTCGGACTCCCCTTATTCTGGAAAGCGAAGGCGCCGGGGCTGGACAGGCGCCGGTCGCAACGATTATAATCCGCGCGCATCGGGAGAACAAGTCGCCGCAGACGACTCGACCGGGCAAGAGGTGGGGCGAGAGGGAGCGACGTCCGCGATCTCCGGAGGTGAAGGGCATGACCGAAGAACCGCCCGTCGGCCGGATCGTTTGCGGCGACGCCGTCGAAGTGCTCGCCGGCTGGCCCGAGGGGTGCGTGGACCTCGTCTTCGCCGACCCGCCGTTTAATATCGGCTACGAGTACGACCACTACCGCGACGACCGGCCGCCGCAGGAGTACCTGGCCTGGACGGAAAAATGGATTGACGCATCCTTGCGCGTCCTTAAGCCGACGGGGACGTTCTGGATCGCCATCGGCGACGAGTACGCCGCCGAGGTCCGCGTCCGGATGCGCGAGCGCGCGACGCTTCGGAACTGGATCGTCTGGCACTACACGTTCGGCCAGAACTGCAAGGCAAAGTTCAACCGCTGTCACACGCACCTCTTGTACTTCGTCAAGAATCCGAAGCGGTTCACGTTCAACGCCGGCGACCCGTCGCTTCGCGTGAAGTCGGACCGGCAACTGAAGTACAACGACAAGCGCGCCAACCCGAGCGGCAAACTGCCGGGCGACGTCTGGAACGAGTTCCCGCGCGTCTGCGGAACCTACAAGGAGCGCGTCGGCTGGCACCCGTGCCAGATGCCGGTGCGACTGCTGGAGCGCATCATCCTGGCGTGCTCGAATCCGGGCGACCTGGTGCTCGACCCCTTTGCAGGGAGCGGGACGACGCTGGTGGCGGCGGCGCGGCACGGTCGGCGCTTCGTCGGCGTGGAACTCTCACAAGTCTACGCCCGCCGCGCGGCCAGGCGCGTCGCCACCGAGAGAAACGCAGCGGGAACCGCAAAGAACGCCAAGAACGCAAAGGGAAAACCGAGTCCAAGAGGGAAGTGTACAATCGAAAAATCGCAGCGCGGCCCCGCGCCAACTGTTTAGACGCAACCCCGAAGGGGTGCGGCATCCCTACAGATATCGGTCGAGGCGTTCGTCTTTGAGTTTGGCGACGAGTTCCTTGACGCGTTGGGCCTGGTCGCGTGTGGTGATGAGGGTGGCGTCGGGCGTCGCGACGATGATGAGGTTCGAGACGCCGATCGCGGCGACGAGGTGCTCGTTGGTGGTGTAGAGGATATTGTCGTTGGAGTCGAGGGTGACGCTGGCGCCCTGGGCGAAGTTGCCGCGCTCATCGGCCGGCAGATGGCCCGAGAGGACCTGCCAGGTGCCGACGTCGTCCCAGGCGAAATGGCCCTCGATGACGCAGACCTGGTCGGCCTTTTCCAGGATGCCGTAGTCGACGCTGATGCGCGGCAGGCGCGGGAAGACGCGTGCCAGCGCGGCCGGCATGCGGCCGGTGTCGAGGTCGGGCGCGAGTTCCTGGAGGCCCTCGTGGAGTTCCGGCAGGTTGCGTTCGATCGCGTCGAGGATCGTATCGGTCCGCCAGAAGAAGATGCCGCTGTTCCAGAAATAGTCGCCGGAATCGAAGTAAGCCTCGGCGACGGCGAGGGCGGGCTTCTCGTGGAAACTCAGGACCTCGTAGACGGGCTGGCCGCCAACCTCCTTGATAATCTGGCCGCGGAGCATGTAGCCGTAACCCGTCGCTGGATACGTCGGCCGGATGCCGATCGTGTAAAGCGGGGCCGGGTCGGTCCGGGCGCAGGCATCGGCGTGCTCGAGGCACTCGCGGAACGCCTCGGCCGGGTGGATGATGTGGTCCGAGGGGAAACAGAAGATCGTTTGGTCGCCGGCGCGTTTGCGGACGATCTCGGCGGCCAAGCCGACGCACGGAGCCGAGTCGCGAATGCGAGGCTCGAGGATAAGATTCTCTTCGGGCAGATCCGCGAGCAGACGGCGGGCGACGTCGTGGTGCTTGCGGTTGATGAAAACGAGGATCCGCTCCTTCGGGATAAAGCCCTGAAGTCGCGCGACCGTTTGAACGATGAGCGGCTCGCTGCCGAGAATGCTCAGGAAAGGTTTGGGGCACTCCTGCCGGCTGACCGGCCAGAACCGCGTCCCCTCGCCCCCTGCCATGATCACCGCGTACATAAGGCTCTCCTGCCTGGCGCCGGCTGTCGCTCCGGACCCCACGGATATAGGTTGCCGACCGTTTCCAGTCAACCCTTTTCTCCGGCCGCGGCTCACCTTGTGAGCCGACCGCGGAAATTCGCGCTTTTCGAGCCGCGACCGTAAGAGCCTGCCCTGAGCCTGTCGAAGGGTCGCGGCGACGTTTACCCTGAGCGCAGCGCAGCGGAGTCGAACGGGTTCCCCGCCGTGGCACGTGCCAAGGTAGGGAACGTGTCCGCCCGCTTCCGCGGGCGGCTCGAAAGGCACAACGAGGCGCACCCGGCTCGAAAGGCGCAAACTTCCGCTGGCGTTCGACGGGTCCGCGCGCTTGAAAAGAGCGGCCCCGACGGGTACACTTCCGGCTGTCCCTTGCGTGCCTGACCGCGAAAGGAATCCTTTGGCCCAGGCGTCGGTTGTCATCATCGAGGACGAGTCGACGGTCCGCGACACGCTGGCCGAGCATCTGAAACGGCGCGGGTACCACGTGGAGTCGGCGGCCACCGCGGCCGAGGGCCTGGCGCGTCTGGCGGCGGGGCCGGCGGACCTCGCCATCCTGGACTATCGCCTGCCGGACGACGACGGCCTGGAGGTGCTCGCCAAAATTCGCCGGCAGTGGCCCGAGGTCCCGACGATCTTCATGACGGGGTTCACGAACATCGAGATCGCCATTCAGGCGATGCAGCGCGGCGCGTTCGACTACGTCTCCAAGCCGTTCAGCCCCGAGGAGATGATGGTCGTCGTCGATAAGGCGCTGGAGGCGAAGCGCCTGCGCTCGGAAGTCGCACGCATCCGCTCGACGCAGGTCCGCGAGTTCAGCTTCGATCACATCGTCGCGCGCAGCCCCGAGATGCTCCAGATCATCCACCTTCTGCGGCACCTGGCGGAGTCAGGACCGCGCACGATCCTCCTGCAGGGCGAAAGCGGGACCGGCAAGGACCTGGCGGCCAAGGTGATCCACTTCAACAGTCCCCGGGCCGAAAACCCCTTCATGAACATCACGTGCACGGCGCTGCCGGAGTCGCTGCTGGAGAGCGAACTGTTTGGCCACGAGAAAGGCGCGTTCACCGACGCCCGCCAGCAGAAGCACGGCCTGTTCGAGATGGCGGACGGCGGAACGATTTACCTGGACGAGATCGGCGACATGCCGCCCCCCCTCCAGGCGAAATTGCTGCGCTTCCTCGAGGAGAAGGCGTTCCGGCGCGTGGGCGGCACGGAAGACCTCCTGGTGGACGTGCGCATCATCGCCGCCACCCACCGCGACTTGCGGAGCCTCGTGGCCCAACGCCGATTCCGCGAGGACCTCTTCTACCGCCTGAACATCCTGCCCGTGACGCTGCCCCCCTTGCGGGATCGGCCCGGGGACATTCCCCTCCTGGCCGACTACTTCATCCAGGAGTACAACCGCGAGTTCCACAAACAGATCACGGGCGTCGAGCCCACCGCGATGGCCATTATGCAAACCCACTCGTGGCCGGGCAACGTGAGGGAACTGCGGAACGTCCTGGAACGGGCGATGCTCCTGGCGGGCGGCGGCCGATTGACCCTGGCCGACCTGCCGGCCGAAATCCGCCAGCCCCCCGCCCGCAACGGGGCTGGCGAAGGCGAGTCCGTCATCCGCCTCGGACCCGAAGGCATCGACCTCAAGGAGGTCGAACGGCAACTGGTGGAGCAGGCGCTCAAGCGAACGGGCGGCAACCAGACTCGCGCCGCCGCCCTCCTCAACATGACGCGCGACCAACTGCGATACCGCGTGCAGAAATACGGGTTGAAGCCGCAAGGCGATTGAACCGCCCATGGCCCGTCGGCCGTGAGAATCCCACGAGGAGCCTCAACGTGAACCTTTTCGAGAAGATCAAGAATCGCGTCCGCTCCGCCAGACGCCGCATCCTGCTCGCCGAAACCAAGGACGAGCGCATCCTCCGCGCCGCCGCACAAATCCAGAAGGAAGGTTTCTGCCGAATCGTCCTCCTGGGCGACCAGGAGCAACTGGCCGAACCCCTGGCCCGCGCGGGAGGCGACCCCGCCGAGTTCGAGTTCCTGCCGCCCGGCGATCCGGAGCGCCTCGACGCCTTCGCCCGCACGTTCCACGAACTGCGCAAGCACAAGGGCGTCACGCCCGACGAGGCCCGCCGCATCGTCGCCGACCCCGTCTTCTACGGCGCGATGTGCGTTCGGACCGGCGAGGTGGACGGCATGGTGGCCGGCAGCGCGTCGCCCACACCCCACGTCGTCCGGGCGGCGCTGTACTGCGTCGGCATGCGCGAGGGCGTCAAGACGGCGTCCTCCTGCTTCATCACCGTCTTTCCGCGGACCGAGTTCGGGATGAACGGCGTCCTGATGTTCGCCGACTGCGGCGTTGTGCCGGACCCGACCGCCGACCAACTGGTGGACATCACGCGAATCACCGCCGACTCCTGGCGCCTCTTCACCGGCACGGAGCCGGTCATCGCGCTCCTCTCGTTCAGCACGAAAGGTTCGGCCAAGGCGCCGGGGCCGAAGAAAATGGTCGAAGTCGCCGAACGCCTGCACCAGTTGGAACCGGACCTGATGGTGGACGGCGAACTGCAGGCGGACGCGGCCCTCGTGCCGGACGTCGCGCGGCGCAAGTGCCCCTCAAGCCCCGTCGGCGGACGGGCCAACGTCATCATCTTTCCGAACCTGGAATCGGGCAACATCGGCTACAAACTGGCCGAACGGCTCGGCGGCGGCGAAGCCGTCGGGCCTATCCTCCAGGGCCTCGCCAAACCCGTGAACGACCTCTCGCGCGGCTGCGACGTCCAAGCCATCGTCGACGTCGCCGCCATCACCGCCGTCCAGGTCGGCACGCCCTCCTAAGCGAAAAAGGGGACGGGAGTCCCGGCGCGCCGGGATTGCCGGAACGGCCCTCCGGGTGCTCTGCACAAAAGACTCCCGTCCCAATCCTGTTCGGCACTCCGTTTGCTAAAGGCCGGAAAAAGAATTTTCAGATTCCCCAATTTTCCTCTTGCGCCCATCTTAACAAGATGCTTTGATAGTGGGCATGGCCCACAAAAAGCGACA
>Ga0315294_10004980_pt1 | contig 14559 bp, 28 predicted proteins | sample YL17G13_40_MG_FD_203626 | JGI IMG/M metagenome (GOLD analysis project Ga0315294, IMG submission 203626) | Sediment microbial communities from Yellowstone Lake, YNP, Wyoming, USA - YL17G13_40 | ecosystem: Environmental > Aquatic > Freshwater > Lake > Sediment | place: USA: Wyoming | collected... | reverse complement strand
ATCGTTTTAAACCGCGTAGAGCATGAAGTTTTTAAAATCAGAAATGAATTAAAGGAATTAAAGCCGGGCGAAAAAGACGGCCATGCCGCCGAATCTCCAAACGCTTAAAAAAACCATGGCTTATTATCTAACAACTTTCGAGGGCAACGGCGGCGCGGAGCTAACGGCGGCGGATCGGGCGGCCATGCAAGATAAAAATATAACAATGGCCCTTGGAATAATGTACTATTATAATCATCCGGCGGAATTGGAGGAGCTTTATAAAGAGTATGGATTGGAAGGGCCTCCGCTTTTAGGAATACTTCCGGCATTGCTTGCTTTTGCCTTGCCCGTTGTTGCGGCGGGCCTCGGAACACTATTTCAAGTCAAGGGGGAACAGGCATTACAAGAGGGCCGCGCGAAGGAATACGCGGAGCAATTAAAAGTGATAGAAGCTCAGGCGGGCATTGAGAGAGAAAAGGCGGCAAGTCAAGCGGCCATGATAACTAAGATTTTAATTTTTTCCGGCGCGGGCCTTTTAGCGTATTTACTTTTAAAATAAAGGAGTAAGAAAATGGATGTTACATATTTCCCAAGATACAGGAATACGGCGCTTTATTCCAGGCCGGATTTTTTAGGGCTTTTATTGCCTATGCCCGCCGAATTTAACCGGGCAACCTGGGAAAAAGACTGGTCGGCGATGACAACGGCGGAAAAGGAAAACGTCACGGATTATTATGATAAGGAAAGATTGAAAGCAAGCGCGGCCAGGGCCGGGACCGGTATTTTTGATTATTTAAAAACAACCTTTCTTCCTAAGCCCGCCGTGCCCGCCGTGCCCGGCGTGCCCGGCGGAGCAAAAGCGATTGAAGAAAAATATTTTGGCCTAACGAAAAATCAACTTATGCTTGCGGGCGGCGGCCTGGCCTTGTTGCTCATTTTGCTAACCGTTAAAAAACGGAGGTCATAACATGATTTTTAAAGATACCAATTCCCCCGGCGGCCTGACCGCGCCGGAGGACGGCGGCGGGCCGGGCGTTGATATTTTGGGGGTAGATTGCGGAGGGGCGGATATTTGCCCTGATTATGTTCCTGCGCTTTTAGGATGCGCGGGAACGTGTAAAAATTTTGCAAAACCGGCGGAGCTTTTAGGCGGCATAATTTGCGATAGCGCGGGCCTATGCCCTGATTTTACACCCGCGCCGGACTTTTTTGGCGCTTGCGTTAATAATGCGCCCGCGCCCTATAATAAAACATGGTGCATAACTAAATCTTGCGCGGCCAGGGAGCGGGCGAAATGGGACGCAAGAGAAGCGTTAAGGCGGCTAGAGACGAATAAATATACTTCTTGTTTGCAAGCGGAAGTTGCGGCTAATAAACTAGCGGCGGCGGAGGCTCTTTATAACGCGGCAAACCCGCAAGAAAGCATCGAACGCAAGTATGAAGAAAACTCCATGGACGCGCAAGAGGCGCAAGCGGCCAGCGACGCGGAGAAATGGAAAGCGGTACAACTTGAGAAGGCGGCGATATTAACCGATATAACGGAAAAATTAACGGCGGCGAAAAACGCGGCGCAAGCGCAACTTGAAAGCGGCGGCGCGGCGGGCCTTTTAACACCGCGAAACATGGCCATTGCTGGCGGCGCGGCAATCCTGGGATTTTTAATCTTTAAAAAAATAAAATCAAAAAAGGGGGAGTGAATGTATTTAGGTTTAACGGCGGAACAAATCGCGGCTATTGTTGATCCGGCAATAAGGGCGCGGTTTGTTCAGAGCGCGGCAACGACGGAGATACAACAGGCGCAAGAAATGCGAGCCTTGCAAGCGGCGCAAGGCGGAATTTTAACCAAGATAAAACCGCAATATATTTTTATTGCGGCGGCCTTGGGCCTGGGAGCATGGTATTTTATCCGGCGGCGGCGGCGGCGGCGGGCGGCTTAAAAGTGTTTATTCCCGGCGTAACATATCAGATGATTGCATTTCCGGCGGATGGATGGCCACAAGAGCAGCTTGAAGCAATCCGGCGGCTTATCGTTTACGAGTGCAAGAGCCAGGCATTGAGCCGGGGGGAGATCAGGACCGCGCCGGGCCAGGTGGTGGACCTGCCAGCGGGACCGGCGGCAATAGTAACGACGGAGACGGCGCCCGGCCAGGCGGCGGACCTGCCAGGGGAACCAGTGGCGGCAAGAAATAAGGCGACGGTTTTAATTTTAGGCGCGGCGGCCTTGTTTTTTATTTTAAGGCGGTGAAAGATGGGATTGTTTAAGGAAAGCACAAGCGGCGGCCTGGGATATATGGAAGATACAGAGGCCGTTGACCTGATAGTTGACCCGGCTATCATAGATACTTTGACAAAGGCAACGGCGGAACAGGCGGAGCAGGCGGCCAGGAATAACGGAACGGCACCGGCGGCGGCGGCAACAAGCCAGGCAATCAGGACCGCGCCCGGCCTTGCACCGGCACCGGCGCCGGCGGCGGCGGCGAACAAAAAGAAAAAGATGATAATTGCCCTTGTGATTATTGCCGGGATTTACCTTTTAACCAGGAAAAAGAGAACAGCGTAAAGAGCCATGAAAAGCAAAAAACCGGCATTTTCATTTTTTAAAATTTAAGGATTTTTAGAACACGGTGAACATCCCATTTTTATACGGCATTGACCGGAGCGAGCAAATAGAGAATATCGTTTTAATTCTCTATGATAAGCTATCGAATGAAGGAACGTTGTCAACAATATTGGCACCAATTAATATTTTCAGAGACGTGCATTTATTTAAAGAGCCGTGGATAAATTCCGGTTATGAGTGCAACAAGGAGAATCTCCGCGCCGTGATAACGAGCTATTTCAAACTTTTGGACGCGGGCGAAATATCGGAGTATTTGCCGTTTGAAAAAAACCGGCAAGCGGAAAATGAAAAAGTAATTACGGAGATTTCCAAAAATATCATCTTAAGGCCACACTATCAAGAACATGACCCGGCGGCCTTCATCTATTTCATAATGAATAATTATCAAGGGTGGAATGCGGATAATTATGACCCGGAGAAATTCAGCGACGAAAAGGCGGCGGAGCGGAAAGAGTTTTTCAGGAATTATATAGAAGATGAAAAAGCCCTTTTAAAAACGGCGGGCGGAGCGGCGGCGGGCGCGGTGGTAGGATACGCGGCCTTTAAATGGATTATTCCGGCGGCTATTGCGGCCTATGTTGTTTTTAAGAAAAAATAACATGAAAAAAAGCGAACAAAAGAATTTTTACAGAATAACCTTAAAGCCTAAAGGCGGATTTATTAAAAAATCCTTTAGGACTCTTGCCCTTCCATATCACAAGGGCATTAAATTAATCATTGCAAAGAGGCCAGGGGAAACCACGACAAAAACACAAGCGGCGATATTTGACAAGAAGATTTTTACACCGGGCAACGCGGCGGCATGGGTGAAGGAGCATATAACGCTTTTAAAAAATCCCTGTTCAAAGATTGCAAACCCTAAAAAGAAAAAGCACAAGGCCGGGCGCAAGAAAAACCCGGCACCGGCGCGGCAACTATCGGAGCTTTACCGGACTTTCCACGGCGCGGACGCGAAAGGGCGCGGCGAATTGTTCCTTGATATTGAGCGCGGCTTGATCCGTCTTGGGAATTGCGACGGCGTTTATTATCTTTCAAAGAAGCAAGGCGGAAAGGAAAAGGCGTATATACACAAATTCAACTGGCCCTTTCCAGATTTGTATTGTAACCTTGCCGGAAATACTTTAATAATTCACGGTAATTTCAAAATTAAAAAAGAGGGAATAACCGGATGAAAATAAAAGTTTATAAAAAAAATCCTTCAAAGAAAGGCGGGCGGAAAATGGCAAAGAAAAAGCACCACAAAAAAAGGCACCACAACGCGGCCAGGAAAGCGATAACGATTATAAACCGGGCCGCGAAAAAGCACCATTACAAGCGGCGGCATAACCCGGCGGGGATCGGCGGAGCAATCGGCGGGATTTTCAATAAAGAGGCTTTCGTTGATCTCTTGAAAGTATCCGGCGGCGGAGCACTGGGCCTTTTACTCCAATCAAAAGGACTGGATAAGATCGGAGTAACCGGACCCGCAAAAGGTGCCCTGGGAATCATGGCGGCGCTTGTTGCTCCTAAAGTCATACCGGACCGGAAAGTATCTCTAGGCCTTCAGGCGGTTATAGGAATGAGAATCTTACAACAACTTCTTGAAAGCCAGGGCATAACGGCATTTTCCGGCGCGGACCGATTGACGGCGGCGGACGTAGCGGCATTAAACCGCTTGACGGCGCGGACCATGGGCGAAGCCATGAGGCGGCCAGGGCCGGGACTCATGGGCGCGGCCTTGCCACCGGGAACCATGGGCGAGGCAATGAGGCGGCGGAACGTTTCAACCATGGGCGAGGCAATGAGGCGCGGCGCGGGAATAAATCCGAAACGGACCCTTGAAATGTTGGGGATGCAGGACGGCGCGGACCGATACGAAACGATTGAATTATAAACCAGGCGGCCAGGCGGACCGCGCCGGGGGGAATGCTGGACTATCAACCGGGCGGAGATACGCAAGCCTGGGGCCAGGGATTGAGCGGAAATAATTAACGCGGCCTTACTTTTAAAAGAATGGCCGGAAATAGTCAACTTTAAAAAAGGTGGTTCTATGCGGGACATAGTAGGAGCGGCGGCCTTGAAACTGGCCTCCACGCGCAAGGCCTTGTTGATGCTGGCCGGAGACCCTTACGGGGAAAATGGCGATTTTTTCGCCCGTGATGTTTATGACACTTTGCCCTTGAACGCAATCAAGACAAAGTTTTTCTCAGCGGGGGAGAGCAGCACCAAGGGGCGGCATCTGACAAACCTGGAAGGGAGCGGCCAGCTACCTGAAGGCCAGGCTTTCGTATCTCAACATTGCGCAATCCGCATTATGCCGATTTCAACCGGCCTCTTGACGGACGGAGACAGCAACGCAACAATGGCGGCTCTGTTGTATGACTTACAGATGATTTATTTTGAGCCGACCCTTTCAGGTAAGGAATTCATGGGGGCTATGTCTTTCATGTCTTTCATGCCGACTTTCAACGTTCGACCGGCGGCGGGCGCGGTGGGAGTCTGGCCGGGAATCCTCATGAATGAGTCATGGAGATACCTGGATGTTCCTTACCAGGTGCCTCAGCTCACACAACACGGAGTCAACATGGTAAAAGGCGACGGGGTGGACTGGGCGGCCAGCGTGAAAAACAAGTTTCAAATCCAATGGATTTGGAGAACAATTTTTGCGCGCAAGACATAACAACGGGCGGAAAGATACACCGGGCCGGGAGCGGCCTGGCCCGGTTTTTTTAAGGCGGAAAAATGGCCGATAAAATAACGGTTAATTCTAAAATTTTGGACCGCATAGAGGACCAATTTTTAATAGACATATTCCGCTCTGAATGCGGATATGATATTATCAAGGAAATGCGCCTTGATTTGCCCTATGTTGACGCGGGCCTTGCACCGGCCAGGGCGCGGGCATACATGGAAACTGACCGGGACTTACATTTTAAAATACAGCGTATGCAAATTTTATTCGAGGGACCGGCGGACGGGCACGGAACACCGGAAGAAATAATCTATTTGAAATTATGGAATGTATCAACGGGGGAATTGTATATCAGGGGTAACGGCCTGGGAAATGAATATATAGATATTAGAAGTATTGCAAAGCCGGGCCAGGTTTATCACATTCCAGGGCCGGGCATATCAAAACAAACATTTTACGAGGCGGGAAGCATTCCTTTTCCGGTTATTTTGAAATACGGGCAAATTTTAGGCGCGGAGGCGCTTTATTATCACAGCGCGCAAATAACTAAACACCTATCTATTGTTTTTCACGGTTCAACAATAAAACGATCTTCTTTAATAACGGGGGCGATTAATGGAAACTAATTATTTCAAACCAACGGACATTGAAAGGGTGAATATTGAAAACGTGAAAAACCAGGTCTTGAATGATCTGGCGTATGAGCTTCTTTTGCAAAAGGTCCGCGCCTGGAATTATTACGGTTTCCGGACCGTAGATATTACACCCGGCGCAAATATCAAGAGCGAAATTTTAATCGGCGGGGATGCTGATTTTAAGAGTGAGCGTCTTTTCCTTGTCATAGACAAGGCTTTTACAAATGATTTTTCAACAATCTTTATGAAAGTAACGGACGCGGCCGGCCAGCTTATCACCCGTGAATCTATTGATATTCGCACCGTAGCGAATCCGGGAATTTTTGATCCTTCAACGCCGAATGAAGCAACGGCGCATTTTGCGGACGGCACGCCGTTCTTTTACACTTTCCGCAAAAATACAAAGCTCACTTTTGAGTTTACCAGCACCGAAGCGGCGCAAGGAGTCACACACAGGATAAGCGGCACCTTGGCGGGCGTTTCTGTAAAAATTTGGGATAGAATCCCGCATAACCTGGGATAAGGCGGAGCGGGCTAGGGGGGAAGAGAGTATCAACCGGGCGGAGATAGTCAAGCCTGGGGCCGGGAACGGCAGACAGGCAGGATAAAAAAGGCGGATAAATGAGTTTATTACAGCTACCTAAAACCTCTCATTTTGCCTATTTTCGCGGCAAAGTAAGTACAAATCTGGCCCTGGGATTTTTCAACATACGCGGCGCTTATCAGGATCAAAGTATAATACTTGCACCGCAAGCGCTCTATCTTATCAGCGACTTTACATTTTTGACTAATGCAAAAGAGGCGGATTATGTAGAGGGATTGAGCGATCCGGCTAACCCGGCGGACGCCGGCCAGGAATTATTCTGCAATATCCGGCGGACCGTAAAAGGAGAGATAATCAACCGCTGGCCGATACGGTTGTCTATTTATCGGAGGCAGGCGCCTATTCAATTATGGTTTGAAACTACAACAAGTAATGATACTTTAACCCTGGAGGCAACCGGAACGATAAGGCAGACCGCGGGCATGGTTTTAGACGGAATAAACCGCCTGGATGTTTTTCTTAATTTTGCCCTTTACGAGATAGAGGACACCCGATTTAAGAAATTATGGAGTGACCCATAAATGAATATTACATCTTATGGCTATGTTGATCTGGCTATCCCGCTTGATACATTGGGCGCGGATAAGGTTGAAATTCTGGACGCGGGCGGGAATACAGCGACTCACAAAGATATTATTTCAATCAACAAGATTGGACAATTAATTTATATTCCAATGTTTTCTAATGTAAATGGATATGTTCACGGCTATTTTTCAAAAGACGATAATATCATTTTAAAAAATGTTTCCTGGAAGATACGCGGGCCGGAATACGCGGCAAGCTGGATTAAGATGATTAATATTTACGGCCAAAAGTGCTTAAAAAACGGAACGATTATTGAGTACATGCCGATCCTGGGAGCTAAGGGCACTTATGGCGCTCCACACTATCGGGAAAGTATGTTTTTTCCTGAGAGCATTAATTTGGATTATTTTTTCAATTCTCATCCGGCCGGCCAGGTTCTAAACATGAAATTTCAAACCGCGATTGATTTAGACCTGAAAATAACGGATACGGATTTAATGGACTTTTACCGGGACACAGCGGCGGCAACTTTCAAGGCGCACCATTTATATTTTTCGGTGATATATCAGTTTTATCATACTATTGCATTGAGCGAAACATAAGGCGGGAATAATGGGCGGACAATCTACCTATCAGAAGGCCGGATATAACCAGGATAAGAAAAACGGCATAAAGGCAAGTTTTTATAATTTGGCTTTCACGGCGGCAACCGGGACAACAACGATATACACGCCTGGAAATAAAAAAGTTATTGACTACATAGATATTTATTGCAAGAGCGGAAATATAACACTTTATCAGGAATATCCGGCGGGAACAACCAAGGCGATTTTAAAGGCGGGCGCTCCTGGTAAAATCTTATATCCTGGCCGTTATGGACTTGCAATAAATCTTTGCACTATTACAGCGATACCGGCAACCGTTGACGCGGTAGGGGCCAGCGGTGATTTAATTATTTCAGAACAAGGCGCGGTAGATCAAACCGCGACTATTCCTTAAAGATTTCAAGGGTATGGCAATAATTCTAATCACTCTCAAAGAGACACCGGCGGGAATAAAAAAATATTCCGGCTTTAATAAATTTGATGTAGTAGAGGCCAGAGAGGACGCGGTGGGCCTTGGGCGGATGGAAAGGCCGCCGATTTTTCTTGTTGCACACATACCGGGACCGGCGGACCGCTTAAAATATTTAATGGAAGAAAAAAAGAGCGGCAAGATATTTTTAAAGCGGCGCAAATACGCCTTGAACGTGCGGGCGGTAGGATTGGAAAGAATAAACGATGCAATAAAAAAGCGGGCGGTGATTCTTTTAGACGAAAAGGCCTTTATAAAAAAATGAAAATGCCCTATTCCCTAAAATTGAAAATGAAAGAGATTTTCGGTTTTAAAGCATTTCACGCTAAATTTTTCACGCAAGTATTATTATATGATGATGAAATACAAACGGCCTTAATTAATCATCTTATGAAAAAGAGGGGCGCCCTTGCCAACATTGCGCCAAAAAATAGTTGATACAAACCCGGCGGCGGTTAGAGATTATGCCTCTTTAATCGCGTGGAATGCCGGGGAACAAGCGGACTTAATAGCCCTGGATGAGATACGAGAAGCACTTTGCAGGGCAACGAGCGGAATTATGGACACGGCTGGGCCTGTAAGTATAAGCGGATGGGGGGCTGATCCAGGCGGGACCGACGCAACAAGATTTATTAGAATACGCGGAGACGATAGCCGGGCTTATCGCGTTTTAAATTCAGCTTATTATATCCTACACTATCACACACCGAATAATATAATAGTAATAGAAGAAGATTTTGTGAGAATTGAAAACTTGCAAATACTGTGCGATAATGATGATGATTACGGCGCAAACGGTATAACGTGCAACGGGCCAGGACACGGAGCGACAACGGATATAAGAGTTACAGGATGTATTATTAAAAACTTAACCGGCGTGAAAGCAAACGGGACTTGCATGGGAATTTCTTTTAATATGGGAGATGACCGAATAGCAAGGGCGATAAATAATTTTATTTATAATTTTAATAGCGGACCAACGGCGGATAGAATCGGCATTTATTCAGACTATCCTTTTACTTTTTTATACAACAATACAATTTACGGATGCAGGCAGGGGATAAAAATAACGAACACCGGGCGGCATTTAGCTAAAAATAATATCGTTCAAAATAGCGGCGGAAATGCTTACGGTTCAAGCGCTTTTAGAGCGGGGAGTAATTATAATATATCAGATGATGCAACAACTACCGGCGGCGCGAATGATTTAGCAAGCGCGGCGGTTAGCTTTCAGGGCGCGGCGGCGGATGATTTTCATTTATCGGCGGCGGATGCAACCGCAAAAGATACCGGCCTGAATTTATCGGCAGACGCTTATTATCCTTTTGCGATTGACATAGACAACCGGGCGCGGCCTTACGGCGCGGCCTGGGATAGAGGCGCGGACGAATACGAACCGCAAGGCGGGCCGCCGGTAGATATAGGTAATCTTTGCCCGGCCAGGCGGGAAAGAATCCACGTATTGCAAGGGATGGACAAATGAGAACAGCGCAAGAGCTAAAGGATTTTACGGCCTCTTTGATGGAGTGGTTTAAAAATTCCGGCATATCGTCGGAGCAATTAAAGAAAAATATAATAGATACAACGGCGCGGATTGAAACGGATTGGAGGGCGGCGAATATTCCAGCGCTTTACACCTATGAATTATACAGCGTTTACCGGACACCGGAGGAGCAGATAAAAACATACGCGGACGGATGGGAGGCGGACCCGCACACGCGCCACATTTTCGGCCAGGCGGCGGACATTCATATTTTTAACGACGGAAAGCGGATTTATGATGCGGAAATGAGCGATTTTTTTAACCAGTATATCAAGGGCAATTTTTTAGAGTATCAAAAATTATATACCTGGGGATTTCATACGCATTGGAAAACAGCGACGATATTAAAAATAACGGCGGCGGGCCTGGCCCTGGCCGGAGTGCTATTATATTTCATTTTTAAAAAATAGGGGGGAAAGCATGGCGAAAAAAGTAGAACATGGCGGACCGGCGGCACCTGCACCGGCACCGGCGGCGGAGGAAAAGGCGGAATTATACATGAGAACGAAATTGAAATTATCGCCTTCCATGATTGCAGATCAGCCGGATATTGATTTAATCGCCTTCAAAATGGGTGAAAACGTGGACACGGTTTTTTATAAAAACAACCTGGGCGAAAAATTCCAGATGAATAGACTCACTTTTGAAACCTGTTTTCTTCCTTTAACGTATCTTATAACGGCCATAAGATAAAAGGAGCGTGGGCGGCATGGCATATACTTTTTACATACAAAAGAGCGCGGACCCGGCGGCGCGGCTTTCGGCGCTTATCTTTCCGGCGGAAATAACAAAACACGGCGCATATAATTTAAAAACGCGGGCGCTTATCAACCGGCGGACGTTTAAAAAAATGTTTGTAGAGTTTGAAACCTTTTTAAAAGGGGGACGGCATGGCGGGCGGAAATCTTAATGATGAAAACAACACTATTGAGACGATAATAATAAAGCGGGCAATTCAAGAGACGGCTAAAATTTTCGGCCAGGTCCACGAATTAGAGGCGACTTTTTGGGACCGTTTACGGCGGATCACTTACGAAATAGAAAAAACGGCCAGGAAAATAAACATTGAAATCAAAAAAAAGGACCTTTAAAATGCCGAAAATCAAAATTAATCCTGAAATATCACCGGACGCGGACGCGGACGGGGAAAGCCTGGAAATAAACCCGGCGGCGGCGAAAAACGAACAGCAACCCGGCAACGTAAAGGGAATGATAACACCAGATTTTGACCCTTTTGATTATGTATCTGGCCTTGTAGATGATAATGAAAAATATAGCAACGTAGTATTGACGCTGAAAAAAGAAAACAAGATAACCGGCAAGTTTGACTTTTGCAAAAATTGGATGAATCCTAAAGTTGACTTGAACCAGATAGGGCGGTTATTCGGCGGCGGGCGGTATGAAGTAATTTTGAATTGCAAAGAGAACGGCGAAAAAAGATTAAAGCGGTGGTTAGTGCCATTGAATGAAAATTATTGGGATAAGGTCCAAGCGGGGGAAATCACGGAGGAAGGCCACGCGGGACCGGGCCGCGCCGGGACCGCGCCGGGCGCACCAGGCGCACCAGGCGGGCCAGCAGGCGGCAACCTGGCCGCGATTGTTCAAGAGACGGTAACCGCAACAATAAGCAGCATTTTTAATACTCTGAAAGATGCGGGGATATTAGACAACCTGACCGGAGGCAAGGGCAAGGCGGCGGACCGGGACGAAATGAAAGAGATTTTAATGAAAATGGTCGAGGTCGGAGAAAAGCGAAATACGGAGCTAACAAAGATTTTAATTGCTAATGCCGATGCGCGGGCGCGGGCAACGATAGACGGCATAACGCAAGGAATGAGTCTAAACCCGTTTAAAAACAAACCGGCGGGCGGCGGCGGAGAGGACGGCGATTTAATAGAGGGGGAAAATCCTATCATGAATTTAATCGGCATTGTCAAGACCTATGGCCCGGCGGTAATGGCGGCGCTTGAAACACCTGAACATCGGCAAGAGATTTTAAACCTGGACGCGGTAAAAGAAGCTATTAGCCCTGAAAACCAGGCGGAAACTTTTGACACTTTAGCGGCGGAAATCGGCCTTGAAAAAGCAAAGGAATTATTTTTAAAACTGGGATTAAAATTATAAACACGGCGGGCCGCAAGGTCCACCGGGGGCGGCGCGGATGCTTAGCCATGCCATGCCCGGCATTCCGCGCCCGCCTTTATTTAATATAGAGGGTTTTCTATGAATAATCGGTTTATTCCCTTTAGTCTTGCCCTGGGGCGCGGTTTAAGCCCTGGGGCATTTATTTTGTTTTGTGTAATTTGGTATTATGAACATCTAACCGGGGAAAGGGTTTGTTTTGCAAGCGACAAAAAGCTAAAATTACACCTTGGAATTAAAAAGAATCATACCCTTTTGAAATACAAGAGGGAGCTATTAGGCGGCGGCCTAATCGTAAAGCATAAGGGCCGGACGCGGCGAAATATCTATTCAACGGCTTATGAGCTGAAAGGCCGGGCAATTCGGGCGGCCTTTATTCTCTCCGGCGAATATCGGCCAGATGAAAAAGTATCTTTACTTTTGAGGGCCAGCGATCCGGCGGCCAGCTTGCGGAATCTGGCCGGAGCTTGTAGGATTTCTAAAGATACAATTTCAAGAACGGCGCGGCGGCATAGCCCGCTTTATAATGGTATTTTCCTCAAATTTGAGCCAAAAGAGGCTATTTTAAGCTGTCTCAAAAAGGGCGTTTTGCTGTCTCAAAAACGGCATATCATAAATAGTGAAAATACAAAGATTAACACCTTGACCGGCGGCCAGCTTTCAGCCCTTGGATTTTCACAAGAGCAGGCGGATTTTATAAAAAATGCCCTGTTAAAATATAGCCAGGTCCACGACCAGGGCAAAATTTACCAGGCGTCAAAGATCGTTTTTGAATACCAGTCAAAAGGCCGGATTAAGAAAAGCGCGGCGGGACTGTTATATGCTATCCTGGAAAAGAACCGGGCGCTTGAGAGCTTGCCGGAGGTGCCGGACCTGGCGGCGGACCTGGCGGCACTGGAAAGCAAAAAGGCGGCGGTGGCGGCCAGGGCCAGGGAGAGCGCGGCGGCGATCGCCAGGGCCAGGGAAAGCGCGGCGGCGATCGCCAGGGCCAGGGAGAGCGCGGCGGAGGCCTGGGAAAGCCTTGAACCAGCGGAAAAAGACGCGGCCAGACCCGCAATAATGCGCCTGGTTGATCCTAGCGATACCCGACTTTTTAAATCTTTCGGCCTGGCCCTGAAAATCGCTTTTGAACAAGAAAACTTTACGGCGGTTTTGAATGATTTTAAAAGCACCTGATATTTTTTTTTTATTTTTTTAAATATACAAGAGCGATTATTGACTATGCGGGAAATTGACAGAACGACAATAACGGCCGTATTAAACAAAAAGGAAAGGCGGGCGGCATGAATCTACTTAATAAAATCAAGGCTATTTTTACCCTGGCCGTTTTAATCATAACGGAGGGGGAACACATAGCGGCGGGAATAAAGGGCATGATTGATTTTATTAAAAAGTACCGGCCAGGCGCGGACGCGGAAAAGGCGGAGGAAAAGAAAAATGAATAACAACAAATTGAGAATGTTGACCGGCGCGGGCCTTGGGCGCGGGCAAAGAATAGACCCTGAATATAATTTATTAAAAAAAGTTTTCGACGGCGTAGGAATGACCCTTGAACCGGGAATATTGAGCAATGAGACGGCGGCGCAATTCGACAAAAAAAATTTTTCTATAATAGGACTTTGTATTTATTGCACATATAAGGGCAAAAAATATGCAATCTACAAAGAGGCGGACCCGCGAAAAAAGCCGGACACAAAAACGGCGGCGGGAATGGCTAACGCGGAAATGATAGCGAGAATTGAAAAATGTATTGACAATATAGAACTGAACGAGCACCAAGCCGGGACCGGCCAGGAGGCGCCGGATCATAGAGAATTACCACAACTTGATATTTTTATCGACGGGAATTTAAGGATAAAGCCCTAATCCGGCGCTTTTTATAATTCCGGCGCTTTATTGGCCCTTTCGTGATATTCCATTTTTAAAACCTTAAAGATCATTTTTATAAAAAAACCGTTGTTTTTAGGCAAAAAATAAGATATTTATGTAATATACCAGGGGGAACGGCCATAAATGCGGGAATATACGCAAATTTTAACGGACGTTCAACAAACTATTAACGAAATGAAACGACTTTCAACCGATTACATGGACGATATAAGGCCGTTTTGTGTTTTAAATTTCCTTCAATTCTTTTATTACCTTAAAAATCTTCCATTTATACCGGACCCGGCGGGGGAAGAATACGTTAATAGGCCAGGCATAACCCTTGCACCGGGCGCAAAGCATAGAGATTGCGATTGTAAGGCCACGGCATTAAAGGCATATTGTAATTATTTTAATATTCCGGCGCGGTTTGTTGCAAGTTCAAGCCGGGCCAGCGGTGAATTGCACCACGTTTATATTGATGTTTACGTTAATGGAAATTGGCGGCCTTGTGATGCAACATATCCAGAGAATAATATTTTATGGGAAAGGCCTTACACCCGAAAGGAAATATTTTAAAATGCAAATAAATTTAATCATATCGGCGGATATAAAAACACCGGGGGAAATTATTATAACGGTTCACTTTCCGCCGGAATGGAAACCCGTTGATGATGATTTAAAGAAAATCGTTTTAAACCGCGTAGAGCATGAAGTTTTTAAAATCAGAAATGAATTAAAGGAATTAAAGCCGGGCGAAAAAGGCGGCGATGCCGCCGAATCTCCAAACGCTTAAAAAAACCATGGCTTATTATCTAACAACTTTCGAGGGCAACGGCGGCGCGGAGCTAACGGCGGCGGATCGGGCGGCCATGCAAGATAAAAATATAACAATGG
>Ga0315294_10004979_pt1 | contig 14560 bp, 14 predicted proteins | sample YL17G13_40_MG_FD_203626 | JGI IMG/M metagenome (GOLD analysis project Ga0315294, IMG submission 203626) | Sediment microbial communities from Yellowstone Lake, YNP, Wyoming, USA - YL17G13_40 | ecosystem: Environmental > Aquatic > Freshwater > Lake > Sediment | place: USA: Wyoming | collected... | reverse complement strand
CGTTGCGGCATGCCGAGCCTCTTGCGTTTAGGGTTGAGAAGCGATATGGGAAATTTTGGCGGGGAGAATAAAAGAAACATTTCCTTTTTCTATGATAGACTTTCATTAACAATATCTATCCCGAATGAAATAATAACATCCCGACCAAGTTCAGTCCAATGATATGCATATCTACCATCATTAGAAGAATGTAAATAAAGGAGACCTAGATCTAACAACCTCATTATAGTTATTCTTAACTCCAGATCTCGCACATCAGTTTCAGAAAAGTAATGTCCCTTATTGCTATTTATAAAAGAAAGCGAACCGGCATCTAAACTTTCTCTGGCTCGTTTTACCATCTGTGATTTTCTTCTATCTATTTCTTTCAAAGCATTGTCTAATAAATTAGATATCTGATTTATTGAATCTTGAATATTCCTTGGATCATAGCGATGAACGCGATATGCTTCGATATCAAATGGTAAATTCTCTTGATCCTTACGTAATACAACAACCTCTTCTTTTAGTCTCCAAGCATGAGCTAAACCTATTTCATACATAACATTCGCATTACGGTATCGGGTAGCTATTTGTTCGGTGGAAATAAAAGAAATTTCAAAAAGAAGCAGCCTAGAATTCAATATCCCTTCTTGGATATCTAGGGAAATTGATCCAGCCGTGGTTGGTTGATCAACGCGGTAGGGTGTTAATTTCTTTGTCTGCATATTTTCTATAGCAGGTTTAATTATGTGTTCATAACGAGATTTATGAGGAGCACCAAACCACATGCCTACAAAAACCCTATCTTCCAGCTTAGAAAATCTATATTGTGATTTAAAATCTTGTGGATACATAATAATATATTTTCAATAAATATGGATAAAGCAAAAATTATAATAACTTATTAAGGATTAAAATGATTTTATCAATGTCGGAGCAGAAGATTTTTTATGAGATACTGTATAAAAATTCGATTCCTTTATTTTTGAATTTTATTTATCAAAAATTCAGCTTTTATCTCCCCGCGCTTTAATAACTTATAGACATAGAAAGAGATCGCTCCCAAAACAATAAACATAATTACCATGCCTATTCCTAAAAAGATTGCTTTAGAATCAATACTTTGAGAATCTACGTTTTTAGAGAAAGCCCTTGGGATCAAGACTGCAAACAAAAAACCGATGAACCACAATATTGACATACATATACTGAAGAAACAAAAATATATTGTAACAATACGCGCAATATTCTTCTTAAACAATAATCCTATCCCTAGCGGCAATAAGATAATTGGGATATAAACTTTCCTCAATAAACCCGCTAATCCCCACACAATCATAGCCCAACCAAGAATTTTTATTTTTGTATTTGGTTTCATATTTTACCCCCAGTAATCTATTTTTGGAATTGTCGCCAACCGCTAGTTGCAAAGTATGACGTTATCTCTACCCCGCCAGTAATTGTATTACATCTAAAGAAATTTGTTTCATCCTTTGCTTTATCATCTGGAATATAAAAGAAATAATACTTTGGAAATACGATGTAAGAAATTATTCCTACGATAATTAACAATAATACTATCTGCCAAAATGGTTTCCATTTCATAATTAGCCTCCTTCGGGATCCCTGTTTCCGTATCTCCTTATCCACCTATAATTCAAACAACCATCGATATTTTTCATTCGCTTAAGTTACCAATGTCTTAACTGCCAAATAACAGCTGGAATTCCGAGTATAACTAAGACGCTCGTAAGAACAATCATCACGACATTCAATACTGAAGTCGTAAAATTCAGCTTCTCGATCAATCCATTTAAAACATCTATTTTTTGTTCTAGTTTTTTTGCAACTTCTTCTACAGCTATATTGCTCGCCATAATTTCCACCCCCAGTATAAACTAAAAAACAAACCACACGCTATAACTTCAACTGTATTATATCACTATTAAAAATAAAATTTAATCTTTTTTCGAATCATCGTGAACACGAAAACCGATAGGCGGCCTTTGTTTAGCTGGTGGTGGCTCTAAAAGCTCTTTAATTGCCTTGAACACTATAATAAACTGCTTATCATATTTCTTTTCCATTTCTTCGATTTTGTGCCTTAGGTCAGCGTTGGTTAAAAGCATCCGGCGTAATTGAGTAAATGCGCGCATGATTTGAATATTTACCGCAATTGCCCGATCGCTATTTAGTACCCCTGAAAGCATAGCTACGCCCTGTTCGGTAAATGCTAAAGGTAAATGGGGCGAGAATTTTAAAAGCTTAAGGTGGTCGCAAATTGCGACCACCTCTTCTTTCTCTTTAAGAGTTAACTGAAACATAAGATCCTCTGGAAACCTTTTTTTGTTTCTTTTCACCTGTTCATTTAATCTTTTTGTTTGTACTCCATAAAGCAGCGCTAAATCGCTATCTAGCATTACTTTCTTCCCCCTAATGAAGAAGATTTTACTGGTAATTACTTCAACCGAAATTAAATCGCCCATATTTCATTCCTCCCTTCTACTATAATAGACGTAGAGAGAGGCAGAATCTAACACAAATTTTTTATCTTTTTTCATCCATCTAAATCGGTATTCCCGGATGGTAAACGGGAATTCTTGGGCAAAATTTTTGGTGGGGGAAAAATTTTGCCTATAGGTTTTGTTTTTTAACCTGTTGAAGGCGGGAAGAGCGAAAAGCACAAAAAAGCAAAAACCACTACTGATAATACCACAAAGCGCCAGCAATGATGACCACTTCTGACTGCGCCAACCCGTAATCATCCCCGCCGTTTGGTTCGACTGCGCTCACCATCCTTCGAACCATCCTCAAGCGAAGTCGAAGGACAGGCGGGGACAGGCGGGGCACAGAAGAAAAATATATCGGGAGTTATAATTTTATTGACGAGCCGTTATTATTGTAGTAATCTTTGAGTGAGTAAGATATTTGACACATTCGACTTCGCTTGAGGGTCAATCCTCAAGCGAACGATAGTAGAGTCGAAGGATTGACAAATTGCCTTTTGGGTATTCCTCACCCGAGGCGCACCAAAACATAAATCTAATTAACGCGATGAAAAGATTGGCAGTTTTATTTTTAATATCCTTTTGCCTTTATGTTTCTGGGTGTTCTCTGCCCAGCGCAGTGACCTGCAGACAGTTATATAGTTTCACTAAAGGAGAAGAAAAGATTAAGGGGGGCTTTGGTAAAAAGAAAGCAATATGGATTAAAGACTTCCGCGAGAATGATGTATACCAAGAGGATATTAGCGCGCTTAAAGAAGAGATAGAAAGCTATATTTCTGGCCATCCCAATTTAGGCGATTCAGCAAAATCTAATTTGCGAGAACTAAAAGTAACCGAGGGCGCTACTAAAGAAGAGGTAGAGCTATTATTGGGCAAGCCAGATAAGATTACGAACACAAGCGGCGGGTCAAAATACGGGGCAAGCCAGATATGGATTTATAAGATAAATAAGATGAGGGCATTTACGGTATTTATTGTTCCGATATTTTTTGTACATGAAGGGTATTATCTATATTTTGCAGATAATATTTTAGCGGCTATAGAAAAACATTACCTGGGGCAGCTTGTTCGACAGGAGGGAGGGCCGGGTATCCTTGAACGCGAAAAAAAGACCACCGAATAACTTCAAGAATATCGCTTAGGCCTTATTCTGTTTTGCGCTTATCTTTTATATAGTTACTTCTCTCCATTTGCTTAGCAAATCCCTTTAATTCTGCACCAATTTCACCAATTTCGGCAACGTGGGTTATCTTTCGGAATTCATTGGTAACTACGCCGATAGATATTGATACAAGAGGCACCTTTTGCTCTTGGCCTTTGCGGTCACGGGCAGTAATATAGCCGGTTTGCCTATCGGTTTCATTATAAAAGGAAGGGGCTTCGCTCTCAAAATCCGCGATTATTTTTTTACAGAGATTATCCACTGCTTCAGGAGTGGTGACTACTACAAAATCATCTCCGCCAACATGGCCGATAAAATCATCAGGATTTCCTGTTTCTTGCGTGGAACGAATTAAGATACGCGCGGTCTCTCGGATAACTTCATCCCCATGTTCGAAACCGTATTTATCATTATAAGACTTAAATTTATCCAGATCGAGGTAGCAGACCGCAAAAAGAGATTTATTTTCCAGTCTACGCGAGAGCTCGTTTATAATAGAAACATTTCCCGGCAGCCGGGTCAAGGGGTTTGCCTCTAAGTCTCTTTCCGTGCGTCTTAAAATCATGCGGATACGCGCCAACAGTTCCTTGGGCTCAAAGGGTTTTACCACATAGTCATCTGCACCGGCATCAATCCCGCCCACTTTATCATCGATATCGCCCTTGGCAGTAAGCATAATTATCGGTAAATGCCTTAAAAGCAGGTCCTTTTTCACGCGGCGGCAGACCTCGCGACCATCTATCTTAGGGATTTTATAGTCTAATAATACTAAGCCAAGCGGTTTTGTCTGAATAATCCTTAAGGCTTCTTCACCATCACCCGCTTCAAAGACTTCATAATTTTCTTCGGAAAGAGTAAGTTTCAATATATCCCTGATATCAGGCTCGTCATCAACTACGAGTATTTTTATTGCCATAGACACTCCTTATATCTATCTGCTAATCAGACGCAAATCTCCGGGTTATTGGGTAATTGGGGTATTGGGATTTTTTTATTCCCAATCCCCAAATCCTAATATCCTAATGCCCTGATACCCTTATTTTAACTTACGCTGGGTAGGGTAAAACTAAAGGTTGAGCCTTCGCCCAATTTACTCTTTACCCAAATTTTACCCTCGTGGGCTTCAATGATATGCTTTACTAAAGTCAGGCCCAGGCCAGTGCCCTTTACCTCTTGATTAATACTATTATCTACGCGGTAGAATTCTTCAAAAATTGCCTCTTGTGCTTCCTTGGGTATGCCGCAGCCTGTATCCAAAACATCCACCTGGACTGTTTTATCTACTTTATGGCTTTGCACAGTAATTTTACCTTTTAAGGGCGTAAATTTTATGGCATTACTAATAATATTGATAAAGACGCGCTTGATCTGGTCCTGGTCTATAAATACGGTGTTAGCATTGGCAGGGATATCCAGATTTAATTCTATTTGCTTTTCTTTTAATTGTATAGATAGTAAATCCGAAACCTCGGCGATAATATTCTTTAAGTCTTGGAGTTCATGTTTCATGGTTATCTTGCCAGATTCAAGGCGCGATATATCCAGAAGGTCATTTACTAACTGCACTAGTTCATCGCTATGGTGATTTATTTTGCTTAGCCGCTGCTTAATTTCCTCTGGCAGGGGCCCAAGTTTTTCGGTAAGTAATATAGAGGCGTAGCCCTTTATAGAGGTAAGCGGGGTCCTTAATTCATGTGAGACGCTGGAGACAAATTCGGTTTTGTGTTTACTTATTCTTTTTACCTCCTCTAAGGCCAGGGTTAACTCACGCGTTCTTTCTTCCACCTTTTTTTCCAGGTCTTGCTGGGCCCTCCAGGTTTCTTCAAATAGCCGGGCATTTTCTAATGCCTGGCCTAACTGATTAGCTAAAATAGTAATTAATTCTTCGTCTCCTTCGGTAATTAAGGTATCTGCGCTTTTTATTCCCATAAATAAAAAGCCTTTATTCCCTTCTTTAGGTAAGATTGGTGAGATGACAAAGGAGGTAACTCCAAAGATATGATTTAATTTTGCTTTGATGGTAGTTGACACAGATATTGAGGAGAGAGTTTTTTCGTTTTTGATCAGCTCCAGATATAAGTCTTTGTTTGTATTAATGGAAGATTCTATTGATGTAATTTCATTTTCTAAGTATTCAATGCTTAGATGTAAGATAAATCTTTTTTCTTGGTTACTCCACAAGAAAGCCAAGGCCTTTTCAAAACCAATATCTTCCAGATAGCCAGCCTCTATCCTTTTAAAGACCTGGCTTTCTTCCAGGGTTGTGCTTATGGCCCGGGATAATCTCTGCAGGGCATAGAGTCCGGATATCTTTTTATCCAATTCCTCCTGGGTTTTGTTTAGCTCCATATCGGTACGCACAATAAGCTTAGCTTGTTCATCCATTTCATCCAAAGACTTCTTTAACTTATTTACGTCCAACTGGAAACGTCTTATGGTTTCCATTTTTAATGCCAACACTAGAGTAAGTAGGATTAAGGCGACAAAACCCGCAAATCCCAGCATAATCACGTATTCACCACTTAACATATTAGGTTAGCCTCCTATCCCCAAGACTGTAATTGTCTGGTTATGGAAATAAGTTCTACCCAGATAACTAATCGCCCTTAAAGGTGCCTGTTCGCCATATGTGTATATACCGATTATGGGAGTATCTTTGCCTAGCCCCTCTTTGAGGATTTCCAATTCTTGACCCGCTTGTCTTCCTAAAAGCATATACCTTGAGGCAGAATCAAATACCAACACAAAGTTAAGGCTGCGACCGAGCAGGCCCTTTTTTACCTCTTCTACTGCCTGTTGCGTTGCTGCCAGGCAGGACTCTTTAGTACCAATCATTAATCTTATCTGGGAATCCTGCGGGACATTGCCTTGAAAAATAAGCGAGCCGCTGCCTTCTATAGAGAGAATATTTCTTATAAGATATTCTTCTTCTCCGGGAAGATATATTCCAATGGGATAAAATATAGAGATGCGTTTTAGGTCTTTTTTTAATCCGGAGATATCTTTGTTAAAGTATTCCTCATAGATTTTTACTGCCGGCGCATTATCTATTTCATCTACAACATTACCTTTGGATTTGGTTATGTAACGCGGTTTACCCAGGGGTTTCCAGCCGTGTTTTGTTCCTAAGCCAAAATTTAATTTACCACCCCAGAGCATACTACAAGCCGCATCGTTAAGGACCTCCTGGTTAAAATAGAGATAAGTTTTTTGAAACGAAAGATTATCCGAGGCCGAAGCGCCTACTAAAGGAAAGCTTGCTCCCAGTCTTTCTTGGAGGCCAGAGATAAGCCCTGAGCCATCCTGTATAAGCCCATCAGAGAACACCACATTTATATCTCGACGGATGTCTTTAAATCCGTACAATAATTTCTCTCCTAATTCTTCTCCTGCGGCGGTGGCAGATTTTTTTTCTATTTCTTTGACATAGGCAACGTTGAAATACACGCCTTCAGATAGCCGCAAAAGCATAATTATCAAGCCGCGTTTAAATACGCCTTGATTAGAGATAATAGCCAGGCTGCTACAACCTATTATAGGAACGGAACCCAATAAACTGCCGATTGTCTTAAGGACTCCAGTATGCGCAAATTCTATAGAACTGAAGACAACCGCTAAGTCAATCTTATCCGTGTGGATATTTGTGCTTGCCTGATTGACCGCCTCTTTAGTGGCCTGAATAAGGTCTTTAGCTGTACTTAAACCTATGCCTACTTGTATCGCCATTTTATCTAGTTTATTAAAACATAAATCTCTACAAGGGTCAATTAAAATTATTGACCCCGCAGCCCATTTATATTAAAATAGGTAAAATGAGATTATGGCGCTATCGTCTAGTCAAATGAGCACATAATTTATGCCTGCCGGCAGGCAGGGAGCATTTGACTTAGATGGTGGCGACATAAATTATCTGTGCGAATTTGATCCTGAGCGAGGGAGCGAAGGTTTTTGATTTTATTCGAGCCGAGCGACCGAGTCGAAGGGCCTATTATATTTGGCGCTATCGTCTAGCCTGGCCTAGGACACCAGCTTCTCAAGCTGGGTACACGGGTTCAAATCCCGTTAGCGCTAAATTTTTTCATGGTGTAGGAAAGTATAAGACCCTTACCTTATAAGGAATAGGTAAGGGTCTATCCCGCTGGATAAAACACTTTCCTAATCCAGAAAGGATAGACCTTCCTAAATACCTTTTTAAGGAAGGGTCTAACCACTGAAAATCGCAGAAGGTTATCGCCGAAGGCGATTTTCTTGCCCTAAGCTTTTATCTACGAAAAAATTTACCCCCCACTGATTTTTCGCCCTTCGGGCTCAAAATCAATACGTGGGGGGTGATTCATTTATACCGGTTCTCCTTCGCTCTCAACCCCATAACTAAAAACTCTAGATTTTCTTTAAGGCCGGCGCGGTAATCTAGATATAAAAAAAGACAACTTAAATGAATCAGTTGTCTTTTTTTAGTTTATAATTTTTGGGTTATTAGCGCCTAAACAATACGATTAAGGGTGGAGATGATATCTTCAAAGCCCGGTGTTTTTTCAATTATCTCATCCGCACCAGAGACCCTTGCCTTTCCCACAAAGATTTTATCCAGGTGGCCGGTAATAATAATAATTTTAGTTTTAATTTCTTCTATGGCTTTAATCTGCTTACAGACATCAAAGCCGTCCATATCTGGAAGGACAAAATCAATTACCGCAATATCGGGCTTAAAAGACCTGGCCATTTCTATAGCCTTTTTTCCTGTGTCCACACAGAGAATTTCATTGTAGCCGCCTTTCTTAAGGACAAGGGTTATCAGGTTCCTATCTAGTTCTTCATCATCAACAACCAGTATTTTCTTAATCGGCTCGTTCATTTTGACCTCACAGGATTATTTAACAATCACCGCAACCTTTATCGTTTTAGGTAACTCATAAATAATTTATCATTAAATAAGGAATTTGTAAATCGAAATTTTTCAAAATTTCTCTTGCGTTTTATTAAATTTTATGATAAATATAAAAATAATAAGGAGGCGTAATGCGCGAACATTTAGGGTTTTTAAAGACATCCAGCGTAGTCGTCAAGATTGCTGCCTGGATTTTTTTATTTTTTGGCGTAATCGGCGGGATAGCTATACTTTTGGGTTCTGTGCCGGAGTATCAGCGTTGGGTGGGCGCAGCCGCTTTGGTTGTATATCCGTTTTTCTTTTTCTTTCTTTATCTTATTGCCAAGATTGCCGATTTATTGATTAAGATAATTAACGAAATCCATAGCATAAAAAAAGAATAGACAAAAACGAGGAGGTAATAGATGAGGTGGCGGATTTTTTTGCTTTGTTTTTTGCTTTCAGTTTTAGCGGGGTGTGAGAAGTTTAATTTGCTCAAACTCATCAGGGGCACCAAAAATGAAACAAGTTTGCCTTCTCAGGTAACCACCGTGAAGGGCACGGTTATTGCCAAGGTAAATAATATGCCCCTCACCTTAGAAGATTTAAATCAAGAGATAGGAGCCTATAATTCAATGGTTTCTTTGGACAGGCCGGAGTTAAAAATTAGTACCCGTGAACAGAAGATAAAATATTTAAAAGATGAAATGGTGCGCCGCGCCCTTATGTATCAAGAGGCATTAAATCGCGGCCTAGATAGAGACGAAGAGGCATTGAGTGCCCTGGAGAAGAATAAAAGGGATATTTTAGTGCTGGAATTAGTGAAGAAGGAGACCGAAAGAGTAGAGGCAAGCTCTACGGAGATAGAGGAATATTACAATACTTATAAAGAACAATTGAAAGAACCCGAAAAAAGACAGATTCGCGAGATTGTGCTTTCTACTGAACAAGAGGCAAGTGAGGTCTACATCCAGCTTCTCCAGGGTGCGGATTTCGCTACCTTAGCTAAAGAGAGGTCTAAGGCTTTAAGTGGTAAAGACGGCGGAGATTTGGGTTTTATTGAAAAAGGTAAGAAATCCGCGCAGTTCGATGCTGTAGCTTTCTCAGATACCTTAGAGGCGGGTAAGCTCAGCAATATCTTCAAAGGACCGGACGGCTATTATATCTTAAAGTTAGAGGCCAAGAAGGGCGGTAAACAAAAGACACTCACAGAAATGTGGGATGATATTAAGCGCGGGCTGACCTTCCTTAAACAACAACAGAAGATTGAGGATTTAGTGGGTAAGCTTTCCCGCGACCCACGATTTAAGATAGAGATTATGGAAGGAGAGATCAAATAAGTGCAACGACAACGGATTATTATAATTATTGGGATTGTTCTGGCTGTGCTTGCGGTAGTACTGGTTAAGCTCTACTTAGACCAGCAGCGTCAAGAAGCGATACAAGAAGCTAAAAACCAACTACAGGCAATGCAGGCAGATCAAATATCCGTGCTGGTGGCTAAGAAAGATATTCTTCCAGGTTCAATTATTGAACCAGATAGTTTCGATGTGGGTCTTGTCCCTAAGCAATACGTAGTACCCGCGGCAGTTACCTCTTTAGATCAGATCGCCGGGATGATAACCACTGCGTCTATCTCTAAAGGCGAACAAATCACAAAGAGTAAACTGGCATATCCTCAGCAGGTAGGAGGTATAGCCGGCGTTACTCCCATAGGTAAAAGGGCAATTACCATCTCAGTAGACAATATTTCTTCTTTAGCGGGAATGATTAAGCCCGAAGATTACGTAGATGTGATTGTGATGATTCCCGTACCGGTTCAAGGCCCTGATGGAAAACAGGTAATGGACGCAAGAATAGTCCCGTTATTTCAGAACGTATCGGTTCTGGCAGTAGGCCAAGATACTGGTGGCGTAGTTCAACCAGGAAGCCGTTACGATAAAGAAGGACAAAGAGAGGCTTCGCCGCTGATTACCTTGGCACTTACTCCCCAGGAGGCAAATCTTATTGCCTTTCTCCAGGACCAGGGAAAAATTCGCTTGGTTATGCGTAATCCTGCAGATGCTCAGACAGCACCAGCTCAGAAGACCATAGGTTGGGAGGATTTACTTCCATATTTGAGGCCCCCCCAACAGATGCCTCAAGAACCCACAGAACTACAACCTATTGCCTATGTCGAGATTTATCGGGGCCTAAATAAAGAAAAGATACCTTTGTCTAAATAAACTAAGTATCAGAGGACAAAAAATGAAAAAGATTTTTTTAGTTACTTGCTTAGTAATTGTCAGTAGCGTTATCCTGCCGCTTAAGAATTATGCCCTGGATGAGCTAAGAGAAGAGGTTAAGATATATGTCGGCGAACCAAAGATTCTTTCCGTAAGTAATCCCACCCGCATTGCTATCGGTAATCCCAGTATAGCTGATGTTACGCAGGTCACAAAAAGTGAAATAACCTTAAGCCCAAAAGCCGCTGGCACAACTACTCTGGTGATTTGGGACAATTTCGGCGAGCAGTCTTATAAGATAAAGGTGCTTCCTGAGGATATGCAGGAGATTAAGCACCGCGTGGATAGTCTATTAGGCAAACTCGGTCTTCCTGAGGTCTATACTCAGACAGCAGAGGAAGAAGGTAAAGTTATTCTCTTAGGTAGGGTCAAGACTCCTCAAGATAGAGAAAGAATTAGTACTGCCTTAGGGGCATTGAAGGATAAGACAGTAGACCTTATTTTAGTCAAAGAAGAAGAAGCAGTAATAGAAATTGACGTGCAGGTATTAGAATTAAATAAAGATGCGACAACTAGCCTGGGGCTTGCCTGGCCCAGCTCTTTTGCAGTTGCTTCGGATGCTGATGCTGACGGGAAAAATTGGTTTTTAGATGTCTCAGAGAGTTCGCCCGCAGTTACTCGCTGGCCAAATTTCTTTAAAATCACCCAATGGAGTCGCACAAACTTTTATTGGAAATTAGATGCCTTGGTGATGGAGGGCAAGGCACGCATTCTTTCTCGGCCACGGCTGGCTTGTCAGAGTGGTAAAGAAGCAGAGTTAATGGTGGGCGGAGAAAAACCTATATTTGCTACTTATACCTCTGAAACCGGCACTGGCGCAACCGTAGAATATAAGGAATATGGGATAAAATTAAAAATAAAACCTACCGTAACCGAAGAGAAACGGATTAAGTTAGGGTTAAATATGGAAGTCAGCGAAGTAGAAAGTCCAGAAACCATTGGTTCGACGACCGCAACTATTGCACGAGCCTATCCTCTAAAAAAACGCAATGCCTCTACAGAACTTTTCTTAAATGATGGCCAGACCTTAGCTATTGGCGGCCTGATGAAACAGAAAAAAGAAGAGGATCTGCAAAAAGTCCCCGGTTTGGGGGATATACCTATCCTGGGATTCTTTTTTAGAAAGAAGACTACTAAAATGGGGGGTGGCACAGGAGAAAGAGGCGACACCGAGTTGTTAATCGCCCTTACCCCTACCATTGTTACCGATAAAGAAGAGAAGGCGGCAAGACCCAAAAAAAAGATAAAATCTAAGCTTGCCGTCGGAATAGGCCTTTCTCAGCAAGGGATTACTTCTAAATCGGAACCCGTGCAGAAGTATGCTAGTGTAGTTCAAGCACGCATCTTGGATAATTTAACTTACCCTAATTCCGCTAAAGAAGCAGGTTTCCAGGGAGCAGTAAAATTGGGCCTGCGGATTTCTTATTCAGGTGAACTTTTAGATGTTTCAGTTAAGTCCTCCTCTGGTTATAAGATTTTAGATGATAATGCAGTTAGCGTGGCCCAGGGGATTGCTTCCTATCCGCCCTTTCCTTCCTCTATAGACCAAAAGGAACTCTCAATAGAGATACCCATAGTCTATCAGTTAGATTAAAACATGGCTAAAACAATCGTCATCTTTAGTACAAAAGGCGGTACTGGTAAAACCTTAATTGCCAGCAATCTGGCGGTCAGCCTGGTTAAAGATGAAGCCAGCCGCGTCTGTCTCATTGATTTAGACCTGCAGGCAGTTGGTGATATGGCCAAGATGTTAGATCTTAATCCGCAAAAGGCCATGGTAGATTTAATCCATCAGCTTAAAAAGCAACCCGAAGAAATTAAAAAAGGAGATTTTTTAACCCATAGTACTTTAGGTATTGATTTTTTACCAGGTGTTTTAAGGCCCCAACAGTCTCCCCATTTGCGCGCAGATACAATTAAAGACATATTTAATTTATTAGATAAAGATTATGACTATATAGTTGTAGATGCGGGTAAGAGTTTCAGCGACGTCTTTGTGGCTACCTTAAATCAGGCAAATCTCATTCTTTTAGTGGTTACCCCCGATATACTCTCCATATACCAGACTAAATGGGTCTTGGATACGCTCCAGTTTTTACATTTTCCTTTGGTCATGGTCAGGGTTATCCTAAATAGAGCAGAATCTGTCTCTAGTATTAGTTGGCAGGAGGTCAGGGTGAGTTTGCCGGTGGATATTATCGCGCGCATACCCTCGGAAGGAAGAGTGGTGGGCCAGGCAGTAAATCGGGGCGTGCCGCTAGTGATTGATAACCCTAAGACTAAGGTCGCTTTGACCATCAAGAAGCTCGCCCATGAATTAAATACAGAGAAAAAATTATTTCTTGAGCACAGGGAAATAGGCCAGTTGCGGGTGAAAGAAGTGGCCTTAGAAAAGACCGGAGAGTTCTGGCAGGGGCAGGGTTTAACCGAACCTTTGCTTGAGCCGTCGGTTGTTGAGGAAATAGATGAGATTGTTCTGCTGAAGCGCCGCATTCATAACCGCATTATTGATGAACTGAATCTTAAGAGATTGGATTTAAAGGTATTTAGCGACCCCAAAAAGACCAAGGAGCTAAGGGATAAAGCAGAGATGATGGTAGCGAATCTTTTGGCAGAAGAGGCAGGTAGTTTCATTTCTTCTCAGGAGATACGCAAGAAACTGGTCAAGGAGATTCTTGATGAGGCCTTAGGCCTGGGGCCCTTAGAGGATTTGTTAGCCGACCCGACAATAACCGATATTATGGTCAACAACAAGGACGAGGTGTATATTGAACGCAACGGTAAACTCGAACTCACCAGTAAAAAATTTACTTCTAATGAGCAGGTGAGAGTCATAATTGAGCGCATTATTGCGCCGATTGGTAGGCGTATTGATGAGTCTGTGCCTATGGTGGATGCACGACTTCCGGATGGCTCACGCGTGAATGCCATAATTCCGCCCCTTTCTTTAACCGGCCCTTCTCTGTCGATCAGAAAGTTCCGTAAAGAAAGATTTAAAATTGATGAGCTCATCGGATTGAAAACCTTAAGTCCAGCGATGTCAGATTTTATTAAGGCCTGTGTATTATCGCGTAAGAATATGATTGTCTCGGGTGGTACGGGTAGCGGTAAAACCACGGTTTTAAATGTCCTTTCCGCATTTATACCTGATAATGAACGTATTGTAACCATTGAAGATGCCGCAGAGTTAAAGCTACATCAGGAGCATTGGATAAGATTGGAATCACGGCCTCCCAATATTGAAGGTAAAGGCGCGATTACGACCAGAGACCTTTTTAAAAATACCCTGCGCATGCGGCCAGATAGGATTATCATTGGCGAATGCCGAGGGGTGGAGACTTTAGATATGCTTCAGGCAATGAATACGGGCCACGATGGCTCAATGACAACAGTGCATGCTAATTCTACCCAGGATGTTTTAGTAAGGCTTGATTCCATGATTTTGATGTCCGGCATTGAATTGCCGATCAGGGCAATCCGGGAAATGGTTGCCTCAGCCTTAGACATAATCATCCACACCGTCAGGCTTTCCGACGGCAGCCGTAAGATTATTCAGATTACCGAAATAGCTGGGATGAAGGATGAATTGCATATTGAGCTGCGGGACATCTTTGCCTTTAAACAAATCGGCGTGGATAACGTGGGTAATGTTTTAGGGGATTTTCACGCTACCGGCTACGTGCCCTCGTTCGTTGAAGAAATTAGGATAAAAGGCATACCTCTTTCCGAAGATATCTTTAACCCCCCACCAAAACCA
>Ga0315294_10004977_pt1 | contig 14561 bp, 23 predicted proteins | sample YL17G13_40_MG_FD_203626 | JGI IMG/M metagenome (GOLD analysis project Ga0315294, IMG submission 203626) | Sediment microbial communities from Yellowstone Lake, YNP, Wyoming, USA - YL17G13_40 | ecosystem: Environmental > Aquatic > Freshwater > Lake > Sediment | place: USA: Wyoming | collected... | reverse complement strand
CAGGATAAGGCGCTTGTTGATGTCAAGATCAGCCTTGCTATGCAGGCATCTGGTGAATTCGGCGTCTTTGTGCAGCATCTCAAGGACAGGGGCGCCTATCCTCGTCATGATCCGCATATTGAGGACGACATAGATGCTGTCGGTCAGTTCGACGCCTATCTTGCTGAACGGCGAACCGACCGGGCCCATCGAGAACGGGATGACATACATGGTCCGGCCGACCATCGAGTTAAGGAAGATATCGCCGGCTTTCCGGTAAGCGGCTTTGGGGTCCATCCAGTTATTGGTCGGACCGGCATCGCGCTTCTTCTTGGTGCAGATATAGGTAAGTCCTTCGGTCCTGGCGACATCGTTGATCGCGGTCCGATGGTATACGCAGCCGGGGAGCTTCTCCTGATTGAGCAGGATCAATTCTCCCGTAGCGAACGCCTCCCGCTCGAGACGGTCTTTTTCTTCCGGGGAGCCGTCTATCCAGACTATTGTATCCGGCCGGCATATCTCGGCCATCTGTTTGACCCAGCGTTCAAGCTCGATATTTTTTGTCATGCAAACCTCAAAATATTAGAACTTATTATATACTAATCTGATGATATCGTCCATAATTTTAATCCCCTTCGGGGAGGGAGCTAGAGGTCCTGCCGCCTCGCCAGCCGTCTGCCGCCGGAAGGGCGGCGAGGCCTGAAGGGCTCCACGCTGATTTTACTGAAGAGTGAATACTGCTTCGCGCGGGGTATTATTCGCCGATGGGTCTTTGCGGTTCGATATGAGGACCGAAGAACCGCTCGTTCAGTTCGATCGGCCCCTCCTGGATCCATCCGTTGTGGAGTCCGAGCCTCTTGGCCTCGGCGACCGTGTCGTCGTATTCTTTGGGTGTGATCCCCCGGGAGAGTTCCGCGAAATGATTCGCTTTATAGGTGGGATGATATTGGCTCATGAGACTTATAAAGGTATGTGTCGATACCTCGCTGGCGATAAATCGCAGCGATTCGACCGTTCCTGAAATATTCCGGGGAAGGACAAGGAGACGGACCAGGAGGCCCTGTACGGCGAGCCCCGATCCGTCAAGCGTGAGATCTCCCGCCTGACGGTGCATCTCGTGGACAGCGTCTCTATTATATCGCACGTAATCGGGGGCGTCTGAATATTTTTCCGCCATCGCGCTCTCCGAGTACCGCATGTCCGGCAGGTAGATATCGATGATGCCCTCGAGGAGTTTCAGGGTTTCGACCAGCTCATAGCCGCCGGTGTTATACACCAGCGGTATGGTAAGGCCTTTCCCTACCGCGAGCCCCGTCGCCAGGATGATCTGGGGGACATACTGGGTCGGGCTGACGAGATTGATATTGTGGCACCCACGCGCCTCAAGGTCGAGCATCATCCGGGAGAGCTCTTCTATTGAAACCTCTTCGCCGGCATCAAGCTGACTGAAAATATAGTTCTGACAATAGACGCATTGCATGGTGCAGTTACTGAAGAAGATGGTTCCGGATCCTTTTTTTCCCGAGAGGACCGGTTCTTCGCCGTGATGAGGGGCAAAACTGTATACCATCGGCTTGAAGGGCGCCCGGCAGTAACCCCTACGGCCTCGCATCCTGTTGCTGGCGCACCGACGAGGACACAGCGTGCAGCGCTCAAGAGATTTCAACACGGCATCCGAGACCCGATCGATCGCTTTTTGTTTGATATGGACGGTCGGGTGATCGTTCATCGCGCGGAGTATCTACGGGCGAGCGTGAAGATGAAGAGTCCTACCAGAAAGGCCCCGATAAACGCCTCGCTTGCCGCAAGGAGCCTGAAGGGCGCAAATGGCTTCGGGATCAGGTCCCCATAGCCGACCGTGGTGAAGGTTATCGTGCTGCAATAAAGCGAATCAGCGAACGAGAGACGCTCTCCCGGGAACGCTATGCTCTGGAGGGATCCCAGCGAGGTGTATAGAAACGCGTAGATAAAGATCGTCATAAGGGACGAAGCGACGATCCGGGAAGGCCGCTCGCCGTATCCGCACAGGAGGTTCATCACGAGGCTCGGGATGTAACCGATGCGGCGGTCCTTTTTAAGGATGAACCGCTCCATCGCCTTTTCCTTGCACGAGGCCCAGCTTGCGTCATTGTACATCCCGCGGGCGAGGAAGTAATTCTTGATGTTCCGGTATGATTCTTCGGCGGAGATGAGTCCCGATTCGTCGATCCGGGCGTCCTCGAAATGACGATTTTTTTCTGTGGCGCCCGCGAAACTTCTCCTGGTGAGGAATTTCGCACCCTTGAGATTGGCATTCCAGAATTTTACGCGGCAAAATGTCGCGTTCCACAGGTCTGCATCGCTCAGGTCAGACTCGTTCAGGTTCGCGTTGGTGAAATCGGCATGCCACAGACGGGCGTTCGAAAAATCGACCTTGGTGCCGTCGGATCCGGAAAAATCGGCGTTGGTCAGATCTGCATGCGCTGCGGTAGCCCCGACGAGCAGCGTCCTTTGAAAATGAGCGTCGTTCAGAGAGGCATGCGAAAGATCCGCCTGAGAAAGGTCGGCGTCTGAGAGATCGACTCCCGAAAGCGAAGCTCCTTTGAGCGATACTTTTTTAAGGCAGAAACCCCTGAGATCGGGATTGCCGGAGGCGTAGGAGATGATCGACGAGATATATTCCTGTTGATTGTCGAGATGGTCCCAGCAGGCGTCAGAGCGGCTGAGCGCGTGTTCTTTACAGCCGCTTCGTTTGCATCTTGTATGGTGAGCGGTGGGGGTCATCGTAACGGGACTGCCATGTTTTGAGCCGTGCAGCTACTCTTCTGCCCTCTGGGTGATATTCTTGTCGATAAAATCGAGGATCATCTTTTCGGTCTTTTGATTGATCCGGGAAAAGGCGACCCCCATTCCCGGGTACGAATGGGGCTGAAGTTCTTTATCGGCCTCCCAGATGACCCTTGATGGGATGACAGCATCCTTGATCTCTCCGGGCAGCTTCAATTCCAACTCAAGCTGCGTATTGAGGGGAAATGTGTGCTGAGAGTAAATGAAGAGTCCGGACGCGCTTAGATTAAGGACATCCCCCGAGAAGGTCTTCTTCTCGTTATGCTGCGAGGATGTCTTATAATTGACCCTGATATGGATATCCAGTCTTTTGAACTTTCTCCGAAGATTAAGCGTGTCTATCTTGGATGTCTCTGAGAAGCTGCTGATGGCCGAATCTTCATCGGGGTAGACCTCGAAGATCACGTCAAGCCGCACCAGGTTGAAAAGCTGCCTGATCGGCAGCGCGACATTGAAAAATTTCATCCTGCCCTTATGATTAATGATATTCTTATACGCGATCGCCAGGATAGAAAGGCCGCTGTAATCGAGCATTGAGACGTCCTTGAGATTGCAGAGGATCATCAGCCTGTCATTGCTGACAAGCCATCCAACCGTTTCGATGATATCGGATGAATTGATATCGATCGATCCGTCGATATCCATAATACTGATATTCCCTGCGTTGCGGATTTTTATTGCCATGGATTTACGCCTTTATAGAGCGCTTTTCCTGCCGGCGCGTTTCCGTGAGGCTAGAGCCTATCGGTTCCTATCCCTGAAGAATATCGTCTTCACGCCCTTGCCTATCCTGCCGGCGTCTTTACCGACGCCGCTGATAGTCTCACCGCACCCCGCAAGAAATAAGGCAAGGCATGCTACGATAACCACTATCCTCATTATGCCGACCTCTCTTTTATGATATCAGGAGATATTTCCGTATTACATAAAAGCCATATTTCATGAAAAATATGGCTTTATTACATGCAAGCCATATATCATGAAAAATATGGCTTGCATGTATATCTTATTCGGGTAGATTACTGCTGCGCAGGTTCTTCTTCCGCGGCCTTTATGGGGGCCTCGATAATGCCTTTCGCTGTCTCGCCGACCGTTTCCGCCGTTCCCGTAATAGGGTTCGCAATCATATCCTTGGTCTTTCCGAGCTCGCCGGATACGACTGCTGTCGTATCCTTGGCGGAGGTCGATACGACCTGAGCCGTGTTCTTGGTCGTGTCAGAGACCACCGTTGCCGATTCCTCGGTCAGGCGGGCGGGGTACCCCCACAGTTTTTTCCAGAAATTTTTTGCCTTTTGACCGAACGAATCATTCTCGGCTGCGGTTGCGGCAGAAACGCCCAGCGCGCATACCAGCAAACCGACCACAAGACATACCGTAAACCTTCTTGACATTGAATCCTCCTTTTTTATGATGCCTGAATACCGCAGATCTGAAAAACGACAAGGACACTTCTGATCGCACAAGCGGTTATTTCTTGATCCTCTCGCCAACAAGGCGAATGACCTGAGTCCCGTCCGCACGGCCTTTGATCTGTTCCATCACCGCCTTCATCACCTTGCCGACATCCGATTGCTGCGTTGCGCCTGTCGTACGGATCGCCTCATCAACAATCTGGCGCAGCTCATCCTGGTCAAGCTGTTTGGGCAGATATGCTTCCAGTATTTTCAGTTCTTTTTCCTCCTGGTCAGCAAGATCCGCCCTGTTGCCTTTTTTAAACTGTTCGATCGAGTCTTTATGCTGTCGTATCTGTTTCTGTATCAGCCGGAAGACCTCTTCTTCATCAAGCGATGCGGTCTTCTTCTCGATAGCCCGGTTCTGGATCGCGGCAAGGAGCATCCGCACGACTGAGAGCGCTGTCTGGTTCCTCTCGCGCATGAAGCTCTTCATGTCAGATTCGAGCTTGACTAAAATACCAGCCTTTTCTTCCATTAAAGACTTTCTGTGTAAATTGTTACGGCTCTGGCGAAGAGCGCCTCTTATAGCTTTGTTACCTTTTGGGCCTGATTCCCCTTGGGTCCTTGTACGATATCAAACTGGACCTTATCGCCCTCGTTAAGTGTCTTATACCCTTCTCCTTCGATCGAGGAATGGTGTACGAATATTTCTTTGCCGTCCTCGCAAACGATAAAACCATAACCCTTCTTATTATCGAACCACTTCACTGTTCCTTCTGACATGTCGCCACCCCTTTTGTCCGCGCACACCGTTTCTCTTCGCGCATCGCTCAAGCTGCGGTCTCACCCGCGCCCGGCAGGCGATGCGACGAATAAAAAAAACCATCTGCGGCCAATCCGCACATGGTATCACGCTATTTTCTAATGATAATATCAAACACGAACAAACCTATTTAACATATTGTTATTATAGAATTTATATCATATCTTTGATGCCGTGTCAAGCTGTTTTAACGGATCGCAATGATTTCAGCAGCAGTCTTTTGAGCAGATGGAGATAGTCGACGATCACCTTCCCGCGCAGGTGGTCAATCTCGTGCTGGATCGCGCGCGCCAGAAGGCCGCTGGCGTCTTTCTCGATCGACTCGCCGTTTTCGTTGAGAAACCGGAAACGGATCTCTTTTGCCCGCCGCACCTTTACGATAATATCGGGGACGCTGAGGCATCCCTCTTCCTGTGTGTCGTATCCGGACGCGTAGACTATGTCCGGGTTGACGATCTTCATGAGACCGTCTCCGATATCGATCACGATAAGTTCTTTGTTGACGCCGATCTGCGTTGCCGCCAGTCCGACCCCCTTGTTGAAGTACATGGTCTCGGCCATATCGGAAAGGATTCGCCTTTCATCGTCTGATATCGCCGGTATCTTACGGGCCTTGATCCTGAGTGATTTATTGGGAAACATAAGAACGTCCAGGAGGGCCATGCTGACTGTTACCTTTTGATGGCATTGCGCGAATCTACCCGAACGACAGTTGGCCTGATCTTCTTCGCCGCTACCTCGTTCACCATCGTATATGAGAGGAGAATGAGTATATCCCCGATCTTTCCGAGCCGGGCGGCGCCGCCATAGAGGGCGACTGCTCCTGAGCCCGAGCGCTCCTTGATCGCGTAGGTCTCGAACCGCGCCCCGGTATTGACGTTGACCACCTGGACCATTTCATACGGCAGGATATCGGCTTTCCGCAGCAATGCCGCGTCGATCCCGATGCTCCCCTCATAATGGACATCGACCTTCGTGACTCGCGCCCTGTGGATTTTTGATTTGCACATCAGTCGCATAGATAGCCTTTTGGTACGTTGAACGGTGCGGTGGGGATCAGCCCGGACGGCCGGGTATACAAGGTTACTTATCGACAATGCTCGTCAGGTTGTTTCCGTCAAAATAGAGGCGTTTCGTCTTGGAAAGATAATCGGCGTCAATGGGGATCGAGCTGTACTGACCCCGGTAGACCCACTCCTCTCGCGGACCCTTCCACTTCTCCTTATTTTCTATAAGGTTGACCTGATTCGGGGCGCCCCACAACTGCTCGACCTGCTGCTTGGTCATGCCGATCTTCACAGAAGATGTCCCCAGAGGATGGCTCAGGACCTCATCGGGCATCGGAGGCTCAATGCCTGCGCATCCGGAAAAAAAGACCGCGCCGATAATAATTACGCACATCAATACCGTATGCTTCACCGCGTTACTCCGCGTTGCGAACCGGGATACTGTAGATCAGATCACACAGGAATTTAAGAAAAGTATTTTTATTATCCTCGTCGATATCCTCAAAGGAGATCCCGACATCAAAAGGCGCTCCATCTTCGATCGAGAGTTGTTGTATCCAGATCACCCTGCCGCGGGCATGGATAGGATTGGGCATCTTGGGAGATTCGAGCGTCAGCTGCACGGTATCCGATTCATCCAGGTTCTTCTCGGCGATCTGGAATCGTAATCCTTCGGCCGATATGTTCTTGGAGACCGCCCTAAAGATCCTGTCCGACTTGGAAACGGTATACGCGATACCGATCGGGGCCTCAAGTCTGATAAATCTTCTTCGTTCACCGAGAGATCGTTTCATATGCGCATTTGCTTAAGTATAACATGACGTCGTAATGCCCGTCAAGCACAAAACCGGACATTATTTTGTGGGGCCCTTCCGGCGAGGCCTCTAGCTCCACAAAAAAAAGCAGGGTTATATTATCGCGAAATAAATAACCCTGCTTTCAAGGTAAAGCTCTTTTACTTGGTTTTGGCCGGTGTCTCTTTCGCCAAAGGTTCGGTTTTTATAAGAGGCTTGTCGTAGTCTCCAACGGGGAATGTCACAACATCGGCAAGACCTGACGCGGTCTTCGGGAATGCCTTACCAATACCTCTGAGGGTCCCGAGCGTCAATCCAATAATCGGATTTTTATACTCGTTTGTTGTGGAGATCATTGATTTTGGTATCTCGGTCCAGCCAAAAAGAGCGTTCTTTACTCCTCTGAACAATTTCTTGTTCGGTCCGATAAGAGCGTCAGACCGGCTCGATGAGGACTCTTTGCTTGGCGCCGCCTTTACCGCCGCTTCGTTGCTTTTATTAAGAGGAGTCACTTCATTTCCCGCATAAGACAAAGCCGTAATGCTCATCACCATTAACAGTATTAATGCGAAACTTGCTATCTTCTTCATCTCTTCACCTCCTTCGGTATTATACCTGATTTATGTGAAAGTATATCACACTACATTGCCAAAGTCAATGTTAATTAATACAAAAAGTTACAAAACGCCGTCTCCCTTTTCAGTATCACTGGCCGCTGCTCGCCTTAAGGCGGGGGCGTCTGGGCATAGCCGGGAGAGGTATCTTCTGTGCCCTCCGGTCGCAGGATCCCGGCCTGGGGCGCATCAAGCGCCGCGCAGGTATCCGCGAGCCATCCCGAAATGGCTCCGAGGACCGATGAGTCGGCCACGACGCGCATCCTGGACTTGCCGTCAAATGACATGATGCCGAAGCTGTGATCGAGATATCCGAAATAGACGAGGGAATGTTTTAGTGTTTCTGTCTTATCGAAGAGCTTGTTGAGCGCCTTTGACCGTTCCGGATCGACGACAAGGTCTTTGTTGCCGTGCAGGAGGAGTACCGGGGTCATGACCTGCGCGATGGTCAAGAGCAGTTTTTCATTGAGCTCCTCCCTCATCCGTTGCGCGAAGCATTTCTTGTCAAGGACCGTCAGCCATTCCTTCCCGCTGTTTTCAACGGCGGCGTAGGTTTCCCTGATCGACTTCGCGCAGGTCTCGGTATAGCTCCGTTCCCACTGCAGGTTCTGAGCCTTGAAGGCGATGGAACCCAGGGCAGCCTCGAGATGCGAAGGGTAGAACGGCATCGCCATCACGACGCAGCCCCGTATCTCTTTATGGAGCGCCGCGATTTTGAGAGCGTAATACCCGCCCAGCGAGTGCCCGATGAGAAATACCCTGTTCGCGTCGACCTTATCGAGCGTGAGCAGGTATTCCAGAGCGGTCGAGATATCGCTGAGCTCATCCTGCTCAGAGTATGCGCCGAGTTCTCCTTCTGATTGACCGGTGCCCCTCTTGTCGAATCGGAGGACGCAGTAATTATTTTTCGAAAGATAATCGGCGATATCGGCAAAAAGGCCGAAATAGTCGCAGTCGTACGGCCCCGGCCCGCAGATCAGGAGGACCGCCGGAAACTTACCCTGCTGCGAAGGGACGGAATATTTGCCCGACAGCCTGACGTTTTTGTTCTGGAAGAAGACCTGTCGGGCGTCGGATTTCAGCTCGACCGGACTGTCTTCCCGGAAGCCCTTCTTGTTGTTCCGGAACGACCGGATGTACTGGGTCTCCCCTTCGGGCATCTCGAGCATGACGATGGAGCGGTCCAACTTTGAGACCCATATCGTTATGGTCCGGTAATGCTTGATTTTCAGGAGCAGGCATTCGGTCTTAATCTTTCTGTGGTCTATGGTCAGGATGTCGTCCCTGATCGATGTCAGGGTGAGCAGGGTGTTCATCGGCGGGAGTTCGGGCGAAATCTGTTTTATGGCGTTGAATCCCTGGGCCCTGCCCCGCCTGAAGTCGTACCTTTCTAAAAACGGAAGCAGGGTAAGGATCGCGTCTTCGTCGAACGGAAGGGCGTCTTTTTTCACCGGCACATCGTCCAGGGTCAGGAAATAGGGACCGTAGACGCTCAGGTACGACAGGCGAGCGTTTTTGTTGTCTATAAAGACCGATTCTGCCGCGCTGGCCCGTTCGGTCGTCTTTGCGTAACTGTGCGTCGATGCAGCCGTATCGATCGCGAGCTTGACCTTCTGTTCCGAGGCGATCAGGCCGTACGGAGATCCGGTCGTCGAGCGGTAGACCACCCTTTCTTCGGTTATATAGCGGTCGATCTTCACCTGCCCGGCGTCGTAGCCTCTCACTTTGATATCAAATGAGAGTGTCTGGTGCTTGAGGATGTCGAGGACAAAGAAGGTCCCAAAAAAAGCGACGACGACCGCAAGCGCAACGACAGAAACAATGATGTACAGATTTTTCATTTTTATGAAGCGAACTCGATGGAGACGATCTCGGAAGTTATCCTTCCGGGCCATTGAGGCGTATCTTTCCGCAGGGCCCTCTGCCTGAGGACCTTATAGATCTCATGCGGACAGTCTACGAGAACATGCTTGAACGATTTTGAGGAATATTTGGCGAGGCGGGAATGATGCATGTCCTGAAAATATGCCACCGCGGCGCGCGCAAGATCCACCGTCCCCAGGGACGGTTCAAGCGCGTTAAAGAGTATCTCGTAGATATCCGCGCCATTCTCGTCTTTGAGATGGACTTTTACTATGATATGTGAGATCGATTCCTGGCCGTTGTTCCTGACCGTGCCTTCTATGATGGGTTTCTCGGTGAGCGCCCCCGAGGTCGCGATCCTGAGCGAGAGGTCCCCGATCTGGACAGAATCCGCGTAGAGCCTCGCCTGCAGTCTCCCCAGGATCTTTTTATATTCATCGTGGCTTCTCCTCTCCCGTATCTCTGCGTGGATGAGGAATCCGATGAGGGCGGAGATCAAAACGAGCGAGATAACGCCCGATGAGACCACGATCACCAGTAGGCTTTTCTTTTTAATCAGCATGCCGTTCCTCTTTTTTCTGCGCCTTATACAGGTCCCGGATCCTGCCGAATGTTTCCCGGTATTCGCTCGATTGGTAATCGGGGTAGGTCCACTCAAGCGGATGGAAGGACCCATTCCTGTAGATCAGCGTGATCTCGGCGAATATCCCTTTTCCCAGATAGATCCTGTGCGAGTAATTCTTGGTCGAAAAAAGGACGAGTTTCGAAAGCTCGAGATATCCGGGATCGATATTGACCGTACGTTTCCCGCTCAACGAGAGCTCGTCTTCGATCGCGATCGTCGAGCGTTTGATATCTTCGGACCGTTCCGCGTCGATAAGCGTTTCAAAACTCACGAATTGCCGCTTGATACCTTCTCCCAGTTCCCAATTATAATACGAGGTGCAGTTGAAGGCAAGCAAAGGACTTTCAAGATCAGTCGGTCCGAAACGCTTCCGCAGGATTGTCCGGGCGCTTTCCAGCCGTTCTTCGCTGCACGCGAGAAGGCCCGCTATGAGCTTGACCTTGGGACACATGATCAGGAGGCGGTTGAAGGCAGCGAGCCCGTTCTGAGGTCGCTCTCCAGCGTCTGAAGATAATCGTCGAATGTCGATCCGGATGTCTCTCTGACCGAGACGATCTTGAGGCCTATGTGGAATAATCGTTTGTCGTTAAGGTCCTCTTTGTCTTTTGCCTCGGTGCACCAGACGACCAGACCTTCGATCTCGATCGGTTTCTGTGTTCGCCCGGGCGTCATGTTCAAGCTGAGTATCGTCCCCGGGGGCATCTTTCTGTCGACCAAAAGCCTCATCCCCGTATCCGAGAGATCGACGCTTCGGGCCCCGGAAGCCTGCTGCTGCGATTTGAGGATCTCTTTGTACGAGATCTCGACATCAACGGTAAAGCGCACGTGCCGCCGCCGCTCTCTCCCATCCCAGTATTTTTCCAGGGTAGCCCTGTTCCTGATCTTTTTTCTTACTATCCGCTCGTCATGATAAAGCGCCCATAAGATGAGGACGAGGATACTTATTGAAAGCAGTTCTATCAGGATGATCATGCTGTTTTATGGTTTGCGCGGCGGGCGATATAGTGCGATATCAGTTCCCGGGCTTTTTCCGAACAGTCATCGAAGAAGATCGCCACATCATAGTGCTTGATCTTTCCATCGATGATGACCGGATGCTGCCGGACGACGACGCCGTCGACCTCCAGGCGCTTGAGCTCTTCCTTTTCGTTGCCCGCCATGAGGGGTATCATCAGGACGACCTTGACTCTCGACATGATCGGCAGCTCTTTATCTATCTTGCAGTAGACGCCCGATGCGCTGATGTTGAGCGTGTGGCTCATCGTGTCAGAGGGGCCGACCTTGACATACAGCGATACATTATCGTCCTGAATACGAGGGTAACCCCTGCGTTCGTTTTCGTGTCCCATGGCGCCGCTCTCCTTCCATAAGGCGGTTCTAACGGTGGAAAAATGGTTTATCCGGGTGGCCACCCCAGCGACCTGCCGGCCAGAAGATGAAGATGCAGGTGGAATACCGCCTGACCGGCGTCCTTATTGCAGTTAATAACGATGCGATATCCGGAATCGCGGACGTTTTTTTCTTCCGCGATCATGTTGGCGGCGACTATCATCCTGCTGATGATATGAGCGCTCTCCTCGGAGAGGTCCGAGATCCTGTCGACATGATATTTTGGTATGATCAGGACATGAAGGGGCGCTTGCGGCTTGGCGTCTTCAAAAGCCAGGACCTTGTTGTCTTCGTAGACGATCTTTGCGGGTATCTCCTTTTTGACGATCCTGCAGAAGATGCAATCTTCTTTTCCCATGGCTTGCTCTCGGTCTTTGTGGTTCGTGCGCATGGAATATTGTATCACTATTTTCCGTATGATTTCAAGTGTTTATCTGTAAAGGTGCGGTGACTGACGCGGCGCGCCCGCTCCCAATCGAGCTCGTTCAGGACGAAGATGCCGCGATCGAGCAAAAGCGTCGCCGTTACGCCGCACCCGGGCTTTGATCTACTGGAAAATGTCCCGTCATAGATCCGGCCGCAGCCGCAGGAAGGGCTTTTGGTCTTGAAGATGGCAAGCCGGACCTTGTTATCCCGGGCGATAGCGAGCGTCATCCGGGCCCCTTTGACGAATTGACGGGTGACATCCCGCTGAGAGCGGGTGATGACACGGGCCTTTCCGGCAAGCACCCGCGATCCGTCCCCGCCGACGATCTCGCTCGTCTGGCGTGGCGTCCCCAGGCCGCCAAGCTCTTCCGGGCAGGCGGCGATGGCGCGGCCTGAGTCGAAGAGGGACCGTATCGCTGGATCAAGATGGTGGTTGCCTTTGAACGAGCATCGCTTTCCGATGAGGCAGGCGCTGACGAGTATTTTTGGAGGTAGGTGAGTGCGGATGTGGCTGGAGGATCGCTGCGGAGGCATCATCTGTTCATGGAAACGTACGTATTGCGTTACCGGGCGTAACGTTCGGATGTTGAAAAATACGCGAGCGCTAACTCGCGGATCTTACGCGCTTGCTTTCTGCTCAGCTTTCTCTTTTTTTGAAGAATTTTTCCAACAGCTTTTTGAGCAGTAAAACTTGTTATTGCGGTAGTACCACAGCCCTTTTCTGATCGCCTTTTTGCATGCGGCGCAGTTCGTCGGCCTTTCTGCCTTCTTTTCTTCGGCTGCTTTTTCAGCCGGCTTCTGGGCCGCTTCGGGCTTTCCGGCAGGAGCCTCAGGCTGTTTCACAGCCTCTGTCTTTTCAGCTTGTGGCGGTTGGACAGCGCCGCTCGTATTTTTTTCTTCGTTCATTCATTACTCCGTTCGCGCAAAGGCAGCTGTTTTTTTGGGACCGGTGTTTCCGATCGTCTTGAGCCATTGCGCATAGACATATTCCAAAAGACGGGCCCTGTCGTAATTATCGATAATGCTGAACTTAAGTCCGGCCAGGAACGCATCGTGTCCCCGCCGCGATTCGTTTTTCTTGTTCCAGGTGACCGTGGCGCGGGCGCGTATCGGCGAACCCTCTCCCGGTATCGTCATGAAGAGACCGACGTCATCTCCTATGTTCAGTTGCCTGTCCGCCGCAAGGCTGATCCCGCCCCGGCTCAGGTTCCTGATCTCGGTTTCGCCGCCTGATGAGCTGGACGAATCCTCATAGGAGGCGGCAAGTTCAGTATCGAACCTCATAGACCTTCTTCGATCGAGCATGATAAACACCTCCTTTCTGTTTCACTGGCGCTCAAGCCCTACGAGGCCTGTCTTTGCTGCCGCGTAGGAGCACAAAAATAAAGGGATAAAAAGTTTTACCTTTCTATCCCCCTATTCTGAAATGGTAAACCTAAATCAATCTTACTGGCTCTTAAAAACGAATTCCGGCTCCAACACCGGAGTATAGCCTTCTGGTATCGGGAACGGGAACGTCACTGTTTCGTATACGCCGGCTCCTGTCCGCACGATGGTCATTCCGATGCCTTTTGCCAGGCCAATGGTTAGACCAGAGAGAGGATTGTCTTCTACGCTCGTGTCATAAATGTTCTTAGGTAGTTCTACCCACCCTGTCAAAATGTTCGCGATTCCTCTTCCCAGCTTCTTAGCGGGATCCTGGGCATAGCACGATGAAGTAACGATGTTTAATGCCAACAAAATCGCTATGCATAATATAAGACCTTTTACCATGTTCTTCATATTTCGATCTCACCCCCTTCGACGGTATTTATCTACCATGGAAGTATAGCATATTAGATATTCATTGTCAAGATTTAACTTTTGTATCTTTACGCCGTATAAAAAAACTAACTTTTTTAACATTTCTTAACGGCGATACCTTATTTTTCCGCCGTGAAACCGTATTTTTTGGCGCGAAGGATCGCTATTTTTTCTGCGAGCCGTCAAGGATCTTGTCAACGATCGCAGCGATCCTGTCGATATCCTCGGGGCGGATGTCGATAAATTCTACTCCCGTGTCAAAGAGATAACCGCCCTTCTTTTTCTGGTCACCCTTTTTGACGACCCAGACGACGGTCCCGCCGCATTTGACCGGCGGCTGTCCATCCTCAAGATTTATTTCCAGGTCAACCCCCTGGAAGAGACCGAGATCGTCTTTGATGATGACGCAGATACCGCCGGCGCCGATATTTTCCGTATTGGTCGCTATGGACTTCGAGGTGATCCTTCGACGGATGGTGATCAGGCAGCTGTAAGTCGCTCGTGGGAACCTTCTCCGGTCAATCCCGTTCCACATGGTTTCCTCCACTAAGGTTTGATAGAATTATACATAATAACATATCCCTTTGCAAGACAATTTTTCATCCTTCGACGTTATGGTCCTTTTAGGAGATTCTGTACGCCTGATGATGAGGTGTAGGCGTACAGACCAGGGGAAAGAATTCAATTGAATTTTTCAGCAAGCATAAGTATACTATATCATAGTAGAAAGAATATTTCGGTCCGGTGATGGTAACCACGCTCCCCCAGTGAAAGCTGCCGCGGGCGTGACTATGTGGTGCTCTAGCGATGTATAAGGAATTTTTCGGGCTCAGGGAAAACCCGTTCAGTGTAACCAGCGATCCTCAATTTCTCTTCCTCAGCAAGGTTCACCGGGATGCCTTTTCATGCCTCCTCTACGGGATCAGGGAGAAGAAAGGTTTTGTGGCGATCACCGGAGAGATCGGAGCGGGAAAGACGACGCTGTGCAAGGCCCTCCTCAATCAGCTTGACAAGAACA
>Ga0315294_10004974_pt1 | contig 14565 bp, 14 predicted proteins | sample YL17G13_40_MG_FD_203626 | JGI IMG/M metagenome (GOLD analysis project Ga0315294, IMG submission 203626) | Sediment microbial communities from Yellowstone Lake, YNP, Wyoming, USA - YL17G13_40 | ecosystem: Environmental > Aquatic > Freshwater > Lake > Sediment | place: USA: Wyoming | collected... | reverse complement strand
ATTTCAAGATTTGAGAAATTTTCTTTCGTCCATTTAGCAATTTCAATTTGCTCCCGGAAAACAACGCTGGCATCAATAACAATCCCGTCAATTCCAACCTCGAATCCCTTTTTAATCCTTTCTTTAGCCAGCTCTAATCTTGATTCGACAGCAATAAATACTTTTAATTGTTTATTTTCATTTTTTGTTGCCAAAGGGAATTGCTCGTTTTTTTGCAGGTCCGAATCGGCAACTAAAGCAACGACTTTATCATCGGCATCAACAATTGGTAAAGTATCGAGATTATTCTTTTTTATTGTCTCATTAGCTGCCCAGAGATCGTTTTTATCAACTGTTTCTGATTTTTTGGCCACTATTAATTTTCCTCGTGGCGTCATTATTTCTTTTAGTTTTGTTTCCATATCTTTTCTATATCTGACGTCTCGATGGGTAACAATTCCCGTCAATTTTGAATTTAAAGTTCCGTCTTCAGTAATTAGTACACTGAAAAAGCCGTATTTATCTGCAATATCGTAAACATTTTTAATTGTGTTCTGAGGAGATAAGACAATGGGATTAAAAACAAATCCTGCCTCAAATCTTTTGACCTTTTCCACCTCTTTGATTTGTTCATCGATAGTTAAGAAATTGTAATGAATTACCCCAATTCCGCCCATCAAAGCCATTAAAATCGCCATTTCGGCTTCGGTAACCGTATCCATCGGTGAAGAAACGAAAGGCGCCTTCAGGATGATTCTTTTAGTAAAATGAGTAGTTAAATCAACCTCATCTCTTTCAAAATCAGGCAGACGATTAGGAATTAAGGTAACATCTTTATACCAAAATTCTTTGTTTTGTAAATCGGAATGTAATTTTGCCATAGGAATTAATTATTATACCTTCCTTTTTAAGTAAAATAATTTTTCTATTGGTTCCGTATTATTCCTTGATGATACTTCCTAATTTTAATCTTATCTGAATAAAAAGATAATTCCAATTTTATCCATGAGATTAATTTTCTATTCTACCGCGTCCGTCCGTAGCTCACAAGAGCGAAGGCCTCGCCCATAGGCTTCGCCTTTTGAGGCTACGGCCGAGAAAGGAGCAAAAAATCGCCAGCGGGGCAAAAATAAATGTCCCCTTGTTCGTTGAACAAGGAGATGTGATTGAATTAAACACCGAGACCGGCGAATACGCCAGAAGGGTCGAGTAGAAATTAGTCCGGAAAAGTATTAAGAGCTTCCTGAGGAAAGGAAGCTCTTTTGTTTGTATGATGTATGATGTTTGGAGGGATTTTCAGGAAGATAGCGAGAAGTTTAGCGTGAAAATTCAGAATGTAGTCCGATAGGAATGACTGAAGAATCGCAAGCGAGATCATTCGTCCCCAAGATAGTTGGTTCGCATGTGATGTTTTCCATAATTCCTTGAAGTACACCTGGGCAAAGACCGTGCACTGGTGCGATCAGGATTTTTGTTTGGCTGTCCGTGTATTTTATAAACAGCGGGCAAACAACTCCCCGGATGTAGAATGGTTTTACTGCCGGATTTCCTTCTCGGCAGTACGAGGTAGAAATATACTTGGCGACGGTTTTTTTGGTGATGTCTTCGGGCATCTCGAGTTTCCTGGCAGCGAAAGAGTTTTTGATTGCCGCCAAAATAATTTCCACTATCATTTCTTCTCGCGTTTCTCCTTCTTCGGTAGAAACGTACAGACCCTGTCCATTTCCATTCCGTTCGTATTTCATTTTCTCAATACCTCCAATAAGTTTTTCCAAATAAAATTGTAAATTTGCTAAATTAACAAGATTCAGCGAGATGGGATAAAACATTCCACCCATCAATGCTTTAATGATACACGATTTTTTGCCTTTGTCAAGCAAAATACCGCCCAATATTAAAACTGGATTACGTACAATCCCCTTTTAATAATTTCTTTCTCCTGGCCGAAATCGTTGAGTTTAACTTTTAAAACATATTTTACTTTCTTGTGAATCTTTCTGCCCGTATATTTTTTCTTTTTCGGGTCATACTCTTCCAGAATCAGGGTATCCCCTTCTCTAATCTTAAAATCAGCCATCCTTAAATCAAAATTTTTCTTGCCTTTTTTAACAAGTTCAAAAAATTTCGGCCAGGTTTTCTTTCTTATTACTGCCATATGTATATATTATAACAAAAAATGCCCTAGAAGCTAAAAAATATTTCTAAGGGCATCGTTTAACGAGCGCGTGGTATAAGTTTTAAAGAGCAATATTCAACGGTTTTTTTTGGTGGTGGTTTTTCATCAAAATTGTTTATACAAAACAGACAAAAATGCCCCCACCAAACACCCATTATCCATTCACCGTTATCCGGAAACCGTAACTCAAAAATGACTTTAACCATTTGCTCAGCTGGTCGCGATTCTTTACATTGAGCACAAATTGCCCCCTCTTCGGCCTTATCAAGGCTACACTCTCCGCTTAAGCTTGGAATTAGTTTTTTTATCGCCTGTTTTTGGTCACTTCCCTGCCCTTGTTCCATTTCTCTCACCTCCCCTATGGTTTTTAACAATAACTTTATTTCAGAAAACTGTCAACCCCCCTCTGTAATGGTTCAATAGCTTGGAAGCACCATAGCGAGTAAAATGTATGTATATGGCATACTCAACAAATCCGTATCTGCCTAAGGTGCGTCAGCCTTGTTTATCGGAAGATATTAACACCCGAGGTTGATTAATCAACCTCGGGTGTTAAGTAAGTAATCGTTTGCTTTTTTAAGAATTTCTTTGGCGTTTTTGAAAGTTAATTTCTCAAAAGCCTCTTTATACGATAACCATTCGTATCCCACGTGTTCAAAAGAGACCTTCACTTCTTTAGTCTTCGTCTCAGCTAATAAAAAAGTGACTATTTTAAAAATATTTTTTTCCTGAAATTTAAAAAAATATTTTATCCATTCCTTGAACCCTTCGACAAATTCAATATCTTTTAGTCCCGTTTCTTCTTCAACCTCTCTTTTCACGGTCTCGATTTCTTTTTCTCCTTTTTCAATATGGCCCTTTGGCAAATCCCAATACTCCTTCGGTGCTTTAGCCGAAGAGGGATAATGAAGTAATAAATAGTAGATTTTATTATTTTCTCGGCGAAAAATTACAGCTCCGGCCGATTTTTCAATTGGCATAAATATACATTTATTAGTCGAAGAGGATAAATCCTCTTCTTCACCCTTCGCTGCGGCTCGGGTATTTGAAAAATTTTAGTAGTTTTTCAAGGGGCCAGCAGTTAATTATGTCTTCTTTCTCGGCCCATCCTCTTCGGGCTTGGGCGATGCCAAATTCAATAAATCTTAATTGGTCTTTATGGTGGGAATCAGTATCTATTATCATTTTAACCCCAGCTTCTTTTGCCCGACGAATATTTTGGTCATTTAAATCCAATCTTTCTGGAAAAGAATTGATTTCTAGAATTGTTCCTGTTTCTTTAGCAACTTTTAAAATTTTATCAAAATCTATTTGATATTCATCCCTTCTCTTCAAAATTCTCCCTGTGGGATGGGAAATAATATCAATATTAGGATTTTTCATCGCCCGAATGATTCTCTCGGTCATCTTTTCTTTTTCCATCTTAAAATTAGAGTGGATTCCGGCCATCGCATAATCTAATTTTTTAAGAGCCTCGTCTCCAATATCAATCGAACCATCATTTAAAATATTGGCTTCGCATCCCTGTAAAACATGAAACTTGAAACCTGAAACGTGAAACTTTTCATTTAGTTTGTCTATTTCTTTCCTTTGAAGAGTTAATTTTTTTTCATCCAAACCGTGTTCTATTCTTAAAAATTTAGTATGATCAGAAATCCCTAAATATTGATAACTCATTTCTTGGGCTTTTTTAGCCATTTCTTCGATTGTATTTTTCCCACCATCCCACCTTGAATGGCAATGGAGGTCGCCTTTAATATCTTTATACTCAATAATTTTTGGCAACCCATTGGGCTTGCCCTGAGCCTGTCGAAGGGCTGCCTCAATTTCTCCCTGATTTTCTCTCAATTCTGGAGGAATCCATTTCATTCTTAAGGCTTTGTAAACTTCTCCTTCAGTTCTTCCGGCTATCATTCTTGGGCCTCGAAACAAACCATATTCTGAAAGCTTCAAACCCAAATCCTGAGCAATTTTCCGAGTGGCAATATTGTGTTCTTTTGAACCTGTAAAATATTGAATGGCTGAACCATAAGACCTTTTTGGCACCACCCTGATATCCATATCAAATCCCTCTTTCATTCTAACCGATGCCTTAGTTGTCCCTTTACCCCAGATTTTAATTACCCCCGGCAGGGAAACAAAAAAATCCATTACGATTTGTGGATTTTTTGAAGTGACTAAAAAATCAACATCACCAATGGTTTCTTTCATCCTTCTGACTGAACCTGCTGGAGAAATTGTTTCAACTTCTTTTAAACTCTTTAATTTTTCATAAACTTCTTTTGCAGTTGGCAAAATCTCTCCCAGAAGAAATCTTCCCTTGCTTCTTTTCAGAAAGGCAATTCCTTCCAAAATATTTTTTTCCGTTTTCTCGCCAAAACCAAATAAAGGGGCGATTTTATGAGCTTTAGCAGCTCGCTCTAAATCTTTTAAGTTCCTAATTCCTAATTTTTGGTAGAGAGTTTTTGCCTTTCTTGGGCCCACCCCTTCGACAGCAATTAATTCCTCCATTTTTATTGGTGTTTTTTTCTTCAGTTCTTCGTAGTATTTAATTTTTCCAGTCTTTACATATTCTTCGATTTTCTCAGCAATGCTCTTTCCCACTCCGGGGATTTTTTCTAGGGCCTCTCTGCCTCCCTCTTTGTAAATTTCTTCAATATTTTTTTCTAAGGTTTCCAAAGTAATAGCCGCCCTTTGGTAAGCGTAAGGCTTAAATTGGACTTTCTCCATTTCCAAGAAATTGGCTATCTCATAAAATATTTGAGCTAACTCTTGGCTCTTCATATGCCGAGCCCCGCACAGCGGGGCGAAGGTGAAGATGAGAATAAGATTCTCATCGCCTTTTAAAATGGTTTTTTGCTTGGAGGCAGTCGAGGGGTAAAATGGTCTTTGGGAAAAATTTGATTGCGGATTAAAAGTAGAATAGAAGAGGATATTAAGCCAAAGAGACTGAGTAAAACAAAGACAACTCTAAATCCTAAAATAGAGGCTAATATCCCGCCGATGGCGCCGGCAGCAGCAGCGGCAAAACCAATGCCCGTACTTTCTAAACTCCAAGAAAAAGCTTCCCGGCCTTTATCTATATGTCTTGTAAAAATAGCTGCCCAGGTTGGTACGACACAAGCCATGGCTAAGCCCCTTATGAACTCTAAAGTAAAAATGTGCCAAGGCAGAAAAGAGAAGACGTAGCCAAGGGGGACCAAATTAGCTACATACATACCAGCAACAAGAAAAATGAAATCATCTTTTTCACCATGTTCTCTATCTAAACGATGGGCAATAAGAGGCTGAACAATAGATTTTGTTACCCAATAAGTAGCGGCAATAAAACCTACCATTTTTAGGTCTCCTCCTTGAATTTGTTTTGTTAAAAAAATAGCAAAAATAGGACCAATAAGTCCCCAGCCAGATTGAAGGAAAATATCGGAAGCAATTAAAATTTTTATGACTTTGTTAATGGATTTGAGCATACTCCTATTTTCGGATTGACTACCTGGTCATTTTGGTATGTTTATATTTGGTTTTTAAGCAGATTCTTCCCTAACAATTTTGAACCCAGTCTAAAGAGAAAAAATACCCCAATTAAAGCAGTAATTAATTCTGCTCCCCTCATAATCATGGCAAAAGCAGTTCCTGCGCTCGCTCCCAGCCCTAAACTACTAAAAACGAAGGTTTGGACAGCTTCGTGGCTTCCGAGATCGGCCGGAATACGAATCATTGCAACCAAATAAGAAAAAGCCAGAACGGATAGAGCGGATGAAAAACCAATATTTTTCCCTAAAAAACTAATCAAAAGCCAAGTTCTTAAAAGTTTAATTACCTTTTCAAAAAAGGTCAAGCCAAATCCTTTCCACATATATACGTCGTTTATTTTAAAAAAATTGAAAATTTCCTCTTCGATATACAAAGGGGTATGATCGTTTTGATATTTTGGAATAAAAAATTTAATAAAAAACTTAACAATGCTTTCTCTTTTAAAAATTTTGAAGTAAAAAAAGGAGGTCCCAGCCGCCAAGACTAACAAAACTCCCAAGATTATTGCCAAATTTCTTGGCGGAAACCCGACCATTAAAAAGAAAAAAAACAACCCAAAAAGAATAAATGTCAACTCGACGGTAAAATCTAAAATCCGATCGATAACTGCCGAAGCTATCCCTTTTGGCCAAGAGACAAGATGTTTCTCTTTTAAAACGTAACTTCGGAAAATCTCCCTGCCCAACACGAGCATTGGCGCTAAATAGCTGATGGAAAAACCAGCAAGATAGGGTTTGAAAAGGTCACGAAAAGAAATGTCGGTTCCTCCACTTTTCAAAATCACCTTCCATTCCCAAACCCCAAACAAAGTAATCAAAAAAGTTAAAATTAAAATCACAATTCCCTGCCAACCAGTGAAAACTAAAAAGGCATTTTTAATTTCCTGCCAACCAACAGTTTTTAAAATCCAGACAAATAATCCTATTCCAATCAAAAGGGAAATTAAAAAAAGTAAAAATTTCCTCATATATCGAGATAAATTAAAGATTTATCGAAGATTGAAATGAATCGAAGATTCATTGATATAAATATTATATCTCAATCAACCATAAAGATTAGCGGAATTTATCTCTAAGAAAAGTTGCAATTTCTGGACCAACCTCGCTAGAATTCCAAAGATACTCATGGCCCGGGGACTGAATTGCCTGAAAAAATGTCAGATTTTGGCCATTTATTTTGGCCGAAAGCCATTTAAAGGGAGTTTTCACTAAGGAAAAAATTAAGGTTTTTATCTCTCCTTCGGCTAAACTATCTTTCCCGTTATTGTCTAATTGAAGCAGGTTATCTGATTTAAAGGTCTTTGTCCAGAAAGGATCGCCTAGGGAGATCGCATAAACGGAGTCTCTAACCTCTTCATTAATTTTTTCCATGGTTTCATCAACCAGAGCTCCGCCAGCTGAAAGACCAGCTATAATAATTTTTTTACCCGGCAAATTTTTGTTTAGGAATTCTACTTTTTCAGCCAACACTTCAGAAGAAGATTTAAAGGAGCTTAAAAAATCTTTGGCTCCAGTTATTTTTCCTAATAAATTATCTTTAGTCCTGGTATAAGGAATTACTAAAGAGTTATAACCCCGATCATTAAGAGTTTTTTGGATCCCCTCTATAATCGGAGCAAAATCTTTTGCTTCTCCCAAAGGAGTATTTCCCCAACCCCCGGAATTAAAAATAATTATCACATCACTTTGAGAAGCTGAATTTAGGATATTTTGAAATTGATAATTTTCCGGAACTACCTCCGGCCCAAAAAGAAAAAATAGACTGATACAAATAACTAAAAAGACAGTGATGATATACTTTATCTTTCTCATCTCAATTTTAGTTTATCTTTTTTAAAAAGCCTTGTCGAGTATAAATTATTTAAAAAATGAGGGGTTGAATTATCGTAAAATTTAAAATATGATAAAGTCATGAGAAAAACTATTATCGAAAAATTAACTCAAGGAGAATCAAAAAAGTGGAACAAAGACAAGAAGAAGGAGTGGAAGAAAAATGCTGATTTTTGGATTAAGATTATTCAGGAAAATTTAGACCCCTTTAGATTGGTGGTTACCAATAAGGCTATTTTAGAACTTTTAAAAAATGGAAAGAATCTTAAAATCCTTGATGCTGGATGCGGAGAGGGTTACCTCTGTCGGATTTTAGCAAAAAAGGGGTATAAAATCTTTGGAGTCGATTTTTCTGCAAAACTTATTAAAGCCGCTAAAGATACAGAGAGAAAAAAACCTTTAGGAATTAAATATTTTATTGGCGATTTTAGAAAAACAGATTTTCCCTCTTCTTTCTTTGATATAATTTTGTCTCATCAAACTATTAACGAAGTTGAAAATCCAGAAAAAGCCTTTAAAGAGTTCCATCGAATTTTAAAGAAAAAAGGCAGATTAATTTTGCTTTTTTTACATCCTTGTTTTGAAATTAACCCGAAGAAATATTTTCAGAGAGCAAAAATAAAAAAATCTTATTATTTGGTCTCAGGAATTAAATCGCCCTCTCCCTGTTTTTATCTCCATCTTCCTCTTTTTGAATGGGTTAAACTTTTAGCAAAAACTGGATTTTTAATAAAAAAAATTGAAGAGCCTCATCCTTCAATAAAATTAATCAAGAAAGAAAAATGGTGGAAAAAGAATTTTAAAAGACCTCTTTTTATCTTAATTGAAGCTATTAAATCCTCTTAGATAAAAACTTCTTTTCCATTCCCCACATCAATTCAAGTAAAATTGGGTCTTCAATAAATTCTCTCATCTGTTCATACCAAGCTAAAATTGGGAATTTTTTATCTTTTTCAAAATACTGAAGGGCTTGTAAGTAAGTCACCAACCAATAAACCTGATTAACAAATCTTCCTTCTGGTGTCTTCCTTTTTTTACACTCAGACCACAAGTTAATAATTTCTTTTTTAAGACTAACTGGTAATTCTAAGGTAATTTTTTCCAAAGCTCTCTTTCCTTTTTTATAATCGCCGAGAAACCTTCTCTCTTTTTCTTTCATTAAGAATCTGGGCCATCTTTTTAATGTTTCTTTCTTTTTCCCACTTCGAAGAAATTTATCATAGGGAGTGGCATCCTCTGCATATACTTCGCAAATTTCGTAAACAAGACTCATTTTCAGTACTTTTTCCAAATCTAATCTTTTTCCTTGACTGAAAATCCAACTGGCCATTGCTAATAAAAAACTGTGTTCAGCAATTGTTTCCGGATTTTTAACATTTCGAATTGCCCAGCTAGTTCTCGGCATAATTTTTAATTTCCCGAGTTCTAACAAAAATTTTAATTCTCCATTAACTTTTTCTTTTTTGTAAAAAAAATTTTCTATCTTTTTCAAAAATTCAATTAAAATTGGGTTATCAATTAAATCTCCTACTTCTTCCCACCAACCAATTACCGGAGTGTTGGCTTTGGAACCCCAGTATTCTAAAGCCTGTAGCAAAGTTTCAATTTTATCGCCTTGTTTTACAAACCTTCCCTCTTTTGAAGAAAGTCTCTCATATTCTAACCAGCAATTCATTATTTCTTTTTTTAATTTTGGCTTAAGATTTTTAATGAGCTTAAAAAGAGATTCTTTTTCTTTTTTAAATTTTTCTCTGTCTCTTTTTATTTTTACATTTTGAGGAAGCCTTATCCATCTTTTAAGCATTTCTCTTCGCTTTTTTTTGTCTTTTGGCAAAAGACCCCAATAAGGGGTCATATCTCCTGCATAAACTTCACAAAGATCATGAACAAGGCTTATTTTAATTACTTTATCCAAACTGACTCTCGGTTTCACTTTTCTTGCTAAAATCCAATTCATAGTGGCTACCCTAAAAGTATGCTGAGCAATTGTTTCAGGATTTTTTATCCCCAACCAAACAAAACCAGTTCTTGGCATTTTTTTCAGTTTTCCAACTTCAATAAAAAAATTAAGAAGCTCTTTCATTTTTATTTAATTTAACATGTTTTTTCAAAATTAAAAGGAGAGGAAAAATCTCCTCTCTGAATTAAAAAATCCGAGCCTTTTAAATATTCTGGTATCTTATTTTTTTAATCTTATAAACTGTTTTAATCGGGGAAGATACAACAACTTCCTCTCCGGCTCGGTGTCCCAAGAGGGCATTTCCTACCGGGGATTCATTTGAAATTTTCCCCAAAGAGGGATTTGCCTCCAAAGAACCAACAATTTCAAATTCGTCGGTTTGACCATCCACCCCAACTAAAACCTTTGCTCCCAGATTAACAATGCCTCGTTTTTCTTTTTGAGGCGGTTTTATGAGTTCAACATTCTTTAAAATATTTTCTAATTCAGCTATTCTTGTTTCCAAAAAACTTAAATCTTCCCGAAAGGAAAGGTATTCCGGATTTATATCTTCAGAATGCCAAATCTTGGGGATTTCGCCCTTCGTTTTAGTAAGTTTAAGACTCTTATGGTCTTGATATTCTTTTTTGATTTTTTCAAGACCCTGTTCAGTTAAATAAAATTTTTTTTCTGCCATTTTAGTTTTACAAAATCCCCTCTGATGAGGGGATTAGTTTTAGAGCGAATAATTTTTACTAACCCCCTCAACAAATTATTTTAAATAGAACAACAATGCCGGTACAAGACCACTCAAGGTGGGTGGGAATTCTAAGAATATTAATTTTTTCTGTATTTTCTTCTAACATTTTAATAAATTGAAAAATTATTAAAAGGTGATATGAATCTCTGATTCATAGAACATTTTTAAGACTAGTCTTGCTTCTACTCTAACTATATTCTTTTAAGAAACCTTGTCAAGACCTTTAAAAAATTTATTGAAAACAGCTTTTTGCTTTGTTTTCTAAAGTTATCCACAACTAATAATTAGTTTATTATACCAAGACAATCTGTCAAGAGCCAGTGAGGTTTAAAAAATAGGAGGGCACCAGTCAGGAATTATTGGCAACTCTCCTATATTAACTTCGATATGTTTTACCCCTGGCTCTTCTCTTACTCTTCTGGTTATAAAGTTTTCTATACTTCCTAGATCCGGGGCAACTATACCTATTATCAAATTATACCTTCCAGAAGTTTTGACTAGATGATAAACCAAAGGAGATTTTTTAAATTTTTCTATTAAATTAGAGCGGGTCTCGTTGTCTGTTTCTACTTCAATAGTGGCGCTAACCGAATGGACTTTTTTTATATTTAATAATCCCTGAATTTTCAAAATGTCTCCTTTTAGTAATTTTTCTACTCTATTTTTAATTCCTACCGGGCTAAGTTTGGTTTCTTTAGCAATTTCGACAAATGATTTTCTTCCATCTTGGAATAGGGACTGAAGAATTTTTAAATCTACGTCATCTACTTGGCTTGTACTCCAGGGGGTATAATATTCTGACTTTTGCTCTCGAACTGATTTTGCTCTTTCAAGCAAACTTACCAAACCCTCAATTTTCTTTTTTTTCCATTTGTCTCTCAATGCTTGCTCATTAGCAATTAAAATCACTGAACTTTCAAATAAAGTTTTTAGAGGTTTTAAATTATAAGCTGCCAAAGTATTTCCAATTCTAGAAAACTCTACTATGGCATCAGCAATAACGCCCACTTTCGACTCATTGATCAGGGTATCAGAATATATAATCTCAGCTGAAATCTTATTTTTGCTCAAAAATTCTTTGGTAATTTCTGGAATTCTGGTAATAATTTTTTTTCCTTGAAGATTTTTTATAGTTTTTATCGTTGAATTTTTAGGTACAGCTAAAACAACTTTTGTTTTGCACCAAACAGATTTTTCGGGTTCAAGATTAAATATCTGTTTTACATGCTTAACTTTGGCTTCCGAAACAGAAGCTTCAGTTGATATCCCGGCATCTAAAAGTCCTTTTTCAACCAGTGAGGCTGTCGCTATCGGCCTAGTAAGTAAACAGGTAATTTCTGGATCACCAATATCAATGCTCTGAAGCTCTGGATAAAATTTCACCCTATACCCAGCTGCTTTAAAAAGTTCGGTAATTTCATCCTGAAGGGCTCCTAACGGAAATCCAAATTTTAATTTTTTTTCTCTGTTCATAACTTAAATTTCTTTTTTCTAAGAGCATCATTTATTAATCTAATTGCATTTATTTTTATGAAACCAATGGCATCCTTAGAATTATAACCTCCAGCTATATCCATACTTGATTGAGCTTGGTCATACAAAGAAAAGGGTGATTCTCTCCCGATAATTATTACATTGCCTTTATATAAAGCAACTTTTACTTTTCCCGAAACATATTCTTGAGTCTTATCAAATAAGGTTCTTAAAACTTCCATTTCTGGAGAATACCAAAAGCCATAATAAACTAATTCGGCAAACTTGGGAATTAAGCTATCCCGTAAATGCATCACTTCTCTATCCATAGTTAAACCTTCCAAATCCCGATGAGATTTCATTAAAATAGTGCCGGCGGGAGTTTCATAAACTCCCCGAGATTTTATTCCTACAAATCTATTTTCAACCAAGTCTTCCCGTCCAATGCCGTTTTTACCAGCCAGTTCGTTTAAATAAGTAAATAATGCCAGTGGTCCTTCTTTTACAGTCCCCTCATCTAAATTTTTCACCCTAATTGAGTTGCCCTTTTCAAATTCTATTTCAATTAGAGTTTCTTTATCAGGTGCGTCCTTCGGGGAAACGGTCATTTTAAACATGCTTTCTCGCGGCCTCTTAGTTAGATCTTCCAATTCTCCAGCTTCGTAAGAAATGTGCATAATATTGTCATCCGAACTCCAGGGTTCTTCTGCCGTTTGTTTAATCGGGATTCCGTGTTTTTTTGCGTATTCAATCTCATCTGATCTTCCCTGAAATTGATTTAAAAAATTTTCATCCTTCCAAGGAGCAATAACCTTAATTCCAGGTAAAAACACTTGATAAGTGAGCTCAAGTCTTACTTGGTCATTGCCTTTTCCGGTAGCGCCGTGAGCAACAATATTTACCCCTTCTTTCTTAGCTACCTCTATTTGGACCTTTGCCAGCAAAGGTCTAGCTAATGAGGTTCCCATTAAATATCTTCCCTCATACATAGCACTGGCTTTTATTACTGGGAAGATAAAATCTCGAATAAGCTCTTCTTTAGCATCTATTATATAAGCCTTGGAGGCACCAGTCTTTAATGCCTTTTCTTTTACTGCTTCGAAATCCTCTTTTTGCCCCAAATCAGCCGTTACAGCAATTACATCATATCCTTTTTCAACTAACCAACGCAAAATAACCGAAGTGTCAAGTCCTCCACTATAGGCTAAAACTACTTTTTCTTTCGGCATGTTTATATATTTATTAGAGTGTCTATTTTCTGATAAAATTTTTCTTTTTCCAACTGTATCGATTTCAATTCTTCTTTCGTTCTTTTTTCCAATTCATCCACGCCTAAATCTCCACTGGTTCCTTTGGATTCTCTCGATTTAATGATTTCTGCGGGAGTGGTTAGGTTTACTTTTTGAAGATTTTTTTCAATTTCTCTGTAAGCATCTCTAAATGGAATTCCTTGATTAACTAATTTAAAGGCTTTATCTGCCGCATAAATTTCTGGTGAAAAAGATTTTTCTAATTTTTGTTTATTAACTTTTAAATTATTTATAATGAGGGGCATCATCTTTAAACAGGAATTGGTAATGGTCAGGCCCTTTAAGAGGGGTTCCTTTGTTTCTTGCAAATCTCGATGATAACCGGAAGGAAGATCTTTTATGGTATTTATTGCTTGGAAATAATAAGAGAGAATTCTATTTACTCTAGCCCGAATTAGTTCTAAAACATCGGGGTTTCTTTTTCCGGGCATTATGCTAGAACCTGTTTTAAATTTCTCCGATATTTCAAAAAATCCAAACTCTTCAGTTGAAAATAATATAAGATCGTTGCTCAATTTGGATAAATCAATCATAATCTGGGATAGGGCCGCCAAAACCATCGACTCCATTTTCCCCCGGCTGTTTTGAACATATAAAACATTATTTTGGAGCTTTCGGAAACCAAGTAAATCTGTCGTTAATTCTCTGTCCAGATTGATTGGAGTACCGTAGCCTGCGCCAGAACCTAAAGGATTCTGATCGTTTAGGTCATAGGTGGTTTTAACGAAAGTTAAATCATCTAACAGGGACTCTACAAATGAAAACGCCCAAAGATCAACAGAGGAGGGCATCGCCTTTTGTAAATGAGTATAGCCCGGCATGGGCAGAAATTTATTTCTCTTACCGAAGGCAATTAAAGCATAGGACAAATTCAACAGATTTTCTTGAACCCTTAAAAGCTTTTCTTTTGTATAAAGTCTTAAATCTACCAATATTTGGTCATTCCTGCTCCTCCCAGTATGAATCTTTTTTCCGCTTTCACCGAGTTTGGCAGTTAAATAATTTTCTATTTTAGTGTGAACATCCTCTTCCCAAGTTTCCATTTGAAACTGTCCTTTTTTATCCAACTCTATAATTTCAAGGAGTGCCTTTTTGAGATCTACTAGTTCAGGCTGAGTCAAAATTCCGATTTTTTGTAACATAACAGCATGAGCTATGGAACCAATAACGTCGTATTTTATCAATAATTGATCCAGTAATACGTCCTCTCCGGCGGTAAACTTTTCTGTCCCACTATCCTCGTTATGATTATTGTGATTTTCCCAAAGTTTCATAATATAATCTTTGATTTTATTAATATTAAACAAAAATGTCAAATTTATCCTCTACAGCTCCGGAAAAAGCTCTAATCACTTTTCTACATTAGCTACCCGAATCGCAATGAAAGGTGAAGAAGAGATTTATCTCTTCGACTACCAATAATGTCAACAGTCTAGGAGTTTAATAAAATAATTTTAGCACAATAGGCGATGAAAGACAAACTTTCATCTTCACCTTCGCTTTTACTGCGTAAAAGCTCGGCAGGCGATGAAAGACAAACTTTCATCTTCACCTTCGCTTTTACT
>Ga0315294_10004973_pt1 | contig 14566 bp, 5 predicted proteins | sample YL17G13_40_MG_FD_203626 | JGI IMG/M metagenome (GOLD analysis project Ga0315294, IMG submission 203626) | Sediment microbial communities from Yellowstone Lake, YNP, Wyoming, USA - YL17G13_40 | ecosystem: Environmental > Aquatic > Freshwater > Lake > Sediment | place: USA: Wyoming | collected... | reverse complement strand
AGCCCGTGGCGAACTGCAGTGTATCGGCGCAACGACATTGGAAGAATACCGCCGTCATATTGAAAAACATTCTGCTCTGGAACGCCGTTTCCAGCCGATTATCGTCGAATCACCGTCAGTTGAAGAAACTGTTCGCATATTGCTCGGATTAAAAGAAAAATATGAACTACATCATAAAATTATTTACACCGATAACGCAATTCGCACCGCGGCGTATTTAGCCGACCGTTATATCACCGACCGTTTTCTGCCCGATAAAGCGATCGACATTATTGATGAAGCTGGTTCGCGCGTAAAATTACTCCGCGCAACCGTAAATCCGGAGTTAGAAGATTTGGAAAAGAAGATTGAAAAGGTCCGTAAAACAAAAGAAGAAGCGATTAAATCACAGAAATATGAAAAAGCCGCAGAATTGAGAGATGAACAAAAGAATTTAATTGATAGTTTGAAAAAGCAACGCAAGGAATGGGAAAAACAGGGTAATTTCCCGGTCGTCAATGAAGAAGATATCGCATATGTTGTTGCCTCCTGGTCATCCGTACCAGTAACTAAGCTTGAAGAAAATGAACAGCAAAAACTGTTAAAAATGGAAGATGAAATAAAACAGAGAATCATTGGTCAAGAACCGGCAATTGAGGCGATTGCCAAAGCGGTCAGACGCAGCCGTGCTGGTATCAAAGACCCACGCCGTCCGATTGGTTCATTCATCTTTCTTGGTCCGACCGGTGTCGGTAAAACCGAGCTGGCAAGAGTCCTTGCACGATTTTTATTTGGCAATGAAGATGCTCTAATTCGCTTTGATATGAGCGAATATATGGAGAAGTTTAATGTTTCGCGATTGGTCGGCGCACCACCCGGATATGTCGGTTACGAAGAAGGTGGTCAGCTCACTGAAAAAATCCGACGCAAACCATATTCGGTTGTCTTATTCGATGAGATTGAAAAAGCGCACCCGGATGTTTTTAATATTCTATTGCAAATTTTAGAAGACGGACAGCTGACCGATTCATTGGGACGCAAGGTCAATTTCAAGAATGCGGTCATCATTATGACATCTAATATCGCTACGACCGAGATTAAAAAGGCTGCTTCATTAGGTTTTCAGTCAAAAAGTGAAATTGATACGTACGACAAGATTAAGGAAAAACTGCTTGCTGAAGTGAAAAAAGTATTCAGACCCGAATTTCTGAACCGGATTGATGAAATAATTGTCTTCAATTCGCTCGACCGGACGCAGATGGAAAAAATCGTAGATATCCAGATGGTCGATATTGCTGAGCGGTTAAAGGAAAACAAAATTATTATTGAACTGGACCGGAGTGCCAAAGAACTATTAGTCGAGCAGGGTTTTGACCCTGAATTTGGCGCCCGACCGATTAAAAGAGCGATTCGTCGATTATTAGAAGACCCATTAAGCGAAGAAATTCTCAAGAACAGGTTTGCCCCTGGTGCGATAATAAAAATTGTGCGCGATGTAAATCGGCTCGCTTTTAATGTCGAAGCAACGCCCGCTTCAATCGAAACCGAACCCAAGTGATTCCATTAATATTACTATTTTTCTTAAATAATCAGGTAATAACCAATGTTACGGCACAGACAAGATATACCGATTCCACGCTGGTCATCAGAACTGCCGGATTAAAACCGGGCGACCAATTTTCAAAGCTGGAACTCGCTCAGGGAGTTCGCCGTCTGTACCAGCTGCACCTTTTTGAGACGATTGATGTTGATACCACCCGTTTAGCCGATGCGGTATCAGTAAAATTTATTGTTAAAGAATTCCCGGTGCTCAAGGATATAAAATTCTTTGGCAACCGCAAGATTAAAGCCAAAGATTTTATTGAAAAAACTAATATAAAACTCGGCGAGATTGCTTCCGACCAGAAGCTGTTTGACTGGCAGACCAAAATTGAAGAGTTATATAAGGAAAAAGGTTATATTTTAGCCAAAATCAATATTCAGCAGTCAGAACCCGATTCTACTAATCGCGTTAATATTATATTCCAGATTGATGAAGGCGAGCGTGTGCGGATTAAAAGAATTGAAATTCTGGGTAATTTTGCCCTTTCCGATAAACAGATTAAGCGCAAGTTTACTAACAAAGAAAAAGCCTGGTATCGCAAGGGTTTATTCAAGGAAGATAAATTCAAAGATGACCTGGACAAAGTGGTTGAGGTATATAAAGACCACGGATACTTAAATGCCAAAGTTGAAGATTATGATTTGCATTACGACGAGACGACTGGCAGGCAGTGGCTCTATATCACGATTAAAGTTTCCGAAGGGCAGAAATACTATATCGGTAATATCAGTTTCGAAGGCGACAGTCTGATTGCCCGAGATAAAATTACCGAGGTTATCCGTATCAAAACCGGTCAGGTGTACAATGCGAAAAAAGTACAGCAGAATCTGGTTGATTTATACAGTCTGTATTCAGAAGAAGGTTTTATTTATGCTTCGATAACACCGATTGAGGATATTAATCAGGATACGGTGAATATCCGTTATCAGATTGGTGAAAATAATCCGGCACGCATTCGCTTGGTATTAATCGAAGGCAATGAGCGAACCCAGGACCGGATTATCCGTCGTCAGATCAGTTCCTTGCCTAATTCGATATTTAAGCGCTCAGATGTTTTAAGAAGCCAACGTGACATATTCAATCTCGGATTTTTTGACGACGTCAAACTCGATTATAAACGCGCCAATGAATTAGGCGATATCGATTTAGTTTATCAGGTAAAAGAAAAGAGTTCATTCGGCACAATCGGAGCCGGTGTACAATATTCTGCAACCGATAAGCTAACTGGTTATCTCGAATTATCTCAGCCCAATCTGTTTGGTCGGGGGCAAAAATTCTCGATAAAAGTGGAAAAAGGCAGTTCCAAAACTAATGTTCAATTAGGATTCAATGAACCATATCTCTTTGAACGTAATCTATCTGCTGGACTTAATTTAACTTATCTCACAACAACATACGATTACTACTCAAAACAGGAAGAAGGAATTGATATCAGTCTTGCCCGACCATTACCACTTGATTATTCAAGAATATATCTCGGTGTTAACTTTAGTGGCAGCAAGGTACCTGGTAGTTCAATTTCATCCAGTTATACACCAACTTCAGTCTATAGCGTTTATCGTGACACAATTCACCGCACGACCTTCTCTCCCATCATTAGTTTTATCCGCGATTCCCGTGATTACATTTATAATCCGCTTTCTGGTTCGATGCTTTCCTATTCCGCCGAAATGTCAACAATCGATGTTTTCTATCACCGTCATATCCTGGATGCAAGTGTCTATTTCCCGATGTTCAATAAATTTACATTGATGTTCCGTTCCCGGCTCGGATTTATCGAAGGCTTTCGTGCACGCGATACAATACCGATTTATGAACGGTTTTATCCCGGTGGCACAGGTGCTGATGGAATCCGTGGATATGGTGACCGTTCGCTTGGCGTCAATGTCGGCGGTTACAATATTGGTGGTAAAGCTGAAGCAATCTATTCCACTGAATTCAAATTCCGACCATCTCCCCAACTGGCTTTTCTGGTATTCCTGGATGCAGGTAATACCTGGAATACCTTCCGCGATATGAACATCTCAAACTTAAAACGCGGGGCAGGTGTTGGTGTACGATTAGAAGTACCGATGCTCGGACTTATGGGATTTGACTTTGGTTATGGATTTGACCGCGAAGGCGGTGGGAAATGGGAACCCCATTTCCAAATCGGCAGAACTTTCTAAATATAATCTCAACTCAATAGTTTAATTACCTCTTGACAAAAATCCGTGAGGATGTATATTTATGTGATAAATTATTTAAGTATATGTGTCTTTTCTTCCCGCCAATGAGAAACCAAAGACGCATAAGTGGACTTATGAAAAAATCCATATTTTTCATATCGATTTTATTTTGCATATCACAAATATATGCTCTTCAAGGTGCAAAGTATCTAATTATCGCTCCTGATAATTTTGTTCAAGCAGTTCAACCATTAGCTGACTGGAAGACCAAAAAGGGTGTGAAAGCCAAAATTGTACCTTTATCTATAACTGGCAGTTCGGCGTCACAAATCAAGACTTACATTGCAAATGCATATAACACATGGGAACTCAGACCTCAATATATTCTATTAGCTGGATTTGGTACACTTGTTCCAGCCTCGGGTAGTTCAGATGATTATTATGTAGATATTAGTGGTAACTACCGAATCGAACTGAGTGTGGGAAGACTTCCTTTTACGACTTTAGACCAATGCAATATGCTTGTTGCTAAAATTTTAGGTTATGAGCGTACACCATACATTAACGATACTCTCTGGTTTAGAAAAGGAACAACCATTGTTAATGAAGACGGAGGGACTGACCCTTATTACCAGGCTGATTGTCGTTATATAAGGAACCTTATGCTCACAAATGGATTCGTGCAAGCGGAGAGCTTATCAGATTTTGCTGGTCATAATTCGACGACGGTTATGAATTCCATAAATGATGGACGTTCCTATTTAGTATATCGAGGATCAGCAACTGTGCAATGGTATTCCCCATTCAATGCGATAGAACCTAATAATTTAACTAACGGATTCAAACTACCAATCATAATTTCTGGAACTTGTGTGACCATTTCATTGACCTCTACCGGTTACTATGGTGACCGATTTCTCAACGCTGGCACGGCACAAAATCCTAAAGGTGCAGTAGCTTATTTTGGCACGACTGCAATTGGAACAACAGTATATCGCAGTGTTGTTTCGAAAGGATTTTTCCAATCGGTTTTTACCGAAGGAACATATGTCTTGGGCGATGCGACCAAAAGGGCAAAATTTATTTTAGACTCTTTGTATAACAATCAATCCCGATACACGGAATGGAATCTATTCGGCGACCCGGAACTGAATCTCTGGACTAGCAGACCCAGACCATTGACTGTCACACATGATACGATTATTAACACAACTCCTCAGATGTTTAATGTCAATGTTTCACAAGCCGGACTCCCTGTGTCCGGGGCCTCGGTTTGTGTGATGATGGATACGATAATCTACCAATATGGCAGTACCGACAATTTCGGCAACATCTCATTTAATGTTTTCCCTCATTCCAATGGCATAATGTCTGTCACAGTTACGGCTCAAAACTGCATTCCATACGAGAAAAATGTCAATATTATCCCTGGTAACTTAACCCATGATGTCGGTATCGTTTCACTTATCGAGCCGGTCGGTACTATCACCACGGGCACAAATATTATTCCCAAAGCACAGGTGAAAAATTTTGGTATCAATACCGATACATTTCCCGTGACTTTCACGATTGGTAATATTTATACGGAAATTATCCCATCAGTACTATTGGCTCCCGGCGATACCTTGACCTTGGCATTTCCCGAATGGTCAGCGATTTTTGGCAATCATTCAGTCAAAGTTTTTACCGGACTCGATAATGATGAGTGGCGTGGAAATGATACGGCTGTGAGTCTGATTAACGTTGTTATGCCCAATGATGTTGGGGTTGATGCAATCCTAAGTCCAGATAGTATTCAAAGGTTAAATGTTGCGTTGACACCAAAGGCACGAATTAAAAATTACGGAAGTTCAATACAGACAAACTTTAATGTTACCTGTTCGATTATCGGAACAAATGGCGCGATAAGATATAGTGGCATTCAACTAATTACATTGCTGGCTCCAGATGATACAATCAGAATAAATTTCGCAAACTGGATGCCGACAATTGCTGAGCAGTGTTCAGTTAAAATACGAACCAATCTTGTCAATGACCAGAACCCAGCTAATGATTGTAAGACTAAAACTACTAATATTATCAATAATGTGCAAATCATAATCGGTACTGGAACAGCTACTTCATATTCTGGTCCAATGAACCGATACTATAATTATTCCAGCCACGAGGTAATCTATCTCCAATCCGAAATAAATATTCTGGGAACTATAACCAGTATTGCTTATTATAAAGAAAATGGCTCTGATGTTAACCCGATTGAAAATGTGGTAATTTATATGAAACACACTACCAGTTCAACGCTTGGAAGTGGTACTTATTCGTTAACCGGTTATACCGAAGTTTTCAACGGTTCATTTACCAATAATGCGACTGAAGGATGGATGGAGGTTCCATTATCTACTCCTTTTGAATATAATAATACGGATAATCTTCAAATTTTAATTCTCAAAGGTTACCAGGCATGGATCTCAACGACAATGTGTCCTTATTGGCGCTATACAACAACACCGACTTATCAATGCCGACAAGCCTCTAGCCAAAACGGGCAACCTACATCTTTGACTCAAACTTACTATCGACCAAATGTTATGCTAACAGTAACAACTTTTGCAAATGATATTGGAGTAATGTCGATTTTATACCCGGATAGTATTCATTCACCTAATACGGTAGTGATACCTCAAGCCAAAATAAAGAATTACGGTTCCCTAATTCAAACAAATTTTCCTGTCGTCTGTTCGATTTTTGGCGAGAGCGGTTCATTAAGATATTATGATACACTTACTGTCTCATCGCTTGCTGCAGGTGATACTTCATATATCAGTTTCAGACTATGGGTGCCGACCATTACTGAGTTATGTACAGTTAAAGTACGCACGAATCTGATTGGAGACCAAAACCCAGCTAATAACCAAAAGACCAGAGCAACTCGAATAACAGCAATAATTTTAGCTGAAGGATTTAATAGTTTTACATTTCCGCCATCTGGTTGGCAAAGTGTAATCGTACAGGGCGCATACAACTGGCAAAGAACAACTTCAAATACATATCCAAATTGTACACCTTTTGAAGGACAATCAATGGCAAGTTATCCTGCATGGTCAGCTCCTGCTGGCAGTATGGCGCGTCTGATATCGCCGCCGATTACATTAGGTGCATCACCGATTCCGTGTTCATTAAAATTCTGTATGTTTCATGACACAGCATATTCAGGTAATCCCGACGGACCGGATAGTCTAAAAATCGAATACTCATTTAATGATACAAACTTTAATCGGGTTGCCGCATTTAGACGTTTTGAACCAGTTGAAGGTTGGATCGAGCACTCAGTATATCTCGGTACGTTCTCGGGAATGATTTACATCGGATTATTGGCATATTCTGAATATGGGGATAATATGAATATTGATTATGTTCGAATAGCTTCTGTTGCAGGTATTACTGAAGAAAATACACCAATCAACAATATTAGCTTTATTACAGCTCTATATGCACCAAAACCCAATCCGATTTCCAATGGATATACCAAACTCAATTTTACTCTTGCAGAAAAATCAAGAGTTTCATTAAAAATTTATGATGTTTCAGGTAAATTAATAAAGACTTTAGTTAATGCTCAGTTAGAAATCGGTCGGTATAATTATCTATGGGAAGGAAAAGATGAACAGCAGTGCCAGGTCGCTAAAGGTATTTATTTTGCTACGCTTGAAACACAAAACAGGAAATTTGTGTGCAAAATGGTTTATATTAGATAATTTGTAAAACTATTTTGAGTTATTAATTATGAGGAACATATGAAACAAGTTTTAATTAAAACAACCGCAATCGTTCTGATATTGGGAGTAATTTTTATTATTGATTGTAAAAAGAGTAATAATCCTCCTGACCCCCCAGAAATTCCCAGTGGTATCTCAGGTGGTCGCATCAATATTGCTTACGATTTTATTACCTCAGCAATTGACCCGGATGGAGACAGCATCTCTTACCAGTTTGATTGGGGTGATGGAACTCAATCCGTTTGGAGTAGTTTTAGATTTAACGGAGCTTCTGTAACAATGTCCAAGTCGTGGTCACAAACAGGAACTTATTTAATAAAAGCAATTGCAAAAGACACTAGAGGAGCTTTATCTGATTGGTCAGATGAACTTATCATTACTATCTCAACTAATAATCCTCCTAATATACCTTCAATACCTGACGGTCCTTTAACCGGCTCAATTAATCTTCTTTATAATTTTACTACATCATCCAGTGACCCTGACGGCGATAGTATTTCGTATCAATTCGATTGGGGTAATAACGACACCTCAATTTGGAGTAATTTTAAACCAAGTAACAGTCCTTTGACCATGACTCATTCATGGACTGATACTGGAACATATTCAATCAAAGCTCGGGTTAGAGATACCAAACAAGCTATTTCTGATTGGTCGGCTGGACACAATATTGATATAATTATAACGACAAACCATTCACCAAATACACCTTCGACTCCGAGTGGACCTTCAACCGGACATATGAATACTCTTTACAATTTTACTGCTTCAACCATTGACCCGGATGACGACAGTATTTCCTATCAATTTGAGTGGGGTAATGGGGTTTTGTCAAACTGGAGTGGATTTGTAATAAGCGGTGCGTTTGTAACAATGTCACAAGCCTGGTCTGATGCAGGCACATTTTTAGTCAAAGTCAGGGCAAAGGATATCGAAGGAGCGACTTCTGATTGGTCGGCAGGACATTCAATAAATATCGTAATGACCGCAAATCATCCCCCGAATATTCCATCTGTGCCTAACGGCTTTTCGAATGGTTATATTAATACACTATATAATTTTACAACTTCGACAAGTGACCCTGATGGCGATAGTGTCTCTTATCAATTTGACTGGGGTAATGGAACTCAATCCGACTGGAGTAGCTTAAGACCAAACAGTGCATCAATAATGATGGCTAATGAATGGTCACAAGCAGGGGTTTATTTAGTCAAAGCAAGAGCAAAAGACATTGAAGGTGCTTTATCAGATTGGTCAGAAGGTCATACCATTACAATTTCGACTAATTATCCACCGGAAATTCCATCAACCCCAAACGGTCCTTCGAGTGGTCAAGTAGATACAATTTATAATTTTACAACTTCATCAACCGACCCGGATGGGGATAGTGTCTCTTATCAGTTTGATTGGGGCAATAGCATTACTTCCACATGGAGTGGTTTTATTCCGAGCGGGACCACGATAACAATGCCCAACATCTGGACTGATTCTGGAACCTATTCTGTAAAAGCAAGAGCCAAAGATACAAAAGGTTTTATTTCTAACTGGTCAAATGGGCACAGTATTCATATTGTCGCTTTTGTTAATCACACACCTAATACCCCTTCTACTCCAAGTGGACCTTCAAGCGGTATTATCGATACAACCTATAGTTTTACAGCTTTAACAACTGACCCTGATGGTGATAGTATCTCTTATCAATTTGATTGGGGGAATGGTATAATTTCGAGCTGGAGCAGTTTTAGACCAAGCGGCAATTCGATAACATTGACATATTCTTGGACTGACTCAGGTTCGTACAATGTTAAAGCAAGGGCAAAAGATCGAGTCGGAGCGATATCTAACTGGTCAAGTGAGCACAGCATTCATATTGTCGCTATTGTTAACCATTCACCTAATACACCTTCAAGTCCAAGCGGTCCTTCAAGTGGAGCAATTAACACAGGTTATAATTTCACCACATCAACTATTGACCCGGATGGTGACAGCATCTCCTATCAATTTGACTGGGGTAATGGAATTATCTCGCACTGGAGTAATTTTGTAACGAATGGTACTCCTGTTACGATGATGCAAGCCTGGGCAGACTCAGGGATCTATCAAATCAGAGCCAGGGCAAAAGACCCGATGGGTGCAATTTCTAATTGGTCAAGCGCTCATGCAATTGTAATTACAACTATCGACACCACCTATCCACGACAGGTCGTGGCAACGATTGCAGGACTAAATCATCCTCACGGAATAGCTGTACATCCGAATGGTTCTTATGTTTATGTTTCCAACTCTTCTGCCCAATCGATTGCTGTTATACGTACTTCTGATAATACAATAACCGCTACGATTCCTATCGCCGGTGCTGGTTACCTTGGAGGTATGGCGATACATCCGAACGGAACTTATCTTTATGTAACCGACTCTGACGGTTATCGACTCGTTGTTATTCGTCTGTCCGATAATACTGTCGTAGCATCAGTACCAGTAAACACCCATCCCTATGATGTAACGATATTACCTAATGGAAATTATGTATATGTAGTAAACTGGCACAGTAATAACGTCTCGGTCATCCGGACATCGGATAACACGGTGGTTGCGACAATTCCAGTTGGAACTGATCCCATTGGTATAATGGCTAATCCTAATGGTTCGTATGTTTATGTAAATAATGGAAATAGTTCTAGTGTTTCAGTTATCCAAACCTCAAACAATACTGTGATTGCAACAGTTCCGGTCGGTTCCAATCCTGAACGACTAACCGTACTGCCAAATGGTAATTTTGTCTATGTCGTCAATCGAGTAAGTGGAACCGTTTCAGTAATTAACACTTTAAATAATACCGTTACTGCGACCGTGACGATTGGAAATAATAATCCGTGGGGTGCGACCGCATTACCCAGCAGCAACTATATCTTTGTAACAAATTGTACTGGAGATGATGTTTCGATAATACGAACTTCAGATAATGCTGTGATTGGTTCAATTACAGTTGGAAATTATCCATATGATATAAAGTCATCACCTAATGGTAGCTTCCTGTATGTTGCCAACTACTTAGATAATTCAGTCTCTGTAATTGGTCGGTAAGTAGTCATCTATACTTTTTTTCAACTGCTTAATGACCTGCTAAATATCCTTTTTAGATTACTATTAGATTCTCTGAGATGTTTCCTGATGATATTCCTGATAGACTTTGTATTGTAATCCAATTAAGCTCCCAAAATAGAAACCGAATTAGATGGTATATTAAATGACCTATTAAATGTCGAACTAAACTCCTATTTAAATCACTATATTGCTCTGCTGGTAAACGCCCTTTTATATCCCAAACTCGATACCCCCCGTCATACAGGTACCTTAGCACGCTTTACGCATTACACTTTATCCTATAAGCAGTTAGACTAAAATTTCGCTTGACCAAAAGTTGACTTGGAAGTAAACTTTGATATGGTTAAATATTCCTTTGTTTTTACCAAAGAAATGGCAGATTTATTACGAAAATTCCGTGAGCAAGCTGGTTTATCTCAATTAGAAGTTGCAAAATCAATCGGATTGTCAGCAAAAAGTGGCGATAGTTATATTTCCCGTTTGGAAAAAGGAGATGTCAAGCAACCATTCTTAGGTACAATCATTTCATATCTTGATGCCTGTCATACGCCCTATCTTAATTTCTTTGCCAAGTTTAGCCAACTTAGATTCAAAGAACGGCATCAGGAAATAATGTCACATACTTCATCCGATGTCATTCTGACCCGAAATAAAGTGAAGGGGAAGAATCTCATACAAAAGATAGACAGAGATACTGCCCTGTATGCGGAGAAAATTAAATACCAGCGCAAAACGCCATATCTTGATAAAGATAAATTAGAGGCTAAGATTGCCCGTGAAATATCCAAATATCTTTCTGACCACAATGTTGACAAAAAATTGTACCCGACCTATCTTGACTTTGCATATTTTGTCTTGCCCAGAGTCCTTAATCCCAAACCTAATCCCCCATTAGATGTAAAACCCTGGTTAAAATCAGGTATGCAACCGCATCTGCTTCATTACATCAATCGGATGATTTACAAGATTGTGCATCAGGAACAGAAGAAATTACATCGACGTAAGATACCAACCACGGAAAAGCAGAAAAAGATGGTCATCGGATTTCTCAAGTATCGGGTAATGATTGAGCAGGTTGAAACCGAAGTGCACAAACTATTGAATGAATTAGAAGTGCCATTCTCCCAATATCATTTATACAAGGATTTTGCCAGGGAATGTTTTTCTCATCTCAGAAAACTCTATTTCAAAGACCAAATGCTCTTATCCCAACGCTTTGCTCAAAGCATCCGCGGATGGAAGGAATCAAAACTTGATGAAAATGTATTATTGAAAGTAAAAGAAACTACAATAAAAGTATTTCAGAACCTATTCGTTTCTCCAATACAAAAATAATATTACATATTAATAAAATATCTTTATTACTTTGAAATCACTACTTTCTGTGTACCAAGTTTATCATTAGCTTTAAGTCTTATAATATAAACACCGTTAGGAAAATCCTTGCTGTTCCCTAAATATTCATAACGCCCAGCATCTTTATCTTCAACCGATTTTGTTACTATTTGTCCGGTGGAATTGTAAATAATAAATTCAGTTTTACATCGATTTGGAAGAGAATAAGCAATCTTGACTGCGTTGGTTGCAGGATTTGGTTTTGGCGCGTAGAGAGTGAATAAAGATTTAGTTGTTCTTATTCCCGCAGATTGTCCTCCACCTTCAGGGGGATTTGTAAGCCAAGGATTATATTTAATAAGTCCAATAAATTTATCGGGATTTGGTTCTTCAATTCCCCACCAATTATATATCGCTGGTATCGTTTGATTGGTTTCAGAAGTATTAACGACATAATAATAATTGTCTGAATAAATCGAATTATAACCAGAGTCCACATCAGTTCCCAAATCAGGAAAGGTATTATCGCAATAAACACCGGTTTCGTTATTTTCAATCTGACACCAGCGCACCTTTGGTGATGAAGAATTACTGCATAAAATACCATCGAATAAATTATCAGTAATTGTATTATTGTTTATTTGAGCATCAGACTGGACATTACTAATACCGCACTGTTTCCATCCCACAATACTATTTTTATAAACAATAACACCTTCACCTATATTGCTAAGATTAATACCGTTAAGCGTCGGTGAGTCAGAATTATCATATATGTAATTTTCAACAATATTTGTGTTTGATATGTCAACACAGGATATTCCATACCGTGAATTTAATAAAAATTGATTATTCAAAATATCTACATATGCTTCGTTATCGCAATAGATGCCGATGACATTAGAAGAAAATTCACTTTCTTTAATTTCAGCATTTTGCGTTGACTGAATTCTTATTCCATACATCGCGTTTGATTCAACGATTGTGCTGTCAACTGAAAGTGAAACATCATTTCCAACAGCTTTGATACCAATATAAGCGTATCCAATTGTACAATTATTGAACACAGCAGTACCATTATCACGTAATAATATGCCATACCAATTACCTGGCTCTGGTTGTGTTGAAAATGGTATGAAATTTATCTTATTATCTTCATTACCCTCTGCTTGTAATGTCCCATCAACTATGAGCTCACATAGATTCGGAGAATAGCCTGTGTTTGTGTCAGGTGATGTAAAAAAACTAAAATTTGATTGAGGATTAATTGTTAGAGTTACACTTGAGTCTATTGTTAAATCACCAGTCACAATTACATCAGTGCTACAACGTGAATTATATTGTATTTTTGCGATTTTATCTGATGCTGAAATTAGATTATAATTGACAGAATGCCCTCCAATATTTAAACCTAAATGTGCCTTAATTGTATCAACATCTAATGTTCCCCAAAAATTACCACATGCATTAAGCGTTAAATTTGGTTCGGCATTGTACATATCTTTAGCATCATTCCCATAAAAAATGTTAAATCCTGGATCGTTATTTGTTCCTATATCTGGTAAAGAATCAATACAATAAATACCCCATCCAATTGTATCGTTAGATGAATTTCTTTTAATTGTATTATATCTGACTTTAGCATTTGTACCTCCCTCAAAAAGTATTCCTCCGCCAGCATAAATACCACCGCTATAGTTTGTATCTATGATGTTACCTAATATTGCCGTACCATTTCTGCAATTATCTATATGAATGCCTCCTCCGCCATGTCCTGAATAACAAGTATCATTTATAATCAAATTATCAGTAATCTTAATAGTATCATGGTCAACATCAATACCTCCGCCCTTAAATTCAGCACGATTTCCAGTAATTACATTACTTATAATCATTGGGCATTTTATTAAACCACTCGATCTTCCACTTGAGATTCCACCGCCATAATCTGCGTGATTTTTTCGGATTAAATTATATATAATAGTAGGTGATGCACTATCAATCCTTATGCCGCCACCTTTATCCACAGAATCGCCATTTTGTATAGTAAATCCTTTTAAAATGGCATTTTGATTTTCACCCGAAACAATCTTAACAACACTATTGTGATGTCCACCATCAATTATACAGGTCGCTGGATTATTGCTTCCTCCTAAGAAATCACGATTTACAACTAATATATTTTTGCCAAGAAAGTTGATTCTTTCATACCAGGTTCCCTGTAAAACAGATACTGTGTCACCATTGATTACTTGATAAGAACTTATAGCCGATTGAATGCCGTCGGGAAAGTTCTCAGGGACTTCCCAAATTATTGCAAGACCTATGCTGGAGCTTAAGAATAAAAGAAAAATTATTTTTTTTATGTTAGACATTTTATCATCCTATCTTAATTATTTTTTTTACTTCTTTTTTTTCTCCTAACTTTAATAATGCAAAATAGACACCATGCGGGGTGTTTCTATTATTTATGTCAATTCCATTCCAATAAACATTGTAGTTACCAACCTCGTCTACTCGGTTAATTAGCTTTCGGATTAACATCCCTCTCGAATCATAAATTGTAAGTGAAGTAAAACCTTTTGAGTTTTTTTTATATG
>Ga0315294_10004972_pt1 | contig 14567 bp, 11 predicted proteins | sample YL17G13_40_MG_FD_203626 | JGI IMG/M metagenome (GOLD analysis project Ga0315294, IMG submission 203626) | Sediment microbial communities from Yellowstone Lake, YNP, Wyoming, USA - YL17G13_40 | ecosystem: Environmental > Aquatic > Freshwater > Lake > Sediment | place: USA: Wyoming | collected... | reverse complement strand
TTATACCGCACCTGTATTTGCCCTCCGAGCGAGTTGTTGACGGATATGAGCAGGTCTATGCCTGCGGCGGTGCTCAACTGCGTCGCTCTCCAGCTGCCATAGCTGGAATAGGATTGGTCTACTATGCTATCGCCGTCGACGTCCGTGAACTGTATGCGGGGAGTGTCGTATTCGAAGCTCCATTCCCTCGTCGGCTCGCACCACTTCTCGCTTTTGAACCCGCTGCCGTTGTTGACCCAGCAGCTGACCTCAGAGGTCCACTGGTTGGATTTGAGGATGTCCGGAAGGCCGTCTCCATTGACGTCCGTGAACCGTGCGCCGCCGTCGCGGCTGCCGAACGGACTCATGTGGTTGTAGGGTATCGGCGCAAACCATATTTGGGCAGTGTCGTTAACCCAGCCACTGCCGTTGCCCAAGACAGTGGCCCTCCAACTCTCGCTATTAGAGCTATATGAGTATGACAGGTCTGTGTAGCCGTCGCCGTTCAAGTCCTCGATTTTCGTGGAAGAATCGTCGAATGGGAAGTTGATAGGCGGCCTGCACCATTCCGTCTGGATGAACTTGCTGCCGTTGTTCAGGTAACATGCGCGGACATCCCCTCCCCAGCCGCGGTTGCACAGCAGGTCCTGGAGTCCGTCAAGGTTGACGTCGAAAAAAGCGCACCCGTTGTCCACATAGGATTGACCGCAGGAATAGCAGTAGTAGTTGAAGAAGGGAGGTGAAAGCCAATTGCCGGACGTATCCTGGTACCAGGCTGTCCCATTGCTGAGGAGGGTCCGCCTTGTTTCGGTTGCTTCGTCGGCGTTGGAGATATCAGGGAAACCGTCGCCGTTCAAATCCACAACCTTGATAGTCCCGAAATAAAGGCTCCAGGTCGTGTCCGGCAGGCGGCACCATTCGGCCTCTACGAACCCGCTGCCATTGTTCAGGTAGCAGTAGTTCCAGCCTCTGTTGTCGCTGACACAAAGCATGTCCTGCAGCCCGTCGCCGTTGACGTCCATGAGCCGGCAGCCGTTGTCGCTCACATCCGAATAAGTATAGTCCCGCGGCGCATTCCATACATGCGCCGAATCATTAGCCCAAAAAAGCTGTGGGCTCTGATAATCGAACCTCGTCGGCGGAAGCGCCGTACTATTGTCGTTCCCAAAGACGGAGATGTTGGCAAGGAGGCTCCGTCGCGTGCCGTTGCTCGTGCCGTACTGGAGGAGGTAACGCCGTATCAAGGCCGAATCCGCGACCACATTGATTTCCTTTAGGCGGCGGGTCTCCTTCACGAATAAGCCGTCTTGGAAGCCGGACCGCCAGTCCGGCTTCGAGCCGTCCTCCAAGACGAAGTAGACGGCCCGTTTCCTGTCGTTGTTGTAGGTGATGTTCCTTGGGTAGACCGTCCCGTTTTCCGAGGAAAACGGGTCTTCGCTGTAGCCGTAGTAGATTTTATTGCCGGAGGTGTCCTTCACCTGGTCGAGGCTCCAACGCACCGCGTAACCGTATATGTTCGACATTTTCTCGGAGTCTGCGGTGTAGCCGAAACGGAATTCGGTGCCGTCCTTCGATTTCACGAGCCAGTACGTGCCTTTCGAGTTCTCACCGCTTCCTGAGACGTTGGTTATGTAAAGGTACGTTTCGAGCTTCGTGTGGTACCTGCCCTCGGACGGCGACCAGACAAGGTCGTTGCTTTCCCCGTTGAGAAGAAGCCTGAACTTGTGGTTGCTTGCGTCGTCGGGCGTGCCGTTGACGACACGCTGTATGTAGTTTTCCGTGAGACTCCAGCCTAAGCCGACCATGCCTGAACTACCTGATGCCCCCTGGCTGTTGTAGGACAAAGTGATTGATGGCGTTAAGCCGTTGGTTCCGGGCGGCACCTCGAACGGATAACTGTAGGAGAACGAACCGGTGAAAAGGCTTGTCTGATAGGAGTCTTTGACGTTCAGTGACGCCGCACCGGTCGCAGGCTTAATCATCCACGGCTGGACTGATTTGTCATCCTCATCGCTTGACATCAGCATCTGCTGACTAGACGAATCAGACTCAGGCTGCAGGGTCGTCCCAGTAGTTTTAGCTGGCTCGGTCGTAGCTGGAGCCGCATCCGTCTGCGGCGGCTGCTCCGTGACTGCTGTTTGTTCTGGCGCAGGCTGCTCCGTAGTGGCTGCTGACTGCTCCGACCCGTAGAGCACTTCTGCCACCGTCGGCTCCGGGGGAGGCGCCGGCGCCTCGCTGACTTCGTCGGCTGCGCTGACCGGATAGAGGAGGATTAGCAGAGAGACGAGGACAGCTTCATAGCAGGCGTCTTTCATCTAGCACACCCCCTGGGCGCACGCCCACTGGTTCGCGTTGTTCGGCCCGCAGCAGGCGTACTGCCCGTCTGGACGGTTGATGGTGAGGTTGTATATGTCAAGGTAAAGCCGGTTTTGCATCGGCAGAAGCTCGATTCCCCCGATTTTGCTTGTCAGGAGGCCGTCGTACGCTCCGCCTGGGTTTTCGGGAAGGGTGGTTGTAGTTGTGGTCGTCGAGGCTGAGACTACGTTGACTGAAACCGGAGCGGAGGAGGTGACGTTGTTTACCGTGTCGTTCACGAAACCCTGCAGCGTATAGTCCCCTAGAAGCCCCTGCGTATCCCATGCCATGAGGTTGACCCCCGGCTGCGCAGCGGAAATGCCCCCTCTTGTGCCGTTATACGTGTACCACCACCGGTCCAGGGTGAAAAGCCCCTGCGTGATGTTGGCTGAGACGTTGACCGGGTTCCCTGTGGTGACTGTCGACGGAGTAGCGTTGAAAGACTGGATGACTGGGCTCGTCAGATATTCTTCGATTCCAGCCGTGTAGGTCGGCATCGTCTCAGCGAACTTGCTTATGGACACCTCGTCTGCGTAGACCGGGACGACGGCGTTCAGCCCCCCGCCGACCGCGATATAGTATGGGCTGCCGTAATTGTCTCTGGCTTTGTCCGAGACTATCGTCGTATGGTTGACTTTTATCCACCGGTAGTATTGCAGGTTCGGCAGCGTGTCGTTGACTGCCATGTCAATCCGGGTCCAGGTGTTGTTGAAGTATTTCGTTCCAGAGTACTCCCAGCTACCTCCCCCCATCCAGTATTTGTAATACTGGTAATCGTAGTCCATGCCTACAGCGTATACTAAATAGCTTCCTCCGCCGTCCCTTGCCCCAATCCCGACGGACGTCATCCCCGGGGTTTTCACGTAGAGGGTGTATATGCCGGTTGTCCTTTGCGTCGCAGCATTCGTCTTTATGGCGCTGTCCCCTGCGGTCGTCACGACCGCCAATGCTTTCCCCGATTCTCCCAAGGCCACGTTGTCGCGCACATAGATGACTCCGTTGCCGGAGGGGACGCTCCAGCCGTTCTGCCCGTTTATGTCGGTGTTGTTGCTGTAGCCTTCGAAGCCATCGTAGAAGTCGAAGACCATCGAAGGATTGTCCGCCGACTGCGCGTTGGGGTTGCCGTAGTACATCGTGATGTTGGAGCTGCCACTTGCGGGGATTGAGGAGACGTTCACCGTGAGATACGTGTGGACTTTGTTGCACGTGCCCTTCTGCAGCGTGTGGTAGACCGTTCCAGTGCCTGCGGCGTTCGTGAACCTGATGTCCGCACAGTCCGAGCGCATCTTGCCGCCGGATATTAGAGTCGACGTGTTGACGTCCATGATGACCTGGAAGTTCGTCAATCCGCTGGCCCCGCCGTTCGAGATTGTATAGTTTTGCCTGTAGCTCCACGTGGAATTCCACCACGCCCACGGAGGCCGCACCCCCATGTACTCCAGCTTCCAGTCGACGTTGTTCTCGCCGAGGGCGGCGACTTTCTTGCCTTCGATTCTGACGAGCTTCTTCTCGCCGGGTGCGATGACGATGTCTGACGTTGAGGTTGGCTCGTATTCTTCTACTTCAACCTGTTTTTTCACGTATTCTTTGACGCCGTGCCCTTTTCCGGTTACGGTGGTGATGCCGTCTGACTCCGTTGAACCGATTACTTCGGCAGACCAGACGGCGGAACCGGCATCGTCGACGCATGTGCCATTGGAAGCCGACATTCGCAGATTGTCCGTCTTGCATTCGTACTTCGTTTCCACGTCGCCGTATACCGGCTCGTCGACGTCCTTCAGATTAGCCTTCCAGACCGCCAGCTTCAGGTCTTCGCCTGGGCCTCCCGTGCCATTTGCTTTCTCGACCCATGTCCGCCAACCGTTGTCCGCGAGCCGCATCGGCTCACTGGTCGGGTTGGATACTTCCACGACCGCGTAGCAGTCGACGAGGCACTGGTCCGTGTTGTTCACGAGGCGCACATAGTTTTCCCAATTGACGCCGGTTATCGGAGCCAATGCCTGCTCCCCGGCTTCCGCGATTTTCGACGACTCATTCGTCAAGTAGGCGCCGACATCCTTCAGGAACTTGTCGAAGCCGGCGTACTCGTACGCGGTCGCGTTCATGGCTCCCAGGGTCAGAAGAGCCACCCCAATCAGGAGGGCCGTCCTCTTCATCAGCACACCCCTTGCGCGCAGGCCCAGTTGTTGCCGTTGTCTATGCCGCAGCAGGCATACTGCCCGTCAGGACGCTTGAGGGTGAGATTCGACACGCTGGCGTACAGGCGATGGTTATATGGGAGCACCTGTATGCCGCCTGTTTTGGCCTTTATGAGGGCATCGTTTTCACCCCCTGGGAGGGGATTCCCCTGCAAGGTCGTGGTGGTCGTCGATGTCGGGACCACGTTGACTGACGTCTGCGTCGAGGATGCGACGTAGCCGTCGGTGTCGTTCACGTACCCCTGCAGGACGTAGTTTCCGAGGAGGCCTGTCGTGTCCCAGGTCAGGGAGTTCATGCCGGATTGGGCTGCAGCTATGCCTCCTTTGGTGCCGTTATAGGTGTACCACCATCTGTCGAGGGCGAAGAGGCCCTTAGTTATGTTGGCCGTGACGTTCACCGGATTCCCTGTCGTCACGGTCGAGGGAGTGGCGTTGAAAGACTGGAACGCCGGCCGCGTCAGGTATTCTTCAGAGCCGGCGGTGTAGGTTGGCATCGTCTCCGCGAATTTGCTTATAGATATCTCATCGGCATAGACGGGGGTGGCTGAGTTGGGGCCCATCGTCACTCCGTCGTAGTACGGGTTGTTGACGCTTCCGCGGTCTTTGTTTGATGCCTGCGTGGTGTGGTTGACCTTTATCCACCGGTACTCGTTCGAGTTGCCGTTGTCGTATGCCGTGTCAATCCGGTACCAGACGTTGTATGTGTAGACTGGATCTATCAGGGGCCACCCGCCCGTCCAGTACTTGAACTTGTACGGGGACGTGTCGTAGTCCATCGTCGTCGAGAAGGTTATGGTGCTTCCCCCGCTGTCCCATATCCGCTCGCCGGTCGACGTCCTCCCGGGGGTGTTCACGTAGAGGGTGTATATGCCGCTCGACCTCTGCGTCGCCGCGTTGGTTTTCTTGACGTTTTCGCCCCCTGCTGTAGTGACAGCCAATGCCTTGCCGGATTCGCCTAATGCAACGTCGTCTCTGACGTAGATTACGCCAGATGAGCCTACGCCCCAGCCGTTCTGCCCGTTTATGTCCGAGTTGTCGTTGTAGCTTTCGAAGCCGTCATAGAAGTCGTAGACAAGGTCGGGATTATCTGTTGATAGCGCGTTGGAATTTCCGTAGTACATTGTGATGATAGAGCTGCCGCTCGCAGGGATTGACGAGACGTTGACTGTTATGTACGTGTGGACCTTGTTGCACGTGCCCTTCTGCAATGTGTGGTAGACCGTTCCCGTGCCTGCGGCGTTCGTGAACCTGATGTCCGCGCAGTCTGAGCGCATCTTGCCGCCTGAGATTAGAGTCGACGTGTTGACGTCCATGATAACCTGGAAGTTCGTCAATCCGCTGGCCCCGCCGTTCGAGATTGTATAGTTTTGCCTGTAGCTCCACGAGGAATTCCACCACGCCCACGGAGGCCGCACCCCCATGTACTCCAGCTTCCAGTCGACGTTGTTCTCGCCGAGAGCGGCGACTTTCTTGCCTTCGATTCTGACGAGCTTCTTCTCGCCGGGTGCGATGACGATGTCTGACATTGAGGTTGGCTCGTATTCTTCTACTTCAACCTGCTTTTTCACGTATTCTTTGACGCCGCGCCCCTTTCCGGTTACGGTGGTGATGCCGTTGTTTTCAGTCGTTCCCTCTACGGCAGCAGACCATATGGGGGAGCCGTCTTCGCCGACGCATGTGCCGTTGATTATGCCATCTTTTGCGGCTGCAGTGTACCTGTCTGTGGACAATTATATCTTATTACGACGTCGCCTTCCACAGGCTCGTCGACTTCTTTCATGTTCTTCTTCCAGACCGCCAAATTCAAGTCTTCGCCAAGGTCTATTGACTCGTCCGCTTTCTCGACCCAGGTGCTCCAGCCATTGTCGATGAGCCTGATTGGCTTGTCGGTCGGATTGGATACCTCCACCACCGCGTAGCAGTCGACGAGGCACTGGTCCGTGTTGTCGACAAGCCTCAGGTATTCCCAGTAGGGTTGTCCGTTTATCAAGGCAGGGGTTTCCGGCGGAGGCGTAGGAGGTAGCGCCTGCGTCGCTTCCCCTGTCGAATTTACGACGTTCGAAGTCCCGCCGGTAAGATAGTCCCCGACGTCTTTCACGAACTTGTCGAAGCCTGCGTACTCGTATGCTTCGGCGTTTGCGGCTGCAATCAACAAAAGCGTTAACGCTGCAAGAACCCTCCACTTAGCCATTTGCCCACCTCACGACGAAAAATCCGCAAGAAAACCGGACCAACGCCCACAAAAACCAATGAGAATATACGCTTAAAAAGCACGCGCTTCTTTTAGCTTTGACAGGCGGTGCCATGGTAAACGGCAAAGCATTCAAACAAACAGGCATAAAAACCGGTACAGTAAAAGGTAGTAATACTGGGGGCTATAGCAGTTTTGGCTCTGTTTTGAGCCTTTTATCCTTTGGGGGGTAATGGTTGTTCAGGTGTGTTTTTATGAAGGCCCCTGTGGGTAGAAGGATTATCGCGTATTTCATTGACGGTTTCATCGCGGGTCTGCTGCTTCTTCTGTTCTCAGCCGCCGGCTTCGTCGTGGAGGCCAGGGTTGATTCGGTTTTCGGGAAGCTTCTGGCGCTTTTCCTGTTCCTTCTGGCAGTCGTATTCTATGCGGGTTTCATATTGGTGAAGGACGGGTTCTTCTCAGGGTGTGGGATCGGGAAGAAGCTGATGCGGTTGCGTGTCGTCAGAAGCGACGGGTCGAGGTGCGACTTCGAATCGTCTGCGCTGCGCAACGTCACGTTCCTCATACCGCCCGTCAACCTTTTAGAGCTTGTGATTGCGGTGGTCGACGCCGAAGGAAGGCGGCTGGGGGATAAGATTGCGAAGACTCAGGTCGTCGAATAGACCAGTTCCACAATGCTCTCCAATGTCGTGATGACGTAGTCCGGCATCTCCTCCTCGCTTCCGGGCTTCGTTGTGGAGTGCCTGCCCCGGACTATCTGGGCGGACGCCATCCCCGCCTTTTTTGCCGCGACTACGTCCCTGTCGACCCGGTCGCCGACCGCAAGGCAGACGCCAGGTGCGAGCCTGAGTTCGTCCGCAGCCGTGAGATACGGCTGTGGGGAAGGCTTCCCTCTGCCTTCCTCTGCGACGACGACGGCGTCGAACAGGTCTTTGAAGCCGAGCCTGATGATTTTCTCCCATTGTTTGACAGGCACGCCGTCCGTCACCACTCCGAGCATGATTTTCAGTCCTTTGAGTTTGGCGAGCGTCGGGATGGCGTCGGGGTAGGGGACCAGGTATTTCCTTTTGGCCTCGTGGTAGGCTATGATTCCGGCAGCTATTATCTTCGGGTCAGGCTGGTGTCCGAGCTGGACGAGCATGTCGTCGTAGTGGCGCTGGTAGTTCGGGCCTTTCTCAGCCACAACCTTCGCAAGGGCGGTAAGCGCGTCTTCCGGGTCTTTTTTGAGGCCTGCTTCTATCATCGCCTGGACTGCCTTCTTTCTTGCGAGGTCTACCTGGCGTGATGTGTCATAGAGCGTGTCGTCAAGGTCGAAGAGGACGGCTTTTATCATGATTCACCAACTACGTCGAGTATTCAAGTATTGGATGTGGGGGTGATAAATACGTGTGTGCCAGCCGTTCTCTTCGATGCTTGTGTTATCCCTAGTCGGTAGCAAAAGTGGGGGAGGTATAACGACTTTTTTAACCTAGTTTCGTAGTTTTTATCATGAATCGCAAGAGAGTGGCTGAAAAATTCGCTAAAGAGGCGTTTTTCAGGTTTAAAACCCGAGTTAAAGCGGTAATCCTCTTTGGTTCGGTAGCCCGGGGAGATGCTAAACCCAGAAGCGATATCGACCTCTTCATCGTCTGGAACGGGGAGAAAAACGACGGATGGCGAAAGCTGGAGGACATAGCATTTAAGACTCTCCTTGACACGCGGGAGTACCTTTCCTTGAAGGTTGTGACGCCGAGCGAACTTAACAGGATGAGGGGCAACCATAACCACTTCATTAATGAAGTATACACTCATGGAATCAGACTCGTTTAACCAGTATATGAAGAAAGCCGAGGAGAAACTGAAGTCTTCAGAGTACCTGTTCAAGGGCGGCTTCTACGAAGATGCTATAAGCAGGGCATACTATTCGATGTATTATGCTGCAAGAGCCCTCCTCTCGCTGAAGAAGATACATCCTAAGACGCATAAGGGAGTGATACGAGAACTCGGCTTGGAGATGATAAAGAAAGGCTTTCTTGACGAAGTCTACGGCAAAACCATAAGCCATGCGAAGGACAGGCGAGAACAGGCAGACTATGGATTAGACATCAAAACCACGAAGGAAGACGCAAGGCAACTTCTAGAGGAAACACGGGAATTCATCCAAAAAATAGAAGAAGCCAGAAAAGGGCTAAACCGCTGAAAATAATCCAAGAAAATGGATTTTGAATGTTGCTTTACCTTTGTCTGCAACTAATATCTCCCGGCAGTTTAGACTGATAGTTTTACCGGTAAACATATACTCAATGACCCGATAATGAAGCCAAATCCACGCAGGAATTAATACTATTAAGGTTATATCCATGACCAAGTAAAGTATGCCCACGGGCATACTCAGATTTGAAAAATCTTTCTGGTTGATTAATAGCTCAAGAGGACTTCTTGAAGCTAGTTTTGAAGTTAAATCTATTGAAAGCGGTATAGAAGTTAAAACAGTAGATATGAAGAGAACTTTTAGAATGACCAGTTTATTCCCCTCTGCAGTTAGGTAAAATATATCCTTACTCAGTCTCCTATCCCCTGTTCATCTCGCCAGACAACTTGTGGGCGGGTTTTTGCTTAGTTCGCGGTGTTATGGCCATTATACTGCGGTAATTAATCCGTTTTTGGATAATATTAGTTGGATTATGGCTGTGGCGTACAAGAGCACGAACGGGAAGGCCCCGGATGTGTCGTTCAGGGAGGCCTTGCTCCGGGGGCAGGCGCCGGATATGGGGCTTTACATGCCGGCGGAGATTCCCAGGTTTCTTGCCGGCGAGCTTGAGGGTTTCGGTGGGTTGGAGTACCACGAAATCGCCCACAGGGTTGCGATGAGGTTTTTGGAGGGTGAGGTCCCGTCTGATGTTGTTGCGAAAATCGCCAGGGAAGCGTATGACTTTGACGTTCCCTTGGAGGAGGTCTCCGGCAGGCGGTATGTGATGCGCCTCGACCGGGGGCCGACTGCGTCGTTCAAGGATTTTGCCGCGAGGATGATGGCGCGGCTTATGCAGTTTTTCCTGCGGATGGAGGGGAGGGAGGTGGTGATTTTGACTGCGACTTCCGGCGACACCGGGAGCGCCGTCGCCAATGCGTTCCTGGGGCTTGACAACGTCAAGGTCGTCGTCCTGTATCCCAAGGCTGAGGTGACCGACAGGCAGAGGCGTCAGATGACGACGCTGGGGGGTAATGTGACGGCGGTCGCCTTGGATGGGAAGTTTGACGACTGTCAGGCTCTGGTGAAGAGGGCTTTCGCCGACGGGGAGCTTGCGGGGCTTAACCTGTCTTCTGCGAACAGCATAAACTTCGGAAGGCTCCTGCCCCAGTCCGTATATTACATCTACGCCTACTCAAGGCTTTGCAGTAAGCGGGGTGAGAAGGCGGTCTTCAGCGTGCCTTCAGGGAATTTCGGCGACCTCATGGGCGGCATGCTCGCCAGGGGGATGGGTCTCCCGGTGGATAGGTTCGTGGTCGCAACCAACGAGAACGACGAGTTTCCGAGGTTCATGGAGTCCGGCGTCTACGAGCCTATCAGGCCGTCGAAGGCCTGCATCAGCAATGCGATGAACGTCGGGCATCCGAGCAATCTCGCAAGGCTTTTCAGCATGTACGGAGGCTGGATTGATGAGAAGGGGGTTGTACGGGTGAGGCCTGACGTTTCCTCCATGAGGAGGGACCTGTGGGCTTTGAGCGTTTCGGATGCCGATACCAGGGAGACGATAAAGGGCGCGTATGCGGGATACAAGCTTGTGTTGGAGCCTCATGGCGCCGTCGGATGGTGCGCGCTGGAGAGGTACGTCAAGTCTTCGGGCTGGGATGGGGCGTCCGTTTCTTTGGAGACCGCCGACCCTGCGAAGTTCCCTGAGGAGGTCGTCTCATTGCTGGGTTTTGAGCCGCCTGTTCCCAAGTGTCTTGCCGGTCTTGAGAGGCTTCCGGAGCATGTCATCGAGCTGCCCAACGACTATGAAAGCGTGAAATCCCTGTTGAATGGATGAATTCTGGCGGTCGGTCAGGCATGCAGCATGTTTTTCAGGTTGGAGGCGACCTTTGTGAACATCATCCTGAGGCCGACCATCTCTATCACGTAGGGTATGTTCATTGGGTCGCTCAACAGGAGGCGGAGGTATTCTTTGAGGATTAGGCTTGGGAAGTTGTATCCTTTGAGTTTGGCTGGGACATAGGCCCGTTCGCCGCTTGAGTAGTCCTTCGGCAACTGTCCCTCCATTAGTTCGCCGTTTTTTATCAGTTCTTCGTAGACCGGAGTCCCGGGCAGCGGTTGGAAGTTGTTGAGGAAGAAGAAGTTGAGCCTGCACATCCTAAGAAGCCTTACAGTCGCCTGTATGTCGTCCACCGTCTCTCCCGGGTAGCCGACGATGAAGAATCCATGGGCTTTCAGTCCTGCCTTGCGTATTTGGGCCACTACGGGGGGGAACGTGTCCGGGCGGATGTTTTTCCTCATCCGTTTGAGGGTTTTTAACGAGCCGCTTTCAGGGGCGACCACGACGTATTCCCAGCCGGCCTCCTTCATAAGTCGGAAGAGTTCGGGGTCTGAGCGCTGGGCGCGGATGCCGTTTGGCGTGCCGAAGTGGAGGCCTTCCAGGTTCAGCCTTATCATCGCCTTGCAAAACCGCTTCGCATAGTCTACGTCGTATGTGAAGTTGTCGTCGATGATGGATATGTGCCGTATGCCTTTCCGGTATAGGTGTTTCACCCACTTTATCATGTATTCTATCGAGTGGGCCCTCACCACGGGGCCGTTCAGCAGGGTTGCGGCGCAGAATGCGCAGCGGTACGGGCAGCCCCGTGTGACCCATACGGGGGCGTTCATCTTGTGGGGCGTATTGAACCTGTAGCCGCTCCGTATGTACCCGTCCAGGTTTATGGCGTCATAGTCCGGGAGCCTTATCACGTCGAGGTCTTCCGAGAGGATTATTTCGTTCTTCTTTACCGCATCCTTTGACCGGTAGACGAGCCCCCCGACTTTGGACCAGTCAGGCTTCTTCTTGACGGCCTCCTCCAAAAAACGCGGGAATGACAGTTCCGCCTCGCCGCGCAAGACGAAGTCGATGAACCCGTTCCTCATCACGCCGTCGCAGTAGGTCGTGGAGTGGACGCCGCCCATGACGGTGATGGTCTTCCTCTTGATTTCCTTGGCCGTCCGCAGCACTTCAGCCGCTTCCTCGTACGTGATTGACCAGGATGAGACCCCCACCACGTCGGGATTGAATCTTCTGAGTATCCGGCGGAACTCCCCGGAAGACGATTTTATGCCTAAAAACGCGCAGTCGATTACTTTGACCTTGTGTCTGGCGTTGTCGACGTTGCTTTTCAGATACGCCAGGGAAATGGGCAGGACATACTTCCCATCAAACCCGTATGGCCATACCAACGCTACCTTCATAGTATATTATCCTCAAAATATTGCGTCTTTCGGGGTGCGGATAAGGGAGGGGATTGCGCCTTTCCAATCATGGTAATTCCCGTTAATTAATCGTATCCTACCGTTCAGCCTGGGTCTTTTTGATTAATAATATTAGAAGATAATGTTCAATGGATATGGATGTTTTGAACCTGTTTTTGTACCTCCTAGTCGCCGCGCCGTTCATCTGTGGGATAGGCTACGTCGTCAAAAAAAAGTATTTCACAAAGCCTGTCGAGAACATCCTCATGGAGCTCGCAGGCGAGCTCAAACTCACGTATTACCTGGGCACCGAAGGACGCCTGCCCTTCGCCACCGGCACATACAGCGGCAGGGGCGTCACCCTCGACCTCCTGAACGAGAAAGGCTACCAGGACAGGTGGCACCCCCACTCAAGAATCGTCGTCTCAGTCGACAAGAACATAAAAGACACTTACATCGTCGCCCACAGGGGGCGCTTCTACAGCAGGAAACTCGGCGAAGTCAACGTGGAACCAGCCAGGTTCAACGAACGTTTCGTGTTCCTCTCCAGCAACCAAAGCAAGGGCGAGAGGCTGATAACCCCGGACGTCGCATCCTGGATAATGAACCTGGAAATGCCGTTCATACTCCAGGAGGGCCATGTCATATTCCACATGGACAGGAGGTTCGACGACAAGAAAAGGGTGAAATACATCATAGACGCCCTCGTCTACATAGCCACAATGGCTGAACGAATCAAGTGACCGTCCCAAGCTCGTTCCACACATCCAATATCCGTGTCATGTTAAACTCTTTAATCGTCGGTTCGAAATCCGTATAAAGCCGCTCTGCCTTGACCTTCTTCACAATAACCAAAAGCCTTGCAAACTCCAACGGAATGTCATGCCTATGCGCAAGCTTGTCAGCCTGGAGGATATCCTCCCCGGAAAGCCTGACAGGCTTCAGATACGGCCGCAGCTCGTGCAGCCTCTTGTAGGCCTCTTCTGTCACATACACCGGCGCATACTTGTCCAGGACGCCTGACTTGTCAAGGAGCTTCACGACGTTCTCAGTGGCTGCGACACCCTTCCTGCGCCGCCTCCAAGACCTGAGGAGGAAGAATCCTCCGATAAGCGGTAGCAGTATCGACGTCGCCGCAACAACAGCCACGACAGCGGTGATAGTGGGTAAGGTAGCCCATAGCGCATACCCTGACTCATAGCCGCTACGCTTGGCCTCGACGGTCCAGAGGCCGACTATTGTGCTGTTCACCGCGGCCCTGCCGCTGATGTCCGTGAGGGACCTGACGGTCGTCCCGTTCGGTAGCGAATATACCAGGTATGCCTGTATGCCACGGCCCTTCTGGTCGACGATAACGTAGTTTATCCCGTTTCCTATCGTGACGTACGCCGGGACGCCTATCACGTAAAGCCGGGGGGTGAGCTCGTCGCCCGGGGTGAGGCCTGAGAGGATGCATTTCAGGCATGGTCCTCCGCAGTCTATCGCCTCCTCGCCCCCGTCCTGTATGTTGTTAAAGCATGAGTCGCACGGCGGGCAGAGGCCACCGCAGTCGACGTCTAGCTCCCCAGGGTCTTGGACGCCGTTGTGGCAGAGGATATCGATGTCAAGGGCCCTTGGCTGGGTTGTCGTCGTCGTGAGGCCTTCGAGCTGGCAGCAGCAGAATTTCTTTGCGTTGTCCTTCACGAAGCATTTGAAGTCGCCTCTGTCGTCGTGGGTCCAAACCCATTTGCTGTCCAACCTCGTGCACGTGAAGTCTTCCGAGCACATCCATCCTTGGGTGTTGTAGCCTTCGGAGCAGACGTCCTTGCACTCCCTGAGCATCTCCGGCGGGAGCGTCGTCGAAGTGTAGTTGGAAAGCGTGGTGGTCGTGACCGAGGTGGTCGTGACCGAGCCGTTTATCACGCAAAGGTCAGGGATGCCGTCCAGGTCAAAGTCGGCCTTCGAGCAGTCCCATCCGTCTCCCTTGCTCGAGTAGTCGTTGCAGACGTAGAAGAACCTCTTCTTGGACTCCGCCACGTCAGAGTCCATGTCCATCGCCTGCGTGTTAATGTAGTACAATCCGTTGGAAAGGCCGGAAGCCGATACTTTTGAGTCGCAGTCTATCAGGTTCGCCTGAATCACTCCGCCCACGGTCGTCGAACTGAGGATGGCCTTCGCGCTGTCGAGGATGTTGACATCACAGGATGCGGACGGGAACTGGTCTGAAACCGCCGTTATGAACGAAGCCTTGAACTCAATGTCCTCGCTGGTCCGATAGAAGGCCCTGCTTAGGCTGAAGTTCCTCTCCACAGGGAGTACGTTGACGGGCACGGAGCTTAACGGACCGTACGGACCCCTGTTCCCTGAGCCGTCTTCCGCAGCCGCGGTGACCGGAAGCTGTATGTCGTCTGTCATGTCGAAGACCCGGTATATGCAGTCGTTGGGTGTGACT
>Ga0315294_10004968_pt1 | contig 14569 bp, 12 predicted proteins | sample YL17G13_40_MG_FD_203626 | JGI IMG/M metagenome (GOLD analysis project Ga0315294, IMG submission 203626) | Sediment microbial communities from Yellowstone Lake, YNP, Wyoming, USA - YL17G13_40 | ecosystem: Environmental > Aquatic > Freshwater > Lake > Sediment | place: USA: Wyoming | collected... | reverse complement strand
TTGGGCACGTCCATCACGATCATGCGACCGCCTTTCTGAAGCCACTTCGCGATCAGGCGAGCGTCGGAGGTTTCCATCATCGGCCCGTGGATGATGACCAGGATCTTGTGCCGGTTGAGCGCTCCGGTGCGGAGCATCGTCTCGTCCACATAGTCGAAATCAACGTAATCCCTGAGCTGCGCCGCCTTCTCGATGTAGCCGCCCCACTTCAGAGTGAGCGAGACGTTCGGATACCAGAGCGCGACCGGGACGATCGGCTCCTTCACGTGGAAGAGATACTTGAGGTGCTCGCGCTGGACATCCATCCGCTCCTGGGACTGGGTGACGTTCGGCGCGTAGTCGTGAAGCTGGTTCGCGCCGGATGCGGTGGCGTTGTAGATGCGGGCGACGATGCCCTTCTCGTCCTCAGCGCCCGCCGGCTCGAAGCCGTAGTACGCGCCGTAGTGCTTCCCCGCCGATGCCACCCATCGCGTGATGGCAAAGTTCGCCGCATAATTGGATGCCTCGTTCGTGATGCGCACGCCTGCGCCGTGCTTCGCGGCCACCCGGCACTGCTCGGCGAAGTTCGAGCCGTGATGCGGCTCGGCATCTCCGCCGGTGCAGAGGTAGATGGGAGTATCGGGGAAATGCTTCCTAGTGGTCGCCATCCACCAGTCGGACCATTCGGTCATGGCCGCGCGATACCAGTCTATGAAGTCAATCCACCGCCGTCGCGCCCCGGGATCGCCGGAGTCAACCTTCTGCTGGAATGCCGTCAGCTCGTCCTTCCTGCCGGGGAAGTCTACATCCTTGAACGCCTTGAACTCCGTGCCCCAGGCCTTGTTCACCGCCGAGACCGTCTTGTAGCGCTTCTGGACGAACTTCCGGAAGTCTGCGAGGGCATAGGGATCGTCGCACCAGTAGCCCGCGTGGTTGTGATACTCGCCGGGGACGTTGAAGGTCCAGCCGCCGCCCGAGACGGAGTATATCGCCTCGCCGAAATCGCCCTGGATGCCGAGGAGCACCGACTCGATCACGCCGGTATCCCGATACCGCTTCGCGAACTCGGCGATGAAGCGGTCTATCCACTTCGGCAGGTTCGGATTCCACAGCGATTCGATCTTGCTGTCCGTGCCGTGCTCCAGGCATCGGCAGGGAAAGTGATCCTTCCCCGCGCGGAACCAGTCCGGCGTGGAGTATGCCGGGCTGAGAATGATGAACGGCACCCACTTCAGGTCGTTGTCCTTCAATACCTTGACCGTCTTGTCCCAGGCAGACCAGTCCCACTGCCCTTCGCCTTTCGCCTCACAGGTTTGCCACGTGACGTAGCTCTCGATGCTGGTCACGCCGAGCGACTTGTAGATAGGGGCTGAGGTCTCATCGGCATCATTCCCGAAGGTGTAGTACATTTGACGCTCCTTGACCGAGGTTTCGGCAAACGAAGGCAGGCCGAGCAAACACAGTACCACGGATATCATAAGCCGCATGGTGGGTCTCTCCTTCGCGCGTTCAACGAGTGATTCCACGGATAGCTGAGCATTACCTCCAACGCAAGGTTTGACAAGCGCAGCCTCTCATGCTATGTTCTGGTCAGGAGGATGACCATGGGACTTCTGGACGGAAAGGTAGTACTGGTCACAGGCGGATCCCGCAACGTCGGGGCGGGGATCGTTCGATCGCTCGCACGAGAAGGTGCGACGGTCGCCATCAACTATCTGCAGAACACGGACAAGGCGAACGCTCTCGCGGAATCCATACGACAGCGGGGTGGCAAGGCCGGCGTCTGGCTGTGTGACGTGCGCGACACACATGCCGTTCTGCAGATGGTGAAGGACATCGTTCGGACGTTCGGCCGCATAGACGGAGTCGTCAATAACGCCCGCCACAGCGGACCGCGTTCAGAACCGACTGAGTCGGACCCGGTGCGATGGGCTGACCATGCCAGGGAGTTCGAATACTACGTGAAGACGGTGCTCAATACCGTGCACGCTGCTCGCCCTTTCATGAAGTCCCAGGGTGGCGGACGAATCGTCAACATAGTAAGCACTGCCTGGAACCATCCCTGGATCGGGGAAGGCGACTATGCGGCAGGCAAAGGCGGCATGATCGGGTTGACTCGATGTCTGGTGCAGGAGCTTGGACCCGAGGGCATCACCATCAACATGGTCTCTCCCGGCTGGACAAAGACCGATAAGACACCCGCAGATATCAACTCCAGTCCCTACGCACAGGGGATTCCACTTAGGAGGCTCGCAGAGCCCGAGGAAGTCGGGGATGCCTGCGTTTTTCTGATGAGCGACCTTGCGAGATTCGTGACCGGAGCATATATTCCGGTTGACGGCGGGCGCTCCCCGATGATGGGCGCCTGAACGCCAGTAGAGCCGGACGAAGTGCCCGCGCCAACGCTGCGGCGGACGAGCTTCTCCTGCGCCGCGGACAAGGGCCTGACCGGATACTCCGTCTTCCACGTCTACCCCGGCGGCTTCACCCACCGCTTCGTGGACCTCCGCACGACCGGCGCTCCGCCGGAGTTCCGGACAAATTGAACCGCCAAGGCGCAAAGAACGCCAAGGAAATCTGTAAGGAAACCAGGAAGGCAGGAGGGGAACGTCCAACGTCCAACGTCGAACGCTCAACGTCCAACTTTGAACCTGAAACCTGGAACCTGAAACCTGAAACCTGCAACTGGTCTTCGGCTCGACGCTGCGACTTCGGCGTTTGTTGCTCCGGCCGCCTACTGCCTGCCAAGCTCTATGCAGTCCAGGGCGAAGTTGTAGCCGGTGGATGCCTCATTCTTGCCGACAACATCGAACCGCAGACGGTGGTCTCCGGCTTCGAGCTTCATCGTGCCGAGCGATATACGGCCGGAGGGCATAGTCCTCGGAGCGTATGCGTCTATCGGCTCTCCGAGAGGCTTGCCGTCGAGAGAGAATTGAAACTTGCCGAAATCCGGTGACCGTGCAGCATAGAAATCGAGGCGAAACCGGCCCGACTCGGCGACGGGCAGAACCAACTCGACATTGCCCTTCTCTCCGAACCGGAAGAAAAGCCAGGAGTCGCTGCTCCAATACAGAGCGTCATAGTCACGTGTGGGTATCTTACCCTTGGAAACATCGCAGTCCTTCGTCCCCGACCATCGCAATGTCTCTGCCTGGATTGGCGAACCGGCGTCCGTGTTTACCGGGAAGCGCATGTTGTTCTTCAGCCTGTATTCCAGAAGCCACCTGGCCATAGCGATCTGCTGAGGGGTAAGCGAGTCCCCCTCATTGTAGTAAGACATGAGGTTTCGCCGTGGAAGCTCGAACGTCACTCCATCGAGCTCAACGCTGGTGGCCCTGCCCTTTCTCCTGAGTGGTCTTATAAGTGGATCCGGTGGCGTATCGCTCAGACCATCGCCATCGAACACGGCAGGGTTTCGGCCTGTCCGTTTGAAAAACGCCTCGGCCTCCTGCACGGTATCGAATCCCGGTCGGTGGGTGTGCAACAGACCAAGGTAATGCCCGAGCTCGTGAGCGAAACGGGGTCCAGACTCTTTGTAGACGCCTCCCATAGCTACGAAGTTGTCTCTCCAGTGCGCAAAGCCACTGCCAGTCGGCTTTTGGTCGGATCCGTAGCGAAAGAGAACCACCAACTTGCCTGGATACCTGGCAGCGACCTGGCTTCCGATTCGGCCTGAGACGCGCGGACTCTTCGGATCGACATTGATGCTGTTGGCAGCCGTGTTCTTAACCATGGCGCAGTCTGTCCGAGGATCGAATTCGAGCCGCAGCCCGACAGGGGCGTATATCTTGTTCGCGATATCCACCGACCCCCTTACCGCCTCCGGCGATACCGTGGCTCGGCGTCCTCCGTCATCATCGGCCAACTGGACAACCTGGATGCGCACCGTGTGAATCGGCAGGGTTTGCTGCTGCTCGGATGCGCCGGCAACTGAACCCAGCATGAGAACGAGTGCGGCTGCGAGTATCCTCTGCATTCCATCTCTCAACTCTCAACACTCTCCTCTCAACTTTCCAGATTCAGCCACTTCATCTCGTCCGGCGTGAGCTCGATGTCCTGCGCCTCGACCGATATGCGCATCTCCTCGAGGTTCGCCGGGCCGATGAGCGCGAATGTCGGGAACGGCTGATGGAGCACGTACGCAAGCGCGATCTGAACCGGCAGGACGCGCTTCTTCTTGGCAAGCTCCTTTGCACGCTTGAGCCGCCGGAAGTTGTCCTCGCTGTACCAGCACCGCACGAGATCGGCATCGGAAAGGTCGTTCTTATCCCCACGCACGAAGAAGCCGCGTCCCAGGCTTGACCACGCCATGAGTGGAGTCTGCGTCTTCTCGAACCAGGCCCGCGATTCCCGATCGGAGGAAGCCAGACAGCCTCCCCAGGGCGCTTCGATCATTCGGGCGAGGCTGAGGTTATTGCTGATCGCTCCGAAGCCCGTGAGGCCCTTTGACTTCGCATAATCCTGTGCGGCCTGGATCCGCTCGATGCTCCAGTTCGAGACTCCGAAGGCGCGCATCCGCCCGGCCTTCTGGTGGTCGTTCAGCACGTCTATGAACTCGCCGACCGGCACGTCGAGGTTGTCGCGGTGCATCATGTAGATGTCAACATAATCCATCTGCAGGTGCTCCAGGCTCTCCATGAGCTGAGAGGTGAGAGCCTCCGGATAGCAGTTCGGGGTGTGCGCGCCCTTTGCGAGGATGACGACCTGCTCCCGGATCCCGCGGTTCTTGATCCACTGCCCCAGGATGGCATCGCCGGAGCCGTAGACATGCGCGGTATCGAAGCAGTTGCCGCCGCACCGGAAGTAGTCGTCGAACATGACGGAGGCATACGGGAGCTGCGCGCCTCCCGTGGTTCCCATGACCAGCCTCGAGATCGGCTTCTCCACGCCCTCGATGCGTCCGTACTTCATTCTGCTGTCGCTTCGGACCGCGAGCGGCCGACGGTCCACAGTGGGGAAATCGGCGGTGGGCTTTTCGACATCGTAGACCAAGCCGATCGCCGCACGCCACATGTCGAGCGTCCTCATGTTGCCGAGGGTATCATCCCAAGTCATCGCCGGAGAAGTCGCCTGCCGCCTCTCGATGTTCGCGGCCACGGTATCCGCCTCGATGGTGTAGATGCCCGCGCCTGCCTCAATCGAAATCTCCCGCGGCCCTTCGCCGTGGCGGTTTACGATGATCTTGCTGCTCTCCTTGGGAGTCCAGGGAACGGGCACAAAGATGCTGCCCTCAGTCCCGAAGATTCGGACGACGTTCTCCTGGTTCAGCCGAACGCCGGTTGCAACTTGGGCGAGAATATCGCCTGGGAACTTCAGGATGCCGATCGCGTACTCATCCACGCCCGTCTCTCCGATGTGCCCGAACCCCCTGACCTCGATCGGCTCGGCGAAGTCCCTCCCGAGTGCGACGCCCGCGACCAACCTGGACATCGAGACGCAGTAGCATCCCACGTCGAGGATGCCTCCGCCGCCGAGATCATTTGCGAAGAGTCGGCCTTCCGGGCTGTACCCGGCATGGAAGCTGAACGTAGCCCGGATGACCTGGACGTCGCCGATCGCCTTTTCGCGGATCAGCTCCACGAGCTTCGCCGTCTGGGGATGGCACCGGTACATGAAGGCTTCCATCAGAAAGACGCCGTTCCGCCGCGCGGCCTCGATCACGGCCATGGCCTCCGCGCAGTTGAGCGTGAGCGGCTTCTCGCAGAGGATGTGCTTCCCGGCCTCCGCGGCCTTGATCGCCCATTCCGCGTGCATCGGATGAGGCGGCGCGATGTACACGGCCTGAACATCGGGATCGGCGAGCAGCGCCTCGTAGCTCCCGTAGCGGCGCGGAACCTTGAACTCGTCGCCGAACCTGTCCGCTGCCTCCTGAGTCCGGCTCCCGACCGCGATCAGCTCTCCCGTGCCCGATGCGGCCAGTCCTCTGGCGAAGGTCTTCGCGATTGCTCCCGTGCTGATAATGCCCCAGGCTAGTTTACTGCTCATCGTCTCCATCCTTCCGATGTGTTGAAAATCAAGAGAAGAATACCCGGAAGAGTCTAGCATTTCCTTCGTGGCCGGTCAATTGTCTGAGGATTTGCCCTTGAAGACTCCGACGGACAGGCATATACTTAGCAAGAAGCTGTCAGCGATTCTGGATGCTAGATGCTGGATACCCGATACCAGACGCCAGTGGAGCGTTTAGAGTTGAAAGTTGAGTGGCTCTTTCTGCTGCTCTTCGTTTTGCTCTTGCATCTCCCCCTTGGAGGGCTCTCCAGACCGCGATGAGTGAAGACAATCGCCGTCAGGAGACGCCTCCCACATCCACATGTAGGAGGGCTCTCCAGAGCGCGATATGAAGGAGAGGTGGCCATTATGAGACAACAGGTTCTGCTGACTTGCGCACTCCTTGTCGCACTGACACCGACGTTCGCCCAAACGAGCGATACCCAGCCCAGTGGCCTGATCGGCGGGATCGGGCTGACGCATCTCACGGTTTACGAGCAGAGGCCCGCTCCGGACGGCCTGAACTCCGGCTCGCCGCATGTGCATGCCATCACTGATGAGGCGTACTACATCCTCAGCGGCACGGGGAGAGCCGAGCTCCACGACGTTCGGCACGGCTTTCGGACGGTCGAGCTGGAACCGGGCCAGTATCTCCAATTCCCTCCGTGCGTTCTTCACCGCATAGTGAGCACCGGCGGGCTGGTGATCCTGGCGGTCATGGGGAACGCAGGGCTCGCGGAGCAAGGAGATGCGCGGATATACTTCGGGAAGGCGGTTGACGACAACCCTGCGGAGTACGCCCGCCTCATGGGTCTTGCCAGGGAAAAGGGGCTGGAAGGCGCGCTCGACCGGCGGGACGCCGCCGTGAGAGCCTATCAGGACCTGCTGAAGCTCTGGGAGACGGACAAGCCTGCGTACTTCGACGAGCTTCGGCGGTTTACCCGGGCACACTTGGCCGCAGCGGAGCGGATCAAGCCGAAGTTCGCCGATGCCGTCGCGAGCGGCCCTCTGTACTGGGGCAAGCTCTCCCAGCAGCGGATTGATTCTCTGCCCCACGGCGAGGCTCAACCGGAGGCTCAATTCCATGGCGGCGAGCCGAAGATAGCGTACGGGATGTGCGGGATTCTGCGCGCGGTGCTCGATCTCGGGCCGCTCAGCGAGACGTGCTCCGCCGAGGCCGCCGATTCATCCGAGCGATAGGAGCCGACCCGGCTCGATGAGCGGCGTGCGCTGCCGCCCGGCTTGATGCGACCTGGTTGCCGTATGCTCCGAAAGCCGGCAAGCGCTTTTGGAACGAGCATGTGTTTCAGCGCGTGGTCCATTGGGTAAAGCTGGTGTGGATTCAAGCAAGATAAAGGGGCTATCAGACAAGAAGTTGAAGAAGGAAGTGGGTCATCGTCTGTATAACCTCCGTCCGAGAAGGCTATAGGTTGCACCCCGCCTGCGTCGGGAGGACTTTGAAGGAGGTAACGGAGTGAGACCGGAGATTGATGAGAGCCTGTGTATAGGCGACGGCATCTGTGTGGACATCTGCCCCGAGGTCTTCGAGATGCGGGACGACAACCTGGCGCACGTGATAAACGAGGACCCCGGTCCCGAGCTGCACGAGCAGGTGAGGGAAGCGGCCGACGCGTGCCCTACGAGCGCTATAGCCGTCCACGAAGACTGAACCATTGAACTGCTCACAGACTGATTCGTCACCGCACCGGCATCTCCGACCCCGGCAACCGACACCGCGCGACGGATTGCGAGTGGTTCACGCTTGTTCTGTGCAAGCATCCCGGATACGGCGCCATCTCCCGGCGTGCAGTAGTCAGAGACTGAAGGCGCGGCGCATGGAACACTGGGAGGTATTCAGAGAGTCTAACTATTACCGAAGTAGTCTCGGCATGCGGCGATTGACAACACGGTCATCGCGGCGTACAATCAGGTGTCAGAGTGCAAGCGCCCTCGAAGCGCGGAAAGTGCAATTCAGCGGCATGGGACCGTGAACTTCCGAGGGAGCTCGCAACGGGAGGCAGAGAAATGTCTCGCGCAGTGATTAAGCATAAGTCATGGTTGATTCCCCTGTGCCTGCTGGCGGCAGCGATTGCTTCTCTCTACGGCTGGCAGCAGCTTCAGGCTCAGAACGCAGCTCCAGGCATGGAGGGCGCGCCTCCCGGGGTCGCCGGACCTCCGGTTGCGCCGCCGACGCCGGGTGCACCGGGCGCAGTTCCTGCCCCGGTGGCGCCACCCGCGGAGCCCACCTGCACTCTGAGCAGCGTACTGCCCTCGGGCGTGCGCTCCATGAAGATCAAGAACTGGGACGGCACGGTAACGGAGCTCCTGCGGTTCAAGTACAAGACCATGGACCACAGACTGATCACCGTGCATCTGCCTGCGATATTCAAGAAGGAGCAGAAGACGAAGGCAGGCTGGGATACCCTGTTCCAGGTATTCGGCATGGACTACGAAGCCCGGGTGGACGCCATTCAAAGGAATCAGCCGCCGGACCTGTCGGCTTTCATGGGCCAACTCATGGCCGAGATACAGGGACAGGTACCGCTGGCACTGCCCGGTGGGTCTAGCCCTGCTGCCCAAGCCATGGACTACGCCCGCTCGAATCTCCCATCCATCTACGGAGGTTCGGTGACGCTGCCGCCGCTTCTGCCAGGCATGTTCTAGCGCGAACTCCACGAGATGACCGTCTCTTGACCGGTGCCGATTCGCCACTGCGGATCGGCATCGGCGTTCTTATCGGTAAAGAATCGCCCCCGCCTTCCTATAATTACATCAGGAGTACCGCGTGCAAGCGCAGCCCGCAGATCCGGCTCACCAGAGATGTGTCCGGAGGCGAGCAGCGCAAACACGCAAGGCAGGGCGTTCCTTTGAAGTTCACAGACTCACAAGCCGAACGCGAGGCCGCGGATTCGGCGCCGGCTTCGTGCCTGGGCTTAGTTCGGCAACTGTTTGGGCACCACTACGTCGTCAAGCTGGCGCTGTGGTCGGTGTTCCTCGGAGTATCCATCGTCGCACTTCGAACACTCTTCGACCCTGGCCTAATACTGCCCAATGCAGCCGGTCACGCGTTTCTTGAAATCTGCGGCGTGCTGATCGGCGGCGGGATAGTCTACTGCCTGTGGGTGCGGTACTGCGTATCTACCCAGCGATGGATTCTGCTGACTGCCATCGCCTTCAGCGGCCTGACGCTGGGAGAGTTATTCCACGCGATATCTGCGGCGGCCACATTCGACGGTTTCCACGCTTTGCAGCGACTCGGCCTTCAGTACTATGACGCCTGGAGATTGGCAGCCGGCTGCCTGCTCATCGCCGCAGTCCGAAGCACCGTCGTAGATGGCAAGCCGAACTGTCGCACTATTGGCGTGCGCATGCTCAGGAACTCTCTGGTGCTGTCACTGTGTCTGATTGCCGCGGCGTACGAACTCGGCACGTCGTGGCCGGCCATCGCAGGCAGACTCCAGGTCCTTTCGGCGGAGGTCCTCCACTACATCGGCCGGTTGGCAGTCTCCAGTCCACTGGTGAGCATTCTCTCTCTGGCAGTGCTGGCAACGGCATTCGCAATGTTCGCTCGGCTGCACATCCTGGAAGAAGATGCCTTCAGCGACGCCATCACCAGATACCTGCTGCTGGCCATGGCCGGACAGGGGGCGATACTGGTATCCGCGGACAGTTACGGTCCTACCTGGTGGCTATCGCATGCATTCGGAATCGCCGCCCTGATGACCCTCCTGATCGAGCTCGGAACCCAGTTCGGCGCATCATACGCAGACGCTCAGACACGGATCGAGCACCTGGAGGCGGTTCACTGCCTGTCTTCACGCCTGAGCACCACGCTCGACCTGAGGGTGGTATTGCTGGCACTTGTGTCAGATGCCGCAAGTATGCTGTCGGCCCGCTGTGCCGCCGTGATGCTTGCAGACGAGACAGGAGAAACACTTGAGACGGCTGCAACGCACGGCCTGCCCGAGGGCCCGTTAGCGCCAAGGGAACCGCAGAAGGTGGAGGGGAGCGGGCGCCCGGGCTTCTACTCCGGCCATACCGCCAGGGCCTACAGAGAGAAGCGCGTCTGCGTAGTGGACGATGTGTACACCGACGTTCAGTTCGTCCCCTGGCGCGAGCTCGCGCGGCACGAAGGATACACCGTTTCCGTGCCACTGGTCTATCAGGAGGTCGCCCTGGGAGTCCTGAACCTGTTCTTCGACAAGCACGTCCCATTAAACGACGAACGCATCAAGCTGCTTCAGACTCTGGCATCGGCCGCGGCAGTTGCGATCGCGAACGCCCAGCTCTACGACAGAACCCTCAACGCCGAGTCAGAGGACACCGCCGCTCGCACCTCCCTGCTCTTCAAACTCGCGTCCTGAGTGCTATCCGATGGCGACCGTCTGCGCGCGGATGCGTCAGGCGCTCACATCCCAGCCAGGGCAGCAGCTCCACCGGCGACATACCGGTCCATGAAGCGCACCGCCGATAGGTACGCCGGCATCGCGACGTACAGGCTGACGATGAACAGCACCCCTGCTCCGACCGCTGCCACGCGACTGGATGCCAGCAGGCTCGCGATGAAATGGCGGGCTGTCGATCCGGGATTGCGACGGGCCACTACCGACCCTCGAAGCAGCGAGAAGATCAGCACCAGGGCAAGTGCTATCTGGGTACTCCCGACGAACAGCCGCCACGGCCTGCCAACCTGAAACGGCTGGTCCCACAGCCACCATGCTTCGAGGAGCACGAGGGCGGCCAGTACGGCGGCGCTGGTCGCGGCCTCGGCCGCAGGCAGGCCTGCCATTCGCGTGCGCAGCGCCGAAAGCAGGGCGCCGCCCAGCATCACCGCGGTGATCAGCAGCAGCGGGAACACTGCGAGCCCTACGGCCACAGAGGGATCAACGCGCGCCTGCTCGCCGACCCAGGGCGTGAAGCAGAAGAAGGCGCCTTCGACGCGCAAGAAGAATACGACCAGAGCGCTCAGCGGGGTGAGCAGTAGGATCCACAGCACGGCGGAGGTCCAGGCGCTCCAGCCCACGGCCGCCGCGCCGCCAAGCACGAACGGACGTGCTATGAGCCTGAGCACGAACCACAGCACGGCGAACGCTATGCCGGCGCCGAGCAGAAACCCGGAAAGCGACACCGCCGCGTACGCCCGGCCCAGCACGTGGTCCAGGCGCTCGAACAGAGTCAATATCAGATCGTCAGCGGGCCCGACGTTTTGCTGTGCGGCTATCAGTTCCTTGCACATCCGCTCCACCTCATGCTCCGGCAGACCCTGCGAGAGCATGTACTCTTCGAATAACGGCAACTGCAGCTTCAGGCGAAGGTTCGCCCACTCGGACGCCGTTCGGCGTCCGCTTGCCCGCCATGCCGCCTCGAATTCCTCGTCGGGAATCTGAGGTCCGGCAAGCAGCATTGTCCGATAACCCTCGACTATTGCGAAGCGGTTAGCCTCGCTCTCCGAACGCTGACGGCCGGCCCTGAAGTTGGCCAGGTCTATGCGCAGGGCATCGCCGCGCCTGCCCTCCGCCTGAGCCTTTCTCGCCTCCTCCGCGGCCAAACGGGAGAGCCTGCCAAATGCCCCGTAGTACGGCGTGTTGAAGTTGGTGAGCACCTCGACCTGCGATTCCAGGCGCGTCATTCCCCTGGCGCGGCTCGCTGCGAAATGCGCCAGCCTGGCTTCCCGGGTGTACGCCTCGAAACGCGGCTTCTCCGAACCCGCTACGAGAAAGTCAATGGCCGAGTCGCGCTCGCCGAGCGCCGCATCGGCACATCCGCGAGAGTAATCGAAGAACGCATTATCCGGATCGTGCTCGATGCCCCAGTTTGAATGCTCCTTCACGATCCGGATGAGCTCTCGGCTCGCGGGGTCCGGACGTCCCGCTCCGGCCTCGTCAGTGAGCTTCAAGATCCATTCAGACACCATCGCCACGCGGATAATTCCCGCGTGTGAACCCGGATCGTCCGGCTTGAGCTCCAGAGCACGCTCGTATATCCCGACGTGGTCGGCGCCGCGCGACTCGGCGGCTCCGCGGAGGATCACGGCGTCGTCCGCGTGGAGCCCAGCGATGCGGTCCACCGACTTGACCCACATTGGGTCGGCGGGCGGTTTCCAGCCGGGGAACAGGGACAGGTACGATCCTACAGCGGCCCTGCCCGCCATGATTGCGATTTCGCGGGACCCCGGGATCAGAATCGCTGCCAGTGCGGCAAGTGCGAGAACCACTGTGAGAATGCCTGGTCGCCTCACGCGCATGGTACGATGCCTCCTTCACTTCGCTCGGACCGTCTGGAATGGGGCGGATCAGTGTCCGGCACGTCGAATCCCCACTGCGCCGCCTGCCTTTCGACGATTCCCAGCCTGTTCTCTCCGAATCCGGTGCTCGGCAGCGCGAAGAACGTGCAGGAAAGCGCCAGGCAGGATAGGGCAAGCGCGACCGCCACGCGGCGGGCCGGAACCTCGAACCAGTCGAGCAGCCGGTCGAACCAGCCCCGGCGGCCCAGGCCGCCGAGAACGCGCTCGTCAAAGGACGCAGACGGCTTCGGCGCCCCGGCCGTCCTCACGAGTTCGCCGGAGAATCCGACCGCCTCCGCCTCCGCGCGGCAGTCAGGGCACACGGACAGGTGCGCCTCCAGAGCAGCCGGGTCTGCACCCACGCTCTCGCCGTCGAATCGGGCTGATATTGCGGCCCTCGCATCCTCACACTTCATGGTTTGCCTCCTTCTGCCAGATACGTCGGAATTTCCGCCGTGCCTCAGACAGGTGGTATTTGACAGTGCCTTCGGCGATCCCCATCACTTGCGCTATCTCGGCGTACGACAGCAGGTCCATCTCGCGCAGTATGAGCGCCGCCCGCTGCTGGGCCGGCAGCCTTCCGATCGTCTCCCACACCTCTATGTTCCGTGCCTCGGCTTCAGCCATCACCCGTTGGCCTGGGACCTCAGCTTCGTCGGTGACGATCTCGCGCGACGACGACTTGCGCCGCTTGCTCGCGCATAGATTGAGGATTATCCTGTACAGCCAGGTGAAGAATTTGCCCTTTCCCTCGTACGAACCGAGCGCGCGAAACACGCGGATGAAAGCTTCCTGTGCCACGTCCTCGGCATCTTCCCGGCAACCCAGCATCCCATAGGCCGCCCGGACGGCCCGGTCACGATAGCGGGCAAGCAGGCGACCCAAGGCGTATCGGTCGCCAAGGCGAGCCAGCTCGACCAGCCGCTCGTCGCTCTCCTCATCGGCCTTCGGCTTCTGTCGCTCTGTCACTCCAGCCCATCCCATTGCTCATACTGTATGACGCACCTAGTATCGTAGAATGTTTGGCTCGGCGAATCAAGTCGGCTGCCATCCATGCGCCGGACCGACGAAGTTGACAACCGCACGCTCACGCCTTAAGATACAGGCGAGGACAGGAGGATTCTGGGATGATGAAGGACACTGTCAAGGCCAATCGAAGTTACGGGCGCTTCTACGGGGAGGACTCTTGGATGATCGAAGACATTGTCAAGGCCAATCGAAGTTACCGGCGCTTCCACGAAGACAGGCGCATTGACAGGGAGACGCTGAGGGAGCTTGTAAACCTGGCCCGGCTCTCTCCGTCCGCGGCGAACCTCCAGCCGCTGAAGTACGTAATCTCGGCTGACCCGGAGCTGAACAAGCGGATCTTTCCGACGCTCGCATGGGCGGGTTACCTGCGCCCGTGGATGGGTCCGGCTGAGGGCGAGCGGCCGAGCGCGTATATCGTCATCCTCGGCGACACCCAGATCAGCAGGAACTTCGGCTGCGACCACGGGATCGCGGCGCAGAGCATCATGCTGGGGGCAGCGGAAAAAGGCCTCGGCGGGTGCATGATCGGCTCCATCGAGCGAGACAAGCTGCGGGAGGTGCTGAGCATCCCGAGCCGATACGAAATCCTGCTCGTCCTGGCGCTCGGCCACGCGAAGGAGAAGGTGGTGCTGGAGGACGTCGGCCCGGACGGAGACATCAAGTACTACCGCGACGAAAACGACGTCCATCATGTGCCGAAGAGGAAGTTGGATGAAATTGTACTGGGAGGGTGAGGCTCCTGCCGAGCCGTGTTGCGTAGCGCCGGCATCCTGCCGGCATGGTGTTTAAGCCGCCCAGACGGCGGCGCTACGGCTCGGGAGGACCCTCGCCCTCCCTGATTTGTTCTCTTAACACAGCACAGAAAGGAGATTATCATGGAACAAGAGAATGGCCTCACACGCCGGAAGTTTCTGAAGCAATCTGCCGCAGTCGCGGGTGGAATCGCACTATTCGGGAGCGGTGCGCTGCCGGTCGGGGCCCAGGAGAAGTCTTCCTCCCCGAACGAGCGCATCCGCATCGCCACCATCGGATGCGGCGGCATGGGAAACGCGCACATCGGCGCGCTGTTGAACCTGAAGAACGGGGGGTATCCGGTGGATATCGCCGCCGTGTGTGACGTGTATCAGCCACGCCTGGATGCCGCCGCGGCTCGAACGGGCGGCACGCCGTACAAGGACTACCGCAAGATCCTGGAGCGCAAGGACATAGACGCCGTTTCCATCGCCACGCCGGATCACTGGCATTCCAAGATCGTCGTTGACGCGGCGGATGCGGGAAAAGATGTCTACTGCG
>Ga0315294_10004966_pt1 | contig 14576 bp, 16 predicted proteins | sample YL17G13_40_MG_FD_203626 | JGI IMG/M metagenome (GOLD analysis project Ga0315294, IMG submission 203626) | Sediment microbial communities from Yellowstone Lake, YNP, Wyoming, USA - YL17G13_40 | ecosystem: Environmental > Aquatic > Freshwater > Lake > Sediment | place: USA: Wyoming | collected... | reverse complement strand
CGGCGGCCGCCGGCCGGGGCGGCGTCGGTCACCGGCCGAGCCGGTCGAGGAGGGTGGCCATCTCCACGGCGGCCCGCGCCGCGTCGGCGCCCATGTTCCGGCCGCCGTCCAGCCTTGCCCGCGCCTCGGCCTGGTCGAAGTTGTCCGCCGTGATGACGCCGAACGTGATCGGAATCGTGGTCGCCGCGGCGGCGGCCTGGAGCCCCTGCACGCACCCGGCCGCCACGTGCTCGTCGTGCGAGGTCTCCCCCCGGATCACGGCGCCGAGGCAGACGACCGCGCGGTACCGGCCCGTCGCGGCGCCCGCCCGGGCGGCGGCGGGAATCTCGAACGACCCGGGGACCCAGGCCACGTCCACGCGCTCGGACGCCACTCCCGCGCCGGCCAGCGCGCGGGTCGCCCCCTCCAGGAGCCGCTCCGTGATCCACCGGTTGAACCTGGCGACCACGACCAGGTACCGGCCGGCGGCATCCTGCCGGGAACCCTCGAAGACCGTCACGGCAGGTGCTGGAACAGGTGGCCGAGCTTGTCCCGCTTGGCCTTGAGGTATCGTTCGTTGGCGCGGTTGGCCTTCACCTCGATGGGAACCCGTTCGACGATCTCGAGCCCGTAACCCTCGAGGCCGACGATCTTCTTCGGATTGTTCGTGAGCTGGCGGATGCGGCGCACTCCGAGGTCGAGGAGCATCTGGGCGCCGTCCCCGTAGTCGCGCAGATCCGCGGCGAAGCCCAGCTCGCGGTTGGCCTCCACCGTGTCGAACCCCTGCTCCTGCAGCTTGTAAGCCTTGAGCTTGTTCGGCAGGCCGATCCCGCGCCCCTCGTGGTGGCGCATGTAACACAGCACCCCGCACCCGGACGCCTCGATCGCCTCGAGGGCCCCCTCGAGTTGTTCCCCGCAGTCGCACCGCAGGGAGTGGAAGATGTCCCCCGTCAGGCACTCGGAGTGCATGCGCACGAGCGCGGGAACTTCCGGGGACAGCGTCCCCTTCACGAGGGCCAGATGATGCACGTTGTCGAGCACGTTCCGGTAGAGGTAAAGCCGGAACTCGCCCGCCCGCGTCGGGAAGTCCACGTCCACGACCCGTTCCACCAGCTTCTCGCGCGACCGCCGGTACCGGATCAGGTCCGCGATACTCACGATCTTGAGCCCGTGCCGCTTCGCGAACTCGGTCAGCGCCGGCAGACGCGCCATCGTGCCGTCCTCGGAGACCACCTCGCAGAGAACGCCCACCGGGGTCAGCCCCGCCAGCCGAACCAGGTCCACGGTCGCCTCCGTGTGGCCCGCCCGCCGCAGGACCCCGCCGCCGGCCGCGTAAAGGGGGAAGATGTGGCCCGGGCGCAGGAGATCCTGCGGTTTCGCCGCGGGGTCCGCGAGCGCGCGGATCGTGAGCGACCGGTCGTGGGCCGAAACCCCGGTCGAGGTCGAGGCCGCGTCCACGGACACCGTGAACGCGGTGCCGTGCCGCGAGGTATTGTCCTCGACCTGGAGGCCGAGCCGGAGGGCCTCCGCCCGGTCGGCGGTCAGCGGCACGCAGATGAGCCCGCGGCCCTCCTTCATCATGAAGTTGACGGCCGCCGGAGTCGCCTTCTCCGCCGCCATGACGAGGTCGCCCTCGTTCTCGCGATCCTCGTCGTCCACGACGATTGTCTGGCGGCCGGCGCGCAGTTCGGCCAGCGCTTCCTCGATGGTGTTCAGCACGGTGTACCTATTCTAGCTATGTTTTCAGGTCGAGGAGGAGGCCCCGGAGTTCCTCCACTTGCGCGAGCAGGGCGAGCGGATTCTTCTGCGCGGAAAGCACCGTGCGGGTCATCTCGTCCAGCTTGCCCTCGATCTTGTCCACCATGATGTAGAGCTTGGGATTCGGGCCGCGTCCCTCGACGACGCGCACCCGGTAGGCGCGCCGCACGGCCGCGAGCATGAACGCGCGGACGGCCTTCTTGTATTCGGTCATATGGCCCTCGTCCTGGTGCGCGAGCAGTTCCCGGCCCGCCGTGTCCACCTCCTGGATCAGCCTCGGCCAGTCGGTCTCGGTGGCCTCGTCGGCCTCGACGGCCGACCGGAGCTCCTCGACGAACGAAGCGGGCTTCGGCGCGCCCGGCTTCCCCGGCGACGACGGCTTGCGCTTGCCCCCGACCGGCTCTTTCGAGGGCAGGTCCGAGAACTGGCCCGGGGTGCCCTCGACCCGCATCAGGCCCTGCGGACCGCGAGTAGGCGCTCGACGTACCGGGCGATGAGATCCACTTCGAGATTGACGCGGGTGCCGGCAACCGCGCCCCCCAGCGTCGTGTGGCTCAGCGTGTACGGGATAAGCGCGATCTCGAAGGCGTCCCGCCGGACGCCGGCGACCGTGAGGCTGACCCCGTTCACGGCGACCGACCCCTTGCGCGCCATGTACTTCATGAGCTCGCGCGGCGGCCGGATCGTCATCCGGCGGCCCGTGCCCTCGCGGGCGAACCGGGTGACCTGGCCGACCCCGTCCGCGTGGCCGACGACGAGATGGCCGCCGATAAGCGAGTCCAGCCGGAGGCTCGCCTCGAGGTCCACCCTGGACCCCGCCTTGAGGGAGCCCAGCGTCGTCCGGCGCAGTGTCTCGGGGACGAGCTGGACCGTGAACCGCGATCCCGACTTCCGCACCACCGTGAGGCAGACCCCGCTCGTGCACACGCTCTCGGACGCCCGAACGCGCCGGCCGAACGCTCCCGCCTCGATCGTGATCGTCGCGCCCCGGCGGGAGGAGTCGATCCGCTCGACCCGCCCGAGCGCCTCGACTATCCCGGAGAACAAGGGCTACCGCCTTCCCTCGACGTCGCCGTCCACGATCAGGTCGGGCCCGACGCGGTGGACGCGGATGCGCGCCAGGGACAGGGCCCGCGCCAGCGGCGAATCCGGGCCAAGGATCGACGGCAGGGAACCGCGGCCGCCCAGCAGGCGCGGAGCCAGGACGATGACCGCGCGATCCACGAGCCGGCCGGCCACGAGCCCGCCGGCGAGATCCGCCCCGCCTTCGCAGAGAATGGAGCCCACGCCCTCAGCATAGAGAGCCTGCAGGACCGCCCGCAACGGCATCCGGGTCCCGCGCCCCGGAATCACGACCGTCCGCGCCCCCGCGGCCCGCAATGCCCCCACCCGCCGCCGCGGCGCTCGCGCGGATACAGCCACGATGACCTCTCCCCCGCGCATGAGCCGCGCCCGTGGGCTGAGCCGGGCCCGGCCGTCCACGACGATCCGGATCGGCCCCAAGCGCCGGCCGGGCGCCGTCAACCGGGGGTTGTCAACCACGGCCGTTCCCGCGCCCACCATGACCGCGTCCACTCGCGAACGCAGCCGGCGGGTCCAGTTCCTGGCCGCCGGGGACGTGATCCACTTCGACCGGCGCCGCGCGTCCGCGATCCGGCCGTCCAGCGTGGTCGCCAGCTTCAGGATCAGGTACGGGCGGCCGGTCCGGAGCCGCCGGAACCACTCGTGGTTCTGCGCCCGCGCCTGGCCCGCGAGCACGCCCGACCGCGTGCCGATCCCCGCCCGCCTGATCTCGGCCATCCCGCGGCCGCGCTCGAGCGGATCGGGACACGCGACGACGACGCGTTTCACCCCCGCCTGCACGATCATGCGCGTGCAGGGAGGCGTCTTCCCGAGCCGGCTGCACGGCTCGAGGGTCACGTAGAGTGTTGCGCCGCGGGCGCGCTCCCGGGCCGCCGCCAGCGCGATCGCCTCCGCGTGGGGTCCTCCCCACCGGGCGTGCCAGCCCTCCCCCACGATCCGGCCGCCCCGCACCACGACCGCACCCACGAGCGGATTGGTGCCCGTGTGCCCCCGCCCGCGCTCGGCCAGCGCGAGCGCCCTCAGCATGAACCGGTCGGACGTCACCTTCACGCCTTGATGATCTCGGTCCCGACCCCTTTGGAGGTGAAGATCTCGAGCAGGAGCGAGTGCCGGAGCCGGCCGTCGATGATGTGGGCCTTCCACACGCCCTTCCCGAGGGCGGTCAGGCACGCGCGGACTTTCGGGATCATGCCCCGCGAGATCACGCCGCTCCCGATCAGCGCCCGCGCCTTCGCCGCGGTGAGCGACGAGACCAGGTTGCCGGCGCCATCCTGGATCCCGGGCACGTCGGTCATGAGCACGAGCTTGGCCGCCTTGAGCTTGGCCGCCAGCGCCGCCGCCACGTCGTCGGCGTTGACGTTGAACAGCTCGCCCCGCCGGCCGACCGCGACCGACGAGAAGATCGGGACCTTGCCCCGGGCCCGGATCAGGGGCCCCATGTTGAACCCGACGACCTCGCCGACATGGCCCAGGTCCTCGTGCGCATGGTCGCCCTGGAGCCGGAGCTTGCGTGCGATCAGGACCGCGCCCCGGCGGCCCGAGAATCCGGCCCCGTCGTCCCCGAACTTGCCCAGCTTGGCCACGATCCGGCGGTTGATCCGGCCCAGGATCCGGTCGGTCAGCGCCATCGTCCGGTCGTCGGTCACCCGAAGCCCCTGGACGAACCGGGGCGCCAGCCCGGCCTGCTTCTGGGCCTCGCTGATCTCCTTGCCGCCGCCGTGGACGACCACGGGCCAGATGCCCACCGTGTGCAGGAACAGGAGATCCTCGACCACGCTCTCCTCCCCGCCCGGCGTGTCCTGGATCGATCCCCCGTACTTTATTACGAACGAAGAGCCCCGGAACTGCTTCAGGTACGGCAGGGCCTCGAGCAGGACGTCCGCTTTCGCGATGGCGTGTTTCATGTGTTCTTCATCCTATCGCGAATCACCTGCCTTGAGAATGTGCCGACCGAGCGGCCGCCCGTGTGCTTGACGAGCCTTATCGCCATGCCGTAAGGTGATAATATGATCCGTGGGTTCAGGGACCGCACGGCCGAGGACCTTTTCACCGGCGTCGAGTCGGCCGCGGTCCGCAGGATGCCCCCGGACCTGCAAGCCGCCGCCAAGCGGAAGTTGATCATGATCGCCGCCGCCACCTCGCTCGGAGACCTAGCAGTCCTGCCGGGCAACCGGCTGGAAGCGCTCAAGGGCCGGGCCAAGGAAGGGCATTCGGTCCGGATCAACGACCAGTACTGAGGAGGTGAGGCCATGATCCAGCCCAGGGACGTTCCGCCGCCCGGCGAGATCCTGATCGAGGAGTTCCTGAGGCCGGGAGGCCTAACCCAGGCCGCCGCGGCCGCGAAGCTCGGGTGGACGCCCGCCCGGCTCAACCAGGTCGTGAAGGGTCACCGGGCCATCACGGCCGACGCCGCGCTGGATCTTTCCGCGCTCTTCAAGAACTCGCCCCAGTTCTGGATGAACCTCCAGGCGCTGTACGACGTGGATCGGGCACTCGCCCGCAGGGGCCGCAGCCCACGCCCCTATACGGCAAGGACGGCCGTCCCGGCGGCCGCCGAACGCCGCCCACGCAGGTGAGCCGGCGCGCCTCTAGGCGCGGGGGTGGGCCTTCGCGTATACGCGCTTCAGGCGCTTGGCCGTGATGTGCGTGTAGATCTCGGTTGTCGTGAGCCGCGCGTGGCCCAGGAGCTCCTGCACCGCGCCCAGGTCGGCGCCGTGCTCGAGGGTATCTCTGGATATCGGTCAGAGATGCGCCACGAACTCGTCGACCGTGATCCCCGCGAGACGAATCAGCTTCCGAAGGGTCCCTCGATCCAGCTCGCGATGGTCGGGCACGGAAAGGGACGCCCATGAACCAGCCTTGGTGAGGATCATGTGACTGCCGACTTGCCGGGCAAACTGCCATCCCATCTTCTCAAATGCCTTGCGCGCCTCGCGACCGGAGACAACAGGAAGGGTGGACAACTAGGCGGCGAGCGGGATCTCGATCTCCCGGGTTTCGATGGTGAGCGGCAGCTTCTGCTCGGCACGCACTTCCAGGCAGGCCATGATGGCTTCCCGGATGTTGGCGAGCGCCTCATCCTTCGTCTTGCCCTGGGACACGCACCCCGGGATCGCGGGGCACTCTGCGACGATGTACCCGTCCTCGCCGGGTTCCAGCGTCACCGTGAGCTTCATCGCGTGTCCCATCAATCCCATCCTATCACGCCCTCGGATGGGCCTTGGAGTAAACGCGCTTGAGGCGCTTGGCCGTGATGTGCGTGTAGATCTCGGTCGTCGTGAGCCGCGCGTGGCCGAGCAGTTCCTGGACCGCGCGCAGATCGGCGCCGTGTTCGAGCAGATGGGTCGCGAAGCTGTGCCGGAACATGTGCGCGGTCACGGGCTTGCCGATCGCCGCCAGCCGCGAGAGCCGGGCGAAGTCCTTGGTCAGCATCCGCTGGGAGAGCCGGCCGTGCTGGGTGACGAAGACGGGCCGGTTGCCGCCCGGGTTCCCGCACGCGTACCGGTAGTCCGCGAGCGCGTTCTGCGCCTGCTTCCCGATCGGGACCACGCGCTCCTTGCTCCCCTTGCCCGTCACCCGGACGAATCCCTCCCCCAGGTCCACGTCGGTCCAATCGAGCCCGAGCGCCTCGGCCGCCCGCAGGCCGCCGGCGTACAGGAGTTCGACCAGCGCCCGGAGCCGGCGCGCCCGCAGCCGGACCGGAAGCGCCCCGGCATGCCTGACCTCCTTCGCCTTGATCGCATCGAAGGTCGCGCGCAGGATCTTGAGGACCTCGGCCTCGTCGAGCGCGCGCGGAAGGGGCCGGCCCTTGCGCGGGCCGCGGATGCCCGCGGCCGGGTTGGCTTCGAACCATCCCTGCCGGCAGCCGTGCTGGTAGAGCGACCGGAGCGCGGAAAGATGCCTCGATACCGAGGCGCCGCCCAGGCCGCGCTGGAGCGCCGCCGCCGCGTACGCGCGGACATCGTCGACACCCACCCGCTCCCACGCTGCTATGCCCCGCTCCGTCATGAACCCCGCGATCCCGGTGAGGTCGCTCCGGTAGGCGAGAATCGTGTGGGGCGACGCGCCGCGGGCGGCCCCCAGCGATTCCAGGAACTTCTCCGTTCGGGACGTCAGCGAGGCGGGCAGACTCACGACCGCTCGGTCCCGAGCGACCGGGCAGCCGCGACCGGCCGGCTGGCGTTGAGGGCCACGGCCAGGAACCGGCCCGTGTGCGAGCCCTTGACCTTCGCGACCGCCTCGGGCGATCCGGTTGCCACTACCCGGCCCCCGTCGTCGCCTCCCTCGGGCCCGAGGTCCACGATCCAGTCGGCGGATTTCACGACCTCGAGGTTGTGCTCGATCACGATGATCGTATTGCCCGCATCCACCAGCCGGTTCAGGACTTCGAGCAGCTTGCGCACATCCTCGAAGTGCAGGCCCGTCGTCGGCTCGTCCAGGATGTAGATCGTCTTCCCGGTGGCGCGCTTGCACAGCTCGGTCGCGAGCTTGACCCGCTGGGCCTCGCCGCCCGAGAGCGTGGTCGCGGCCTGGCCCAGGTGAACGTACCCGAGCCCGACCTCGTTGAGCGTGCCGAGGGTCCGGGCCAGCGACGGCGTCGCCTTGAAGAACTCGTGGGCCTCGGACACGGTCATCTCGAGCACGTCCGCGATGGACTTGCCCTTGTAGTAGACCTCGAGCGTCTCGCGATTGTACCGGCGGCCCTTGCAGACCTCGCAGGGCACGTAGACGTCGGGGAGGAAGTGCATCTCGATGCGCAGGATGCCGTCGCCCTGGCAGGCCTCGCACCGGCCGCCCTGGACGTTGAACGAGAACCGGCCCGGCTCGTACCCGCGTACTTTCGCTTCCGGCAGGGCGGCGAACGTGTTCCGGATGTGGCCGAACGCGCCCGTGTAGGTCGCCGGGTTCGACCGCGGGGTGCGGCCGATCGGGGACTGGTCCACGACGATGACACGGTCCAGGAACTGGCCGCCGTCGAGCGAGTCGTACCTGGCCGACTTCACCGCCGTCCGGTAGAGCTCGTGGATGAGCGCGGGGTACAGGGTCTCCGTGACCAAACTGCTCTTCCCGGACCCGGAGACTCCGCAGATGCACGTGAACGTGCCGAGCGGAATGCGGACCTCGTCGCCCTTGAGGTTGTTCTCCCGCGCTCCCTTGAGCACGAGCGCCTTCCCGGTCCCGGGCCGGCGACGATCCGGCACCGGAATCCGGCGCTTGCCCGCGAGGTACAGCCCGGTGAGCGACGCGTCCGCGCGCATGACCTCCTCCGGCGTGCCCTGCGCCACGACGTGGCCGCCATCCGCTCCCGCCCCCGGCCCCAGGTCCACGAGGTAGTCGGCCTCGAGCATGGTCTCGGCGTCGTGCTCGACCACGATCACGGAATTGCCTAGGTCCCGGAGCGTCTTGAGCGTCGAGAGCAGGCGCACGTTGTCGCGCTGGTGGAGGCCGACCGACGGCTCGTCGAGGATGTAAAGCACCCCGACCAGCGAGGAGCCGATCTGGGTGGCGAGGTGAATGCGCTGGGACTCGCCGCCCGACAGCGAGGTCGCGGACCGGTCGAGCGTCAGGTACTCGAGTCCGACGTTGCCCAGGAACTTGAGCCGGGCCCGGATCTCCTTCAGCACCTGCCCCGAGATCTTCTGGTCGCGCACCGAGAGCTTGATTTCGTCGAAGAACCGGACGGCCGCCTTCACCGACTGGGCCGTCACCTTCACTATCGACTGGTCCGCTACCGTGACGGCGAGCGCCTCCTTGCGCAGGCGCGCGCCGTGGCACTCCTCGCACTCGAGCTCGCGCACGAACCGGGACAGGATCGCGGACTCCATCTCGTCGTCGTCCCCGTTCCCGCCCATCTCGTCCCGCTTCTCGCGCAGGACCGCGAGGACTCCCGGGAACTTGCCCTCGTAGCGTTGCTGCTTGCCGTCGCGGTACCAGGTCACGACGAGCTCCTCGTCCGACCCGTTGAGGACGACCTCCCGCGCGGCGGCCGGGAGCTTCTTGAACGGAACGTCCATGCGGAACCGGTGCCGGTCCGCCAGCGCCTTGAGCATCTGGTGGTAGAAGAGCGCGCCGGGGTGGTCCCACGGCCGCACCGCCCCCGCGTTCAGCGGCCGCTCGTCGTCGATCGCGAGCCGGGGATCCACCTCGGTCGTCGTCCCAAGCCCGTTGCACGCCGGGCACGCGCCGAACGGGCTGTTGAACGAGAAGAGCCGGGGAGTGAGTTCCTCCATGGATATCCCGCAGTGCGGACAAGCGAGGGTCTGCGAGAACACGTGCGGCGTATCGCCCGCGTCGACGGTCATGACCCCCTGGCCGAGCTTGAGCGCGAGGTCGGTCGAGTCGGCGAGCCGTTTGCCGATGCTCGGCCCCGCGACCAGCCGGTCGACCACGACCTCGATCGAGTGCTTCTTCTGCTTGTCGAGCTTGATCTCGTCGGCGAGCTCGCGGAGCGTCCCGTCCACGCGCACGCGCACGAATCCCTGGCCGCGGAGCTGGTCGAAGATGTGCTTGTACTCGCCCTTGCGGCCGCGGACGACGGGGGCCAGCAGGACGAGCCGGGTCCCCTCCTTCATTTCCATCACCGTGTCCACGATCTGGTCCACGGTCTGGCGCGTGATCGGACGGCCGCACTGCCAGCAGTGGGGCTGGCCGATCCGGGCGTACAGGAGCCGGAGGTAGTCGTAGATCTCGGTGACCGTGCCCACGGTGGACCGGGGGTTGTGGGACACGGCCTTCTGCTGGATCGCGATCGCGGGGGAGAGTCCCTCGATCGAGTCCACGTCCGGCTTCTCCATCCGGCCCAGGAACTGGCGGGCGTAGGCGGAGAGCGACTCGACGTACCGGCGCTGGCCCTCGGCGTAGAGGGTGTCGAATGCGAGCGACGACTTCCCCGATCCCGAGATGCCGGTGACGACCACGAGCCGGTCGCGCGGAAGCGTCAGGGAGATGTTCTTTAGGTTGTGCTCCCGGGCGCCGCGAATAACGATGGAACCGGAGGCCATCCGATCATTGTAGTGCCGCCGGCCGGGCCGGGGGAAGACTCCCGGCTAGCGGAGGTACTCCCTGATCCCGGGCTGGGCCGACAAGACGGGATTCCGGCGGGGGGACCAGCCGGCAATCAGGGGCCAGGCATCGGCCACGGCACGGAGAACGGCCCGGCGTTCGGCCCGCGACACAGAGTCGTCCCATTGGCTCGCCAGGGCCGAGAGGGCGGATCCCCGGTTCATGCGCGGATACAGGATGCGCAGGGCGGCCGCCACCCCCAGCGCGTAGCGCATCGGAGCCACCCTCGCCCGAATCGCCCGGCGCATCGTGCCGATGATCCGGTCGTTCCACGCGAGCTTGCGGCCGGGATCGCGGCAGACGCGGTCCACGGCGTCGTGCAGGTACGGGTTCACGATCCGGCGCGAGAGCTGGACCGCCCAGGACTCGAACCCGGCATCCGTCGCTATCCCCTCCCCCGACCGCCGGTAGACCTTCCGGAACCACCCGCCGGTCTCGTGCCGAAGCGCGTCCACGCCGAGCAGACCGAAGTCCGAATCCCCGTTGAACTCGGACATTACCGCATAGCCCTTGAGCCGGGCGATGCAGCCGAGCATGAAATGCACCGCGTTGTGGCCGTAGAGCTTGAGCTCCTCGTAGAGCCGGATGTTCCGGGTCGCCAGGAACAACCCGTAGATGGTCCGGTACCCGGCTGCCTTCGGAATCCCCGCCCGCTCGACCACGATCCGGTCGAAATCCTCGACCAGGAGGGCCAGCGGAAGCCCGGGCGCGATGCATTGCAGCCCCAGCCTCCGCAGGAATCCGGGCTCCACGTGCGGCCCGCCCATGCGCTCGATCACGGTGTCCGCGAACCCGATCCCGCGCGGTATACCTTCCGGGAAGACCGCGCGTTCGAGCTTGCGCGCGGCCGCGATCTCGTTCTCGGAGGCGTAGACGGTGACCGGCCTCTTCCGCCCCTTCAGCCCCTCGGCGAGCAAGGGCGCCACCTTGGCGTAGTCGCGGGTCGAAGGCACCGCCGTGACGACGTCGGTGGCCACGCGCAGGGCGGCCGCCAGCCGGGACCGGTCCGCCGGGACGCCGGGGTTCAGGATCTCGACCGGCCCAACGCGGACCGGCTCGATCCGGTCGAACCGGGCGAGGTTGATCCAATACGCGCCCCCGGCGCGCCGGATCGCGGCCACCCGGGCGGCGTCCACCTCCGCGATCGTGACCCGGGCTCCCGCCCGGCGGGCGTAGTACGCCCAGAGGCCGAGCTGGATCGCGCCCGCGCCGATCCCGACGAGGGCGGGCCGGTCGGTCCTCACTTCGCCTCCCACTCCGCCAGGTGCGCGCGTTCCTTCTCCCGCGACCAGCCGTCGGCGGTCTCCAGCGGCTGCGGGAGCTTCGTGTGCGGGTAGACCAGGGCCTTGCCATCGATGGTCTTGTCCCGAACCCGGCCGAGGAAGTCGATGGCGTGGTCAAGGTCCCCGACCAACCTGATCTGCTTCCCGACGTCGAACGCGCCGGTGTGGATGTAGCCGAGCGTCCGCTTCGTATCGAACGGATTGCCGCCACTCGATCCCGTCACGATGGACTCGTCGTAGTGGACCTTGCGCAGGTCGAGGGACACCTCGGATTTGCCGATCGCGAGCCCGCCGAACGTGTTGAGCACGCTCCCGCGGCCCATGATCGATGCCGCGGCCGCCCGGACCACTTCCGGCGCCGCCGTGGTCTCGATGATGTCGTCGGCCCAGCCTCGGCCCGTCAGCCGCTCGAGCGTCCCGGCCAGGTTGCCGAGGTCCGCGATCTCGCAGTGGAGTGCCACCCCCGCTGTCTGCGCCCGCGCCCGGACGTTCCTCTCGAGCCAGTCGAACCGCTTTCCCGACCGGGCGAAGACGACGACCGCCCGCGGCGCATAGGTTAGCGCGAGCTCGATGTGGAACCGGGCCATCACGCCCCCGCCGAAGACGGCGACGATCCCGCCCTTGAGAAGCCCCTTGCGCGCGATCCGCTCCCCGGTCGCCGGGTCCGGGACGAAGTGCAGGTGATGGTCCTGGGACGAAACCACGCACGAGAGCGGCTCCGAGAGCGAGACCTCGTAGGCGCCCAGGTCCTGCGACGGCAAGGGCACGAGACACCCCGCCTCGATCACTTCTTCGAGTACCAACAGATACTCGCCGAACGACCCGCCGAGCGTGTACCCGACCGCGACCTTCTTCATCCGGTCGGCATGATGGTACCGGTCGCGGAAGTTGACCGGCTCGTGGTCGACGGCGGGCTGGATCGCGTACCGCTCCCCGGGCCGGTAGGTTCCCGCGAGCGCCCGCCCGGGCTTGACGACGGTGACCGCCCCCTCGTCGCCGATCACGGCCGGCCACCGGGCGAGGTCCCAGCCGTCCAGGAACGCGTGGCCCGGCCCCTGCGCGACCAGCTTGAGCAGCGACGGGCAGACGGTGAACGCGTCCACCCGGCACAGGATCTGGCGGTCGCCGGGCTCGGGAACCGGCACCTCGGCGACCTGGAGCGACTCGAACCCGGTTCCGTTCAGCGTGACCGCGCGCATGGTCCGCGGCACGGCCATCAGACCTCCTTCGCGCTGGCGAGCAGGTACTGCTCGGCCTCGGCCGTCCAGAGCCCGTCCGGCGTCAGCTCGGCCAGCCGCGCGTAGAAGGGATCGGCCTTCCCTTTCCCCGCGAAGTCCGAGATCGCGGTCAGCGGGAAGTCCGCGTGGGTGTAGATGAGCTTCTTCCATCCCGGAATCTTGGGCAGGTTCAGGGTCGTTTCGGCGACCGCCGTAAGCCCGCCGATGTGCGTGAACAGGAACCCGGGATCGATCACGCCTTTCGCCATGAGCACGAGCCCCTCGGCCATGTCGTCCTTGTTCCCCCCGCTCGTCGCCACCTGGTGCGTGAACGCGTAGTGGACGTTGTAGAAGTTCACGGTGGCCGCGAAGGCCTTGTCCGTCGGCCCGGCGAAGAAGTTCAGGCAACCGTCGAATCCGAGGATCCGGTCCGCGCACTCGACCACGTCCCGGACCGGCGCGAAGACGAAGACGTCGTCGAACCCATCCCCGGCGATGGCGCGAAGCTCCGCGGCCGCATCCGGCATCCCGGCCGTGTTCACGTACCGCAGATCGACGCCTTTGGTCTTGGCCTTCTCCGGTCCGTTGAGCGCCTTCGCCCGGCCCAACCGGGAGTCGTCCACATCGCTCACGACGAGCAGGGACGGCTTCCGGTCGAAGTTGAGCGCGTATTCGACCGCCGCCGATCCCATCGGCCCGGCCGCCCCCAGCATCGCGCACTTCCCTTTGGGTTTGATGCCCATCTCGTGGACGTAGCTCCCGTAGGGGGCGTGGTACGAGGCGTGGAAGGCCCCGACCACGCACGAGACCGGCTCGGCGAGCGCTCCGCGGAAGAACGACTTCCCCTCGAACGGGAGCAGGCAGCCGGCCTCCATGACCTCGTTCGGGATCACGATATGGGTCGAATCGCCGCCGATCCAGCGGTACGAGTAACCGGGCGCATCCAGACTCCCCTCGATCCCGAGCGCGGTCTGGACCACGAACCGCATTCCGGGCTTGAACTGGGGGCTCCACTTCGGCCCCACCTCGACCAGCTCCCCGCAGAACTCGTGGCCGATCATGACGGGGTTGGTCCCCGCATCCTTGGGCACCCGGCGGTGGGCGGTTCCCTGCAGCGCGGCCTTGTGGGTGGACATGCAGACACCGTCGCAGACGACGCGCGCCAGGATCTCGTCGTCGCGCATCGCCGGGAGCTCGAACTCCTCCATCCGGAGGTCGCTGGCGCCGTAGAGCCTGACCGCCTTCGCCTTCATCGTTTGATCAGTATAGCCTCCCCCGGACTCAGGACGAGGTTCCGGTGCGAGCCAGCTCCGCTCCGCAAAGGGACATCATCTTGCCGTAGACTCCGGCCCACACGGCCGGATCCCGCTGGTCCAGCCTGTCGATGGCCAAGGCCCTGATCACCTCCAGGAGTGGCGGCCCCCACGACTCCGGCAACGCGGGGCACGTCTCAAGTACCGCGAGTAGTTCCCGCGCCCGCAGGAGCGCGGCGCGCGCCTCCGGCACGGCTCCCGCTTCCAGCATGCTCACGGCACGGCTGACCTCGGAAGCCGCATTGTACGCGAGATTGCAGAAGTGGCAAACCTTGGGGGAAGCAGGACTCCTGGAGTTGAGCTTCGTCAATGAAGCTCTCATGACCAAGGTCACTGGTCGAAGCGCACCCAGGTAACCCTCTCAACGTATCCGAAGGAATCAGGGCACTCAGACGCATGGGAGTGGGGTTCAGCCTGGACGGATCGATGGTTGTTTTGGAAGAACTTCCGGTGGATATACAGGAACGAGTGAGCGGAAAGTCGTGATGTGGCCGGGGAGTTCTGGAACCGGCCGGAAACCTAGTACGCCTTGAGGACCTTTGTCTGCTTGAGCCGCTTCTGGCCAGGATCGACTTCGACGGAGAGTCCTTCGAGAGCATAGACCCCGAGGACTTCCCCCTCCTTGGGACCCGCGAACACGACGATCGTGTGAACCCGCTGGCCACCATATTCGATCTGGACTTCACCGATCGGTCGTTTCACGTGGCGACCTTCAATCGTCCCGAATGTCCGCGTACCGGCGGGCTTGATCCCAAGTCTCTTCAGCGTGGCGCCGTGGATCCAAGTGAAAGTAGCCCCAGTATCCACCAGTAGGTTCTTCGTCTCCCGGTTGCCGTTGGAGATCAAGGTGATGTCCGCGTACGTGCTTCCCATGCGAGTTC
>Ga0315294_10004965_pt1 | contig 14576 bp, 12 predicted proteins | sample YL17G13_40_MG_FD_203626 | JGI IMG/M metagenome (GOLD analysis project Ga0315294, IMG submission 203626) | Sediment microbial communities from Yellowstone Lake, YNP, Wyoming, USA - YL17G13_40 | ecosystem: Environmental > Aquatic > Freshwater > Lake > Sediment | place: USA: Wyoming | collected... | reverse complement strand
AATCTTGTATGGACTCTGTTTGGTTTCGCATAGTTTCCAATCCTCGTTACGCCCTCATCGATCTCTTGCCATATGTGGCCCGCCTTTCCCGCAACTGGAAGCCGATTTTCTTGCGGGATGGAGAGGGCGGGGCCATCAATTGGCGGAAGGCCTTTATCAATGACTGGATTTCGGCATCATGAATTTCGAGCTTCCCTTCGAGTTCTATTAATTTTTGGGCCAATTCCTTATGCGTCGATACCATTTCACGGAGCCTTATAAACGCCCGAACCACATAAACACTTACCTGAATGGCTCGATCTGAATTTAGAACCGAAGCTGCCATGATGGCACCGTGTTCGGTAAAAGCGAATGGAAGATGGGGGGAATATTTAAGGATCGAAAGGTGGTCACAATTTGTGACCACCTCATTTTTTTCTCGGTCAGTGAGCTGAAATAAAAAATCGGCAGGAAATCGATTTATATTACGTTTAACCGCCTGATTTAACCTCTTAGTTGTTACTCCGTAGATCCTGGCCAGGTCGGCATCAATGATAACTTTCTGACCTTTAATTTGAATTATAATCTTTTCAATTCGTTCGACGGGAATAACATTTTGCTCACCGGCCATTGCCATTTCCCTTTCGGAAAAATTGTTCCCTGAAGATATCACAAATTGTGATATCTTTATGACCTCAGAAAATTCTTCCCGGCTTCTCTTTGCCCTCCATCCACCGATCGATTTTTTCTTTCTTAAATCTCCAGGCCGTTCCGACTTTGGATGCGGGGATCTTCCCCTGTTGGGCAAGTTTGTAAATTAGATCAGGGCTCAATTTAAGGTATCGAGCAACTTCTTTCACGGTCAGCCATGTATCCGTCATATTATTCCAATCCATCCTAAAAAAACCTAATAAATACCAATCCATATTAAGAGAACTACCAAAATAAGTCAACATTTTTCCTGTTTTTCTGTTTTCCAAGGAGTGAAAAGGGAAAGGACCAAAAGGCCGAATAATCTCTCTTTGGCTGAGGGAAAAAGATTGCGGAAGTGGCAAAAAGGAGTTATAAGAATAACTCATGTGGTCAAAAGTGATTCGATTCTTTAAAAAGGACAGCCCAAGCAGAAACGACCTGGAGGCCTGGAAGGGCGAAATCCTGGGGGAATTGGAAGGGATCAAGAAAGTCCTTCGGAGGCAGACCCTATTCTTGGAGGCGGTCAAGAAAGAAGTCCTAGTCCGGGTTGGGGAATTGGTGCTTCAGGACGCTGAACCTATTCTGCAACTGGCCGAATCTTTCTTCTATTTTGACTCCTCCCTCCGGGAAGGGCCCGACCTGCCCTCGGGTCAGGACGAAGCCGCCGAAATGGTGTGGAAGAAGCTGGAACCTTTGCTTTCGAGCCTCGGCCTGGAATTGATCCGACGCACCGGCGAACCCTTCGACCCCAGGCTCCACCAAACGGTCGAGAGAGCGGCGGAGGACAACGGGAATATGGTGGTGACCAAAATTATCCAGCCCGGCTATCTCTATCATGGCCAGGTGATTAGGCCTGCCAGGGTGATTATCGGGGAACTTTCAACCAAGGGGAAGCAGGAGTTATGAGCGAGATTCTTTGCGGTATCGACCTAGGGACTACCAATTCTTCCATCGCTTACCTTGAGGGTGGAAAGCCCATCGCCCTTCCCGTGGAAGAAGGATCGGCGCTCGTGCCCTCCGTGGTCAGCCTGGATGAACCAAGCGGTCAGATCCTTGTGGGCAGGAGGGCCAAAAACCGGATGGCCGGATTTCCCGAAGCCACGATCCGGTCCGTCAAAAGGCTCATGGGCAAAGAAACGAGGATCCCCCTCGGGCCGAAAGAATTTTCCCCGGAAGAGCTTTCTTCCTTCATCCTCCGGTATCTATCCCGGCAAGCGGGGGAGATGCTGGGGCAGGAGATCAAAAAGACGGTGATCACCGTGCCCGCCTTCTTCAATGATGCTCAAAGACGGGCTACGATCCGAGCGGGGGAACTGGCCGGCCTGGAAGTGGTGCGAATCATCAATGAACCGACTTCGGCCTCCCTGGTGTATGACTACGCTTCTCTCCAGGAGGAAGGGGGGTCGCGCTATATCATGGTTTATGACTTAGGGGGCGGGACTTTTGATGTCTCCATCTTAGAAATAAAGGGAGAGATCAAGGAGGTTCTCGCTTCCTGTGGCGACACCGTCCTGGGAGGAGATGATTTCGACGAAAGGCTGTCCAATTCCTTCCTGCGCCATCTGAAGGAAAAGACCGGCCACGATTTTTCGGCAAGCCCCAGGGCTTTCCAGGTCCGGCTAAAGGATATTGCGGAAAAGACGAAAATAGACCTTTCCGATGCCCCTTATGCCCGGGTGCAGGAGATAGCCGTGACCAGCGTTAACGGCCAACCGGTAAACCTGGACCTGGAGGTAAGCCGCAGAGAATACGAAGAGATGATTGCGGACCTGGTAGAGAAAACGATCCTGAAAGTGGAGGAGGCTCTGAAAGAGGCCAATCTTTCTTCCTCCGATATCGGGAAAATCATCCTGGTGGGGGGAGCTACCCGCACTCCTCTGGTAAAGCGGCGGCTGGCAGAGGTTTTCGGCCGGCCCATCCATCATTCCATCGACCCGGACCTCTGCGTCGCTTTAGGAGCGGCCGTGCAAAGGGGCCTCATTGCCGGGGAGCCCTTGGGTCATATCCTTCTGGACGTCACCGCCCATTCTTTGGGAGTGAAAACCATCGATACCATCGATCGGGAAACCGGGGACGCCGACTATTTTTCCATCATTATCCCGCGGAACACGAAAGTCCCGGTGCGCAAGGCGGAAGTCTATTACACCCTGACGGCAAATCAGGGAGGTGTGGAGGTGGAGGTCTACCAGGGGGAGAGTGCATCCTGCCGTGAAAATACCCGAGTGGGTCAATTTTATTTTTCCCTGAAGCCGGCTCCGGCCCATTCACCCGTCATCGTGGAATTCGCCTATGACAAAGAAGGGGTAGTCCACGTTACCATAGACCAAAAGGGGGCAGAAAATCGCCAAGAGGTGACCCTGGATGTCCGCAAGAAAAGAGTCCTGCAAAAAGAAAGGGAAGTTGAGGGACCGGAAGTTTTGAACTATATCCTGGAAAAGTCCCGGCGCCTGATCCAGGAAGAGCAATTGCCGCAGGAGCTTCGCCAGGAGCTGGACCGGCTTTCCCGCGATTACGAAAGAGCTCTGAGAGGGCAGGGCGAGGACCGGGACATAGATGACCTGGAAGACCGGGTGCTGGAAATGATCGAAGAGGCCGAGGAGGAATTGGAAGCTGATTGAGCAAGCAGGAAAAAAGATTAAGAAAGGAGTTGGACAAGTATTGGCGCACGGGCCGCTACGGGGAATGGCTCGCTCTGGTGGAAAAGGAAAATCTTCACCGGAACTACCCCCGCGAAGAGCAAGAAGCCTGGAATGGCCTGGTTAAAAGGGCTCTCCGTCTCCCGGCCAACCTTCAGGAATTTTGGACCCACCTTCCATCCATAAAGGAATACCCATCCTTCCCAGATTTTCGATGTCTCCTGTTGCTCCGTGATTTTGTCGCGGGCAAGGAGGTGCAGAGTGATCTTACCGCCCTGAGAAATCTGACCTTCCCCGCAGAGTCCCTCCGGCAAAAGGCCCTATCCTGGCAGGATGATTTCTTTCCCGAAAAGAAAATCAGGAGTCTCCTCGCCGCCTTTCTCCATCACCCGGAGAAAGTGACCCCCAAGTTTTACAGCAGCCTGGCTTCCTTCGTCGGGGGAACTGAGCGGGCAACGGTTATCACTGACCTGGGGTCCAAATTTGATGGAGTACGGCGGTTGAACCGAAAAACGAGGGGGCGGAGAAGGTTGGGATCGGAAATCCTGAAGAAGGTGGCAGACGCAGACCGCCTCCTTAAAGAACTCTCGGGTGTCCTCGCCCGGCCGCTTCAGGAGATCCTTTTTTATCCCTTCCTTTTTCAAGTCTATTCCTTCTTCCGGGAAGGGGTGGAAAAAGAAGCCGTGCCTATTCTGTTGAGAGTGGCTTCTTCCATGCCTTTTATGTTTCTGAAGGCAGCGGGGGAGAAAGGGGAAGAACTCCAGAAGCACCTTCTGGGAGCGAATGCAACTCTCTCGGATTTAGATCGCTCTTACCTGGCTAAAATCTCAGGGGGTTCCCTGGAAGAGAAAGCAGCGCTGGTGGGTCGGATGCGGTCCCCTTTGCAAAAAGGGGCAGGGGATGAATACTACGACCAGTTTCGACAGCTCTACCAGAGCTTGCTTACCGATCTCGCCGCCCGCCAGGAAAGCCTTCCGGAGCGCGAGAGACGCGAGCTTGCCCAGGTCATGGCCTCTTCGGTCCTCAAAGATCTCCCCTTGCTTTGGACGGATCCAGATGATTTGGGGCAGTTGATGGACCTTTTGCGACCCATGGCGGCCATCGGGTTGGGGAATGGGAAAATTGCCGTCCTATGCCTTATCCTAGCGGAAAAGATTCAGGACCGGGATATGCAAAAGCAAGCGCAAGATTCCTTGAAGGGTCAAAACGGCCCGACCGAAACGGACATCTTATGGGTTCTCGACTCTTTCCCCGAGCTTATTCTCCCCGAAGTCGGCTATTTGAGGGCGTTATTGGACATTGGCGGGATGGAAGCTACCTTTATGCCGGCCCTGGTCGGAAGGATCCGGGAAGAACTCGAGATTTTCCTCATCATCCATGCGGTCAGCCGAAAATTCCGGGGACCCCTTTCCTTCCTTTACGAGATGAGCGTAGAGGATTTGAAAATAGGTTATTACGCCTGGCGCCGCGAACTGGCTAAGCTTAAGACCTACCCGTCCTTTTCTGCATTGCAGGAATATCTCGCCTGTTTTCCCGAAGGTTATTTCACCGAAAAAGGGTTCCAACGCTACCTGAATCTAAGGTATGAGAGGGAAAAGAAACTGGACTGGTTTATCCCGGAACTGGAAAAGCACCAGGGGAAAACTCTTCTGGCCCAGAAATTTTCTGAGGATTCATTTCTCCCCCTATCCGTCGAAGAGATTCTGGGCGAAATGGAGAAAACTTATTTCCTCTTTTTAGAAGAAAGATTCGAAGGTTTGAAAACGGCCAGTCTGGAGACTCTGGAAAAACTGACGGATATTCTCTTAAGAAGAAAGCCAACTGTGACGGAAGGGAATCTCCTGCTCCGGATAAGCAATCTGCTGGGAGAAAGACTGCCCGACGGAGAAAGCCGAGTTCACGCGCTCAGGGAAAAAATCATGAATCACCTCATCCATTATAAGCAGAGAATCGGGAGGAGGGGTGCAAGATGACCCGGGAAGAAGCGCTGACCCTATTGAACCTTCCCCCTTCGGCCCGCACAGAAGAAATCGAGCAGGCCTACCAGCGAATGGTTCGCCGTTACCCGCCCGAGTTCCAGCCAGAGAAGTTCCGCCAAATAGACGAATCTTACCGTTTCCTTATTTCCCTCCCCTTTTTGTTGGAAAAGCTGATGGCTCCCGAAGCCGACAGCGACGATGTGAATAAATGCTTATTTTCTTTTTCCCTCTCCCCTCCCCAACCTTCAATCCTGGAAGAGGCTCTCTTGGAGGTTAAGAAGCAGTTCAAGATGTCCTATTTGTGGCCTTCCCCTAAGAGAGACTAATTGGCCCAAGAGATGATACCTTCCGTTGAAGAATAGTTTCCACTGTCTGCTTTCTCGTTGGCTGTCATTATGGGTCTTTTTTCGCGGGTCGAAGGATTTGTAAAAGGTTAGCCCACTGAAAACTTGCCTCAACTTCAATTCAAAGTGCAAAATTTAGAGAATCAAATTCTAAGGTTTTTATACCTGACGACATTAATAGCAACAGGGCAAGTCATTCCCGCGAAAGCGGGAATCCAGAAAGACACTGGATTCCGGGTCAAGCCCGGAATGACGAAGAGCAGAAAATGTATGTCGTTGTGTATAGCATCTTTCATCTGCGAGAAAATCCTGCTACCCGAGCAGGTGGAGATTGCCGATCCTGACATTTTTAAGCCCTGCTTCCCGGGCGGCTTCCAGGCATCTTTGGGCCATTGACTTTTGGGTTAAGGGCATGTCCAACATGTAAAAATGGGGATGGAAGGCCAGCAAACTGTAGGGAATGTCAGGACTGATCGAAGCGATGAACTGGGCAAGCGACTTGACCTCCTCTTCGTCTATGTATCCAGGTACAAGGAGGGTGCTGGCGATTAAAAGAGGAGGGATGGGTCTTCTTCTGATTTTTTCACCCACCTTTAAAAAGTTCTCTATCGTTTTCTTGTTGGTAATCCCCGTCAAGGCAATGTGCAGGTTTTCATCCCAGGCTTTTAAATCGAATTTTATACAGCCGCCGGAGTTCCGGGAAAGTTCGATCATCTCCTCGAGCAGGCCCGCATGCATCGAGCCGTTCGTTTCCCAGCATATCCTCAGGATTTTCTCTTTCCTCACCTCAAGGGCTTTTCTCGACGCCTCCAGAGCGAAGGGCAGCTGAGATGCCGGGTCTCCCCCGAAGTAGCAGATACAGGATGTCCTTTCATCGACATCGGAGACAAGTCCCCTTACTGGGGTTTTACGGGGCCTCAAGGTCTCTTCCCGGAAGTGCCAGTTCTGGCAAAAGAGGCAATTGAAGGTGCAGGCGTGGAAGAATACGGCGAGATTCTTGTATCCATACTCTGGCCCGGAAGAGTGAGCATATTCTGGAAAACCCACGCCCGTTGCCCCGGGACATACCCAGTCGCCAACGCAGTTTGTGGGCAGGGGGTCATGGTACCACGAGAGTTTCCCTTCTTCCGGCGAGACACCGGTAAGTGTTCCTCCGTCATTCTTCCGAAGTCCACAATATCCCAACCCCCCTTCGGGAATCCGGCATTCATTCACGCAGATCTTGCAGGGAATCCCATGAGAGTCCTTGGGTGGCTCATGAGGAAGCCGGAAGGCGGCCCTGCTCTTCTTATGAGCCCGCATGGCCATCGGCAGGGCATCCTCAGGTCTTTGCCGGATACAATTCAGGCACACACCGAGTTCTTTGGAGATGGTGCTAGAGGCAGCACGGCATAATCTACACTGAGCCATTATTCTTCCTAAAACTTCCCTGGGATGTAGCTGTACGTTTCATTATAAAGGTAGATGATTCGCCAAACAAATTGTTTTCGGATAAAGTGGCCGTTTGCCATGGTTTGAGGCATTTTCTTGTTAAAGAACATTTTCTTCTATGCTAAAATTGGTGATCTCGCGAAAAGAAGAATGCCCCCTCCCCTGGCGGGAGGGGATGAAGGAGAGGGGGTAGAAAACCTGCTGGGATTTATCGATTCTTCACCCTCACCCCAACCCTCTCCCGTCGAGGGAGAGGGGTCATTTTTGACTTTTTACGAGATCATCAAAATTGTCGAGATCTACGATCCTATAACGGAGGGTTACCAATGACCATTCCGATTGCCGAACGGATGAGCCGCATCGGGACGGAGACTGCTTTTGCCGTATCGCTCGAGGCCAGCCAGCTCGCCCGGCAGGGCAAGAAAATCTATCCCTTTCACCTGGGGGACCTGAACATCCTCACCTTGCCGGTGGTGATGGACGCCGCCGTCGAGGCCATGAAAAAAGGGAAGACGGGATACGCCCCGACGGCCGGCATTCCCGAGCTTCGGGAGGCGCTGGCCAAAGATGTCGGCGCTGCGCGCAAGCTGAATTACGCGGCTGACAACGTTTCGATTCAACCCGGCGGTAAACCCACCATCGGTAAATTCATCATGGTGGCCATGAACCCGGGAAACCAGGTGCTCTATCCAAACCCAGGGTACCCGATCTATGAATCGCAGATTGAATTCCACGGCGGCGTGGGCGTCCCTTACGGCTATAAGGAAGGGAGAGATGGTTTCATCCTCGACCTGGACGCGATCCGCGCCGGGATTCGGGCGGGAGCCAAAATACTCATCTACAACAATTATCAGAATCCCACCGGAGCCTCCTCGCCGAAAGAAGAGATGGAGGAGCTGGCCAGGCTTGCGGTGAAGAGCGACCTCTTCGTGCTTGCCGATGAGGCTTACTTCGACATCCGGTACAGCGGCGAGCCGATGAGTATCGCCAGCCTGCCGGGCATGGTCGAACGGACGGTTATTCTGTATACCTTCAGCAAGAAGTTTGCGATGACGGGATGGCGGCTGGGTGCGGCCATCGGCCCGGTAAAGTTCGTCGAGCACATTTCCAAGATTAACGTAAACGATGAATCGTGCTCGAACCATTTCGTCCAGTACGCGGCCCTGGCAGGCCTTCAGGGTAGCCTGGAGGGACCCAATTCTATTATCGCGACCCTCAAGGAGCGGCGCGACTTGCTGATCGAAAAGCTAAACGCCATCCCCGGCATCAAGTGCTTCAAACCCGAGGCTACCTTCTACCTCTTTCCCAACGTCACCGGAGCGATGCGACGCAAGGGTATTCAGGACGTTGAAGAGTTCCGCAAGTTGTGCCTGGATGAGATTGGGGTAAGCTTTTGTACGCGGCGCCATTTCGGCCGCCCGCTGCCCGGAGAGACCGTGCAGTACGTGCGTTTCGCCTACTCGGGAATCGAGATTCCGCTAATCAAAGAAGGGATGGCCAAGCTCGCCGCTTTCCTGGCATGAAAAACAGGTTACGAGTCTTAACTTGATTGTATAGGAAATTGCTTTTTGGCCACGGATGAATTCGGATTATCAGGATAGGCGAAAGAAAATGATTATCTGTGTTCATCTGCGAAAATCTGCGTCCTATTAAATTTAAACTTGTAACCTGATTTCTATCTTTCCTTTACGTACCGCCGAATCGCCTCGAACTGGCCTTCGCCGTCGAGCCCCGCCTCCGCCAACACCATATCTGCCTGCCCGCTTCCAAGATAATGGCCTTTCTGAAAGGGATGAAGCGTCCTCGTACGTCCGTGGTCGGAGCGGACCCAGCGGTCCATCGTCGGCAGGGTAAAGCCGGTGATGCCCATCGCTTCCCTGGCCCGGGCTTCCGGATATATTTGTTCCTGGACCGGACGGGGCAGAAGGTCGAACAGTTCGGCGCTGGCCACGTAATACACGTCCAGGTCGATTCCTTCTTTTTCCAAAAGAGGCATTGCTCCATCGACAAAAGCGTAACCTACTTCACTGCCCTGGAGCACAATGGTCCCCCGACTCTTTTTTTCCGCCCGGAGGAGGAGATAGACGCCCGATGCGGCCGCCGTGGCCGGGGCAAGACCCAGGGCCTTCCGGTCGAGGACCCTTTCCGTAGGCCGAGTGACAAACGGCGCGATCACCGCCGGTCGTTTGGCCAGGGCGGCTGACATCAAGGTCCAAATCTCCTGGGGATCCCAGGGGGTCAGCGTGACCAGGATGCCCGGCGGAAAGTTCCCCTGGAGAAGCTGCAGGGCCTGGGGGTCGGCGTGGGTGGGCCCATCCTCTCCGGTTTTGACGCCGGCATGGGCGCAGATCAATACCATCGGCCGGTATGGCTCTGGGGCAATCGCCCGCCGGGCCTGGTTGCCGATTCCATGCAGCCGAGAGGCAATGTGTCCTAGGGGAGCGATGAATGCGCCATAGGACGACCCGACTCCGATATGGTGTCCACGGGTGGATAGGCCGGAGAGAATCCCGGCCATGGCATCCTCGCAAATTCCGCCGATTGAAAGCAACCGCGCTCCGGGGTTCGTCTCGGCATTGTAGTATCCATCCGGAAATCCCTGGGCGGCCGCATTCACGCTGGTCGAACCCAGCAGGTCCGCGGCCGCCGCCAATATCGCGCCGTTGCTGATTTGGTTATAATAGCCGAGCACCCGGCCTAATTCCCCGCGCAGCGTGGTTGACTTTCCCGGGGCCAAAATCAATTCTTTGGGAATGGAACCCTCGGTCTGCGCTGCCGCATCGAATATGGCCTTGATGGACGGCACACCCCTTCGGCGTGGTTTGCGGTTTCGACTGTTCAGGCGGTCCCGCGCCTCCCGGAGTCTCCGGGCGAAAAATTCCACTGTCGACCGATTCCCCAGCAGCGCCCCCCGTATGGTCCCCAGGGCCTCCCAGAAACATTCCTCCACGACCTCCTTATCCTTCCCGATCCCGCAGCGTTGGTGGCCGGCCTCGCAGCGCGGAAGTGTACCCCCCACCCTGTCGAGCAGCGGCTGGAGCGCCCGATAAAACCCGTCGACGCAGAGGTTGTGGCCGGCCCCGTGGGATGCCTTCCCTTCGATGCCATACTGCCACCCTTTCTTCGTGCGATAAACGATCGCCGTGGGCTGGCTGTTCGCAATCGTCGAGGCGGCCCGTTGGGCGGCGAAGATCTGCTCGAAATCCGTCCCATCGGGCACAAAAATCGCGTTCCAGTCATGCAGGTAAACCAATTCCACCGGATTCCACTGGACGTAGTCCCCGGGAATATCGCCCTCACGGCAGACGCGGTTACTGTCAATCGAGGCTTGGTTCCAGTCCACGTGGAGGATGGCATTTTTTAGAGAAGCGGTCCCGGCTGCGGCCAGAGCTTCGCTGGCGCGGCCGGGAGTCATGCCTCCCTCCCCTTCCACGATATGTACGCGGGGCACATCCTCGTAATAATCCATGGCGCCCAGGGCGAGGCCGATCGACGATGCCAACCCCACGCCCGATGCGCCGGTAGAGAGCCGCACGAAGGGTGTGGCCGGCGTGGGGTGGCCGTCCAGCGGCTTGACCTTAAATTTCAGGAAGAGTGGGGTTTTGGTGATCGGGTTCCGGCGAAATCCCAGAAGATCTTCCAGCCGCAGCTGGTATCTTTCATCCCGGGGCAGAAGTTCGGGCGCGCTGATCCGCATCACCTCGTTGCGCAGTGCCCACATGGCATAGAGCCCCAGCGCTTTGTGCCCGGCGGCGTAGGAAAGGATATCCGCGTCATCCCGGTCAGGATTGGATACGTCGTAGTCCATGGCATCGAAAACGATACCGGCAACCATCCGTCCCGACGAAATCGACCCGCCTGGATGGCCGGATGTAGGTACATAGTTATAAAGCAGGGTGCATAAGGAACGGTAGAGCAGGTCAAACGTTTCGAAGTGCTTTACTTCCTCCGCAGAAGACCGCTTCTCTTCCGTCTTCATCGCCTGGATGATATCAATGTAGATCCCTCTTCTCGGTCCGAGTGTGAATGCCATGATTCGCTCCTTTGCGGTAATTTGGTTTCCTCAAGAACTGATCACAGAGGCCACACTGCGGCCTAGCCGCAACCAAAAATATGGAATATTGGAATAGTGGAATATTGAAATGCTGGAATATTGGAATGATGGAATGTTGAGGTAATGAGAGAAGGCGGTTGAGAAAAGTTTTGCCCATTATTCCCTTTTTCCCTTGTTCCATTATTCCGCTGTTCCTTACCCTTGTGTTTTCTGCGAATCCCCTGGTTTCAGATAGCTTTGGGGTCGTCCACCGGCAAAACCTTTTTGGCCTGGGCGATGTCCTTTTTGATCTGGGTCACCAATTCCTCGGGGCCGCGGAAGGTGGCTTCGTCGCGCAGGCGTTCCACGAATTCGACCCGCAAGGGTTGTCCGTAGATGTCCTGATTGAAGTCGAGGATATGCACTTCTATGGAAAACTTCTGATCATGGAACGTTGGGTTCCAGCCCAGGTTGGCCACAGCCGGGTATCTTTTCCCCTCAAAGATTGCCCGGACCGCGTAAATCCCGGGTTTGGGCAATAGCGCCCCGGCAGGTTTTAAGTTGGCCGTGGGAAATCCCAGCTTCTTGCTCCCCCGTCCGTGGCCGTGGGTGACCTGGCCGTAGAGAAGGTAATTTCGTCCCAAGAGCCTGGCCGCCTCGCGCAATTCCCCTTTCTGGATGAGTTCCCGGATGAGCGTGCTGGAGACAACCATCCCCCCGACCCGCACGGCCTCAACCACTTCCACGTTGAACCCGAGCTTTCTGCCCATCTCCTTCAGCAGGGCGATGTTCCCCCTGCGGTCCTTGCCGAAAGTATAGTCGTGCCCGACATAGAGCTGGCGGATCTTGATCTGATCATAAAGAATGGTCTTGACAAAATCCTCGGGTGTCTGGCTGGCAAACTTGTCGGAGAAATTGGCCAGGATGGCCACGTCCATTCCCTGCTCCGCGATCAGCCGGAGCTTTTCTTCCAGGGGGGTAATGAGCAGGGGCTTATGTTCCGGGGCCAGTACCGCCACCGGATGGGGCTCAAAGGTGTAAACGATGGATTCGCCGCTAATCTCTCTGGCTTTCTCCTCGACCAGCCGGAAGATGTGCTGGTGCCCCAGATGCACGCCGTCGAAATTGCCGATGGTCAGGACCGGGTTTTCGAAAGACCGCTTAAGATCCTTTTCTCTGCGAATGATCTCCATGATTCTTTTATATCATTATCATTGGACGAGGCTAAAATCAACCTGTCTGCGCTCCAGGTTAGCCGCATCCACCCTTACTCTCACCCGATCCCCGAGACGGAAAGTCATCCGGCTGCGTTCGCCTATGAGCACGTGCTTCCTCTCCAAGAACTGGTAGCGGTCCTGCGGCAGCCGGGTCAGGTGGACCAGCCCTTCGATGAAAAAACCCTCCAGCTCCACGAAGATCCCGAAGGGGAGGACTCCTGAGATATACCCGTTGAATTCCTGGCCCACCTTGTCTCTCATGAACTGCACTTTTTTGCGCTCCACGACCTCCCGTTCGGCCTCCATGGCCACCCGTTCGCGCTGGGAGGAATGCTCGGCAATCTCCGGAAGCCTATTTTCCCAGCGCTGGCGGCGCTTTTCCTTCATTTTGCCGGGCTGGAGCAGTTCTTTAAGAATCCGATGGACGACCAGGTCCGGGTAGCGACGAATGGGAGAAGTAAAATGCAGGTAATGGGCCGAGGCCAGAGCGAAATGGCCCAGGCCTTTCTCCGAATAATGGGCCTGTTTCATGGAGCGCAGGAGCAGATAATTTACGGACTTCTCTTCGGGCTTCCCCCGTGCTTCCTCCAGAAGTTGCTGGAAACTTTTCGGCCGAAGTTTTCCCCTGGGGGAGAACCGATAGCCCAGGTGGGCGACGAATTCTTTAAATTCCTCCATTTTTTTCGCGTCCGGCGGCTCGTGCACGCGGTGCAGTGCCGGGCTTCCTTCTTGGGAGAGGAACCTAGCTACAGCTTCGTTGGTGGCGATCATAAACTCTTCGATAAGCTGATGGCCGATGTGGCGTTCCGCCCGGACAATCTCCTCGATCTGCCCCTGGATATCCAGGACAACTTCGGGCTCGGGTAAATCAAAGTCGATGGAGCCCCGCTCCATCCTGCGGCCTCGAAGCGCCGCACACAGCTCGCCCATGGTCCGAAGGTCTTGGTAAACGGAGGGATGGCGGGCGATGATCTCCCGGTCACCCGCAACGAGCATTTCTTTCACCAGGGTGTAGGTGAGGCGGGCTTGGCTGTGGATCACGCTGGGATAAAAACGGGCCTCGATCATCTGGCCCTGGCGACCAAATTCCATGTCCGCGGTCAGGCAGAGCCGGTCTTCGGCAGGATTCAGGCTGCAGATTCCGGTGGAGAGATGGGGCGGCAGCATGGGCAGGGCGCGCTCCGGGAAATAAACGCTGGTCCCCCGGCGGAAAGCTTCTTTATCCAGGTTCGACCCTTCTTTTACATAATGGCTGACGTCGGCGATGGCCACCCGGAGTCGCAGATGCCCCCCTTCCGGGCGAGAAATCGCGATGGCATCGTCAAAGTCACGGGCCGTCTCTCCGTCCACGGTGAAGAAGTTCTGACCTCTCAGGTCTACCCGGGAGGCAATTTCTTCCCCGGAGATTTCCGGGGGAATCGCCGAAGCATCCTGCATGACCGCTGGAGAGAACGCGTCCGGCAGGTCGTACTTGTGAATGATAATCTCTGAGTCGAGGCGGGGGTCATCGGGGTCCCCGAGGACCTTGAGAATTTTCCCCTCCGGTCCTTCCTTTTGGGTCGGATACCGGGTGATTTCGGCGAGGACAATCTGGTTCGCAGCGGCTCCACCCACAGCTCGTTTGGGTATGCGGATTTCTTGAACGAGCCGGTAATCATCCGGGATGACCCGGTCGTATTTTTGTCCGGCCTCATACCGCCCGACAACGCGATGGTGGGCCCGCTCGAGAACTTCGAGCGTCCGGGGGGCGTGCGTGCGGGCCTGCCCTTTCTTGTCCAGGTGAAGGGCCACCCGGTCGCGGTGCATGAGGTCGCGCACCTCCCGCTTTCCCAGAAAGATATCCGGCAAGCCGGAGTCCTCGGGAACCAGAAAGCCGTATCCATCCCGGTGGGCTTGAACCCGACCCACGATGACCTTGGCAGGCGGGGGAAGGCAATAATGCCGGCGGTCGAGTCTGACAATCTTCCTCTCGGCGATCAGTTCTTGCAAAGCCCGGTGTAAATCCTTCCTCTGCGAGGAGGCCGCCTCGAGAGCCCGGGCGATCTCGGCAAAAGTGATCTCCTGGCCCTTGCGGGCCTTGAACAAATTCAAAATTTCCGGACAGGAAAAAGTAGGAACAAATATCTTTTTCTTGGATTTTTTAGCCAAAGCGAGTCCTTTCTCGTATCAATTGAGCATTTTGAAAAACACCACTAAATTTTCTTGAAGAACGAAATTTGATGTTCTCGTAAAAAGTCAAAAATACCCCCTCTCCCTTGATGGGA
>Ga0315294_10004964_pt1 | contig 14576 bp, 9 predicted proteins | sample YL17G13_40_MG_FD_203626 | JGI IMG/M metagenome (GOLD analysis project Ga0315294, IMG submission 203626) | Sediment microbial communities from Yellowstone Lake, YNP, Wyoming, USA - YL17G13_40 | ecosystem: Environmental > Aquatic > Freshwater > Lake > Sediment | place: USA: Wyoming | collected... | reverse complement strand
TGCAGAAGCATCTGTAACATCAGTTTGATTTCTACGTGGTCCTTTACTAGGAGATCCTGTTCTAGCATATGTAAATCCTACAGCTCCTGGAATAGAACCACCCATTGCAAATTTCTCTTGAGGAAACATTATAGTTTCTTTTTTCTCAACTGCTGGATGTCTAACTGTTTTCTCCCACTCTTCTGCTTCTTGCCAGGTTTTAAATGGACCACCTAAATGATCACCTGTTTTTCTAAATTCACCAATAGGATCTGCTAATGGTTTACCATATTTAAAACTAGGAATTAAATAAGCTGGTTCTCCATTCTCTCCACCTATAGACATAGCTCTTTCACTACTAGGAGTATTATAAGGAATAACATATCCTTCTGGTAACTTATCACTAGTTGGTTGTAGGAAAGTTAGTTTACCATTCTGTGCTACATTACCTTCTTGATTAGATTCTTTATTCTGTGCAACATTATTCATCAACCAAATCAAATCTTCTGGTGAATAATTTTTTAATAATCTTTCTTTTGCAAATGAATCAGGTGAATTTTTTAAATACTCTTCTGTAAACTCTTCATTACCTGCATCATACATATTACGTAAGTCATATCTAAAAGAATTTAAATCAGATTTATTTTCTTCTGGAATAATATTATGTTTTGATCTATCATGTTTAAGTTCACCATTGATATAAACTTCAAGGTCTTCATCAGAACCTAGACGCAATCTATTTTTTAATTCCTCACGATCACGTTTGTTTAAAAGTGATGTTGCAGATCCTTGTCTATTAGTTTCTGAATGACCAAGCTCATGTGCTATAATACTATCTAATTCTGGTTTAGTAGGATATAGATTTTTATGTATGTTATAATATTGTAGATCTTCAGGATAACCTGTCTCAATAGTATTTTTACTTGGTTTATATACAGTGCCTCTTGGATTAGATGTATCTACAATATTTACATTTTCTAAATTTTGTAATCTTCTAGCTATCTGTTCATCTGGATTATTATAACCAGCATTTGTTATACGTTCTTTATACTTAGGTGACTTAACATATTCTTTTGTCCAACTAATTGCATCTTCACCATTCTGTGCTTGAGGAACATAGTTAACTGGATAGATATTTCCACCCATTTGAAACTGACCCCCCCATGCAGGAGAATAGTTTCTTCCTTTGGTATTATATCCCATACCAACAAATCCTTCTGGTAATGATACAGAGGAATTGTTTTCATTTTCTTTTGTTCCGTAATTATCTAACCAACCTTTTGCCATTTTACTTGTAAGAGATTTGTGAAGGTGTTAATATAAATTGACTCACTAAATGAGTTGTTGAACTGTTATCTAGTATATGTCTCACTTTTAATTCTTTTGCTCTTAGCGTTGCTTTCTTAAAGCTTCTAGGACCATAATCCATATTAGCTTGATTCACTATCTTATCAATAGATAAGTTTTCACAAGTTGTATTGAATAATGGAATCTGAGAACTTTTCTCTGTAGCCCAGAATGTATTGTACTGATAGAAGTTATCACTTTTAGTATATGTAATAGTTTTACTATCTGTATTAAATATAGGGTATTGTAAGTAAGCCTTTAAGTTATGTAAAGGTTTGGCCACAAGCTCTAGCACACCAGAACTCTGTTGTCCATTATATAAGACAGCTTTATTAAACCATTTATCATTTGTTTCTATTCTTGTGTTATCATTAAACACACCATCTTCTACAGGATAGTATTCATATGCTTTAGTGTAGTCTTTTACATTCTGAAGAATTTCATCTTGATATTGATAGGCAAAAGGATATTCAATAATGTATGGTGCTATGTTTCCATAGAATGTATTGTAAATTCTTATGTTAGTTAAGTGTCTCCATATACAACCTGTTATAGTTTGAGTGTACACTGAAGCAGAATATTGTAATGCATCAAATACAGTGAGAGGAAAACTTTTTATAAACTTACATTTTCCTGTAGATTCAATTGTAATAACATTAACATTATCATTCACTATATAACTAATACCTCTAATTAATGTTTTCTTAGATACATCTATAGCAATAACATTACCAAACTCATCGCTGATATTAAATGGTCCAACGTTTGGTGCAGATACTGTTAATTTTATTGTTATAACTTTTGACATATTATTAATGTTTAAGGAACGGTTGTAGTGGTTGTGGTTGTTGGTTGACAATCAAGATCACTTGTACAAGGATTTCCACTAAGTGTAACTATTACTGAACCACCTGGTTCACATACTGATGTAATTGAAGCTTCTCTTGCACATATATAAATTATACCAAATGATACAGATTGAGTTTGTAGAATGTCTGAATAATCAATCCAACTTATCTCACAATTATTTTGTACTTGAACAGTGTAACAAAAATACAAAGGAGGGAATAAAGTTGTGCTAGTAGTTGTAGTGGTAAAGGTACAACTTGAAATTTGTGAAATAATTCCACTTACTACGTGATAAGCAAATCCATCCACTCTACTCTCATCTGTAAAATACCATCCATCAGGAACTAATGTACAATCAATACCATTACCTAAATAAACAGTAGAGCCATATAAAAGATTTGCAGCATTAACAGAGAAACCAGTCATTGATGCACTAACTAGATTTGTAAAAGTAATTGCAGCACATGCATCAATAAGACTTCCTGTTGAATCAACTGGAGGATCAGATTCAAATTGATATCCAGTATAGAATCCATATAGATTTAATCCAGCAGGTCTAGTACATATTGTAGTGGTTGTTGTTGTAGAAGGAGAAGGTACAGTAGTTACAGCATTACCTGCTAACTCACAATTAAGTGTAGTTGCAATTCCTGCTAATTCACAATCTAAAACTATTACTGTAGTAGTGGTAGTGGTTGTTAATGGAGGAACTGCAGTGGTGGTAGTTGTTGTACTTGGAATAGGTACTAAACTTCCAACCAATGCTTCAAAAGTTGCATCATCACAACATCCATTAATTCCTGAATAGAAGAAATTATTTTCTGCTATATAGAAATTAGGAATATAAGTATGGAAACTTACCCAAGACTTAGTATTCATATTAAATGATATAGTCCAAGACTTATTACAGAAGTAATCAGGATCTGTTAAGTACACTTGAGTTCTTAATACAACAGTTTCAATTATGTCTTCTACATAGTATTCTTGTAATATAGGATCATATTTAACATCTTTATCAATAGGAATATAATCTAGTTTAGTAATTATAACTCTTTCAAACTTACTATCATATACACCATGTAATCCAACTCCTGTAAAATTGTTATCTATATTTACTTTTGGAAAATATCTTAATATCTCAAATGCTAAGTGGTCTGTAAAGAATCTATTCATACCACTACCAAATCCAGATATCTCTGCAGCTTGAGTTCCAGAGATTAAAAATATTTGTCCTCTCTTAGCATCCACTGTTATTTGACCATTAGGAATTTTTAGTAAGAACTTATTCTGACTTCCTACATAACCAAGATCTGTTTCAGCAAAATCAATAGGAGGTGAACCTTTAAATAATGATGGGTTACCTACATATGCTGCTTGTGGATTAGTTGTATTAATAGTTAAAAGATTATCATACATCAAAGATTTGTTTTCAAATCTAGCAAGTATAGCTCTATTCTGAATACCATCTAATGATATAAGATTACCATAGTTTTGAGGAAAATCATAATATGATAATGCTCTATAAGTTAACCAGTTGTTAACTCTATTATCAGCATCTACAATTTGTGAATCAGAATAGATTGCTCTAAATGGATAATATGTATAACAAAATTGGCTAGTCCAATCTGCAGGTAAATGTGTAAATGTATTCTCTTTATTTTGTTTAGAGAATGTTACATTGTATGTATATGTATTATCATTTGCTATAGATACATAATCTTCTTGTACCCAATCATCAGGAATACCTGTTGATACATGTGGCCAGAAATCTCCTTCTCTATTATTAAATGCTTGTCTAAGATCTACATTATAAGAACTCTCACAATAGAAGTTAGGAATACCATATGAAAATAAATAAAAGTATCCATCATAGAATGTTCTATTTGAACCAGCATCTGGTGGAAGAGTTAATTCAGGATGATTAGGACAATCAAAGTTATGTGCTTTGTATGAAATAATGTTTGACATCACAACACCATTAACTGTAAAATCTTCTAATATAGATCTAGCAGAATGCCAGTATACTGGATATGCTATATTACCAATCTCATCATAAAATATATCTGAATCATCAGGAGCATTAACTCTATTATCAATAAAGAATGGAAGTTTTGTTTTAAATGTAAATCTAGAGATGAATGTATCACCACCAAATACAGTAGCAACTTCTAACGATGCTGGATCAACTCTTTTTTGAAATCCAGTGTCTATTGTAACATATGAATATATTTGTCCCCATTGGTTCACAAATATATTTTTCATAGAACCATAATAAGAAACAACACTAATATCTTTTTCTTTACCTGGAGAATTACATACTTGACCACTACTTATAGTGTATCTAGATTTATCTGTAATTATAGAATTTCCTGATACAACAAGACTTGGTGTTTTACTAGGAAATTCTAAAGGTGTAACTGCAACACCATTTCTATCTGCTATAGTTTTAATATAAACAGAACTTTCTCTTTCATAATTATTTACATTGATACCACCTGGTTCTCCAACAGATTGAACACCTGGAATAAGATAACGAGCAAAATCAATTTTTCTCTGTTTAATTCCAAGACCATTGTTTATGTTTCCAAAATAATCATAATTAGCTATAGAGTTAAATGAATATGCATAGTTCTTTCTAGTAATACCATTTACATATATAGTTAGGTATGCTTGATATGCTGCAAACATATATGAAGCATTAAACGTAGCAGATGCAGCTAATGCTGCAGAACTAGCTAATGCATCTCTTTGAGCTTCTTCTGTAAGTAGTTTATATTTAGCATTACTCTTCACTTGAACAAAATGTGCTCTACCAGCACCAAACATTACATTCTCAAGTTTCAATACATTACCTAAAAATGGTTGTCCAAAAGAAGTTTCTGGAGAATTAAATATTTGTCTGTAGTTTAAAACTCCTCCAGTAAAAGCAGGAATTGGTGTTTCTCCTTTACAGCTAAGTGAAGATCTTCTACTTATATTAAAATTTACACTGTATGGTAATCCTGGTACAGGTGCAGGTTGAACAACTTCAGGTTCAATATCATAACGTGGATTACATCTACAAGGATCAAAAATACCATTAGTACAATCTTCTCCAATACCTCCACCAACATTTACTACTGCTTGACCAGTACTACATCCACCACCAAAAATATTACTATTACCATCTAAAAACTCCATCCTTGGATTAAGTGCACTATTATCTGAAGTAAATGGAGTGGCCCAAGTTGCTCTCCATCCTTTACATCCACGACAACCACTTAAAAAATATGAATCAAAGTTTCCAGGTCCAATAGTTGCTTGACCAGTTAATACTGTAGGTCTACTTGTTGAACAAAATTCATATGTTTGTCCAGCAACCATAGTTCCTACAGCAGTCTGATTTGTATTAGGATCATTAAATTGATAAGTTCCATTAGTAGTAGCTATTACTAACCATGGTTCAGATATTGCACTAAATGCATTATTAGTTGAATTTAAAAAAGGATCTTCATTAAGGTCGTTATATGGATAGTTTGGATAATAGAAAGTTTGATTTTGTCTTTCATATGTTCCAATGTTACGAAGTATCCCTTTAGCTATAATAGATTTATTAGTTCCTCTATCTCCTCTAACTATTTTGAATGCAACAATATCATCTTTCTGTTCAACGGTTAATGCTGAGTTAGCAATTAAAGTACTAACTTGTCCAACATCAAGTCTTACACCAATTGGGTACACTGCATCATTTTGCATTACAGGAACTACTTGAGTTCCTGAATATATATACACAGGATTCTCAAATATAGGACTTACAAGAACATCTGGAAATTTATGATGTCTAATAGGTTGACCAGCAAGATCACCCCACACATCTATGTTACAAGGATACTCTTCTGTAGATTCCCAATAAGCAAACTCACCATATTGATACGGTGTAGCGTTTCCAATATTATCTCCAGTACCAGCTCCTATTACAGTTGCTGTATTATATATCTTCCAGTAAGGACTAGTGTTTGTTCCTGGATCTGGTTCACCAATAAAATCAGGATCAGTATCAGAAACAGGAGGTCTTCCTATTTCATTATTGTTCATCATTCTACCAGGAATGTGAAAACCATCTGTTTGTTTTCCATTCTTTAATAGGAATACAATTTCAAATGCATACACTTCATCACGTAGATATCCACGTAAGTTTGTAGCATTTAATTCATCTGAATAGTTTTCATCTTTTGGTATTCTATAAGTTTGCCAATTAAGAGTTATTTGACTAGCAATAGATTGATAGTTAAGTCTATCTATAGATGAAAGATTATCCCATACAAGAACATCTTGTACAGCTGTAAGATCTTGTGCAATATCGTAGTAAGGATATTTTTCAAATATATCTGCAATAGTCAAACGAATACTATCTACATTCTGTCCAGTATATATAACTTGGTCAGTAGCATTTTCAATAAAATATGTACCAACTAATTCTACAGAAGTAATTGCATTCACAGTGGTAATCACTGCTAGATTATAATATTGATATTGTCCTGTAACATCAAGATTTGTAATATCAAGAACAACTGATCTACCAACAGTGTAGTTATAATTTACAGTGGTGATAAAAGGATCAACAATAGGTGTAGGATTAGTAACAGAGTAATATGATGTAAATGCATTACCAGCAGCATCAGAATATTGTATAGCAAATTGTACAGTTCCTGCTTTTAATTCTCCACCACTAATTACACCTACAACATTTAAAAATGGAATACTAAAGTTAGGTTGTATTTTTAATTGATTACAATCTAACTGATCAAGATATTGAGGATCACATAAATCAAAGGCAGGATTTATTAAATAAGGAATATTATTAATATCTAAATATCTTCTTGGATTTAATCCATCTGTCCAATATATCTCTGTAGTACAATTAGTAATCTTATGTACAGTTTTTTGTATTGGATGTTTTATATTAAAATTAAGACATTTACCACCTACTAATATATGATAGATACAATCGTTATTATCCATATATCCAATCTCACAATCTCCTGTATTAGGATTTGTAATAAAAAATATATGTTTATTTTGTTCTCCAATAAAATGATTACCTATTAGTGTAAATCCTTGTGGAAAACTTACACAGAATTCATTCCCTTGTTCATTCTGATAATTAACAGAACTTGCATCAAAGTTTTCTAAGGCAGCATTTAGTGCATATGTAAGAGTACCTGGTTTAATCTGGTTCAGAGTTTGATCCATATTTAAACCTACAGTAGCATTATTATATTCTAGTCTTATATTGCCTTTTTCTTCTTCAGCCATGATATATATTAGTTATTACGTCTTCTACCATATCTATTAGTACGGTTAGGAAGTTCATACATATTGAATCTGTTAAGATCATTTTTGATTCTTCTTTGTTTCTCCCAAGGAGTTTGTTTCTTCATTTCAATCTCAGCCATAATATAAGCTTCTTCATAAGCTTGTTTATGATACATTAATTTCTGTTGTAACTGATTGAAAGTTTCATCATTAGTTTGATTAGTCAATGTTTCAAACACCTTAAACTTAAGGAATGCTTCTACATACTCTCTAATACGATAGTTATCAGGAATCATTTGATTTCCTATTTCATCATACTCTGTAGCATAGAATAATAAATGAACTGTTCCATTTCTAAAATTAGTTACAAACTTATTATCTCTAATGTCAAATGAGTCATAACTAGCAGCACCAGGAGTGAACTCATGAATAGGAGGAGCTTCTGCATAGAAGTCCCAGTTGTTAGTATATTCCACTCCACAGTTTTGTCTTGCAGATATATTTCCAGGCTTAAGTAAATACTCGTGAGTAAATCCTCTAGCTACAGTGTTGTTTGTTTTATATACAGCTTGAACTAATACAGGCATACATGTACCATCACATTGTGGAGATTGACAACCAGGATTATTACAAGGAGTTCCTCCAATAGTTAATGGAGCCACTTGAATAGTGGTAGCTGAAGCAGCTTGAGAATAGAATGAGTTAGCTGACTGATATGGATATCCAGAAACTTCTGTACACATCCAAGCCTCTCTTACAGCATAAAAATTGTCAGGAAGTCTAGCTTGGAAATCTTCTATAAATAAGACCTCTTCACTTATTACAAAAGTGGTTCTTCCTAACTTCTTAAGACATTTGTCTAAGTAGGTAGGAAATAAAAGATCGTCCACTGCACCAGTATCAAAGTAGCTTTTAAGCTCTTCTTTAACTGTTGAGTAGACAGGCTCTGGGGATACGAAATTATATTTATAGTAGTATGACATAGTTCATTATTTTTTCCATTCTCGGTAAATGTTTTGGTACTTGTCGCTGGTTTTTAGATAATGTGATAAAAGTCTTGAAGTGAGTCTAGAAGGTTTGAAATACCATAGGTCAGAGTTTTTGAAACGTGCTGATGGTTTAAACCACATCCAACCAAAAAAATAACCTTCCGTATGATAATTAAAGTTATATATAACCTTTCCTTTCTCTTTAGTTTTTTGCCAGTCGATTGGTAAGTTAATAAATTCTTTTCCATCAGCTAGTTTTATCTTTCTTCTTTTCTTTTTATTGATAGAGAAATCTCCAAATCCATAAGGTAGTTTTGCTTTCTCACCAGTTTCTAATATATACTCTTTAAAGAATTCATTATAAGTGTAGATTATATTTCTCCACTCATCATACGTAAGAGTTATAGAAGGGTGTTTTTTGCAGAACTGATTATAGTTATCTTTGCTAGAGCTTCTCCAATCAATCTTTGTTCTCATTAATTAGTTGGTTTTGAGTTTGGTGCTTGACCATCTATTCCTTCTTGACTTACATCTGTTTTCAAATTGAAATACGTAGATAGAAGTTTTTGAGATGTAAGTTGTAACACTTGTTGTTCTAGATATCCAGGAAGTGCAAACTCTTTATCTAATGGATTCTTACATAGTTCTTCAGTAGTATATTCTGGGGTTCCACATCCACATTCAGGATACATAATTTCATTCTCTACATCTTCTTCAAATAATGCAACAAGTCTAATTGCTTTAAGTAAAGGATTGTTTACATATAGATATCCATTAGTAATCCAGAAGTATTCTTGATTTTTAATTACAGGAAGTTTTAAAAGATTTATATATCTATTTACAGTGATTTCTTTTAACTTCTTTCCTACACCACTTAAAGCATTAATAGAATAAACTCCTTGTATTACATATTGATAATTACCTTCTGATACTCGTGGGAGCTTAAACTTAGTTCTAGCTATGCTACATTCATCTACATAATTACAACATTCAGAAATAGATACTTCTACCATTTCCAAACAAGGAATGGTAGTAAATAATGTATCAGTTGCCCATAACTTTCTAAGATTGGTTTCTCTCTTGATTAATAACAAAGAGTTGTTTCTTATCTCAGAAGCAATAGCTCTATCTGTAATAAGACTATCTGTAGAAAGTATCTTGTGGACACTTCTAACATCACTGACTAATTTTCTTAATGTTGCCATAATTATATTCGAGTTTCAAACTCTGCTATCTTACCTAGATTAATATCATAGACTAAAGCAAGAGCTGCACGTACTGAGTGTACGAAGTTATTATCTAAGTGCCATCTGTCTGTACCAGACAAGCTAGGCATTTGTTGTATTCTTACTCCCTTAACCTCTTTAGCCATATAGTGATGTTTATCACCTGTATGTACCTCTCTGTATTTAGCATTACCAAATGCTTGACTATATTCTGGATGTGTTGCAAACAATAATGGTAAGTCTTCTAATTTACAATTACCATGGTGCCAACCAATAAATGTATTTCCTAACGATATTCCTTTTATTACACTATGTTCTCTTATAAAGTCTACGTCTACAGCTTCTTTGAAAAATACATCTAGTGCATGTGCAAGGTAGAAAGATTTAGTTCTGTCGTGGTTACCTTGTACTAAGACTACCACAACTTGATGTGAATGAGCTCTTAACATATTGATAGTATCAACTAGCACATTAAAACCTAATTCATATTCTGAATGGTAATCCATTATAGTGTCCTGTGGTGTACCATTTGTAGTTTGATGTTGATAGTTATCAGTATGAAAGAAATCATTTGATATAGGAAGTACCACTGTGTTTATATCATAATTAGCTTCCACTTTATTAATCAAAGACTGAGCCACATTGAAATATCTTAAAGCTCTGGTTGATGGATCATTATCACCATCTATTGTTTTCTTAGCTAAATGATAATCAGCTATAGAGATTTCCACATTCACAAAATCTTTGTGTACTTGAAAATCTGGTTTGGTAATCTCTACATTAGTTGGTTTGTAGTTTTCTAAGAATCTAGCAAAGTCCTCAGGTGAGTAATCTTTTGCTTCTTTCTTCTTTGAGAAGACTGAGGAAGTAAACTTACCACTTGGTAACATCTTAGACCAGTAATTGGTAATTACATACTTGTCTAAGTTTATCTTATGTAATTTAGCTAGTTCAATATCATCTTTAGGTTCATAGTCAGTAACTATTGTACTTTCCATTGTTCCTCTTTCCAGATTAACTTTACGTTCTCCTGTGTAGTTTGTAGGTTCAGTATCTTTTTCTTTTAGCTCTTTCATGAGCTCATTCACTTCATATTCACTTATTCCTAATCTTTCAGCATAGAATTTTTTACTTTTCTTATGCGTTAACAACTCTTCTAATCGGTATAACAAACTTTGATTTTCAGACATATGTATTGATATTAGTTAAAAAATATTGTAAAGATAAACAATTGTTTTTATATATTCCAAATAATTTTAATTAAAAACGTTATTATTTATAATCAAATTAGTTATAAAACAAAAACTCCCCAAGAAGATCTTGAGGAGAAAACTTGTAAAACCAACAAAACAAGAATTTTTTTATTAAGGTAGAGTTGTAGATGTAGTAGTGGTTGTTGTCACTTCATCTAGAACTATATCTATAAAGTTAGTACAATCTCCAAGAGATACTAATCTGACAGTGGTTGTAAAATTAGGTACTGCTGAAGAGGAATATCCTGCAAGCAAAGATGCTTTAGGAACATTTGTTGCAAATGCTGATACAAATCCATCGGTATTTGAAAACAGGTTGAAGGGGCCTGTATCAGCCCCAGCAACTGTTAGTGTTATTAATACTGTCATATATTATTGATTTTAAATTAAATTAAGCTGGACAAGGACCAGATGAATTTACAATTATATCTCCTGATATTGCACCAGCGCTAGTTGCACAAAAGACACCTGATAGCTCTGGTCCATAAGGAACATTAGAGATGACACCTGTTAAACAATCAGTTACAATTACATTTCCTCCTTCTGCTCCTGTAGTCCAAGAATAACTATTACAGTCTCCTGAACAAGATCCTCCTTCTGTTGTATATGCAGGTTGGTTATCACTAATTAAAGGATTTTCAGCACATATTTGTGTTGAAGGCTCTGTTGGTCCCAATTCAATAATAAGTGGATCTACTGCACCACATGGTATATATTCTACTGAATGAATACCACCACCCCATGCATTTATTGTATATACTTTACATCCAGTAATAGGTGTAGTTGTAGTGGTAGTAGTTGTTGATGGTGTTGGTGTACAACATGGACCATAAGCTACTACAGTAAAGGGTACAGTTGCTGATAATGAATTTCTATTTACACATTCAGGATAATCAAGACCAATAAATACGTTTGGACCTGAAACTATAAATACTGACCTAGGAGTACCAAAACAATCTAGATATTCAAATGTACCATCTCCATCTGCAATAATACTTACATAGTCAATACATAAACATTCAGTGGTAGTACTAGTTGTTGTAGAACTACTTGTTGATGTACTAGTAGAAGTTGATGTACTTGTACTACTTGAGGTACTTGTAGTTGTACTAGTAGGAGGAACAGTAGTTGTGCTAGTTGTTGTACTAGAAGATGTGCTAGTAGAAGTACTGGTACTAGTTGATGTAGAACTACTTGTACTAGTAGAACTAGAACTTGTTGTTGTAGTAGTAATTAAATTGATTGGTATATCAATGTAATTTGCACATGGTGCAATAGATTTCACTCTAATGATTGTTGTTCCGTTAGGTACAGCAGATGATATATATCCAGCTGTTAAAAGAGCTGCAGATACATTTATTTCAAATGGTGCAAGAAATCCATCTGTATTTGAATAAAGATTAAAAGGACCTGCAATTCCACCAGGAGGTATAACCAATGTTATTAATGTTGTCATATTATTTTATTATTATTGTTATTATTAGTTTATTATAATTGATTAGCATTACCTATAAATGAACAATCTAATTCATTAGCAGTTCCAGTGAAATTACATATAGCAGGACAACATGTAGCAAGTTGACCATATATGTTAATTATATCTTCTTCTATATTTGTTATACTTATATTAATATCTGTTACATTTATTGTAATTTCATTTACACCAACTATAGCATCACATATAATAGCATCAAACTTAGCAAGGATAGTGTTTAAATTATCACATGTGTTTACATCTGTACAAGGAAGTGGAGTACCATCATATGTGACAGCACTCGTTCCTTGTATTGTTGTATTATTTACTTGAGAGCAATTTCCCATTTTTAAATTTTGATTTAAATTACTGTTGCTTATATTAGTCTTGTATTAGTCTTACTGATAAACCAGCTTTATTATTAACATAAGCTAAAAGAAGAATACTGTTGCTTGAAGTTAATCCTCGATAAATAGAATTTGTTAAATCAACCGATGTTGTAGTCCACCAAAGACCAAAATCATTAGTAGGATAGAATGTACCATCGAAAGCACGATGGTTTCCACCAAGACCTGTCCAACCACTACTGTTTGTAGCGAAATTATTTGGACTATCCCAATGACATGTTCCAACCTCTTTCATTTCTCCACCTGCTGCAGCTAATCCTCCTAAAAATGTAGCAAGAGTTGCCCATTCAGTAGCTGATGGAACATGATAACCAGTTGGAGCTAATCCTCTAGGATCTAGTACAGCAGCTAAGTTATATAATTTTCCATAAGCAAGTTCATTACCTGGATCATTATTATTATAGCACCATGCTCCAGTTGTTAAAGCTGCCCAAGCAGTTGGATCAGTAACTTGTGGAATTGGATCACCATTTGCATATGTGTCTACATTTAAATTACATCCAGTCCAAACTTGAGTTCCAATTGTTACATCATCTAAAGTACAATTAACACATATAGTAGTTGTTGTACTTGTTGTTGATGTTGTTGGTTCTGGACAAAGTCCTCCAACACAAGATGCTCCAACTGCAATTGTTACAGTAGGATCATCTGCAGATCCTTGAGATCCACAAACTTTTATAATTTCATAACCACTAATATTTACACCTGTAATAGGAACATTACTACAATCAGTATATGCTATTACATGAGTAAATTTATCTGTATTTTCAAACGTTAAACAATCACAAGGATATAATGTTGTAGTTGTAGTTGTTGTGCTACTACTTGTTGAAGTAGAAGTACTTGTTGTTGATGTTGTTGGTTCAGCAGTAGTTGTACTTGTTGTAGTTGAGCTAGTAGAAGTTGATGTACTACTAGTTGTACTGGTTGAACTACTACTACTTGTAGTGGTTGTTGTTACATCTGGAACCTGATTAGCAGTTCCTGTAAATTCACAATTTGGTAATATAGTAGTACTAGTGGTTGTAGTGGTAGAAATTCCAACACATGATCCATCAACACAATCAGCACCAATTGTAATTGTTACAAGAGCATCATTTGCTTGTCCACAACATCCACAAACATTTATAACTTCATTAGCAAGAATTGGTAAAGTTCTTGTTTCACCCATACAATTTTTATATCCTATTGAATGAACTACACTATCTGTATTTTCAAATGTCAAACATTCACAAGGAATAGCTGTTGTTGTTGTGGTAGTAGTAGAACTTGTACTAGATGTACTAGTAGATGTTGTTGATGTTGTACTACTAGTTGGAGGAGTACAAGGACCATTTGGTGTCACAATAACAGTTCCAGGAACAGTTAAAGGGCTATCTGTTATAACACAAATATTTGTATCTCCTGGGTTTAATATAATAGCTTCTGGCTCTCCTGTATCACAATTAGTAATAATTATAGCTACTGGATCAACTCCTGTATTATCTAATGAGAAGTTTTCACAAGGGTGTATTGTTGTTGTACTACTTGTTGTTGATGTAGAACTTGAACTAGTACTAGTAGTAGTTGTACAACATTCACCTAATTGATTATATATATTAATAATATCACCATTGATAGTTATTATCTGTGTAGTGATATTAGTAATTTGAATATTTAATATATTAATCTGTGTTAATAGATTACATATAATCTCATCAATCTTTTGTAATATCACATTAAGTGTATCACATGGTTCAGCTGTCGTGCAACTTAAT
>Ga0315294_10004962_pt1 | contig 14580 bp, 15 predicted proteins | sample YL17G13_40_MG_FD_203626 | JGI IMG/M metagenome (GOLD analysis project Ga0315294, IMG submission 203626) | Sediment microbial communities from Yellowstone Lake, YNP, Wyoming, USA - YL17G13_40 | ecosystem: Environmental > Aquatic > Freshwater > Lake > Sediment | place: USA: Wyoming | collected... | reverse complement strand
TGAATGGGGTCTATTATGACTGGAAAGAGGCTGAATTTACGAAAAACTTTCCAAAAGGCAGGCAGATTGGCATTATTGCCCAGGAAATGGAGAAGGAGTTCCCTGAATTGGTAAGCACAGATAAACAGGGATATAAGGCTATTGCCTATGATCGGTTTACAGCAGTTCTACTTGAGGCGATAAAGGCTCAGCAGCAACAAATCGAGTTACTGAAGGCAGAGATAGCTAACTTAAAGAAGAAAGCCAGTTCCACTTCGTAGGTGGACAAGATTATGCAGAAATACATCGAAAAATTTATCCGCTATTTGGATATTGAAAAGAATTATTCCCAGCATACCATATTAAATTATCGCTTGGATTTAGAGGATTTTGCCAAGTTTCTCGGTGAGTTAGCGTTAGAGAAAATCGATTATTTGACTTTAAGGAAATACTTAGCGGTTTTAAAAGAAAGAAATTTGGGTAATAGAAGCGTTGGCCGTAGACTCTCTTGCCTGCGCTCATTTTTTAGATTTCTAACCCGTGAGGGATATTTAAAAACCAATCCTATCCTTAGCCTCTCCAGCCCCAAGCAGGATAAACACCTCCCTTTATTCTTAACTGAAGGAGAAGTGACTAAATTAATCGAATCTGTTTTTCCCAAAGATGAACGCTCCTTGCGCGATAGGGCGATCCTGGAGACTTTTTATTCCACAGGTATAAGGATTTCGGAGTTAGTTGGCTTAAGCACAGAAGATATAGATTTTATCGGAGGCATAATCAAGGTTAGAGGTAAAGGCAAAAAAGAAAGAATCGTGCCTATTGGCGATACGGCGGTAAGAATCATAAGAAATTATTTAGAAAAAAGAAAAAAGCAGTCTGAGGCGTTATTCTTAAATAAAAACGGCAAAAGGATAACTACCAGGGGTGTGCGAGGTATTGTGGAGAAATATTTGCGTATCGTCGGTATGAAACAGGGTGTTTCACCGCATACCCTCAGGCATTCTTTTGCCACGCATCTTTTAAATCGGGGGGCGGATCTGCGCAGTATTCAGGAACTCTTAGGACATGTGAATCTTTCTACAACCCAAATTTATACTCATCTTACTACTGAGCGCCTAAAAAGCGTTTATGATAAAGCGCATCCCAGGGCTTAAAAAATTGTGTAATGTGTAACGTGTAATGTGTAACGTAAAATTATGTTTATACTATACGATTTAATATTTCTGGCTGTTTCGTTGTTTTATTTACCTGTATATTTATTGAAAAGGAAGCTCCATCGCGGATTCTTAAGAAGGCTGGGGTTTTATCCTAAAGACTTAGGCCTAAGTAATCCTATCTGGATTCACGCCGTAAGCGTGGGTGAGGCCATAACAGTAAGAGGGCTGGTAGAAGAATTAAAAAAGGCCTACCTTAAAAAAAGACTTGTGATTTCGACTGTCACTGCCACAGGGAATAAAATTGCCCAAGGTATGGCTAAGCCGGGTGATTTTGTCACCTATCTTCCTTTGGACTTCAGTTTTATTGTCAGAGGCGTGATTGATAAAATTAGTCCGTCACTTTTTATCCTTGCGGAAACGGAAATCTGGCCGAATTTAATCACTTATCTTTACCGAAAAAATATTCCTATTGTTGTGGTAAATGGCAGAATCTCGGATAGCTCATATCAAGGATATTTATGCCTAAAATTTCTAGTCAAACAAATATTCAACAAAGTTAATCTTTTTTGTGTTCAGACTGAAACCGATGCCCAAAGGTTGATTTCTCTTGGGGTTTTAGAAAATAAAATTAAAGTCACCGGTAATATGAAGTTTGATGCTACAGGATACACAAACATTAAAAAAGATTATGTAGATTATCAGTTAAAGCTCGGCCTGGGAGTTCAGGATAGACTTTGGGTTGCCGGTTCAACTCACCCGAAAGAAGAAGAGGGCATATTAGAAGTTTATAGAAATTTATTCAAAGATTATTCGAATTTAAGGCTTTTGATTGCACCGCGACATCCGGGAAGAACAGATGAGATAGAGAAAATCATCGTCAAATACGGATTTAGTCCAAATAGATTAAGCCGAGATAACGCAAAGACGCGGGACGCAGGACTAAGGACGATTTTTATACTTGATACTGTCGGCGAGCTGATGAACTATTATGCTATCGCCGATATTGTTTTTGTCGGAGGAAGTTTAGTGCGCAAAGGAGGACACAATGTCTTAGAGCCGGCGGCATTAGGAAAGCCGGTTCTGTTTGGTCCTTATATGTTTAACTTTAGAGACATTGCAGATTTATTCTTAGATAATAATGCCGGAATTTTAGTGCAGAATAAAACAGAGCTAGAGAAGAACATTAGAGATTTATTGGACAATCCTTCTAAAGTAAACGTTTTAAGTCAGCGTGCCAGCGAGCTCATCCGCCACAACCAAGGTGCAACAAAAAGGAATTTGGAATATATCATAAAGGTAAAGGCGTAAAATGAGAAATATTCAGGAAAAGGATATCGCCGTAGTGGGTGTCTCAGACAGGGAAGAAAAATTCGGATATAAAATTTTCCGCGACTTAATCAAGCATGGTTTTAATGTAAAAGGAATTAATCCTCGAAACGGAGAAATCTTAGGCCGAAAGGTTTACAAAGCCTTAAGGGACCTTGAAAGTGTGCCTGACTTAGTGATTACGGTTGTTCCTGCGCAGGTTACCGAACGGATAGTCCAGGAATGCAAAGAAATGGGCGTAAGAGAGATTTGGATGCAGCCCGGCTCTGAATCTGAAACTGCGGTTAAAAAGGCCAAAGAATACGGCATTGAGGTGACCTATAATGCCTGTTTTATGATTAAGCATAATATTTGGTAGGATTAAATGAAAACCTTAAAAACAAAATCCTTGCAAGAAATTGAACAGAAGATGGAAAGCCTGGATATTAATTCTCTGCGTTATAAGATTCTTGAGGCAGTGAAGAACTTTAAGACCTCCTGGATAGATTTAGGTCAGGCCCTTTTTACGGTTTATCAGGATAAGTTATATCGGGACTGGGGCTATGCTCAGTTTGAGACCTATATATCCAAAGAATTAGGCATAAGAAAGCCAACCGCCATGAAATTATTGCGCTCTTATTATTTTCTGGAAAAAGAAGCGCCTTTGTATCTTAAGAAAGATTTTGCTGATTCTAGCCAGGCTAGTGCTATGCCTACCTACGAATCTATCGATGTCTTGCGCCTGGCCAAGAATAAAAAATTTTTGGATGAAAAAGACTACTCCGCGATCAAGAAAGATGTTCTGGAAAAAGGAAAAGATTTCCGCCAGGTCAAGAAAGACCTTACTGCTTTGATTCGCGAGAGAGAGGAATTGGCGCCTGAGGAGGCCTGGGAAAAGAAGAGGGTAACTAAAATAAGAAGATTGTTAGGCCTAATCAAGGCCTTAAAGGAAGATATTCAAATTTCAAAATTACTTCCCGCTTCTATCCTTAAGGAAACCGAGAGTTTAATTAAGAAACTTGAGGCAGAACTGGATTAACTAAAGAGAAAGGAGGAGCTATGTATAAAAATTTGCTTCTGTGTTTATTTGTCGTTATGCTCTCGCTATGTTTGGTAGGTTTAGTTTTGGCTAATCCGCCAACCCCGGCAGACAAATTTAAACATGCGGACAAAAACAAAGATGGTGTAGTGGATAAAAAAGAAATGCACATGGAGAAGCAATGGGAACAAAAGCAGCACTCTAAGGTAAATACCTGGTGGGAGAAAAGGGCAGACACGAATGGCGACGGTAAAGTTGATAGTAATGAGTTAACCGCCTGGAAAAAGTTGGAAAAAGAACAGCTGGATTTAAACAACGACGGTATAATTGACGCCAAGGAAAAAAGGCTTTATTGGAAAAATTCCAGCACCCGGGTGAATACTGCCGTGGAGAAAAAATATGATACAAATGGCAATGGCTGGTTAGAACCAGCGGAAGCAAAAGAAATGCTTAAAGACAAGCATACGCTGATTAAAACTAACGGCCAAGCCAAAGTCGATACAGATTTAGAAGCCGAATACGATACAAATGGCGATGGAGTAATTGATGCGAATGAAGCTGGGGCCCTAAAACAAGATATTCAATAGATATCCCTTAATTTGCAAGGTTAAAAACATATGGAGATTAGGGCAAGGCAGAAAGAGAATATTATCATATTGGATTTAGCCGGCCGTATTGATGCGGATTCGGCAAATTTCGTGGAAGTTGTCGGCCAGTGCCTGCGCGATGGCTATAGCGATATACTCTGCAATCTTGAGGCAGTCGATTTCATTGATTATATGGGAATTTCCGCTATGGTTATTGCTTATAAAGAGGTGGCCAATAATAACGGCAGGATGAAATTCGTGAATATCCCGGTGCATCTTAAGAGTTTATTTTCTGTAGCCGGTTTGGATAAGGTGATTGAAATCTACGCTACTGAGGATTTGGCAATAAATAGTTTTAAAGAAGAAAAAATTATTGAAAAGATTAAAAAAATGCAGTTACGCCGCAGGTTCAAGCGCCTGCCTATAGACATTAAAATAGAAATAAAGCCTAAATATGACAGGACCCCAGTTTGTATAAAGGCAGATATATTAAATTTAAGCGGGATAGGTGCTTATATATACGGTTGCGAGCAATTCAAGCTAGGCGATGAGATGATTTTGAGACTCAAACTTCCTCCTAAACTCCAAGAATTAGAACTTCAGGCCCGGGTGGTCTGGTTGCCGGATAAGCAGATTCAAAATCAGGTTTATCCCGGCATAGGAGTGGAATTTTACGATATACCCAGCTCAGTCCAACAAAGACTACTGGAATTTATCGAGAGAAACCTTTCTTTGCTGTCCACGGATAGTTAGCATCCCCGATATATTAATTTGCAATAAATATAAGGTTTGATTATTTTTCTTGAAGATAATATAATATTGTCTCAATGGCAAAAGATACACTCAATAGCCTAAAATTCCTTTCGGGCAACCAGGCCCTAGGCCAGGGAGCTTATGAAGAGGGCTTAAGAGTTGCCTGTTCTTATCCGGGAACTCCGGCTACGGAGATTCTTGAATATCTCTCTCAATTTCCTGAAATAGATGCTCAATGGTCAGTAAATGAAAAGATTGCCTTTGAAGTAGCCTTAGCCTCGGCGATTGCCGGCTTACGTTCTCTCTATGCCTCCAAGCATGTAGGTTTAAATGTAGCTATGGACCCGTTGATGACCTCTTCCTATATAGGAGTTAATGCCGGCTTTGTCGTCGTCTCCTGCGATGACCCGGGAATTCACTCTTCCCAGAATGAACAGGATAATCGTTTGCTTGCTAGGGCGGCAAAAATTCCTTTAATTGAACCCTCCAGCCCTTCTGAAGCTAAGGAATTTGTCCAGGTTGCCTTTAAGATAAGCGAACAGTTTGATACACCCGTAATGGTAAGGTTAACTACCAGAATCGCTCATACCAAAGAAAATATCATTATTGAGAATAGAAAAGAAATTCCTGCTAGAGGCTTCAAAGTAGATATAGAAAAATACGTGATGGTGCCTAGGAATGCCTATAAAAGGCATATTGCATTAGAAAAGAGGTTATCTAAATTAAAAGATTATGTGGAAAAATCTCCTTTAAATAAAATTGAGTTAAATAATAAAAAGTTGGGGATTGTCACTAGTAGCGTATCCTATCTTTATGCTAAAGAGATGTATCCCGAGGTTTCATTTTTAAAATTAGGTTTTAGCTTTCCTTTTCCTGCGGATAAAGTCAAGGCATTTGCGCAGCAAGTAAAACAACTCTTGGTTATCGAGGAACTTGAGCCATTCTTAGAGGAAGAATTGATGATTCATGGGATAAAGTGCAAAGCCAAACACCCATCATTTAGAATAGGCGAACTAAGGCCGGAATATATACCTGATATTATTAAAGGTAAGCCAAAAACCCGGGAACTCAGCCCCGCCCGAAAACCCGTAATGTGCCCAGGTTGTCCGCACCGGCCAGTTTTTTGGGTGCTTAAAAAGTTAAAACTCGTAGTTACCGGCGATATCGGTTGTTATACCTTAGGCGCTCTGCCACCATTATCCAGCTTACATAGTTGTTTATGTATGGGTAGCGGTATTACTTTTTTTGAAGGCTTCCGAAAAACTTTAGGTAAAAATGTGGTGGGGGTTATTGGTGATTCTACCTTTGTTCACGCCGGTATCGCGGGTTTAATCAACTTAAGTTACAATAAGACTAAGGGCGTGGTGATTATTCTTGATAATTCTACTACTGCCATGACCGGAAGCCAGCCGCATCCGGCAACGGGCATAACCATAAAAGGCGAAAAAACCAAAAAACTTATTTTGGAAGAGCTGTGTCTTGCCTGCGGTGCCGATAGCGTAGATGTGATTCATCCTTTTCAAGTAAGAGATTTGGAAGAAATTATTAAGAAAAGATTGGATGAGGGCAATCTTTCAGTGATTATTGCCCGCGCTCCCTGCCGGATTATCGAAAGGAAGAAAGCAGCTGTGCCTATATATCAAAAGGAAAAATGCCAGAAATGTTATCTTTGTTTAAACTTGGATTGTCCAGCGCTCATTAAATTAGAAGACGGTTTAATAGAAATTGAGAAGAGCTTGTGCACGGGTTGCAATCTTTGTGTGGAAGTTTGCAGGTTAGAGGCACTCATTAGGAATGTCCCGAAAAATGAATAATACTAAAGGAAATCGTCGGGATCCCGAAGCGAAACCCGAGAAATCGCTGCATTCGGGAAAAAAGGTTGATACGATAAATATTCTTTTCTGCGGAACCGGAGGCCAAGGGGTTTTAACCGCTTCTGAGGTCTGCGGCTGGGCAGCTATTTTTGATGGTTATCATGTAAAAAAATCCGAGGTGCATGGAATGGCACAGAGAGGCGGCTCGGTAGAATCGCACTTAAGATTTGGCAGGCGGGTTTATTCTCCGCTTATACCCTTTGGCGAGGTAGATTACTTAGTTTCTTTTCATAAAGATGAGCACAGCCGTCTTAGAAATTTTTTAAAAGCTAAAGGAACCGACCTTATTCATTATTTAGAGAAAGCAGAGACTTTACTTCATGATAAAAGACAAATTAATACTTTTATCTTAGGCGCGCTTTCTCGATTTTTGCCTTTAAAAGAGGAAAGTTGGATTAAGGCTTTAGAGGCTGTTTTTTCGCATAAAAACTTAGAGGAAAATAAGAAGATATTTTTGCAGGGAAGAGGGGGTTAGAGATGATTTGGAATGAGGAGATGGAATGTATGGAGCAAGAGGATTTAAAAAATATTCAATCCGAGCGTTTAAAAGAGATAATCAAATATATTTATAATAAATGTCCTTTATTAAAGGCTAAACTTGATTTTAGCGGGATTAAACCAGCGGACATTAAGAGTATCGATGATATTAAAAAGCTCCCTTTCACGGCTAAGGATGATATGCGCGATAGCTATCCTTTTGGGTTGTTTTCCGTGCCGGTAAAGAATATCAGCGAGATTCATGTTTCAAGCGGCACAACCGGAAATCCTACGGTTGTGGGCTATACGAAGGAAGATTTAAAGCTCTGGTCAGAGGTGATGGCCAGGGTTCTTTGTTTAGCCGGAGCAGAACCCGGGGATATGATTCAGATTGCTTATGGTTACGGCCTTTTTACCGGCGGATTAGGTTTTCATTACGGCGCATTAGAAATGGGCTTAACCATTATACCCGCCTCTTCCGGCCAGACCAAACGCCAGTTAAAACTTATGACTGATTTTAAACCCCGGATTTTAGCCTGTACGCCGAGCTATTCCCTTTATATGGCTGAGGAAGCCAAGGAAATGGGGCTTGACCCTAAAAAAGGCAGTTGGAAAATCGGGATTTTCGGCGCTGAACCCTGGAGTGAATCTATACGTCGAGAAATAGAGGCAACCTGGAATATGCTGGCCACAGATGTTTATGGGCTTTCAGAGATTATCGGCCCGGGCGTGGCCCAGGAGTGCCCGCATAAGGACGGGTTACATATTTTCTGGGATGTTTTTTATCCGGAAGTGATTAATCCCAAAACCGGTAAAGCCGTTAAAGAAGGAGAAGACGGTGAATTAGTGATAACCACTCTTACCAAGCAAGGCATTCCTCTGATAAGATACCGCACCCGAGACATAGTCAGTATTAATTATGCCAAGTGCCGCTGCGGCAGGACGCTACCGCGCATCAGTAAAATTAAAGGCAGGACCGATGATATGATTATTGTGCGCGGCATCAATGTCTTTCCTTCTCAAATTGAACATGTGCTCTTAGGTATTGAGGGAACTAAACCCCACTACCAGCTCATTGTGGATAGAAAAGCCGGAGAGTTGGATGAATTGGAAATTCTGGTGGAAGTAGAACAAAAGATTTTCTCCGATGAGATTAAACAGTTGAGGATGTTAGAGGAAAAGATTAAGAAAGAGATAGAGTCGATTTTGGGAGTATTCGTCAAAGTAAGATTGGTTGAGCCAAAGACTATTGAACGAAGCGAAGGAAAAGCCAAGAGAGTGGTGGATAAGAGGGCGTTATAAAAAGGAGGCAAGAATGAAGATAACCCAAATCTCCGTATTTTTAGAGAATAGAAAAGGCAGGCTTTATGAGGTTTGTTCGCTTCTGGGCAAGAACAAAATTAATATCCGGGCTTTGACTATTGCGGAAACCCCGGAGTTTGGGATTTTAAGAATTGTGGTGGATAAGCCGCAAGAAGCGATTAAGGTTTTAAAAAATAACGGTTTTACCGCCAATTTAACCGACATTGTTGCCGTAGAGGTAGAAGATAAACCCGGTGGATTAGCCGGTATCTTAAAGGTTCTTTCAATAGGTGACATTAATGTGGAGTATATGTATGGTTTCCTGGAGAAATCTTCGGATAAAGCACTTCTGGTTTTTCGCTTTGAAGAGCCGGACAAGGCGATTAAGATACTCCGTAAAAATAAAGTCAAGGTGATAAATAAAGGAGATATTGTAAATTTATAAAAGGGAGATAATTTAAGATGGAGGTTAACTTTTGGAATAAAGAATTAGAAGCCTTAGACAGAGAGGCCTTAAGAAAACTACAATTGAGACGCCTGAAAGAAACAATTAAACAAGCCTTAAAAACTACATTTTATAAAAAGAGACTAAAAGAGGTCAATATAAATTCACCTGATGATATCAAGAGTCTTGAAGATTTAAAGAACATTCCTTTTACTACCAAGGATGACTTAAGGCAATGTTACCCTCAGGGGCTTTTAGCGGTCAACTTAGATGAGGTGGTCAGGATCCATACTTCCAGCGGCACCACTGGTGTTCCTACGGTTATATACCATACCCGCGAAGATATCAATGACTGGACGGATTTGGTAGCGCGTTGCATTGTCGCAACAGGCGCAACCAAGAAAGATATCTTTCAAAATATGATGAGTTACGGGATGTTTACGGGAGGCCTCGGACTTCACTACGGAGCAGAAAGAGTAGGAATGATGGTTATCCCTATCGGAGGAGGCAATACCAAGCGCCAGATTCAATTAATGAAGGATTTTAAAACCACGGTTCTACATATAACGCCGAGCTATATCTTACACATTCATTCCAGGCTAGAGGAGTGCGGCGTAACCTTAAAAGACTTGAGTTTAAAAAAGGCATATCTGGGCGCTGAGCCGTATTCGGAGAATACGCGTAAAAAAGCAGAGGCGCTTTTCGGCATAGATGCTTATAATTCTTACGGTCTAAGTGAAATGAACGGACCAGGCGTAAGTTTTGAATGCGTGTATAAGTGCGGTATGCATACCTGGGAAGACGCTTATATTTTAGAAATCATCAACCCCAAGACCGGCCAAGAATTAGGCGAAGAGAAGGAAGGAGAAATAGTTTTTACCACCTTATCCCGAAGGGCAACCCCAATATTAAGGTATCGCACAAGGGATTTAGCCTTTGTCTATAAGGGTAGCTGTAAATGCAAGAGAACGCATCGCCGGCTCTCGCGTATCACCGGAAGGACAGATGATATGCTGATTATAAACGGGGTCAATGTTTATCCTTCCCAGATAGAGGAAGTGGTCATGCGCATTCCTGAAGTAGGGACTAACTATATGATTCATTTAGAAAAGGATGGTTCTCTGGATAAGCTTATTGTTAAAGTGGAGATTTACTCCAAGATGTTTACGGGAGACGTCGCAGCATTAGACAAATTAAAAGAAAAAATTAAGGATGATTTGCGCGCCTCGATTATTATTAATCCTGTTTTGGAATTGCATGAGCCGGGCAGCCTTCCCATATTTGAAGGCAAGGCCAAGCGCGTAGTGGATTTGCGGACAAAATTATAGGAGGCATACATGACAAAACAATTGAATATCTTTGTCGAGAATAAGCCGGGCAGATTAAAATCTATTACTGAGATTCTTTATAAAGGCAACATTAACATCCTTGCTTTTACTATTCAGGATAGAGGTGATTTTGGAGTAGTTAAGCTTCTTGTAGATAAACCCGACCAGGCGTATCTGGCGCTGGCAGATAAAGGTTATGCCTGTGCCTTAAATGAAATCCTACTCATTTCTATTAAAGACAAACCAGGCAACCTTAATAAACTGACCTCTATACTTTTAGAGCACAATATTAATGTCGCCGATACTCATGGTTTTGTCATGGAGCCCAATAAACAAGGCATATGTTGCCTGGAAGTTAAAGATCAGCCTAAGATAAAGAAGATTCTTGAAAAAGAAGGATTTAAGATTTTAGAAGAAAATAAACTCTTATAAATTTTAATGATTATCGATATCCACACCCATGCCTGGCCGGAAAAAATATCCCAGAAAGCCAGAGAGAATTTAGAATCTTCGTTTAAGGTAAAGTTAGTCGGCGAACCTACCTTAGAGACCCTCCTTAAATTTATGGATAAAAATAATATTGATATAAGCGTAATCTGCGCTGTAGCCACTAAGCCCGAACAAGTCTCCTCAATCAATGACTGGCTTTTTAGCGTCAGAAGTAAGAGGATAAAGATTTTTTGCGCTCTTCATCCGGATTATCCCTTATGGGAAGAGGAGCTTGAAAGGATAAAAGACAAGGGGGACGGCATAAAGCTTCAGCCGGAATTTCAAAATTTCTATATTGACGAGGTACGCGTTCATCCTATCTATGCCAGGTTAGAGAAGCTTAAGGTACCTATACTTTTTCATTGTGGAGAGGAACTTTCAGGAACTATGCTTGTGCGTTCATCCCCTAACCGACTGATCAAAGTAAAAGAGGCGTTTCCTAAACTTAAAATTATTGCTGGCCATTTTGGGGGGTTTAGATTGTGGGATGAAGTCAAAAAATATCTCTTAGGCAAGGATATTTATCTGGATACCTCTTTTTTCTTTGATTATCTTCCCAAAGAAGAGGTGAAAAGCCTTCTTTTAAGTCATCGCCAGGACAGATTAGTTTTTGGCTCGGATTTTCCGCTCATTGACCAGAAGAAAGATCTCGATTTTTTAAAAAAATTGGAATTACCCCCCGCATTAAAAGAACGCATACTTTCCCTGAACGCAAAAGAGATTCTCGGGCTATAACATTTCACAGCCTGATTCCTGCGGCGCTTAAGGCAAAGTAAATCCCAAAACCCACAAGCGTGACGGCGCAGATAAATATGACAATTTTATAAATTTTAAGAGAAATAAATTTCCTGCCTTTACTTATAGTCAGAGAGACCAGGCTATACCAGCCAAAATCAGCTAAGATATGCCCGAGAAAGAATATTCCTACCGCTACTATACCTGCATTGTGCGCCCCTAATACTAAGCCTAATCCGATAGTTAACCACCATATCGCCCAATAAGGGTTGGCAACACTCATGGTTATACCCAGAAGAACTAGATTAGAGGATTTCTTATAATTACCCTTAAAATTTAAAGATAATTTGGGAATAGAAAAAAGCATACTCGCGCCAAAGTAAAAAAGAATCAGAGCCCCCAAAAGAGAAATTATTTTTAGTACGGCCTGATTTTGGATGAAATGCGCGAAGCCAAAAATGATAAAAGCAACCATGAGAATTTCTAATAGGGCATGGCCGAGAATCATCAATGGCCCGGACTTAAAACCCCTTTTTGTGCTTTCATAAATTACTGTGGCTAACAGAGGTCCGGGCATGAGCGCTCCTGAGAGGGCAATGGTAAATGAGACTATAAATATAGCGAAATAATTCATGACACAATTTTACTATGTAGTTAAATAGATATAAAGTACTTTTTTAAGATATAGTATAAAATAAATTGCACGCTTTTACCTTAAAAGGCCTTCAGGCTTGCCAAGGGCGAGACTGAAGAAGAAGTTACAGCATTGTTAAACGATCTTTACCGGCTTGGATTAGAAGGCAGGCAGCTTAAACTAATCCAAAGAAAGAAATCTTGACAACTAGAGTCTGTATTGTATGATGAGATGAAGATTATTTGGGTTTGGATTTTTTATAAATAGGTGGAGAGAAACAGTAAAGAAAGGAGGAGAAGATGCGAGGAAATAAGTTATTACTGATTGCAGTAGCAACCTTGGTAGTAATGTGCCTTATTTCTTTTCAGGCGCCGGTAAAGTTTGCTCTGGCAGCAGATAAACCTGCGGCTGAACTTACTGCTGGTGGTGGTGCTAAAGGTGGAGTGGGTTTTGTGGTTCTGGAAGCCTTAAGCAAGTTAGTAAAGAAGGATTATCCTAACCTAAATATAAATGTGGTTGAAGGTGGATGGGTGGGTAATCTGGCTAAAGTAGATAAGGGTGAAATGAACCTTGCCAGCACAACCGTGGCGATGTGCGCCTTAGCTGCAGACCAAAAACCACCCTTTACCACGCCTTTACCCAATGTGCAGGCAGTATATACCACTCAAGATAAGTTATATTACTTTGCCCTTGTGCGCAAGGATTTGCCTCTTAATGCTGTTTCAGACCTGGTGAAGAAAAAACCTGCCATCAAGCTTCAGACAATCAAAAAAGGAACTGCCACTGAGTTGACTTGGCGATACATCTTTGAGTCCTTAGGCGCTAAATGGGAAGACCTTCCCTCCTGGGGAGCGAGTATAACTTTTATAGACTGGAAAGAGGCAGTGGAAAAGGTAAAGAGTGGCGAGTTAGATGGTTTACTGGTTGTGGGAGTGAAGAAAATAGACTGGGCAGATGAGGTATGCAAGGCTTTAGATATGAAGATTCTTAAGTGGGATAAGGACTTAATAGACCTAACCCAACAGAAATTAGGATTTGGTAAAGGCGTTATCCCCATGGGCACCTACCGGGGAACAAACTATGATGTAATTGCTCCTACTGATACTGGTGAGATTATTGCCAATGCCAATGTAGCTGAGGATGTAATTTATGCGATAGTCAAGACCTTAGGCGAGAAAGCGGATGAATATAGCAAGATGCACCCAGGTTTGGAAGATTTCAAGGCCGAAGGCATGCCTAATGTAAGACTTTCTTTACACCCTGGGGCAGCCAGATACTATAAAGAGAAGGGATATATAAAATAGGCTGAGTTGTATTGTAGAGAAAAGACGTTTTTTCTTTAAATTTTGTGAGTAACTATAAAAGGTTTCTCATTTTTTAGAGAGCCATTATGTTTTTTTGTGTTTTTAAGTTACTAGAGTAGAGAAGAAGATGAATATCAGGATGAAAATGTTGGTATCTACGCTTACTCTGGTTATTCTGCCCCTTCTTATAGTTGGTATTGTTAGTTACAAAACTGCTTCAGAGTCTTTAAAGGAACAGACGAATCTGCAAGTACAAAGCATAATTCAAAAGACAGTTGACCAGATAGAAGAATTTTTATCCTATGCTCAGACGAGCCTAGAGGCACTATCTGTCGCTCCTTTTATGTCTTTAAGTTTTATGCAATATCGGTACGATATGCAATTAATACCTGAGGAACTGGAGAAGTCTAGGAGACAATATCCGTATTTTTCCCAGATACGTTTGGTTACCCTTGATGAAAAAGAGATATTGAGTACCTTAGAGAGTAAGAGAGGTAAAGTAATCGATATTTCTCATGAGGGATGGGTGGAGGAAGTGCGGATGTATAAAGGTGATAAGCCCTATTTTACTGACATATACGTATCTAAGGAGTTAGGCATTCCGGTCTTGACTATGGCGAAATTCGTTTATGATACTGCCGAGCAGAGTAAAGTGGGCATTTTAGCTATAGACATTGATGCCAAAGCAATAACCCAATTTGTCAAGCAGATCAAAATAGGTGAGAGTGGTTATGCCTTTATGATTAATAAAGATGGTCTGATTCTCTATCATCCTGAGAAAGCCGGATTAGTAAAAAATGATTTAAGCAGGATAGACAATCTTGGTTTTGGAAATATTGTGACCGAGAAGATGATGAAAGACAAACAAGGTTACGATAGCTTTTTGACGGATACAAGAGACAAGATATTTGTATATTATATTTCTCTTCCCAGGTTTAGGTGGTCGATTGGCATCGCTATTCCAGCCAAAGAGTTGTTTGCGAAATTCTTTAAATTAAGGACTAATCTCTTCATTATCACTTTAATCAGTATTATCATAGCTACATTGATTAGTCTTCAGGTTTCTCGCGCGGTTTCTATTCCGATTCGTCAAGTTCTTGTTATGCTAAGAGAGATAGCCAAAGGTGGGGGAGATTTAACCAAGAGATTAGTGGTATCAACTAAAGATGAGG
>Ga0315294_10004960_pt1 | contig 14583 bp, 14 predicted proteins | sample YL17G13_40_MG_FD_203626 | JGI IMG/M metagenome (GOLD analysis project Ga0315294, IMG submission 203626) | Sediment microbial communities from Yellowstone Lake, YNP, Wyoming, USA - YL17G13_40 | ecosystem: Environmental > Aquatic > Freshwater > Lake > Sediment | place: USA: Wyoming | collected... | reverse complement strand
TTCGGCGCGGCCGGAGAGGTCTCGATCAAAGGGGGACGCCTGGAGCTCGCCAAAGTGACCGGCGAGCCCGGCGCCGCGGTCGGCCTGACGGTCCTGACGCCGAAAGGGAAGACGGTCAGCGATGTATCCGTCAACGGAAAAGCGGCGCGGTTCACTCAGGCCGGGAATATCGTCAACGTGCCGGTGCGCTTCAAGGGGATCCCGTTCGGGCATTGCCGGCAGGCCGGCGAATACGACCCCGCTTTCAACGGCGAATCCTACGCGGCGGAGTTCACGGTGCCCAAGCGGGTGTTTGAGCAGCTGGAGGCCCGCAAGAAGGCCTGGCCCGTGCCAACGACCGACGAGGAACTGGCGGCAACCTGGATGGCGCCGCATCGCCTCCTGCTCTTCGTCCAGATCGCGGATCCGAGGCCGGACATGCCGGTCAGCCTGAAGATGGACGGTCAGCCCGTGGAACTGAAGAAGGCTTACGGCGGCGTGTATCCAAATTCCGGGCGAGGGACCTTTGTCGGTTTCTACACGGATCTTTCGAGCCTGACTCCGGACCGGCAACACAAGATCGAACTGACGCTGCCGAAAGACTTGCAACTGGGTCAGTTCCAGGGCGTATTCTTTGAAAACGTCGAGGCTTCGTGGACCACGGAGATGGCGGACTAGCCCGCCCTCCGCGGTTCACAGGGCGGGATTTTCTGATGCGGGGTCCTGGGCGATAGAAAGCGCACGAGTATATGCGCTTGGGTGCGGTCTTCCTTTTCGTGATAGGTCGGGCGCGATCAGACTATCTTCTGCCCGCGGATCATGCGCGCCGTTTTTGCCTCTCCTTCCCATACTGCGCCCGTCCCTCGCGAACGGTTCCCGGCGGGACCTCTCGCGCCCCAACGGCTTCACTGACGACCAGGAGATTGCCGTTGTCTTCCGGATCGAGCTGGGCGTTGGCGTTCAGCAGTTCGATGCCGTACACGGTTCCGTCGGGCGCAATGTCCACGTTCATCTCGTCGCTCACGCGAATCGTGTCCACTTGTCCTTTTTTCTCGTGCAATCGCAAGTAGGCGATGTTGTGCTTCGGGTCGGATGTCAGTTGGGTGCGACCCACCGATTTGCAGGATGGGGCGGAGAAGTGTTTTCAATCCCTGCCAAACTCCACTGCGCGGATTGAGGCTCAGCGATCCGGGGTTGGACTTTTTCCAGGGGAAGAGCCAGGCTGCATAGTCCCGCTAGGGACGGCTGACAATAGCCCACCGTTTCAACGGTGGGACAGGCCGGCGGTCCATTATCCCCCCAAGTCCCGGAGGGACGGCTGAAGCCCTCCGAAGACGTGTTTCAGCCGTCCCTCCGGGACTCGATATGGAAAAAGGGGCGCGTTTTCCCACCACTGAAGTGGTGGGCTACTGTCGGATGTCCCTCCGGGACATGAACGCCATGCACTTCATGCAAATCGGCGGGTTGCACCCATGTCAGTTTCATGGTCGATCGGGCATGGTTTCCGCGGACTCCCCGAAGGAGTCCGGCAATCTCGACAATATGAACTGCCGTATTTCGCTCGCCTGCCGGACGGCGTCCCGTGCCGTATCCAAGTCCGGCCAGAAATCTTCGTCATACCGGGCTTCCACCGCGTATGGCGTCAGCGACTCGGCAGGCTTGCGAATCTTCGCAAAGGCTTCGTCTTCGCCTTTGCAGATTTCCACCAGCGCCGCAAGGTTATGGAGAAAAGGAAAATCAACCCGTTTAAGCGAGAGGTACGCCTTCAGGCACTTTTCGGCCGCTTGCTGGGCATGGAAGCACGCCGTGTCCAACGCGCGGCCCGCCTCCACGCACAACCGCGCGTTTTCCAGATCGCTTTCGGCTTTGCGCCACCAGCCGCGCGCTAGGTCTTCATGGCTCTTCATACAGCACCTTGCCTTCCCGTGTGGCGGTCGTGACCAGCGCCTGCGGAACATTCTTCCATTCCTCTACTTCTTCCGGCGTGTACACCAGAATATCCACCGGCTGCCGCAAGTCGCTGAGCGCGCCGTACAGCGGCGCCGCTCGTTCATGCCGGGGCCGCTTGGAGTCGGCAATGACCAGGATGTCCCAGTCACCGTCGGAACGCCCCCGCCCCCGTCCTCGACTCCCAAACAGAATGACCCGACGTGGATGCGCCGTCTCCACAATCCGCCTAATAATCTCCTGCATATCTACGGTTGGCGTTTTCATGCCGCCTCCTTCGCGCCTTTGCGCGAGTTTCTCCGCATCCATTCTGGCGCCAAGACGCCAAGGCGCAAAGACGGTCCTTTATTCCACCTTCAACCTCATCGTCTTCATGCCCTCGCCGCCGAGGTCGTCCTGAACGCGGCAGGCGATCGAGACCTCCGTTCCCGGCGCAATGTCCTCGAACGTGTATTCCACGGTCATGTCGCCCTCGAATCCGCTTTCGCCGAGGCCGCGTCAGGCGATATTGCCACCTCTTCGCTTTTCCGTCTGTTTGGCATGTTCGGCGCCTCATCCTTCCCGCAATGCACCGGCATTGTCTGACGATGGATTTATACCAGGGCGCAGAGACACGGGCAAGGTCTTTCGGTCGCCGGCGAAATCGGGGGACATCCATGATGACCCCCGGCCACCCCGCCAAGTACTTGTCAAGGAAACAAGGGAGGTTCTGCTCACCCGCAGTGATTACCTCCCATTGCACGCGCTCAGTTTCCGGATTTCGTCGTCGTGCCCGGTCATTTCCCAGCGGATGAGAGACGCGGGGACCATGCCCAACGCGAAGTAGGCGTCCAGGAATTCCTTGAGGTTGAACTTGTCGCCGAGCTGCATCGCCCGGTCCGCAATCAGCCGTTCGAACTGGATTTTGCCCACCACGTAGCTGGTCCCATAGCCGGGCTGGCGCAGATAGAGACCGATATCGCCCAGAACGGTGTCGCCGTCGCGTTTGACCCAGCCGCGCGGTGTGCCCGCAGCGGAGAAGTCCATCGCCTGGCGCATCGTCCACCGGCGGCCGTGCATGTACAAATCCCCCAATGCGCGCGCGGCCCGGAAAGCCAGGAGGATGTAAACCAGCTCGCGCGCCCGCGGGGTCTTGTCCACGATTCCCGCCTGAAGCATGGTTTCCTCGAATGCCGTGGCAAAGCCTTCCGCCCGGCTGTCCCAGATATTGTAAAGCGGCGGTTCCTTGCGCAACGGATGTGTGTTGCGCTCCTCCCGCTGCTTCTCAAGCCAATGGACCATGTGGCAGAGCAGGGGAAGGACGTGGTGGTAGCTGACCTGGGTGAAGAAATCGCGCTCCTCGGGCGGCACCAGCGACCGGGGCTCCGCGCCGATCACGCGCATGTAGTCAGGCGCCGTGAAAATGTCGTGAGTACGCAGGAAGTCCAGGAATTCCGGATACGCCGCATCGAGACGGGCCTGCCATTCCTCGACCGTCGCCGGAGGCGTCAGCGGCGGCAGATCGCGGTTGCGATGCTCTTCCAGTTTCAGCGCGGTCCAGGAGCGTTCCAGTTCCCTGCGGATCATCGCTTCCTGCTCCTCCCAGCAATAGGGCACCAGATGGACGTGCTTCATCGCCCAGTCAAACTCCTCGACACCGATGCCGTCGGCGGAATCGGGCATGGCGGCGTATCTATGCTGAAGCCAGCCGATGAAATCCTCAACCGCCGCGCCCGCTTTCTCGACCAGAAGAACCAGGTCCGGGTGAATGTCGGCCAATCGTTCCGCGAGGCGGCGCAGCGCGCGGCTTTCCCGTTTCTTCTGCCCGATCCCAAGAAAATGGAGATCCTTCGTCTTTGCAGTCAGCGTCGTTTTCGCATGGGCGAGGATGCCGGGAATCGCTTTGATCTTGCCGCGGAACACCTCTTCTTGTTCCCCGCCCAGCGGAAACGAGCAGGCAAAGAGGCGCAGAGTATCGTGCATGCGCGGGGCTTCCCGCGCGGGGACGTCGCTCTCGGCGGCCTCAATAACCGAAAAGAAAGAAGGGTCCCTCTCCCAGGGCCTGAGGGCGCGATGGTCGAACTCAAGACCGTTCATCTCCGCGCGCACAAGGGCGTGGTCAACCTTCTGCGAGATCGTCCATCCCGTCGTGGAGATCGCGTCAAGACGCGCGCGGAATTCCGGAAGTCGCCGCAACTGTTCGCTCATCGTGCCGGCCGAGTAGTCGTGCACGCCGTCCAGGACGGGCGGTTCCTGGTACTTGCGAAAGTCATGGAATAGCTGAATCAACGCATTGTAGCTGGTCATGGATTTCACCTCAGGCATCTTCTGGATTTATGGATTCCGGGGACATCGCGGAATTCCGGGGACATCGCCCTCACCTTCCCTACACCACCTTCAAGCGATGTTCGAGGACCCAACCCGCGATCTCGTTCATCCGCTCCCTGTCGGGCGTTTCCTCCACCGGCAGAATGTGTGACAAGCCCAGCCGGTGGTACTTTGACCGCGCCATCGCGCTATGTCCTTTTTTCAAAACACATCCCTACCGCGAGCGCCCCCAGGCCACAAGCGGGCTCAAGACCGCCTGATGATGGATTCTACCTCGTGCACTGCGGTGCATGCCAGAAAAATGGCGGATTTTTCAACTGTACCATGTTTCGAGTGCCGCTTTCAGCCACAGGAAGCATGTGCCCACTCTGCCTAGCAATCTCTGAATGGATCTGCGCGTCGGTTCATCTGGATGGAATCTCCATGAAGAGATCCCCGTTGGACGTCGTACCGTTGGTGGGATCGTAAGCCACTTCCGGAAAATCCGTCACGGCGCGTTTCCGCCGCTGTTTGGTTTGAGGGTCTTCAATACCGCCGCTCTCATCCGTGTCGGGACCGTAGCTATAGACGTACACAGGAAAAGTGTCGCTGACCTCAAGGGGCTTCCCCTTGGTATCCGCAAAGGGATCGGGCGGCAACCCATTGGGGAACTGGCGCAGGAGGTCTTCGCGATTCGCGGCCCGCACTCCCCCGCGCGGAAAGGGATACTTGCGCTCGCGCGGCATGCGAACCACTATGTCGCCCCGGCTCTTCGTTCCGTTGGTGGGATCATAGAGAATGCTTCCCGCATCGTCCTTTTGATCCGGGCCGACGCTGTAGCACAGGAACTGGTCCGCGTCCGTGTGGAATCGAAGCGCTTCGGCGGGTTTGTGAGGATCGGGGGGCGGGCCGGCGGGGAGCAAGGGCGCGAAATCCGCGGCCTGTTGAGGGAATGCGGCCGTTCTCAGGAAATGATGCCGGGCGGCCACGGCGGCGCGGATGAGTTGGAAATGGGACCGGGTGCATCGAAACCGGGTGATGGCTTCTTCCGCATTCCTCTGGACAATCCGCGTTTTCAGATAAGCTGGACGTAGGTGGGGCGCGCCCGGGCCCTCGAACTGGAAGAGGTCTTCCACCGTTTCCGTTTTCTCCCACTGGTTGAGCCGCTCCAGCATTTTCCACATCTGTTCACATTCGGCGGGTGCCTCGCAGCAATCCAGCGCGAACAATTCGAGGCTGCGGCAGGCAATAGCCCCAACGGCGCAGCCAATCAATCGCATAATCAGAGAATCACTTTGCCCCATCAACTGACCCTGGTGATATCCGGCGGAGAGGATAGTCAGAGCATCTTCGCGCCGTCCCTCCAGCATCAGAAAAACAGCGCCGGCGTTGAACACCTTTGCCATGATTTGACGGGGTAAGAAGTTGGGGACACCACGGTCATTGTGGATCACCGCAAGTTCAGAATAATTCAGTATCCCGGGAAAGCGTTGATAGGCGGCGGCAAGATCGCACGGGGGATCGAAAAGTGAACTCAAGAGGTCTGCGGCATTCCGGCCTGCGGTGCTGAGATCATGCGCGCGGAGGTTATTCTTGAGGAGATTCAGCGGCCGGGCCAAGTTGGATTCGGCCAGGCGCGGTTCCCACTCCTTGACCTGCGCGGCCAGAGTAACCCAGTCTTTGCGCCACCCTAACGTTTGCATGTAAAGGATCCTGGAGTAGAGCTCCTCCGGATGATCCGCAACCAAGGCGGAAGCAAGATCCAAACGGCGGGATATCTTCTCGTCATTATCTTTCGTTTCTTTGCTGGAAGGGGAGGGAAGGACGTAGTACTCCGCGATACGCTTGTCCTCATGCCGGTGCAGATAGCACAAAACGGGAGGCTCCAGACTTACCTGTGACGCCTCCCGGGGCTGTGGCTCCGTGCCTCTGCCGGCGCCGGCAATGGAATACGAAACATGCGCCAGGTCATAATCCCCAGGAACGGTTCTGGAAAGTTGAAACTCCAATGACATGATCCACCCGTATTCTTCAGAGGGTCTCTGGGATTCCGCAACTGCCAAACGTCCGTTCCTGTATTCGGCCCGCCATTCGCTGTATTCGGATTTGGGAATCTCCTCCACAACCAGATTCCCTTTTTCATCCTTCTGAATCTTCAGGCAGTTCAGACCAGGCCCGGAGAATCCCGTCCCCATCAGGTAAATGCCGCCGATGTCCATCCCCTTCTCACCGGCGGGCGAAGGCTTCCCCCCCGCGGGCGCGGCTTCCTCCTCGCGCTTGCACTCGAGCAAAGCGCCGGACAGCAGACCCAGCGCAAGGAAACACCAGAGGTGTCGTCTCTTGAACATGGCTTTTCCCCATCCACAAAATGGTAACTCAATTCGTCGGGGTATGTCCAGAGGAATTCCCCTTTCCAGCGGATGTGTCCGAGGGGGCCGGAAACCAGCGAACCCTGAAAGAAAAACAGAAATCTCTTGCATCCTGTTATCCCGTCTGAGATGAAGAAGCGAAGATAACTGCGACAGGATAAGAGAATTTACTCGTGCGCTTTCTGTCGCTGAAAAGCCCGCAATCGGCAAATTCCGGCCTCTGAACCGCGTCCCAATCCTGCGGACGAGCTCGCCATGCCCCTCCCACGCTTCCTTTCCAGCCGCTATCTCGTTCTTGCCGGCGCCGTGTTGATGACGGCCTGCCTGGGCGCCACCTACTCCTGGAGCGTCTTCGTGCCGGAGATTCGCTCTCTCACGGGGCTCAGTCAAAGCGCCGTGCAGCTCCCCTTCAGCGTCTTCTATCTGGCTTTTCCCATTACGACCCTTTTCACCGGCCCTTTGATCGCGCGCCTCGGAACGCGATGGTGCACGCTCTTGGGCGGGCTCATCTTCGGTGGAGGATGGATGATCGCGGGATGGGGTGGCTGGCACTTCGCCTTCACCGTGGCGGGGATCGGCGTGATGGGCGGCATCGGGGTGGGGGTGGCCTACATAGTGCCCATCGCGGCGTGCGTGCGCTGGTTTCCGGAACGCAAGGGGCTGGTGACCGGGATCGCGGTGGCGGGATTCGGCGGAGGCGCGGCTGCCGTCAGCTACGTCGCCGGGGCTCTGATGTCGAAGGGCGGTCTCACTCCGTTTGCCACGTTCCAGATGCTGGGGATCGCGTTCGCGGTTCTCGTGTGCGGCGCAGCGGCGGTCATGCGATTTCCGGGCAACACCAAGGCCGGAGTTTCGCCCGGGGCGGCAGCGCTATCCGCATCCGGGGCGGCCGGCGAGGCCGGTATGACCCGCGCGCCCGGCGTCGGCGGGCCCGTTATTGTCCCGGACATGAATCCACCTCTTGTCCTCACGACAGTCCGCGGCGATCCGCCGGTGCGATTCGCGCGGGTGGTTGCTGAGCGCGCCTTCCAGGTTCTCTACTTCGCCATGTTCGCCGGGCTGGTCGCGGGTTTCACCGTCAACGCCAACCTCAAGAGCCTTTCCCAAAGCGGCGCGGGACAAGCCGGCGTGACCGCGGTTTTCCTCTTCGCGTTGGCCAACGCGGCGGGAAGGATCGCGTGGGGATGGTTCTTCGACCGGTGGCGAAACACCCCGGGGATCCCTCTTGCGGGAAACCTGGCCCTGCAGGCGGCGCTGCTCCTCGCTGCGCCTTACCTCCTGCAATCCGTGCCCGGGCTGCAAACCCTCGCGATCCTGGCGGGCTTCAACTACGGAGGCGTCCTGGTCCTCTACGCTTCCACCGTATCGGTGCGCTGGGGGGCGGCGCGCGTGGGCCACGTTTACGGCTGGCTCTTCTCCGCCAATATCCCGGCCGCGGCCGCTCCGCTTGTCGCGGGAGTGATCTACGACCGTTGGAGAACGTTCAGCCCCAGCCTTGTGGCGATCGCGATTCTGCTGATTGCCGCCGCGGGAGTGGTGCTCTCCCGGCGCGGCGCGTTGAAGCGTGAACTCTGAACGAGCGGGAAAGTCTGGTCACGGTCAAGGAACGGCTCGAAGTATCGAAGGGCGATCCGATCGTGCTTTTCCTTTTCGATGATGCTCAGGAAAGGCCTCCATCCGGCGCGCCGATCTCGCCGGCGCTTCCGACCAACAAGACCGCGGATTTGTACGACAACGCAATATCGCGCGGCTGCGTCACCCGCATGTTCAGATCCCGCAGCCGGCCGTCGTGGATTCCGTAGATCAACCCATGCACCGCCAGATTCTGGCCGCGCGCCCAGGCGTCCTGGACGACGGTGGTCTGGCAAACGTTCATCACCTGTTCGATCACGTTCAACTCGCACAATCGGTTGCCCTGCCTCGCCTCATCCCCGGCGGCGGCAAGCAGCGCTTGGTGCTTTTCGTGGACGTCCCAAACGTGACGAAGCCAGTTGTCCACCAGCCCAAGCCGCTCCTTGCGCAGCACGGCCAGAACCCCGCTGCACTCATAGTGTCCGCACACGACGATGTGTTTGACCCGAAGCGCGTCAATGGCGAATTGGATCACGGACAGGCAATTCAAATCCGTGTGAACCACCACGTTGGCCACGTTGCGGTGGACAAAAAGCTCTCCCGGCAAAAGGCCGACTACCTGGTTGGCCGGCACACGGCTGTCGGAGCAGCCGATCCACAGGTATTCCGGCGACTGCTGGCGCGAGAGATTGAGGAAAAAGTCCGGGTCTTGTTTCCGGATTTGGGCCGCCCAGGCCCGGTTGCTCTCAAAGAGATGGCTTAGAATGCGCATGGTCAGCCTCCCTTGTGCGGATTGTCTGCACGGCCATCGAAAGGGCCTCTGTATGACCAGACTACTACTTTTGTGGAGCCGTTTCGGCACGGGACATCGTATTGCGGCCAGTTCACCACCCCCCTGTTTCTAGCACGGATTCTGGAGTGGAGGGCCGGGATTGTCAAGGGGCAAAGAAAGACAAAAGGGAAAGTGGCAGGAGAATTGCAGAGTCCGGTTCGTAGTTCCGCCTTCAGGCGGCCTAGAGTTCGTAGCTCCGCCTTCAGGCGGCCAAAAGCTCGTAGCTCCGCCTTTAGGCGGCCAAGAGCTCGTAGCTCCCGCTTTAGGCAGCGTTTTGTCCGCCTCGGCTTCGGCGGCAACCCCGGCCAATTCCAAACTCGCCGCACGGTAAGGCGCACAGGGCTTTGTTGAAAGGAGGCGTCCCATGAGAACAGATCGAATCCTTGTGTGCTGCGCCGCGGCCGTGCTAACATGGCGCACGTTGGCTTTGTTGCCCGCCGCCCCAACGGTGAAATTCAAAGACGCGGCAGGGGCTACCGTCGCGTGCTTCCATGACGATGGAAGCGTGATGCTCAAGGGCTCCATGGAAAAGAGCGATTTCTCCAGTGTCCCGACTCAAAACCGAACCCTTTTTACGAGCGGGGGAAGCACCGTTTTCTACATTGACCAGAGCGACCAATCCACGGCCAAGTTTCCCGCGACGCTGTATCTGCCCCCGGCCACGTTCAGCATCGCCGGTTCAGGAAACTCCGTGATCATTCCAGCTCACGACTTCAAGATTACCACCACCGGCTCCTATGGTCTTGCAGTCAACTCCGCCACGGAGGTCCTGCAAGGTTTCAAGGGGGATCTGGGCACTGCCGGGAGCGTCTATGGCCTCCGGACGAAGTACATCGTCTATGAGAACCGCGACGACGTGGAGCACCTACCCGATCCCCTGTGCCAGGCCTATACCCCCACGAACATGACGGACCTGGTGTACGCCCTGTGGCGCCTGAAACACAATCAGAACCGCGGCAACCGCCCATACAAGACCATGGTCATCGCCTTCATGGGAGGATCCATGACCCAAGGAGAGGCCCCCAGCAGCTGGGAGAACTGGTATCCCTACCAGATCGCCGAATACCTGCTGGCGACCCTGTGGCCCGGGTCCGACCACGACGGCTGGAAGTACCTGATTGTGAACGCCGCCAGCAACGGGCATACCTCGCCCCTGGGCGCGTGCTACAGCGACGACCGGGTGCTTTCTGGCGGCGGCCTGTACACCTTCAGCACTTCGGTCAACAAGGATTACACCGCGAAACTCGCCGAGAACCCCGACCTAGTGATCGTGGAATACAGCGGAAACGACCACCTCGATTATGAGGTCGAGTACCGTACCTGGGACACTTGGAAGATTCAGCAGCGCGCTTACGAGGGTCTGCTGCGCCGCTTGTTGTACGTCTCCGGGGACGAGAACGCCCGGAAGATCGCCCGGCCCGGCGTGATCTGCTTTAGCGTTATGGTGCCGAACGGCCAGATATCTTATAGTGGAGAGCCCTCCCTAGCGAACCGCGTGTTCACGCCGGCCACGGGCTGGGCGCGGACGATGCAGGAGAAGCATCTGCGTATCGCCAAGAACTATGCGGCGCCCCTGGTGAGCCTGCGGGACCACACGTGGCGGCGGCATCTGGAGTTCAGCTACATGAACGCGGACCGGTCGCCCGCCAACATCTGGACGCTGGATTACACCTTCAGATCCGCGTTCCTCGCGGACTGCACCCACCCCAACGACGCGGGGAACGTGGTGATGAAAGAGGTGGTTCAGAGCATACTCGACACGGCGATCGACCTCGTGCCCGCGCTGGGGTCGCCGCCCACCGCACCGGCCGCCCTGCCGCCCCGAATCTGCGACTCCCTGCCGGACTTCGAGGACTATACGAGTTTCATCGAAGGGAAGATCTACGCCTACGCGCCGGGATCCCCGTGGGTCACTCTGGGCGGGTGGACCGCCGGGACCACCACGGTTTACGTGCCGCGTGGGATTGACTCGACCAACCCGGGAGCGTCGAACACGAAACTTGGCCTCGGTCCCGTCTATAATGTGCCGTGTTGGGTAGCCGATAGCCCTAGTGATGAACTCACTCTGACGATTCCACCAGGGACTAAGGAAATCTTCGCTCAGCACTCTTTGGTGGACTCCGATGATAACATAACAGTGCAAGTGTGGATAAACGGCGTTCCGCAGTCAATCTGTGAATTGAACTCGAAAGCCGATGTCACGGAGAAAACACTCAAGTGGTGTGCAATAAGCTGGGAAGTCCAGGAAACAGGGAGCGCGCGGACATTGACGTTCAAGTCCTTTTCAGGCCCGTATGGTTCATCCTTCGAACTTCACAAAGTGTTTGCAACGGGAAAACTGTAAGATTCATTTCTCCGGGCATAGCGAAAGGATGCCGCCAATGAACATTCAATCCAAATTCTTAGCGCCCAGAAAGAATCAACCAGCGCACATTCTTTTGCTTGCTTTGGTTCTCCTTATGCTTGCCGCATCCGCTCATGCGGGCAGTCCTCCGCATGTGGTTTGGGAGCGTGCTCTCGGTGAGCGAACCACGGGCGCAGGAACCTTATTAGGCGCATTCAAGACGACCTCTGGAGGGCTCCTCATTGCAAGAACGCACGCAGACCGGGCAGGCGGCCCGCTCCAGCCGCTGCGGGAATGGTGCCACGTCCACGTCTTCAACGCCTCGGGGGAGGAAACCACCAACACCCTCATGGGGCATTTCAGGGATCCGTTCTCGTATTACTCGGCGGGAAACGCCGTGGCCATGATGGACACCCGGGACGGGGGGTATTTCTATGTGGATAACTATGTATGGCCAGATTACAACTTTGCTTTGCAGGAGACCTACAAGGAGATCATCCAGAAGTTCGATGGCGCATTCAACCTGCAGTGGCACTATGTGAATCCCCCGGATTTCGGGCAGTGGAAACGCGCGGACTACATCCACGACCTTCTCGAACCCACCAGCGGCACCTGTGTGGCGGTGGGAAATCTGGGTCAAACGCGGCCCGGCCCCAATCCCACCAATCCGATCTTTGAGGATTTCGTGTATGTGTTCTGCGCCAAGAACGGAACTCCTACGTGGTACAGAACCTTCCTTGTAGGCACCCAGACGCAGATGCCACCCCTTGGTGATCTTCTGCCTGGACGTTCTGAGAAACGCCATTCCCTAGCGCCTGCGCCTAACGGCGACTTTTACGCAGCGGGATACACATGCGCTCCTTCCAACAGTTACGTTGCCCGTCTCTCGGACAAGGGCGAGGAGCGTTGGCTGGTTCGTCCGAAGCCCACGGGATGCTCCCTGAGATGGTTGAAGAATCCTTCCGAGTCGGAAATTCTGGTTGCGGGAGATTCCCAATACACGACAGGTACAAAGGGCGCTTGGGCCGCCGTTTACCGGGAAGACGGCTCCATGGCTTGGTCTCGGGAATATCCCCAAATCAAACCGCTCGCTTTCGATTCCTATGCCGATGGGGGATTCGTGTTGGCTGGGTCCGTTCCCCACCCGCGCGATTACGACCGCATCAGCAGTTACCCGCTTATCGTGCGGATGGACAGAGAGGGACGCGAGATATGGCGGAGGGAAATTTCCTCGGAGGATTTCTATCGGTTTAACGGCTGCGTAGGCTTGCCGGACGGTGGGTGCATAGTAGTTGGTCCTGATAGCCCAGAGAATATTCATTTTGCCTCGGTCCTCTGCTTGGATGACCAAGGTCAAGTGCGCTGGAAAAGGAAATTCGGGCAGCAATTTATGGGGGCAAGTTTCCAGGGTGTTCATCGTTTTCCCAATGGTGAAATCCTTCTCATTGGGGATATGGGGTACAAACCCGCATCTGAAGGTGGGATTGCCGAAATGCATGTCTACCTGGTCAAACTCGCCGCGGAAAGGGCCGCTGGCAAAGTGTGGGAGCGCTACGCGGACGCGCGGGAGGAGCCGGGCGCGAACTCCGCCGCGCAAGGCCCGCCTTCGGGAAGCGGCGGCCCGGCTGGTGGAGGCGGACCGCGCAACCCCCTCGTGTGGATCGCGTCCCTGGCGGGCGGTGGCGCTGTCTTGCTGATCGTCATTGTGTGCGCGGCCCGCGTGCGCCGAGCGGGCAAATCCGGTCCCCGCCTCGCCCCGCCGGTCCTTTAGCCGCCATCCGCACTCAGGAAACCTGCCTCGGCCAAAGGGCCCATAGAACATTCATATTCCTGGTCTTGGATGGGCCGGGGCCGCCCGCCGCGGCCCGCTGCATTTTCCCCTTGTTTTTCCCCCGCCCTAAACCTAAAGTACTTCAGAGGCGCCCGTTGCGCCTCGCGCATCTCGCCCATCACTTCTTTACAAGGCAGAAACTCAGAACCATGCTCGAAGAGAGACTCCATTTGCTGGAAGAAAAAGTCGCCTCGCTGCTAGGGGAACTCAAGAAGCTCCGCAAGCAGAACACCGCGCAACAACAGGAGATTCAGACCCTGGGCGCGAAGGCCGACCGGACCGAATCGCTGGAAAAGGAAAACGCGCGGCTCCAGGCCCGCGTCAAGGAACTCGAAGGGGAGCTGGCCTCCGGCGAGACCAAGGAAGAGGAAATCCGCGAGCGCCTGCGGAGCATCATCGAGAAGATTGACTCTCTCGAAGACCTGTCCGACGCCGAGTAGTCGGTACGGCCCAGCGCGCCGAAACCAGGACCGGGACCCATGGGCAGCGACACCGAACTCGTCATCTTCAACGTTTGCGGCCAGGAATTCCGCATCCGATCCCCCCGCGAAGACGCCGAGCGCACCAGGCGGATCGCCGCGAACGTGTGCGAGCGCGTGCGCGCCCACCGCGAGCGCGGCGGCGTCAGCGACGTGCGCGCCGTCCTCATGGCCTGCTACGAGCTCGCTTATGAGCTCGACGAGCGCAACCAGGTCCTCTCCAAGATCCGCTCCCACGACAAGGCCATTGACTCGGCCAAGGTGGTGATGGACCGGTTGCTGGACCGCCTCGAGGAAGAGCTCGCCTCGCACGTGCCTCCCGAGGACGCCGGCCCGGCCCAGCCCGGCGGGAATCCCCGCCCCGCGGCCCGCCAACTCGACCTGACGGGGCTGGAGGAAAACGAGAAAACCGGAAAGAAATCCGGGAAGAAGAAGTCCTAAGAGCGCCTAATAAAAAGAGTGGCACGGGCATCCTGCCCGTGAAGATATGCAGGATGCCCATGCCACAAGACGGAGGGAATCCAAAGGGATGAGAACACGGCCGGCTATATTGGTGTGGACGATTTCCCTGCCGATTTTCACGGGTGTGGCATGCATTTCCTTGGCGTGGTTAACCCGCCGACATACCTTAGGCGATGTTTTGCAGCTCTTTCTGGATTGGCGTTTCTTAGTTGGTATCCTGCTGTACTGGCTGATTGGCATAGGATGCATCGTTGGAATCAACAAAGTAAACGCCGCACTTCACTGGGGTAGGAAACGCTAAAACCCAAAAGGAGACACCCCGTGGCAAAAACGAAAACGGTGGAAGAAACAACCGGCGGCTCGGACCGCCGGAAGGCCCTCGAACTGGCCATGGCCAAGATCGAAAAGGACTTCGGCAAGGGCGCCATCATGCGCTTTTCCGAAAGGGCCGTGCTCGACATTCCCGCGATCTCCTCCGGCGC
>Ga0315294_10004958_pt1 | contig 14584 bp, 6 predicted proteins | sample YL17G13_40_MG_FD_203626 | JGI IMG/M metagenome (GOLD analysis project Ga0315294, IMG submission 203626) | Sediment microbial communities from Yellowstone Lake, YNP, Wyoming, USA - YL17G13_40 | ecosystem: Environmental > Aquatic > Freshwater > Lake > Sediment | place: USA: Wyoming | collected... | reverse complement strand
GCAGGTTGAAATCAATCCTCGGGTAGCCAGTGCCTGGCAGGTGCGAATGGCCCTTGGAGCAAAGGACTTCTCGCGGGCCATTGATGAGCTGAAACTTAGGGCGTCCAACGACGACCAGGATGCAAGCTCGCGAATACAACTGGCGCGACTCGTGTACCAGGAAACAAAGGATGCTGATCAGGCCCTCGGGTACCTGAAGCAAGCCGAGGCCATCGCTTCGGGAACCAGGGCGCTGGTAGCGGTGAGGGCATCGATCCTGAAAGGGGAAGGCAAGAGCGCAGAGGCCCTGCGAGTCCTCGATGACTATGTGGAGACTCACAATGACTTTGACGCCTATTGGATGCGGGCGGTATACTTGGCCGAGAACGGCCAGCTTGACCGTGCCGAGGAGGACTACAAGAAGCTGACAACCTTCACCCAGAACGGCCCAGTTGGGTTTGAAGTGCTGGGCAACTTCTATGCCGGTACTCAAGGACTCGACCAAGGCGTGGCGGCAATTGAAAAAGGCCTGAGTGCGTATCCTGGGGACTTGAGATTAACGCGAAGGCTGATGCAGATGCTGTTTCTGCGGGCCCAGACACAGGACCGGGAAAGGGCACTCGAGATCCTTGCGGCACTCGAAAAACAACTGCCGCAGGACACGGAGCTGATAACGATTCGGGCTGCGCAGATACTGAAAGATCCGACACCACAATCACTGGCAACTATCAGAGGGAAACTTGAGAACGCCGTCAAACTGGAACCGACGGTGGTCAACGCCAATCTTGCGCTCATTGCTGTTACGATGCGGCAGGGAGAATACAAGGCCGCCTGTGACTATGCGGTTCAAGCCCTGGGCTCCAATCCCAACAACCCGGCGTTGCTGTCGGCCAGAGGCAGGGCGGAGCTTGCGCTTGGTTACACCCCGATGGCAGTCAAATTGGCTCACCAGGCTCTGCAGCAAGACCCGAACAACATGGAAGCCATAGGCGTAACCGTGGATGGTGCACTGAGCAGCGGCGATCACAGCCTGCTGGTGGAAGCCCGTACGCTCGTTGATGCCGCGCTAGGTCGCAGTCCGGCAAACGAAAAACTGCTGATCTCGCGGTCGCATATTCTGGCCGCCCTGGAGGTGCCCAAGACGGCAATTCCCCAATTGGAGGCCTACTGCCAAACCAAGGAAGGAAGCGGCAGTATTGTAGCCCTTGTGACACTTGCCGATCTCTACCGTCTCGCCGGTGACGCGGAGCAGGCCAGACAATGGATTGAGCAGGCGGAAAGGTTAGACTCCAGCAGTCAGGCAGTTGTCCATGCCCGATTCTTGTGGCTGGTGTCTCAGAAGCGCCTCGAGGAGCTTGCGAACATCAGTTCGGCATATCTTTCGGCCAAAGAGCAGGATCCTGCAACAGTGCTGAGGGCCGCATCAACGCTGTTGTCGCTCGATTCGATGGACCTGAAGAAGGAGGCAGTGAGACTGTTTGAGCATGCAGCTACCCTTGCACCGACATCGCTGGATGCTCGCTTGGGTTTGGCCTCCAGCCTGTATCAGACGGGCGATGCTGAAGGCGCCGAGAAGAACTACCGGCAGTTGCTTGAGCAGCATCCAGATGACATACGAGCCCTCAACGATCTTGCCTGGATTCTGCAGGAACACGATCAGCGATACGCCGATGCGCTGGAGCTGGCGAACAAAGGTTTACGCCTTGCGCCGGGTGATCTGCATCTTCTCGATACAAGGGGCACCATTCTATCCAACATGCCGGATCAGCTTGCTGACGCGAGGAGCGACTTTGAGGAACTTGTGAGACTGTCATCCTCTGACGTTCGCCGGCAGGCAAAAGCCCTTCTGCAGCTTGGCCGCGTCTGTGCGAGACTTAATGACTTTGTCCAAGCAAAACAGCACCTTGAGAACGCAATGGACATTGACAAAAAGAACCACGTCTTTACACCAAATGAACAGTCGGAAATCTCTGAGCTTAACAGCGTCTGGAAGAAGAACTGAACAAGACGATTAAGTGGCACAGATGGGGAACCGACCCGGCCAAGATTGTTGAGGGATACCGACAGGCGTTGAACAGGCATAAGCGTGGTTTCCAGATACCTCCTTTCTGGTATGGCCGCGCTGCAGAGCGTATTGTCAAAATACTTTTGGATAAACTGTAAGTAACCTCGATGGCGAAGTCTGATACCAACTATTTTAGTATCAAGTGGCTGATAGTTGCGCTTATTTCTACTGCGACGGTCATCTTTCTTACCCATCTCCCCAGGGAAATAATACCTTCGCAATTAGAGGAAAGGGGTCTCGACAAGCTGGCGCATATTGTAGCATATGGAGCATTAACTTTTCTTTTCATCGTCTCGCTTAGAATTTCCCATATACTTTTCCCAGCATTGATTCTTTTATCTGGGATTTTATTGCTTGCAGCTGTCGATGAACTCACACAACCTTTAGTCAACCGAACAGCAAGTTTGATTGACTGGGTGGCAGATGCTATTGGGGTTGCCGTCATACTGCTCTTGTTCATCTATGCTAAACACGCAAAACAACAAGCTTCAGCGAAGACCAATACCTCCATTCAGAACTCTGACAGCTAATCGCTGAAAACTAAAATAAAACCGGCACCGCGAAGGCCGGCCCGGTCCTTCTCACGAAGTTCCGCCGAACCCGCCTACTCCTCAGCGATGCCGGTAAGGGAGGGTCAATAAACGGCCCTCCCATTTTTTTTATCAGCAGATTCATTATGTCACATGAACTCCCTGAATAAATATAGGTTAGCACTAATCCACATCCCCTGAATTAGAATATTCCGGGATATCACCAAAATCTTTTTCAATTTGAGGCCTGATGTTATAGATAGCTGTCAGTCTGTCATGGAGTTTTTGCAGAATTTTCGCAGCCTTTGGCGTTTTGGCATTCCGGCTTTGACATTCAAGGCTGTTTAAGAACATTTCCAGATGGTATCTTTCGAGGCTTAAGCCGCCCTTGGAACTGCTTATTTTTTCAAGTATCGACGGCTCTATCATCGTCGTATGCTCTAATATAGTCCTTCGCTCTTTAGAGCTTAGCGAAACTATCAGGTAATTTTGCGGATTTATGCTGACCATGGAAATAACCCCTATGTTTAACTGATCTTAGAAGCATAGTTATCCAGACGATCAAGAAAAAAGTCTTTGTTCCAAAGGTCGATAGATGCAAGTTCATTCTGCCGGACAAAACGTTTGATATCATTCCTGGTCTCTTGCCAGTTCAAAGAGCAAATCTGCTCTCGAAACATTTTCAAGCACCATTCTTTATCGATTTTCAAATTCTGACCATGCCATGGGCCTTGTTGTTTAATGGCCGACGCAAGGAACTGATAGTTAATCTCTGCACCTCGGCTGGTGTACCAAATAAAGTCATACCAGTCGCGTCCTTTTGCGTATTCTCTGCACAGCAAAGCATGGATTTTACCAGCGAACAGACTCGGCAAATTCTGAACAGTAACAGAGCTTACGAAAGGAAAATCCAGGTACTTGATCTCATAGTGACTGCCTGCGGGCGGATTTGTGTCAATTTCGAACTTAATCCTGATTTTATGCAGTGACCGGTCTGCCCTAATGTGATTTAGTTGCAGGACCTTGCCAATAGAAGCATCTTTAATAAAAGCTTTTTTAACTGCTGAATCAGCCTTTGAGCGATCTACCGCTTCAAGCTGGTAACCGTAAGCGAGCAGTTCATCGGACAAATCTTTAAGATAAGGTTGCAGGTCGAAATTCTTGTCAGGTTCTTTCAGTAGAAAGTCAAAATCTTCAGAAAAGCGATTTGTGCCATAGAAGATTCGAAGACACGTTCCACCATGAAAGGCGGCGAACTTAAAGAAGTCGCTTCTGGCAAGTGCGGCAAGTGCAACTTCCTGTGTGATTTCCCGTAAAGACTGCTCTTCTTCAAAAGCAGTCTTGCATAGATAAGAATCCAATCTATCCTGAACGATTTTTACGCTCATAGCTTTAAGTCCCTTCTTAAGCCACTGATAAATTTCTGAACTCGCCGACCGGGGTAATTCTCAATCAATAAATTGAGCTCATTGCCCGTGACCGATTCAAACTCCTCTTGTTCAATTCGCAAGTTCTTGATCACCGGCTCAAGTCCGGTCCAGTCTCTTTTATGAACACACACATAGTCAGCCAGTGCTTTCATTGGCCTTGCCATTAAGAAACTGTTCCCAGCTTCATCGGTCAACCTTTCAACACCAGTGTAAAATACCTTTTGAGAAACACGATCGTAGCTGAATACCCCTAAAGGAGTCTTAAACTCTTTGGATTTCTTGAAGGATACGCTCGTTAATGTATATACAGCTTCCGGGATACAACCGTGCCAGCTGAGGGCTGATTCCAGGCTGATATATGAAGGACCATAGACATGTTGAGCCAAGGCGTAGAGGTTGATACTTTTCTTCTGGTATTTTGGGGTAAGGCAGTACAGTCCCCTGCGAATGTGGATAATCTCTCCACTGGCGATTGCACGCTTGACCAGTCCATACCTTTGATCTTCACTCCCGGCAAAGAGATTCGCCACATCCTGGCTGGTAAAGTCGCCAAAAGGAGCATTTTCAAAGATTTTTTCGGTTAATTTGTTCATATCCGCACCAAATAATACCTACTGTACTGTCGAAATATGACAGTTACTGGCAATTATATATTGTATCGGTATATACTGCAAGCAATGTTAAGAAAACTGTCGAAAAATGACAGTATCTGAAATATACTCACATTCGAAACTTTAATTCACTGAGTGTTAGATACCATGTATTTTCACCAAAATTGTGGTATTTTTTTCGAAAATTTCACATTTGGTGATTTGGCCGTTCTTATGAGTGTTCTTATACAGGGAAATTCTTCATTTTGCTTGATTTTCTTCACATTAGTGCCCAAATCTTAAATTCAGGACATTGCGTATCCACAATATAATCACGGAAAAGTGAGAGTTCCGCAGACAATGCCTCAAAACCGCTTTGGGGTGAAAGATGGTGACCTTGCGACCTTTTAACTATTTTCTAACAGGTCGGCAACCAACCGGCCCTACTGATGCCAATGTTGCAGACCTCTGAAAGAATATGCGATTAAGATAAGTAAGGAAAGGTATGAGGTGAGGGAGAAGTCCAAAAGGGCGGATTTAGAAATGCCTGTAATCTGCCTTAGAAATTTGACAAGGCCCCATCGCGGATTACTCATTGTTTATCCTTTTAGTCGCTGGACTGGCGTCCCTTTCCCACGCAGAATAACCGGCGTGTTGTACGTATGTATAGCTGACCGTATGCAGCGCTGATTGACGCCCGAACGACTTCTTGACCGCTGGATTTGCCCATGGGAATCACCTTTAGGACATCACCGTTTGCTGCATTGATCACTGCTACCTCTCCGGAGTGGTTGATGATATAGATTTTGTCATCTGCAGCAAGCGGCGAAGCTTCATATTTGGTATCGCCGGGAGTTCGGATTGTCCACTTAACCTTGCCTGTCCGGCACTCCACACGTGACAGGCATTTCTGCAGGTCGCTCAAGACGAAGAAATCACCATCGAAAAAGGCTGGAGTTGGAACATCGGAAGAGACTTCGCGAACATTCTGGCTATCCCAGGCGATGGCACCGTCATCCAGCACACCGGTCCCCTTGGGCTGTATAGCGTAGATAGGAGCATTCTTGGGTGCGCAGACAAGAACGAAGTCTTCGCCGGCAACCGGAGAGGGAACCAAACGCCAATGACCAATGCGCCTGGGATTCCAAGTACCCCATCGCCACAATTCCTTACCTGTCACAAGGTCATGTCCTGTCAGCACATCACCTCCGGCGGTCAACAACTGCTGATTGCCGTTGAAAGAAAAAGGAATCGGCGTACTGTACGCTTCACGTGCCTCTGCCTGGGCTTCACTTGGACGAATCTGACGCCACAGTGTCTTGCCAGTATTCGGATCTATGGCCAAAAAGTATGATTCGTTCTTTTGGTTTTGCAGACCACGACTATTCACAGGCACATCCCGCTGCAATATTTGCACATATAATCTCCCACCAAACAACGTAGGACTGCTACCAAAGGTCCACAGGAACGCGAATGGGCCGTAATCATCCTGAATGTTGCGTCTCCATTGACGGTGACCGTTCAAATCGAAGCATACGAGCTCGCCGTTGCCATAGAAGAAAACCACGACCTTGCCATTGGTAACCGGGGAGGAAGCAGCGTAGTTGCTGCTTCTATCTTGGCTGATTCCCTTTGCTATGTCGTGCTGCCAAAGCAGTTCTCCGCTTACGCGGTCGAAACACATCGCCAGCAGCATGTCCCTGGCAGAATCGACACCCGACAGAAAAACGCGGTCTTTCCAGATTATTGGTGTGGCGGCTGAAGAGCCAGCCAACTCGGCGCTCCAGGCAATTCCTTCAGTTTGGCTCCAAACTGAAGGTAAGTTCTTTTCGTCGGTGGACCCGTTGAAGTAAGGACCTCGCCAATGTGGCCAATCGTCAGCACAGGCTACAGATGTGCCCACCAACACAAACGCCACAGAAATATAATGCTTGAGCATGATGATCTCGTTCTTCCCGAGAACTTCGTTCTTTTTATAGAGTAATACCATGCCAAAATATATAAACTCACTATAGAGCACCGTGATGATACTTGATTGAGTATAAGTTCGCAAACAAGAAAGCATCTCTTGAAGCCCGCTGATTCTTTCTCGCTAGTTGACAGATCTATCCCTCAAAGTAAGATTACACTTATCCCTTACACTTTTGGCGGTTGTGTTCAACGGTATTTTACGACTTCTGTTGTGTTCTTGGCATCTTTGAGACTTCATACAGCTAATAGAGACGCGGAAGTCTATTTTGAATAGCATCTGTAATTTTTGTAGGTGGTCTTTTGGTAGGGCTTGTCCACTGTGCCATGTTGTTACAAGCGATAGAGCAAGCTATAATCAATAAGCTGGACTGGGAGAGTATGTCCGCACGTGTTGAGGGCAAGCGCATCGTTGCACCAGCCCCGCCAGATGCAGCGACAATCTGGTTTCTCACTGTCAGCGACAGTCGGGAAGCGGTCGTATCGAGTGAATTGATATTCTCGATGGAACAGCCGTAAGGATACATTTCTGATCCGCACTGTTTATGGTTGCGTTTGACAGTATTCATCCTGTTTCATTGCGTTAATACTTTTGAGTAGGCGACACGAGGGGCCTGTTCAGAAGGATAGCTGGTTCTTCATCGTCTGTAGTTTATGAGGGTGATCTTACTTCCAATCCTCGCTCATTTTTGACCTACTAACTATTTGGTAATAGGTCGTGAACCAATTAGACCTTATCGTGTGTTTGTTATATCCGTAGAAGATACCAAAGTTGCTATGCAACGTCTCCAGAACAACTGACCTGAGTAGTTCTATGACGAGGTCTGTTCCGATTCCAGAAACCTTTATAAAAGGCAAGGACAAGGTTACTATCAAATTTCAGGCCCATCGGAACTCATGGGTTGACAACATTTTCGGTCTCAAAACGCTGAAAAAAGCTTCGACCAATTCACAAGCTGGAAACCGAGACTTATTCGACTATGAGATGTCAAAACAATCAGGGATAAATCGCTGAATAGCAACCTGCCTTTTCCTAATTTTATATATTAGAACCAGATTTCAGCAATAAGACTACTGAGAACCTGTTAGCCAATTTATCATAAACCGCCGTAAGTCATCCATGTCCACTGTTCCATCGCCAGTCAGATTGGTACCTTCACACCAGTTGTTCTCAACATTGCACTCAGAATTCATCCAGTGTGTTGCGAAGAATGCAAAGTCCACAAAGTCCACATCTTCATCAGGTTCAAAGTCGCCCTTGCCATGACGAGCAACTCTGAAATCAGTCGTATGGTCAACGTTGGCCCACACAAATCCTTCTCCTGCGTCAGCATTCCAGTACACGCCATAATCGCCAAGGAGACGATTACCCAGTGTTTCTAATGAAGGAGATACCGTTTCCTCCCATCGCCTTGAGTTCAGGTCAATATAGGTGTTACCCAATACTGCTAACTTGAAGCTTCCACTATTGACATCATAATACATCAAGTCCACAGACCAAGGATCGTCCATATTCAGGTCGTTGGCATCGAAGGGAATTACCATAGATATGAAGAACTCGCCGTTTCGCGCAGAGGTATCGATTTGTAATGTACGCCCCACAACTTCGAAGATCCCCACTGACGGTTCGGGATTGCTGGCTATCTCCACAACTGTGACATTCACATCGTTTGGTTCTGCTTCATTGGTGAACACCACAAGAGCCTCTGTGTTCGGATCTTCTTCACCACCACCTGGGTTGAGCGTTACCGACTCGCCCTGGCCTACGTTTTCAGCACCATCCCACACAACCTCATCAATCCCCATATCTACAATAGCAGCTCCAACATAGTCGCCCTCCACTATCCGAGGGTCATCGTCGAAATCCCATGGAATAGGCTCTACCGTGTTTGCATTCCCGTCAAGGTCGGCAACGTCTGGAACAAGTAAACCATTGTTACCCGCGTCTATACATAGTGAAAGGGGTTTGAGGTGAAGATCGCCAAAGTCATCATTTGCCCCTTCATCAAGACCTGCCGTATTTGGATCATCTCCCCAGCCATCACCTCCATTATTGGGATTCCGAACGAAACTTGGAGAAACATCGATATTACCAATTCCCCAGTTCAGCGTACTGTTGTTGATATAGGCGTCGGCATAGCTACCCTGAACATCAGAGAAGTTGACGTCCATCGATGCCAAATTTTTTATTGCTATCTCATTTCCATCAGACGCTGTATTGCTCCACAGGATGGAGTTGACGACTATCGGGCTACCTGCCGAACTGTATATACAGCCACCCTTGCTAATTGCCGTATTCGTGCTAAATGCGCAGTTAGCCACGACCGGGCTGCTTTGGTTGTTGTGCATTGCGCCGCCTGATTCTGCCACATTGCCAGAAAAAGCACAATTCATAAGAGTCCCAGCGGACTGATAGGTCGCTACAGCCCCTCCGGCGAGTTCAGCCGAGTTGCCGTTGAATATGCAGTTGGCCATAGCACAACCACCACTATCGTAAACTGCACCGCCATCGCTGCCTGCAGAGTTCATCGTAAAGGCGCAATATCTTAGAACTAAGCCACCACCGGTATCATTGAACATTGCTCCCCCATAGGCTGCTTCGTTCAAGCTGAACGTGCAAATGTTCAACGTTGTATTGCCGTTGTTGTATACCCCACCACCTTCGATGGTAGCAAAGTTCTCAATGAAGGCACACTTCGTCAGGTCAGGGTTGCTGTTGCTGTCGTTATGGATCGCGCCTCCATACCCTGCTTGGTTCCCATTGAACTGGCAGTCCACTAATACCGGATCGCCATCGTTGTACATGCCCCCACCTGCACCAGTTGCCCGGTTGTCTTTGAAAACACATTTTCTCAACAACGGTCGGCCATCGTTGAACATCCCACCGCCACTGCTATCCGGATAAGAGCCTCCATCGGCGTTTCCACCCGTGATCGTGAAGCCATCGAGTATGGTGCCGGTGTCAGTCCCACTGCTCGTAACAACATGGTAGCTGTTGTCCGTGTTTACATCGGGGACACCTATGTCACCGCTCAGGACTGTCTGGTATGTTCCGGGCTTTCGTTGATGACGTGAACCTCCGCCGGATGGGAAGCCACCGTAAAGAGCCACGCCGTTGACAAGTTCAAAGCTCGCGGACCGGTCGCCGCTGCCACCCGGGTTCGCCGTATTGCTATCAGTCGTATAGACACCTTCTGCCACCCAGATTTCATCGTGGTGTATTGCCATATCTAAGGCATCCCGTAGATGATTAAAGGCATCGGTCCAGTTAGAACCATTGTTCTTTCCGGTGGCATTGGCATCTACGTATATGACCTGGTCGTACCGCAAGTCTATGCCGGGATTATTATCGAGGATTATCTGTAGATAAACACGACGACTGATTGCGCCCAGAGGATTGCCGGTCAAATCCAGTATTGTTAGGTTCTTCAGCCCTGAAAGTGAAGAAATATCGCTAATTTGGTTGTTTGCCAGATAGAGTTCCCTCAGATTCGTGGCATACTCAAGGCCTGCAAGCTCAACGATGCCACGATTGGCTGCATGCAATACAGTCAGCTTAACCAGATCTGTTGTACTGCCCAGTTGTGCTTCCAATGCTGCCCTGAGGTTACGGTCTCTAACCATGAACGCATAAAGCCTCATATCGTCAAAATACATCTTGCCTGAACCGCCTGGCTCCGTACCACCTCTTGTGCCGATACCGATTGAAACCTTGTTCACATTACTCAAAGTCAGCCCTTGGCTGCTGAAGCGCCCCAGGTCTATGTTCCACTCCGTCCAGTTGTATACTGTCGATGCCTTTGGATTATCGTGATACACAACGCCGACCTTGCCATTGCCATCTTCCAGAGCTACGTACAACGGCTCACCCTCGTTGCTCGGAAGGCCAATGGCCTGCGAGGTGGATGTCGACCACGAGCCGCCAGGGATAATGTCGCTGGTGGCCTGAACGTCCGAGAACTTTGCCTCGCATGCGGCGTTAACATTGTGGCTGGTAAGTGCCAGGCCAATGTAAACATCACTCGGCATATCGATGGTCACGGCAGATCCTTGCTGTGTCCATGAAATCCCGTCGGGCGAATGATAGGCTGAGAACTGGTTGCCCTGTCGGACAAGTCTGACGTATTGTGGAAGAGCTATGCCATAACCGGAGCTCGCACTTGTCAAACCATCGGTACTACTCCGCCATTGGAACTGCGCGATATTCGGGCGCGGGACCATGACGATTGCGGCATTCTTTGAACTTGGCTCCAGTGTCTCACGGATCATCACACCGGCCTTAGTCCAGTAGTCTGTGTATTCTACACTGACCACTTTTGCTTCAATTGTTCCATCACCGGAAAGCTGCTTATACGCGAACGTGAACTCATCTGAACTGTCCCAGATATCCCTACCCATGGCAGTCATCGTGTAAGTGCCCGATGGACCCTCCAGTAGACCATAGTCCCTATACCCCTTAAACCACAGTGACAATGCCTTGACATCGTTCTTTGTCCAGTCGCTCCCAACTGCCAGATACTGTGTCTCTGCCGTAGCCTCAGAATAGAAAGCCAGCGGATTGTCAGGGTTGCCGACCACATTGCCATCATTGTCATAGTAGAAAGGCATCGACTGGCTGCCCCCGTGAACGATTGAACTCTCAGCAATGCCCGGTGGGGGCCAGTGACCTGCGCGCGAGCCTGTGTTGTTGCCTGCCATGGCATATGGGTCGGTTTGGTCCCAGCCATCTCGCCAGACATAGAATATCCTGCCGCCGGCCTGATAAGGCGTATTCGCATCGCCGTACGATTCCATATCGTCCACTGCAAGATATCCGGTCACAGTGAACTTCCAGATGTCACCGGTATCGACACCTCCTGAAGTCTCGTTGACCTCGTTCACACGCCAGAAGTAGGTTCTCGCCAAGTCTAACAAGCCAGGACTATAGCTTGTAGAACTCTGTGGCTGCGATGGAGTGTTGGCAAGGACCATATTGCACGGATCATCGGCACCAAAATACACGTAGTGTCCATTTGAACTTGGAGCGTAACTCCCCGATATCCAGCTAAGGATAGGTTCCATCGAAACACCTGTTGCACCGTTTGCCGGAAATGGATGCCACGCTTTTGCCTGTTCCACCCTGCCAAGCACTTGCACCTCAGCCTCTGTTAGCACCTTATCATAGATTCGGACATCATCAACAATTCCTTTGAAAAACCTGTAATAGTCGCTACATCTTGGACCCCCTCCTATGGTAACGACATTCGTACCTGTTTGAATGTTGAACATATCCGGGTCTGTAGATACTACCGTGTTATCCTTGCCATCTAAGTAGATTATCACATCTGGTTCTACCGCTTGATGTGAGATCGTAGCATTTTCTTTAACAGTCACTGCAACATGATGCCATTCTCCGTCGGTCACAGGACTTTCGCACCAAACAGAACCAGCCCAATTCCCCACCCTCAGGCGAGATGTTTGTACGCAAACCGTCACAAAATTGTTGTAGTTATATCCGCCCCATTCCGCAATTGGGCTTGTTATGTAATCCGTCGTCTTGATCCATGCGGACACCGTAAAGGCGTGTGTGCCGGGAACACCCTTGTAGCCCTCTATCTCTACGTAATCACCGTCGCCATCCAAGTCGAGCGCGTTGCCGATTCGTCCAGCAACCCACTGCGGGTCTCCATGTACTGTGCCATGGCGGTCATTGCCGGAGTAATCAACCGCAGTAGTGCCCGGACCTTCATCAAACTTCCACCAGCCAACAAGGTTGACATCCACAACTGGAATATCGCCTATCGTTGTAAAACGCCATACACTCCCCACGTGGACTGTGCTGCCGGCCTCAACCTCGTCAATCCGCCAAAAGTACTGTTTACTCTTCTCAAGGTCGCCAGGTGGGTCATAAAACGCCTGCGACTGCCGGCCTTTATATGTCCCGCCGGTCCCTGCTGCTACCTCGGCATAGTTGTCCCCGAAGTACACATCGTGCCAAACGGAACCTACTCCCGGTTTCCATGAGAGAATAACATCGGTTAGAACAGATATGGCGCCGTCAGGCGGATTAGGACCATAGGCAGTTGCAGCAGGAACAGTGAAGCTCCAGATATCACCTTTCCACGTGCAGGGGTCGCTAACCTCATCAACCCGCCAGTAGTAAGTTGTACCTGGAGTAAGAGCAGGAACAAAATAGGAGGGATTGCTCGTTCGGCCCTTATACGTACCCCCCGTGCCGGCATTTACATCAGCAAGATTATCGCCAAAATACACATCGTGCCCGTTTACATCGGCGGTATTATCTCCCACCACCCACTCAAGTAGGACATAGGGGTCTGTATGCTGAGCACCCGTCTCCGGTCTGGGGTACCATGCATTGTTCGATTCTAAAACTGCGAGGTTCAGATTGTCCAACACGGCTGTGATAAGTGTACCGTTGGTCGATGAGACTGCAAAACCGATGTAAACGTCCTGCGCCATATAAATCGTCACGGTGCTCCCCTGTTGCGTCCATGAAATCCCGTCGCTCGAATGATAGGCTGAGAATTGGTTACCTTGTCGGACAAGCTTGATGTATTCTGGAAGAGTTAATCCATAGCCGGTGCTCGCACTTGTCGAGCCACCGGTGCTGCTGCGCCATTGGAACTGCGCGGCATTCTGACTTGGAACCATGACGATTGTGGCATTCTTTGAATTTGGATCGAGTGTCTCACGGATCATTACGCCGGCCTTCCTCCAACTGTTTGATCCTCCTACGCTGCTAACACGAGTGTAGATTTCGCCGTCACCTACAAGTTTCCTGAATACGTAGTGAAAGTAATCAGATGATGCGTAAATGTCGTGACCATCACCCGTAATAGTCCAGACGCCAGCGCTTTCTGAAGCACTTCCGCCCGTGGTTCCAATGTCTCGATTAGCCCATCCAGATGGCAGATTAGCGTATTCAGAAGGTACCGTAAAGCTCCAAATGTCACCTGGCCAAATGTTGGGTTCATTAATTTCATCAACCCGCCAGTAGTAGGTAGTCCCCGGAATGAGAGTAGGAACAAAATAGGCAGGATTGCTCGTTCGGCCTTTATACGTCCCCCCCGTGCCATCAATTACATCGACAGGATTATCGCCAAAATAAACATCGTGCCCGTTTACATCGGCGGCACCATCTCCCTGCTCCCATTCCAATAGCACATATGCATTCCTATGTTCTTCACCGTCCCAGGGACGTGGGTCATGTGCGAAATACTGCAAACTTGACAGACAACTGCTCGGGATTATTTCGCGGGTCTGACTGGCGCTTTGCCAGAAAAGCCGTGCCACGGCGTCACCGCCGTTTTCGTAGTATTCAAATCTGATGGGGTATTCCTGGCCGGCTTGCAGGGTGATGGTCCCGGTCCACTCGGTTGTCCCCTGATCCACCCAATGGTCGATAATCAACTGGTTGTTCACCCACAGACGCGTGCCGTCGTCGGTTGCGGTGATGAATGTATAGGTCTCGGTGTACCGCGGTTTAACATTGCCCGTCCACCGCACCGCGAAATCATCCACCCTCATGCTCGGGTGTGGCGAGCCGGTGCCCCAGCTAAAGTCCACGGTCAGGTCTGTGCGGGTCAGCATAAAAGTTCCCCAGGCATTTACTGGAGGGCCTTCGCCGCTCGAATAATAATACTCACCCTTCAGACCCGGTGCGCCGTTGGCGCTTCCGACCAGGCCCAAAAACAAAACAAGGGAGACTAAACAAATAATTTTTTTAGACATAATAAGCCTACTGCAAAGAGAATTTTTAAAAATACCTTAATGTTTCGGCCACACACCAAAACACTCCTTGCCCACCACACGCGGGTTTGTCCTCAATAGCCGCACAAAAAACTCAAAATTCAAAACTAAAAGACTCTAACGAAAAGAAGTGTAGCCACAGAGAACACAGAGCGGCTGTGTTGGATTTCAAGCATTTTTTATAGATATTTTTGGAGACCATAAAGCTTGATTCCTTATCATTGTATTGAGAATAATCAGCAGTTTACGCATACAGGCGGTAAGAATAACCTT
>Ga0315294_10004957_pt1 | contig 14588 bp, 13 predicted proteins | sample YL17G13_40_MG_FD_203626 | JGI IMG/M metagenome (GOLD analysis project Ga0315294, IMG submission 203626) | Sediment microbial communities from Yellowstone Lake, YNP, Wyoming, USA - YL17G13_40 | ecosystem: Environmental > Aquatic > Freshwater > Lake > Sediment | place: USA: Wyoming | collected... | reverse complement strand
GCCTGGAGGCCCGCACGAAGTACGACCTGGAGATGCTCCGCGAGGTCGGCTACTGCGCCGGCATCGAGAACTACAGCCGCCACCTGTCCGGCCGCAAGCCGGGCGAGCGGCCGTACTGCCTCCTCGATTACTTCCCCGAGGACTACCTGATGTTCGTCGACGAGAGCCACTCGACGATCCCGCAGGTCCGGGCCATGTATGCCGGCGACGTGAGCCGCAAGCAGACGCTCGTCGAGCACGGCTTCCGGCTTCCGTCGGCGCTCGACAACCGTCCGCTGAAGTTCGAGGAGTGGCAGGCGATGGCGCGTCGGGTCATCTTCGTGTCGGCGACGCCGGGCGACTGGGAGATCGCGCAGTCGGGCGGCGAGGTGGTCGAGGTGGTCATCCGCCCGACGGGCCTCGTGGACCCGGAGATCCGCGTCGAACCGGCGCGCGACCAGGTGCAGCACCTGCTGGGCGAGGCCCGCCGGCGCATCGAGCGCCACGAGCGGGTCCTCGTCACCACCCTCACGAAGCGCCTGGCCGAGGACCTCGCCGAGTACTTCCGCAGAGAGAACGTCAAGTGCGAGTACCTCCACAGCGAGGTGGGGGTGTTCGACCGCAGCGGGATCCTGCGCGACCTGCGCCTCGGCACGTTTGACGTGATCGTGGGTGTGAACCTGCTGCGCGAGGGCCTGGACCTGCCGGAGGTCAGCCTCGTCGCCATCCTCGACGCCGACCGCGAGGGGTTCCTGCGGTCCGAAACGAGCCTCCTTCAGACCATCGGCCGGTGCGCCCGCCACGCCAGCGCCCAGGTGATCCTCTATGCCGACACCGTGACGGACAGCATGCGGCGGGCCATCGAGGAGACCCGCCGGCGCCGCGAGAAGCAGATGGCCTACAACCGCGAGCACGGCATCACGCCCGAGACGATCCGCAAGGCGATCCGGGCCGGCATCGAGGCCGAGGTCCAGGGCCGCCGTGCGGCCAGGCTGGCCGTGAACCTTTCGGAAAACGACTTCGCGCGGACGGAACTCGTCCGCGAACTGGAAGCCGAAATGCACCGGGCGGCCGAACGGCTCGAATTCGAGCGGGCCGCCGAACTCAGGGGTCGCATTCAGGAACTCCTTCATGACACCGAAACGAACGACGGCCACGGTTCCGCTCGAACGGCTGAAAACCCGGGCTCTCGAAAGCCTTCAGCCGCTTCTGACCCTGGCCCTCGACGAGGACATCGGGCCGGGCGACCTCACCAGCGACGTGCTGATCGACAGTGAGGCCATCGCCCGGGGCGACCTGCTGTCGCGGGCCACGGGCATCGCGGCGGGCCTGCTCTTCGTTGCCCCGATGCTCAATCGCGTCGACGGACGCCTCCATTTCGAGCCCGAGGTCAAGGACGGAGTTCCCGTTCACCCCGACCAGGTCCTGGGCCGCATCGTCGGCCCCGTCCGGGCGCTTCTGAGGATCGAGCGGACCCTTCTGAACTTCGTTCAGGCCCTCTCGGGTGTCGCGACGTGCACGAAGAAGTTCGTCGACGCCGTATCAGGCACCAACGCGGTCATCCTGGATACCCGCAAGACCACGCCCGGGTGGCGGTACCTGGAGAAATACGCGGTGCGCATGGGCGGCGGCATGAACCATCGGACCGGCCTGCATGACGGCGTCCTCATCAAGGACAACCACTTGGCCGTCCGCGCCCCGAACCACGTCGGCGAGACGATCGCCGGCCTCGTACGCGAGGCCCGCCAGCGGATCTCCCGCGAGATCCCCATTCATGTCGAGATTGAGCAGATCGACTATCTCGAAGAGATCCTGCTTTCGGAACCGGACGTGGTGCTGCTGGACAACATGAAGCCGCCGATGATCCGCGAGGCGGTCGTGCGGCGCGACCGGCTCTTCGGCGACGGCGGCCCGGCGCTGGAGGCCTCCGGCGGGATCACCCTCGGCAACGTCCGCGAGGTGGCCGAGACGGGCATCGACCGCATCAGTATCGGCGCCCTGACCCATAGCGCCCCTATCCTCGACATCGCCCTGGAGATACGCCGGGCCTGAGCGCCCCTGACGCGTACCGGCGGCAGGGCGGCGGAACGGTCGGGAGGACGCCGGTGGAACCCCGAGTTTCTTTGGCGCTTCGTCGTCGACGGGGGCGGCCCGTGGCCCCGGAGCCGCTCGCCGCGGAGGCGGGGATCGCTCCGAAACGTCTTGCCGCGGTGCTCGCGGACCTGGCTGGCCGCGGGTTTGTCATCGAGGCCCACCCGCTCAGCGGGCTCCAGTTGGTCAGCGCCCCGCCGCAGTTGTGCGAGGAGGAGTTGGTCTGCGGCCTGGCCGTTTCGCGGATCGGCCGGATCGTGCGATGCGTCGATAGTGCGGCCTCGACGAATGACCTTGCGTGGCAGGCGGTCGCGGAGGGGCCCCAGGCCGCTGACGGCTTGGCGGTCTTCGCGGAGTACCAGTCGTCCGGGCGCGGGCGCCGCGGGACCCGCTGGCTGGCGCCGGCGCACTCCTCCGTCCTCTGCTCCGTCCTCGTCTGGATGCCGGATGTGCCTGGTCAGGGGGCGATGCTTACGCGCGCCGCTGCGCTGGCCGTGGCCCAAGCCATCGAGGATCAAGGCCGGCAGGAGGTCGGCATCAAGTGGCCAAACGACTTGGTCATGGATGACCGGAAGGTCGGCGGCATCCTGATCGAGTCCCGCCCGGAGGGGTCGGGGATTGGCCCTGTGGTGGTGGGGATGGGCATCAATTGCGATCAGGGGGAGGAGGCGTTCCCTCCGGAGATCCGTCCGTATGCCGGCAGTTTGGCGATGTTTGGCGAGGAGGTGGATCGGACGCTGCTCGCGAGGGCATGCCTGGAACGCCTCGATCAGGTTATGGGACGCATGGGCACCCCGGCGGGCATTGCCGAGATTCGGCAAGGTATAGTCGATCGGTGCCGGACAATTGGCCGAAGGATAAGCGTGCGCGAGGGCGATAACACCTATACGGGGCAGGTGGCGGACCTTGACCCGGAATATGGCCTTGTTTTGAGGCTCGCCGACGGGAGGGTTCGCGTCTTTGCCGCCATGACGACCCATGTCGTGGCTCAGGGGCAGTAGGGCTGGATGATAAATCGGCGAAAACTGGCGTCCTGCACGCGCGCACACAGGGGCCGTTGCAGAAATCCTGTCCTCAATGGTGTTGTCTTAACTCCTTGTTGAGCAACGGCTTAGGATCTTTCGCGGTGTAACTTGCGGCGATCCCTTCCGTCGGTGTTTGACAAGAGGTCTTCCGTACGCAGGCTTAATAGCGTCGGATTGGTTTGCGGTCTTGAAAGGCCGTATTTTTATTGGACATAATGTGAAGATAGCGAACATGGGAGCCATGGCGAATATCGTGAAGTTGGGAGCACATTCTGCCGATGATATCGTGTCAGCAGCAGACGTGTTGCCCCAAAGGCTCTTTAACATTCTCAGATAGAAGATGTGGATGGCAGCCGCACGAGAGGTGTCCGGCCCATCGTGCCGCCGCCCTGTCGGTCACGCATGTGAAGGGGGTGAAAACCGACCTGTGTGTGGACGACACTGTGGAAGTGCCCGGGGAACAGGCAAGTCCGTTCCGGGGTGGCGTTATGAAGGGCCGGATACATCGACCGCCGTACAAGGAACCCGACGGATCCCGCACGGGACCACAATGACGTAAGGAGAATAGAGATGAAACGCATGGTGAAAAAGGGCTTTACGTTGGTGGAAATTCTGATTGTCGTGATCATTCTGGGCATCTTGGCCGCGATTGTCATTCCGCAGTTCACGGAGGCGTCCGCCGAGGCCCGCGTCAGCAACCTCGTGACCAACCTCCAGACGGTCCGCAGCCAGTTGCTCCTGTATAAGACGCAGCACATCGAGTCGTGGCCCGGCTCGGCCAGTGATGCGACGCTCTTCGGCAAGCACATGATGCAGTACACGGACCGCACGGGCGCCGTTGCGGCGACGCCGAGCACGACCTATCCGTTCGGTCCGTATCTCCAGCAGGTGCCTGTGAATCCGATCAGCGGGCTAAACACCGTGACGATCACGGATACCGCCACGGATGTGTTCGCGGCGCCCGGCACGGATGGTGGCTGGTGGTTCAACAGGGGCACGGGCGAGTTCCGCGCCAACCTGAAGGCCTCCTGGACCAAGCCGGACGGCACGGTCCTCAACACGCTGTAACACGCTGTGGGTGCGCAGCGGTGACCGCCAGCCTTTTCGTGTAGGGGCGAAAAGGTACTGGGCTCGGGGGCAGAGACGCTTGGAGCGTCCGCTGCCCCCGAGTATTTTTCCAGGCCGCCGAAACCTGATGACACTCGTGATGCTTCCGGCCACGCCTCAGGTCCTCGCCCTGCCGGTCGGTGCTGCACCCCTCCCGGGCGACGTGTGAATCCCTGAAGCATAAAGCCCCACGATGCCGATAAATCCTATTACACAATGGCGGTACTACCTGCGCGCTCGTTTCTCGGTCTTGGGCATTAACATGGGAAGGTTGGAGGACATGGGAAATGGAATCCAAACACCTTCAGGCAATCGCTCATGGGCTGATCCTTGTCTCGGTCATGCTGGCAGTCATTGCCGCCGCGCTCTGGTTCAGATCTGACCTGCTGGAGGCGAGAGCCCAGGCACAGGGCAGGATCGCTGCCGGGGCACGCGAGGAAGGGGGCGTCCCGGACTCGGGCAAGCAGCGGCTCCAGATGATGGAGCAACTTGAGGCGCTGAACAGACGCCTGACCGGGATGGAGCAGGGCCTGCGCGAAGGCGCCTTCGTGATTCAGACGATTGAGGCGAAGGCTGGGCAGAAGCAGCGCGCGCAGAATGAAGCGAAGGAAACCGACCGATGAGGTGCCTGCGTCACCTGACGCCGCAAGGCGGCTTCTCCCTGGCCGAGATGCTGGTGGTGGTCGCGATCCTGGCGATTGTCGCCGCGATTGTGATCCCGAACATCGGATCGGCCGGCGACAGCCAGGCTATCAGCGCGGCCAGCGTTCTAAAGTCCGATATCGAGGTGGCACGCAGTCTGGCCCTGACGACGCAGCAGCCACACTCGGTTCTCTTCAGCCCGGACCGGCAGTCGTACAAGGTCGTGGCCAACTATACCGGGGGCGATTATGCCACGGCCGTGGCCATCGCGCACCCGGTGGTGGCCATGAAGTCCTTCGTGGTGAACCTGTCTGCGCTGAACGGCATGTCCGACGTCACGGTCGTGAGCGTGTCGTTCGACGGGGCGACCTACGTGACGTTCAACGCGCAAGGAGATCCGTCCTGGGCCGGAAGCGTGACGCTTCGGGCTGGCTCCACGCAAATGCAGATCCAGGTGACGGCGCTGACGGGCACGGTCATGGTGACGCGGATGGCGGGCTAGGGCGGTTACGCGGAGAGGGCTTGCAGTGAGGCCATTGCCAATCGGCTTGGATATCGGGACCACGACGGTGCGGGTGCTTCAGCTCGGCGGCAGCGAGCGCGACCTTCGTGCCCTGGCGGCCGCGAAGATCGTGATTCCGCTGGAGATAAAGAGCGATCCCAAACGCCGGCGTGACTTCATTGTGGAAGGGGTGCGCCGGCTCATGAAAGAAGGCCGGTTCCGGGGGCGCGAGGCGGTGATGGCGGTGCCCTCGAAGGAGTTGGCGGTTCGCAACATTCGGATGCCGAAGATGCCCGAGAAGGAGTTGGCGACCGCCGTCAACTGGGAGGCGCAGAACAAGTTTCCTTTTGACACGGCCACGGCCGTCATCCAGTACCTGCGCGCGGGCGAAGTTCGCCAAGGCGACCAGGTACTCGATGAGATCATGCTGTTTGCCGTGCCTCGGGTCGAGGTGGACAATCAGGTCCAGTGGGTCGCCGAAGCGGGGATGGACCTGGTGAGCCTCGATGCCGAGCCGGCGGCGGTGTTTCGCGGGTTCGAGCGGTATCTGGCCCGCCGCCAGGACGAGGACGTGGTGAACGTGTACGCGGACATTGGCGCCCAGACCACCGTGGTGATTTCTCGCGGCCGCGACCTGGCTTTCGTCAAGACGATTCCGATCGGCGGCACCGTGTTCAACCGCGCGGTAGCCGAATGTCTGGAACTGGCGCCGGCGGAGGCAGAAGCGCTCCGGCGGCGCCTCGGCCGCCGATCCCCGAACGAGCAGGCCGACGCCGACGAGGCGGACCGGGTCGCCCGCGCGGTCTCCGATGCCATGCGCCCTCATCTGGAGGACTTGGCGGACGAGATCAGCCTGTGCCTGCGGTACTACGGCGTGACCTTTCGTGGCTCTCGTTTGGAGAGCCTCACGTTCGTCGGGGGCGAAGCCCATGATCCGAGCGTCCCTGCGGCGCTGGCCGAGCGGCTGGGGATGGAAGCCAAGATTGGCGACCCGTTCCGCGGCGTGCGGACGGACCATCTCGGTCGCGCGCTGGACCGCCGCGGCATCCGAGCCGAATGGGCGACGGCGTTCGGTCTGAGCCTGAAGGGGTTCCACTTGGAGGCCCGATTCACGGCGGGGTATGCCGCCTGAAATGCGGAGGGGCATGGCGTGCGCGAAATCGAGTTCTTGCCGGAGGATCACGTCCGGGCGCATTTCCAGCGGCGCATCGGCTTCATTCGCTCCTGGCTGCTCTTGGCGCTGGGGCTGGCGATGGTTCTGTGGAGCCTTCAGATGAGCGCGTGGGTGCGCGACGCACGGGCCGAGTTGTTGGCGCTGCGCAACACCAGCGCGGCCGTCGAAGGGGATGTCAACAAAGTTGGGACGCTCCGGGCCGAGGCGAGGGCCTGCGACCATCGGCTGCGTCTCGTGCAGGCCCTCCAGTCCCGCACGACCGTGACCGACGTCCTGGGCGATCTGGCCGACGTCTTGCCGGACGCCGTTGTGCTGGAAAAGATGACCCTGGACTATCCAGAGGCCGTCGCGGGCAAGCGGCCGATCCTGTGCCTGCGCGGGGCGGCGGCAAAGGAGAGCAGCGTGACCCAGATGCTTGTGGCCCTGGAGACCTCGAAGTTTCTTGAACGGGCGGTGCTTGTGGAATCGAAGCCTTACTCTCGAGAAGACGCCGCGCGGCGGTCCTTCGTGCTTGAAGTCAACGTGGTGCCGTCGGCCCAGGCCAAGGAGCGGTGAACGTGGGAGTGCACACGGGCCAACGCAAACGGTGGGCTGTGGATCGGCAGCAACTCCTGGTCCTCCTTGTCGGGGCGGTCATGGTGGGCAGTTTCTTCCTGTTTGTCCTCTGGCCCAAGCAGTGTGAACTGTCGGCTCTTGGCGAGGCGGTGGCGCAGGAGCGCGGCTTGGTGAACCAGAAAGTCGTGACCAGTCGCGAGGGCGTTTATGTCTCGGCACGGATTCCAGGCCTGCGGAAGGCGAACGAACTGGGCGAACACCGCCTGCCGACCGAGCCGCGGGTGGCCGACTTCCTCCAGAGGGTCGCCGAGTGCGTGGCGACCGAGCCGCAAGTGACCCACGAAATCCAGCGGGCCGAGACGAAGGTCGTGCCGGTTCCGTCGCCGGCCGTTCCGGTCGCCCTGCGGTTGACCGGGCCGGCGGAAGCCGTGTACCGGTGCCTGGCGCGGATTGAGGGCCTCGAACGTCTGAACCGGGTTCGTCACGCGAATATCACCGCCGGACCCGGAGATGGCCAGGTCGTCGCGGAGACTGAGATCCTGGTGTACTACCTGCCCGCCGATGGGCCCGGGGCGGCACCGACTGCCGCGTCCGGCGCCGGCGGGCACAAAGCGGAGGCGGCACGCGGATGAGCGTCAGGGAGTCAACCGCCGGCACACCGGTACGAGCGACGCGCTATGCCGGTCTTCTGGCCTGGTTCGCCGGGCGCCAGCGCGGCCGGTGGGCCACCTGCCGCGGGCGATGGATCAAGACCCTGCTGACGGCGGCGCTCCTCGTGACGGCTCTGAGCGCCTGGGCGGTGGCCCTCGTTCAGCCGTGGATGGGCCGCTCGGAAGACTGGGACATTCCACCCACCGGCTTCGGCTTGGATATGGAGAAGGTTCGGTCGGCTTCAGCGGATGTCGAGAAACTCCTGCCGCAGTACGTTCCGCCGACCCCGAAGCCGCTTCGCCGGAACCTGTTCGAGGGGGCGCGTCCGGTCGCCGCATCGCCGCCGGCCAGCCCCGCGGCACGCGACGTGCCGGCCCCCGTGCGGCCGGAGGCCGAATCCGGACCTCCCGCGGCAAAGTCGACCGTCCCGGAGCCGATGTCTCAGGCCGGCCCGGCGCCGACGGCGAAGAAGGTGTTGGAGACCCTGAAAGGTCTGCGGCTCGAGGTGATCCTGATGACGCCGGCGGGAGACCGCTGGGCCGTGATCAATGGCGAAAGCTACCGGGAGGGGGACGCTGTGGCTGGCCTGGAGATCGTGGAAATCCAGGAAGGCCGTGTCAGATTGCAGAAGGCCGGCATGACCGGCCTGCTGCGAATGGATTAAAGGAGCGCCGCTATGGGGAGGGAACGGAATCGCGAACGCGGTCGATGGCGCGTCTGGCTTCTGGCCGGCGCCTTGGCGGCGGGCTATCTCGCCTTGGGGGCCGGGGCGGCCTATGGCGGACAGAAGCCCTCGGCGACAAAGGCGGCGGACACCGGGAACGCCACAACGCCTGCGCCGGCGGAGAAAACGCCCGCGGCGCCAGCGCCAAAACCGGCGCCCGCAGAGGCGCCGAAGCCTCCACCGGCCGAGGCGTCCAAGTCGCCGGCCGCCGAGCCGACGCCCAGCGCCGGGACTGTGGTGGCCTCGCGCGACGCGGAAGGTAAGATCGAACTCCATGTCAAGAACGAGGAACTCGGCAACGTCCTCGAACTCCTGTCGCGCCAGTATGAACTCAACATGATTGCCAGCAAGGGCGCCAAGGGACGCGTAACGCTCGACCTCTACAAAGTGACGGTCGACCAGGTCCTCGACGCGCTCTGCCGCGCCTCCGGCCTGAAGTGGGTCCGCCAGAACAACTCCATCTACATCCACACGCCCGAGGAGATGGCGTCCATGGAGACCGAGGAGTCGCGCCTGGTCACCGAGGTCTTCCCGCTGAACTACCTGTCCGCCGAGGAGGCCGGCAAGATCATCCTGCCCACCCTCTCGACGAAGGCGGTGGTGGCCCTCAACTCGGCCCCCGGCAAGGGCATCCCGACCGGCGCGTCGGGCGATACGGGCGGCAACAGTTATAGCCTCCAGGACACCCTGGTGATCCGGGACTACCCGGAGCACCTGGAGCAGGCGCGGGCCATCCTGAAGCAGATGGACCGACGGCCGCGGCAGGTGCTCGTCGAGGCGACCATCCTCAAGGTGGAACTCGATGACACGACCAGTCTCGGTGTCGATTTCAACACGCTGGCAGGCATCGACTTCCGCGACCTCTCGCGGCTGACGACCCCCATCATCAATCCGACGATGCCCGCCGGCGCCACGACGCCAATCACGACGGCCGTGGCCAACAGCCCGTGGGGGCACCTCCAGACCTCGGGCTTCGCCAAGCCGGGCGAGGGGCTCAACATCGGCGTCATCACCAACAACGTGGCGTTCTTCATCAATGCGCTGGAGTCGGTCAGGGATGCCACCACGCTGGGCAACCCGAAGGTCCTGGCCCTCAACAAGCAAAGAGCCGAGGTCATCGTGGGCCAGCGCCTCGGCTACAAGACCACGACGACCACGGAAACCGCGACGGTTCAGACCATCGAGTTCCTCGAAAGCGGCACGCAGTTGGTCTTCCGCCCGTTCATCAGCGACGATGGGTACATCCGCATGGAAGTCCACCCGAAGGTCTCTCAGGGGCAGGTGGACCCCGCGACGGGCCTGCCGTCCGAAACGACGACCGAGGTCACCGTCAACATCATGGTCAAGGACGGGCACACGATCGTCATCGGCGGCTTGTTTGACGAGACGGCGTCGGTCGGCCGCTCGCAGGTGCCCGGCTTGGGCAACCTCCCGGGGGTAGGGTGGCTGTTCCGCAACAAGGCGGACAAGGTCCACCGCAATGAGATCATCATCCTCCTGACGCCGCACATCATGGACGACGAGGAAGCCGCCAACGCGATGGGCGAGGACATGATCGCGCAGGGCAAGCGCCAGTGCCTGGGTCTGCGCGAGGGCTTCACGTTCTTCACCCGCGAACGCATCACGAGCGGCTACATGCAGGCGGCCGATGAGGCGTGGCAGCGCTATCAGAAGACCAGGTCGCGCAAGGACCTGGACAGCGCCCTCTGGAACGTTTCGCTGTCGCTCGACGCCTCACCGAACAACCTCAGGGGCCTGCGGCTCAACGATGAGATTCTTTCGGAGAAGAACGGCGAGGCATACTCGCCGCCGAACTGGACGGTCTGGGACTGCATCGGGGAGCGCCTGAAGGAGATGGACGAGGCCAAGAAGGAGGCCGCCGCGCAGGGCACGGCGCCTCCCCCGGCCGATGAGAAGCCTGCGGCCTCGGCGCCGAAGGAGGCTGGACATGCGAACTAAGCAAGTCATCCTTGGGGCCGCCGCTGCCTGCGCCTTTCTGCTTGTCGGCTGCGGCCAGACCCACATCGAGAAGAAGCGCGAGGAAGCCCGCCGGCGATGGGACCAGGCGCGGGCCGACATGATCACCAATCTGGCCGAGGGCTGCTACCGGCGCGGCGAGTTCGGCCGCGCGCACGAGCATGTGGCCGAACTTGTCAAATCTGGAGCGCCGTACGCGCCCGCTTACACCTTGGCGGCGAGGCTGGCCGCCCAGAAAGGCGACCTGGACAAGGCCCGCGATCTGGCCGAGGGCGCCAAGGCCATCGACCCGAATTCCGCCGAGGCCCGCTATGTCCTGGGGACCCTTGAGCAGACGCTTGGCCACGGGGACCTCGCGTTGGCGGAGTACCGCGAGGCGGTGCGCCTGAACCCCAAGGAGGTCAAGTATGTCCTCGCGGAGACCGATCTTCTTGTGGATCAGGGGAAGGCCGATGAGGCGGCCAAGGACCTGTGCGAGGCAGCCAAACGGGCGCCCGGCCGGGCCGAGGTCCATGCCGCCCTGGGCGACGTGCTCGCGATGCTGAATCTGCCCGGCGAAGCGGTGGGCAGCTATCGGACGGCGATGCGCCTCAAGCCCGACCTGCCGCGGCTCAAAGAGCGCCTGGCGGCGGCGCTGTTCCGATCCGGCGCCTATGCGGAGGCCGCACCGCTCCTGGGCGAACTGGCTCATTCGGAGCCCGAGTTCGTGTCGGGCTGGATCCGGCTGATGTGGGCCGACTGCCTCCTGGCGCTCGGCCGCGTGCCGGAGGCCCGGGCCCTCTACGAGGCCCGCCGCCACCTCGCGCCCAAGACGGCGGCGCCGCTTGTGAGCCTGGCCAAGTGCGACATTCTTGAGAACCGGCTCGCGTCCGCCGGCGAGAGGCTGGAATCGGCGCTGGCCCTCCAGGCGCAGGATCCGGAGACTCATGCGCTCATCGGATACGTGCTCGTGGCAACCGGGCGACCGGGTGAGGCGCTGGCGCACCTGAGAGTGGCGCTCGACAACCCAAAGTGCGAAGGGCGCCCGACCGTTGAGCGGCTCCTCACGCAGGCCGAGAAGGCCGTGAGCGTCTTTTGATGGCGAACATGAGGGAGGCCGTCGGTTGTGATTGAACTGCGACGCGCTGCGGCTGTCGTCCTGCTCTTCCTGGGGGTGGGCGTGGGTCTCCACCTCCTGTTGGAGCCTATGCGCGAGGCGGGGCAGCCGGCGGTGGTCAAGGCGATGGCGCTGGGCGCGGGCCTGGCGATGGCCGTGCTTGGCATCATCGGAGGCGTTCTGATTGCCCGGGTGCCGAAAGAGCGGATCGACGGTGTGACGGAACACCTGGAGGACATGGTTCGCCGCGGGGCGATCGGCCTGGCGATCAGCGAGACCGAGTCCGACGCCCTCGGCCGGCTCGGCCACGCCATCAACCGTTACCTGTCCTTCGTGAAGGAGGAGGTGGAGCAGTCGCACCTGGAGGCCAAGGAGCGGCAGATCCAGATGAAGGTGCTCGATGCCGAGAAGCGGCACGTCGAGGCCGTCATCCATGCCATCAGCGACGGCGTCGTGGTCATAGACGCCTTCGGTGACCTGATGCTCTCCAACGCCGCCGCCGAAGACATCTTCGGTTTCAAGTTTGACCCCGCGGTCCGGCGGCCCATCGAGGAGGTCATCACCGACACGGGGTTCCTGGCCCTCATCAACGACATGCGCGAAACGGGCCTCTTTACGCCGCACCGGACCGTGGGGTGGAGCCAGGGCTCCGGTGAGCAGGCCCGGACGTGGCGCGTCATCCTGAACACGGTGGTCGAGGGCAAGCGGCGCGACCGGATCAGCGGCGTGGTGGCCGTCCTGCACGACGTGACGAAGGAGAAGGAAATCGCCCGCATGAAGAGCGATTTCGTGTCCAACGTTTCCCACGAACTCAAGGCCCCCCTGGCCAGCATCCGGGCGTACACCGAGATGCTGGTCGACGGCGAAGCCCGGAACGAGACCGAGACGCGCGAGTACCTCCACGTCATCGGCACCGAGACGGACCGCATGAACCGCCTCATCGACAACATCCTCAATCTCAGCCGGCTGGAGTCCGGCCTGGTGCCCGTCAACAAGACGGACCTGGCCGTCACGGAGATCCTTCGCGACGTCGCCGACGTGATGACCCCGCAGGCCGTCCAGAGGAACATCCGCCTGGAGGCCGACCTGGCGCCGGTCTTCTTCCGCGTGCAGGGCGACCGCGACATGCTCTACCAGGCCGTGTTGAACGTCGTCTCCAATGCCGTCAAGTACACGCCGGAAGGCGGACAGGTGAAAATCTCGACCTATCTGGATGACAGTGCGGTAGTGGTTGACGTGGCCGACACGGGCTACGGCATCCCGCCGGAGGACAGCGGCCGGGTGTTCGAGAAGTTCTACCGCGCGCGCCATTCGGCGAAGGTGGTCAAGGGCACCGGCCTCGGCCTGGCCCTGGTGAAGCACGTGGTGGAGGTGATCCACGGCGGGCGCGTTACCGTGGAAAGCGTCGTCGGCAAAGGATCGGTCTTCCGGCTTTATCTTCCGGCCGTCCGATAGGAGAAACGCCATGCCTTGCAGGGTTCTGATCGTCGACGACGAAATCGCCATTGCGAACGTGGTGGCCAGGAAACTTCAAAACGCCGGCCTCGAAACCAGTGTGGCCACGGACGGCCAGGAGGGCTATGAGCAGGCTCTGGCCCGGCGGCCGGACTTCATGATCACCGACCTCCAGATGCCCGGCATGACCGGGGTGGAACTCTGCACACGCTTGACGGCGGAACTCGACGAGCCGATCCCGACCATCCTCCTGACGGCCAAGGGGTTCGAGATCGACCGCGCCGTCCTGACGCATCTGCCGATCCTTCACGTCATGACGAAGCCGTTCAGCCCGAGCGAACTTCTGGCGGCCGTCAGGGAGGCGCTGGGTCTCTGCGCCCCCGCGTAACGGCGACACGGACCTTGGCGCGGCGGGTCTCCTGGCCCACCGGGCGAAGCGCCGCCTGCGGTGGCTGGATGGGAAACGTGATGTGCGCGGCAGGTCAGGAGACCCGTCGCGCCAAGCCGTGTCGGCGTGTAAGGAGCGGCGGATGTCGCAGTGCCAGACAACCGGGTTGCCGGGGTCTCATGGGCTGCTCCCGCCACATCTGGCTTCGGAGATCTTCGAGCGCACCGGCGTGGAAGTGTCCTTCTACCTTCCGGATGGCACACGCGTCCTTGATAGAGGCGACGGCGACAAAGCCGCTGCGGAGGAGCCGCCGGCTCTGGTGCTCGAGGCGGCCCGTGAGAACGCGGACCGCCTGGAGGCGGATGCCGACGAAGTCCGCCTGGCGTGGCCGCTGCGCCGGCGGACGCGGCTGGTCCTGGTGGCCCTGGCGCGGCTGGCGGCCTCCGGACCGGAGACCCGGGCCATGGGGCGGCGGCTGCTCGCGGCTGTGGCCGATCTGGTGCAGGCCCGTGTAGCCGGTGCCGCGGCCTCCGTCGAGTGCGATGAAACCACCGAGGCGCTCGCGCAGTGCTACGAGGAAATCACCTTGCTGCATAACCTCGGCGACGCGCTTCGTGTGAATCGCCCTGTGGCGGAGTTCCTGGAGGACGTCTGTTCGGAACTCCACGAGACCCTCGGCGCGGAAGCTGTGGCGGCCTGGCTGCCGGCCGCGCCAGGCGTCGAGCCGGTGACGGTGGTGGCCGGACGGCTGCCGGTCCTGGGTTCCGACCTGCCGGCCCTTCTGGCGCGCGTGCTGGCGGGACTGGCGCCGGAGAGGTCCGTTCTCATCAACAACCATCTCCAGGACGACCCCGCGCTCGGCCGTTTCTCCATCGCCTTGGAGCGGCTCGTTCTGGCGCCGCTGTCGGTGGGGGAGGGGGCTGGCGGTGCTCTGGCGGCCCTCAACCGCGCCGATGGCGAGTTCGACAGTCCGGACGCGAAACTCATCCGGTCCGGGGCCAGCAACAGTGCTGTTTTCATTGACAACCGGCGTCTCTACGTCGAGTTGCAGCAACTCATGCTGGACCTGGTGCGGGCGCTCGTCTCCAGCGTCGATGCCAAGGACCCGTACACGTGCGGCCACAGCACCCGCGTGGCCATCATGTGCCGCGAGATGGCGCGCGGCCTGGGCTTTGCCGGCGAGCAGTTGAAGGCAGTGTACATGGCCGGCCTGCTGCACGAC